>Ga0308417_1000473_pt1 | contig 29284 bp, 29 predicted proteins | sample HotsprSampleOS65_FD_203528 | JGI IMG/M metagenome (GOLD analysis project Ga0308417, IMG submission 203528) | Hot spring phototrophic mat microbial communities from Octopus Spring, Yellowstone National Park, Wyoming, United States - 20090730_OS65 ...
CGAAGAAGCCACAGCGCCATACAACGTGGCACCACATTTTCGCGAAGTGTCGGCTGATTGGCGATCAACGCATCGGAAAATCAACGGCTTGGCAAAATCGCGCCGGCGCTGACTGTCCAAGTTGGGCATGGATGAAGACGAGCACGGGCGGGGCGACCACGCCGTCGGGACGATCGAGGTCGATCGCGCGCCGCTCGCCCTCGCCGTAGGCCAGGACGGTCGGCGGGTGCTCGGCGAGCGCCCGCACCATCCGCTCCGCCCAGGAGGCCTCGATCGCCTGGTAGTCGGGCACCGCCGTGACTGTGGCGTATTCGCGTTCGAGCCAACCGGACATCAGCGCCCGCTCCCGTGGTCCGCTCAGTCAGACGCCGAGCATGCCGTGCAGCAGAGCCCGGTCGGAGAGGAGCGAAGCGCTATCCCCGCGCCAAGCGACACGGCCCTTTTGCAGGACGACGAAACGATCAGCGAGCGCGGCGAGTGCAGCAACGTTCTTGTCGACGACCAGGATCGCCAGCCCCTCCGCCTTCAATCGTGCAATAACCGACCAGATCTCGGCGCGCACAAGTGGGGCCAGGCCTTCCGTCGCTTCATCGAGAATCAAAAGGTGGGGATTGGTCAACAAAGCCCGACCGATCGCCAGCATCTGCTGTTCTCCTCCCGACAGAGTGCGGGCCGACTGGCGTTGACGCTCGGCCAGGCGCGGGAAAAGAGAAAACACGCCGGCGAGGTCCCATGGGCCGGGGCGCGCGGTTGCAAGGAGGTTCTCGCGCACCGTGAGTGTCGGAAAGACCTGCCGACCTTCCGGAACCAAACCGATGCCGCGCCGCGCGATGCGATGCGGGGGCGCGCGCACGATCTCTTCGCCGCGGAAGCGGATACTACCGCAGCGATCGACGAGACCAAGGATGGCGCGGATGGTGGTGGTCTTGCCCATACCGTTTCGCCCCGCGAGCGCCACTACCTCGCCCTCGCCGACCGCGAAGCCGACTTCGAACAATGCGGGCGTCGCGCTGTACCAAGCGCAGACGCGGTCGAGCTCAAGCATCGACCATCTCGCCAAGATAGGCTTCGCGCACGGCGCGATCGGCGCGGATCGCCTCTGGCGGACCAGACGCGATCACCCGCCCTTCGGCGAGGACGGAAATGCGGTCGGCGAGGCGGAACACGGTATCCATGTCATGCTCAACCAGGAGCATCGCGATCCGCCCCTTCAAGGCGGCGAGTCGGTTGGCAAGCGCCTCCGTCTCGCTCGGGCCGAGCCCGGCCGCCGGCTCATCCAGCAGGAGCACCCGCGGCCGGGAGGCAAGAGCCACGGCAAGCTCGAGCTGGCGGCGCTCGCCGTGGCTCAGCATGGCGGCCGGGACGTCGGCACGGTCCATCAACCCTGCCGCGACGAGAGCCGCATCCGCGTGGGCCACGAGCGAACCCAGGCGGTCGGCGCGGCGGAGGAAATGGAACGGCACGTCAAACCGCGCCTGCACGGCGAGAAGCACGTTTCGGCGAGCGGAGAATTCGGGGCAGAGTTCGGCGATCTGAAAGGTGCGGGCAAGTCCACGCCTCGCACGCGCTGCAGGGCCAAGCCGGCTGACGTCCTCGCCGCCGAGCAGCACGGTTCCGCCATCTGGCGCGAGTTCTCCGGCGAGAATTCCGAGGAGCGTGCTCTTGCCCGCACCGTTCGGGCCGATCACGGCATGGCACTCGCCGGGGAACAGATCGAGCGACACTTCGGAGACCGCGACAAGGGCGCCGAAGCGACAGGAGACGGCGCGCGCCGCGAGAACCGGTTCAGCCCGCCTAAGCAGCACGGCTCACCTGCCCCCAAAGGCCGCGACGGAACAGAAGGACGCACAGGAGAAGGATCGGACCGAGAACGAGCATCCAGTGTTCGGTGACGGCGGACAGCTCCTCCTCCAGCGCCAGCAGGACAAAAGCACCGACGACAGGCCCGATCAGAGTGCCCTGCCCCCCCAGCACGACCATGATGATGAGCTCTCCCGAACGCTGCCACGAGAGAAGGTCGGGCGAGACGAAAAGGGCAAGGTCAGCCAGGAGGGCGCCCGCGACCCCGGTGGCAGCGCCGGAAACCGTGAAGGCGAGCAGGCGGATGCTGAACACCGGGTAGCCGAGAGCCTTCAGACGACGCTCGTTCTGCCTCGCGCCGCGCAGGGCAAGCCCGTACCGGGACTCCATAGCGCGCCGCATGGCCGCGACGAACAGCACGAGCAGGAGAAGGGCGAACCAGAAGCGCGGCGCGTCGGCCGCCACCCGCATCCCCGCGACATCCCAGCCCCGCGGCAGCATCAACCCGTCCGTGCCGCCGTACTCGGGTATGGCGAGGACGAGAAAATAGACCGTTTGTGCGAAGGCAAGCGTGATCATGATGAAATACACGCCACGAGTGCGCAACGAAATCGCCCCGATGCAGAATGCCAGGAGACCGGACACGGTCGCGGCTGCGGGCAGGATCAGCGTCACTTCCATCGATCCCGGAACGGCAACCGGCCAGGACAGGATCGGCGTGCCATGCGCCGCATGGTGGAGCAAAGCGCCGGCGACATAGGCCCCGATGCCGAGAAACGCGCCGTGGCCGAAGCTAACGAGGCCTCCGTAGCCAAGCACGAGATCGAGCGCGGCAGCGGCCAAGCCGTAGGCGACCATCCGCGTCACGGTTGGCAACAGGTAGTCCGCCTTCAGCAAGGCGAGCAGGACCGGCGCGGCAAGGAGCAGGGCGAGACCCGCGAGGGCGAGCGCGAGTTCCAGCCTCGCCCCCGCTGATGCGAGCAGAGCCGCTTTAGCCATGGGCAGGAAACAGGCCGCGCGGCTTGAAGGCAAGAACAACAGCCATCGCCAGATAGACCGCGACCGAGCCGAGATTGGCCGCAACCTGGTCGGCGGCAACGGGCGGCAGGAGGTCGCGAATCAGCACCGGTAGAAGCGCTCGCGACAGCGTATCAGTCAGCCCGACGAGAAGAGCCGCGACAAACGCGCCGCGCACGGAGCCCAAGCCGCCGATGACGACAACGACGAAAGCGAGGATCAGGATCTGCTCGCCCATGCCGACCTGCACGGCGAGGATCGGCCCCGCCATGGCGCCTGCCAGCCCGGCGAGCGCACCGCCAATCGCGAACACGAGAGCAAACAGCACCTCGATGTTGACACCCAGGGCCTGCACAAGGCTGCGATGCGTCGTACCCGCGCGGATGACCATGCCAAGCCGCGTCCGTCCGATCAGCCACCACAGGAACAGACCCGCGATCAGACCGACCGCAATGATGGCAAGCCGATACGCGGGAAAGGGCACACCAGGCAGGACCTCCACCGTGTCGGAGAGCTCGACCGGCGTCCTGGCGAAGATCGGCTGGGGGCCAAAGACGATCTTCACCGTCTCGTTGGCGATAAGGATCACGGCGAAGGTGGCGAGCACCTGGTCGAGGTGCTCTCGCGCGTAAAGCCGGCGCATCAAGGCGACTTCGAGCAACAGAGCAAACATTGCGCCAACGGCGATGCCAGAAAGGACGCCGAGGGCGAACGATCCGGTGCGAGCGACGACCGTGGCCGAGGCGAACGCGCCAGCCATGTAAAGCGAGCCATGCGCGAGGTTGATCACATCCATGACGCCGAAAATCAGCGTCAGGCCAGCGGCGAGCAGGAAGAGCATCACGCCGAGGGTAAGCCCGTTCAGAGTCTGTTCGAGAAGAAGCAGCAGGTCCATGGACAGGACGGGAGCGCGGCCAGGCGAGGCGGCACCTCGGTTCGCGCGAACTGGGGCGACGCGGGCAGCTGCCAGCCGGTTCAGCTAAGCCGGCATTGGGCGGCGTAGGCGTCCTGGTGGTTCTCGAACGCGACCCCGATGGTGCGATTGACGATCCGCCCTCGCGCGTCGCGGACCACCTCGCGCATGTAGATGGTCTGGATAGGATGGTTGTTGTTGCCGAAACGGAATGCCCCGCGCACGGAAGCGAATTCGGCACGCTTGAGCGCTGAGGCAAACGCCGCGCGGTCGGCCACGTCGCCGCGCGTGGCCGCGATCGCCGAGGCGATCAGGTTGGCAGCATCATAGCCCTGGCTCGCATAGAGGCTGGGCAGCCGCCCGTACTCGCGCTCAAAGCCCTCGACGAAGGCACGGTTCGCCGGGTTGGGCAGATCAAGCGCCCATTGCGAGGAGTTGAAGCAGCCGAGCGCGTCCTCGCCGACGGCGGGAAACACGTCCTGGTCAAAGGAGAAGCCGGGACCGTAGAGCGGGATGCGGCCGCGCAGGCCGGCGGCGGCATACTGCTTGATAAAGTTGATGCCCAGGCCGCCCGGCAGGAAGATGTACACCGCCTCGGGCGCCGCGTTGCGGATGGTTGCGAGTTCGGCCGCGTAGTCGAGCTGATCGAGCCTCGTGTACGTCTCGGAGACCACCTCGCCCTTGAAAAAGCGCTTGAAGCCGGTCAGCGCGTCGCGGCCGGCGGGATAGTTCGGCGCGAGAAGGAACGCCCGCCTCACCCGCTGCTGCGCCATGTAGTGGCCGACCGCCTCATGCAAGTTGTCGTTCTGCCACGCCACGTTGAAGTAGTTGGCGTGGCAGCCTTCGCCCGCGAGCTGGCTCGGACCGGCATTGGCGCTGACGTAGGTCGCGACCGGCAGAACGACGGGAACGACCGCGAGCAGCACGTTGGAGAAGACGATGCCGGTCAAAACCTGGATGCGCTCGCGTCGTACCATACGCTCGGCGATGGCGCGCCCGTTTTCGGGCCGCAGGCCGTCATCCGCGATCGTAACCTCGACTGCGAAGCCCCCAAGACGGCCGCCGGCATGCTTGACCGCAAGGGTGAAGCCGTCGCGGATGTCGGCCCCGAGCGCCGCCCCGGGACCCGACAGGGTGGTGATCATGCCGATCTTCACCGCCTCCCCTTGGGCAAGGGCGGGGCAGGCGAGCACTGCCGCCGGCAGCGCGCCGGTGGCCCCCAGGATGGCTCGTCTCGTGGTTCGCATCTCGTCCCCCTCCCGCGGCCGCTGCCGGACCGACCGTGCGACACTGTAGGGGCGCGCCCGCGGCCGGCACAACCCGCCGCACCTCAGCCCTGCCCGACCCAGGAGAGCATGTCGGCTCCCGGGAGTTGTGCGATCGGCCGGGCGCGGGCAAGAGCGGCGATGTCGGGAACCGGCCTGGCGCAGCCAGGGATGGCAGCAAACGCGCGCTCCATGGCCGCGGCCGCAGCAAGCAAAGCGGCATCGCCGCGACGACGGCCCACCACCTGCAGGCCGAAGGGAAGCCCGCGCGAATCGGTTCCGCACGGCAGGACGATCGCAGGGTGCGTCGACAGCGTCACGCCATAGGCAAGGGCGAGCCAGTGGTAGTAGGAGCGCAGGCCGACCTGATCGATCTCCATCGGCGCAAGCACCGTCCACGGCATCGGCTGCAGCGCCATCGCCGGCGACAGGATGAGATCGACGTCTTCGAAGAAGGCGTGGAAGCGGCGTGCGATCGCCGTCTGTGCGGCGTGCGCCTGCGCATGGTCGGCGAGCGTGTAGGCGAGCCCCTCCTCGATATTGGCGATCAGGTTCGGGCCGAGCATGTGCGGCTGCGTGCGGTAGGTGGGAAGGTGGCGGGCGAGCATGCCTTCGGCGCGCAGCACGGCAAACGCCATGTCCGCTTCGCCGATTTCGGGGCTTGCCTCGACGACGCAGCCGAACAGACCGCGAAGCCGTCCGATGCGGTCTCGGAACAGACCACGCACCTCGGAGGACACCGGGGCGAAGCCGAAATCCTCCGTCACTGCCACGCGCAGGGCAGAGAGATCGCACTCTCCGACGGGAAAGAAGGCTTCCGGGTCGATCGGCGCAGAGAGCGGATCGCGCGCATCCTCTGCCGCCATGGCGGAGAGGAACAGAGCAAGGTCGGCGACACTGCGCGCCATCGGCCCGAGCACAGGCAGAGGCGAAAAGCCCGAGCTGCGTTTTTCGGAGGGAACGACACCGGGAGTGGGACGAAACCCGACGACGCCGCAATAGGCTGCAGGATTGCGCAAGCTGCCGCCCGTGTCAGAGCCGGTGGCAAGCGGCAGCATGCCGGTGGCAAGTGCGACCGCCGACCCGCCCGACGAGCCGGCGCAGGACAGGGCGGGGTCGAAGGGGTTGCCCGTGGGCCCGTAGACGGGGTTGACTGTGTTCGCGCCCGCACCGAACTCCGGGGTGTTCGTTTTCGCCAACACGATCGCGCCGGCGGCGCGCAACCGGGCCACCAAGCCGCAATCCTCGTCAGGGACGAAGTGCTCAAACTGGCGGCTGCCGTAGGTGGTGCGCAAACCTGCCGTCTCTTCGAGGTCCTTCACGCCGACGATAAGGCCGGCGAGCGGGCCGAGCTGTTCGCCCCGTTTCAGCGACGCCGCGCACGCCTCTGCCTCAGCGCGCGCGCGTTGCACGTCCATTGCCACCACCGCGTTGACGGCAGGATTGACTGTCGCGATCCGCTCCAGACACGACTCGAGGAGCTCGACGGGGCTCACCTCGCGTCGGCCGATCAACCGCCTCAGCTCGAAAGCGGACAGGTCGCAAAGGCCTGGGCGGGTCATTCGGCTTTTCCGAGCGCGCGGCGGTACCGGGCAAGCGCGGCGGCATCGAAACAGACGAAAACCACCGAGACATCGTCGCCCTCTGTCTCGAGATCGCGGCGTACGGCGGCGACCGCAACCTCGGTTGCCTGATCTGGCGGATAGCCGAAGACTCCGGTCGAAATTGCAGGAAAGGCGATCGATCGCCCGCCCGCCTCGCGCAACAGCGCGAGGCTCCGTCGATAGCAGGAGGCGAGCTGGCCCGGCTCGCCCTCGCTGCCCCCACGCCAGCGCGGCCCGACGGCGTGGATGACGAAGCGCGCCGCAAGCCGGAAGCCCGGGGTGAGCACCGCCCCACCCGCCGAACCCGGGGCGAGCGGGCGACAAGCCTCCCACAGCTCGGGCCCGGCGGCGCGGTGGATCGCGCCGCACACCCCGCCGCCGGGAGCGAGCCCCTCGTTCGCCGCGTTGACGATCGCATCGACGGTGAGGGTCGTGATATCGCCCTGCCAAGCGCGCAGCGGCATTCTTGCCTGGTCCGTCTCGGAATGGTGTCGTTGCGATCTGGTTCCGTAATACACGAATCCTGGGTCTATAGGCACGTCATTCCGCCGTCGATCAGAAGCGAGGCGCCATTGATGAGGGCCGCTGCGGGAGAGGCAAGGAACACTGCGGCCCCCATCACGTCCTCGACCTCGCCTAGGCGTCCGAGCGGGATCGCGCGCACTGCGCGATCGCGGAAGGCAGGGTCCGACAGGACGCCTGCGGTGAGCGGGGTTTCGATGAACGTGGGGCAGAGGGCGTTGACCCGGATCCCCTTTGGCCCGAGTTCCGCAGCCATCGCCTTGGTCAGGCCCTCGATCGCATGCTTGGTCGCGGTGTAGACAGACCGGTTGATGCCCGCGACATGGCCGTTCACCGACGACAGATTGATGATTGCCCCCGGCCGGCCGGCGTCAACCATGCCGCGCGCCACCGACTGTGCGACCGTGACGGCGGAGCGGATGTTGAGATCGATCAGCGCATCGAGGCTTTCGTCCTTCACCTCGAGGAACGGTTCGCGGATGTTCGTGCCGGCGTTGTTGAGCAGGATATCGAACGGGCCGAGCTCAGCCACGGTGCGGCGCACGGCGGCGCGGTCCGTCACATCGAGCGGTACCGCGCGCGCGGGCGGCAGGCCGCAAGAGGCAAGGTGCTGGACCGTTCGCTCCATCTCCTCGAGTGCGCGCGCAGCGAGCAGGACCTCCGCCCCGGCCTCGGCGAAAGCGATTGCGATCGCCCGCCCCAGTCCGCGCGAGGCGCCGGTGACGAGGGCCCGTTTCCCGTCGAGTCGGAACGACGGCGTGGTCGGAAACCGGGTTTCAGAGGTGGAAACGGGCATGGTCGACAGACGCTCCCCGTGGCACGTTGGCGTCCTGTGCGGTGATGCCATGGCCGATGTCTTCGGTCCAGACGACCACGGCGAAGGACGTCTCGCACCGGTCAAGCCGTACCCAGGGGAGCATGCGATGCCGGAGGAAACGGACACGACGACCATCGCCTGGGAGGATTTCGCCCGCATCGAGATCCGCGTCGGCACTGTCGTCGACGCCCAGCCCTTCCCGGAGGCCCGCAAACCCGCGATCAAACTCTGGGTCGATTTCGGGCCCGCGCACGGCACGTTGCAGACCTCCGCCCAACTGACGCAGCACTACAAGCCGGATGCCCTGATCGGGCGGCAGGTGGCGGGTGTGGTCAATCTGCCGCCGAAGCGCATTGCCGGGTTCGAGAGCCAATTCCTGGTCCTCGGCTTTCCCGACGAGTTCGGCCACGTGGTGTTGATCCGCCCCGATTTTCCGGTCCCGGACGGCGGACGGTTATTCTGACCTGGCGTCGTTCGGCTTAGGTGCCGACCGCACGCCGAGGCCAGACCGCACCGCCGCCGACCCAAAGAGCGCCGAGCGAGAGAGCGGCGAGCGCAAGCCGGACGGGGTCGGGGAACGCATGGCCGAAGGCGGCCCCCGCGCCGGTGGCGAGAGCGAATGCGCGACCGGCAGAGCCGAGGGGACGGCGGAGAAAGCCCGCGAAGCCGGACGCGAGCAGCACCAGGGCAAGAGCAAGCGTGACGGTCTCCGAGACGGTCGCGATCGGGCCGCCGCGCCACAGGATCCCTTGATCGTAAATGAAGGCAAAGCCGACAGCGAAGCCCGCGACTGCGAACCGAAGCGCCTGCAGCCCCGTCGCCAAAGGGTCGGCCGAAGCGATCGCGGCGGCGGCGAAGGATGCTACTGCGACCGGCGGTGTCGCGTCGGCGAGCACGGCGAAGTAGAACATGAACAGATGGGCCGGCAGGAGATCGACGCCGAACTCGCGGAGCACCGGACTGCCGAGCGCGGCGGTGATGATGTAGGCCGGCGTGGTCGGCACCCCCATGCCGAGAATGAGGGCGGTGAGCATCAGGAGCACGCTGAGGATGGCGAGCGACCCTCCGGCGAGACCCTTGACGATGCCGCCGAAGGCGACCGCAAGGCCGGTGACGGTCAGCGCAGCCGTGATGATTCCCGCGCCCGCCACCGCCGCCGCCAGCACCGCCATGGTCCGGGCAGCATCGGCGAAGGCGGCGACGATCGCGCCTGGGCGCATGCGCGTGCGCCGTTGGAACGCGGCCACGACCACCATCAACACAGTCGCGGCAAAAGCGGCCGCGTTGCCGCTCCAGCGCGCGACAAGCAGCCAGACGAGAGCGAAGATCGGGATCACGAGATGGGAGTCGCGCGCAACTTCGCGCCAAGACGGGATCTCGGCCTCGGCCATCGCCGCAATACCCCGCCGCTTGGCCTCGAAATGCACCGAGACGAAGAGCGCGAAATAGTACAGCACCGCGCCGATCGCCGCCGCGACAATGATGTCGCCGTACGGGATCTGCGTGATCTCGCTCATCACGAAAGCCGCCGCACCCATCACCGGCGGCATCAGCGCCCCGCCCGTGGAGGCAGCAGCCTCGACTCCGCCAGCGACCGACGGCGGATAACCCAGCCGCTTCATCAGCGGGATGGTGATCGACCCCGTTGTGGCAACGTTCGACACCGTGGACCCGCTCATGGTCCCGAACAAGCCGGAAGTAATGACCGCAACCTTGGCTGGTCCTCCCGCGTAGCGCCCCGCCGCCGCTGCCCCGAAGTTGGCGAAGAGCCGCCCCGTACCCGAAGCCTGCACAAACGCGCCGAACAGGACGAACATCGCGATCGTGCCGGCGACGATCCCCGTCAGCGGCCCGTAGATTCCGCCGACAATGGGCACCAGGAATGCGGTTTCGACGATCATTGGCACCGGGAAGGCACGCGTGTGCAGCACGCCCGGCAAATGCTCACCGAAATGCATGTAGAACAGGGCGGCGAGCACGATCGCGGCGAACAGAGGCGCCACCGCGCGGCGGATCGCCTCGAGCAGGGTGACGATCGCGATCACGCCGAGCCAGAACTCCCAGGCCGAGAGCGGCTCGATGAACTCCATTCGGGCGTTGATCGATCCGGCCCCGCTTAGGATGTGCAGGCTCGGCAGCAGGCAAAGAACAGCGAGCAGGACATCGGTCGTGGACGGCCTGCCGAAGGGCCTCGCACCGCGACGCGCCGGGAAGCAGAGAAAGCAGAGGGGCAGCATGGCGCCGAGGTGAAAAGCGCGAAGTGCCAGCGGCTCAGGGACGAGGAACACGTCGCGCGTCCACGGTCCGGCGCCGAAGGCGTTGCGGGCCACATTCTCCATCAGGCCCGCGCCACCAAGCCAGAAATGCGCAAACCCGATCAGCGCGGCGCCGGCAGTGATCGGGATGCGCCAAGGACCCGCGAGATCACGCACGCCTACGCCGGACTGGCAGGAGGGCGCCGTGCCGGCTCAAGGAGCGCAGCCCGCCCTCCGCATAGGCCCGTCGCGCCCCGGGGTGCAGCGGGGCACCCGGATACTTGCAGGCGACGGTCGGGTCGAAGGCGGCCATAGACGGATGGATGGAACCCAGCCGGGTTCGGTTTTCGATCAGGACCTTCACCATCCGGTACACGGTCTCCTCGGGGAGCGCGTTGGCGACCACGAGCACCGTGTCGAAGGTGGTGACGGGGACCTCGCCGGTCTGCATCGGCGGCGGGTACGTGCCGGCAGGGATCACGCCCTGCGAGTAGCCGTAAGTCCTGGCGAGGTGGTCGCGCACGTCCAGCGGGAAGGCGACCAGAGTGGCAGGGCGACGGCCGCGCTGGATCTCGTTCACCATCGCAGCCGGCCGCGCGAGGGCGACGTAAAGATAGTCAGCCTGTCCGTCCATGAACGCTGCGGCAAGGTCGTTATAGGAGCCTTGCACAACGCGACCGCCTTCGGCGCGGATCTTGTCGAAACTCGTGCCGAAGTGGCGGAGGATGTAGATCAAGGTCAACGTATCAGAAGAGGTGCCCGGCGGCGCACCGATCCTGAGGCCCGGCATGGTCAGGATCGCGCGCATGTCGGTCGGACCGCCGTCGACCCGGCGCAGCATGTGGTGTTCGGTCGGGCTCCAGCCAACACCAATGTGGCTGATCTTGTCGTGGACCACGCGATAGGGCTCCTCGCCCTTGATCGCCGAGGAGACAAGGAAATCGAGCCCGAACCCGATCTGCGAGATTCCGTTCTGGACGCGCGTGGGGTTGCCGAGCCCGCCGCCCGGCACGACCCGAATGGTCAGCCCGGGAACGTTCTCCTGCAGGATCTGCGACAGCCCCGTTGCCATGGTGAACCACCCGCCACCGAGAGCCCCAGCAACCATCTCGTAGGTCTGGGCGGAGGCCGGAGCGGAAGCCGAAAGGCCGAACGCCGCGGCGGCGGCGAACAGCGTGCGTCGGAGCGGTGTCATCGTCCTCTCCCGTTCGTGAGCCCGCCCGCATCGTGCGACGGCTGGAACTGGTCTGCAACAGCGCTTGTCGCCCAGGCCAACCGGTGATGGTCTGAGCACCGTGCCAATCTACGTATCCTACGGCAGCAACATGGACCCCGACCGGCTTGCCGTCCGCACCGGGGCGGATGCGGCCCGCCTAGCAGCACGGTTCCCCGTGCGGCTGCGCGGGTTCCGGCTCGCTTTCGCCAAGCGAAACGACGACGGTTCGGGCTTCGCAACGCTCCTGCCGGACCACGGGTCGGACGCGGAAGGCATCGCTTATGACCTGACAGTTGAGGAACTCCGCCGGCTCGATTGGGCGGAAGGCGTGCCCGAGCATTACCTGCCGGCGATTGTCGAGGTGCTACCCTTGGCCGGAGGCCCTGCGCTTGCGGCCAGGACCTACCTCGCCAACCCCGCCCGTCTCGCGGCAGGGCTTAAGCCGCCGCGCTGGTATCTCGAGCGCATCCTGGCCGCGCGGGACCTGTTGAGCCCGGCCTGGGTTGAGTCGCTTGAGCGGGTCGAGACGGCGCCGTGAGCGCGATCATTCCAGATCTTGTCTCCGCCTACGAAGCGGCGTGGTATCGGGTCGACCTGTGCGGAGGGACGGAGCGAATTCGGGTCGGCCACCCTGTGCCGGCGCGGCTTGCCGACTGGGTCCGTGCCCACCGCAAGCCGGGCGCAGCCTTTGTCACCGCCTGCAACCCGCTCGGCCGGCAGGCTTCCGCAACTGAGAACGCCGAAGCCATGGCGCGTCTTGCTGCGCTGATCTCCGCGCGGGGATGGCCCGCCCTTCCCGGTGCCGGAGGCGATGAGCGAGGGGTGTGGCCCGAGGAGCCCTCTATGCTGGTCGCACTCGACTCGCAGGCGCAAGCGGAGCGGATCGGCCGCGCCTTTCGGCAAAACGCGATCTTATGGCTGCCAGCAGCCGGAACGGTGTCCCTTGTCTGGCTCGCCGAGCCTCAGGCGGGCTGCCAGTAGCGGAGGACGACGGCGCGCGCCTTGGCAAAGGTCGTATTCTCGCGCAGAGGAAGGGGAAAACCGTTCCGCACCCAGCGCTGTGCGGCCGCGCGGAGATCCTCGTCGGCCAGGATTTCGGCCATGAGGTCGTTGAGGAGTTCGGTCAGCACCTCTGGCGGGGCCTCCTGATCCTCTCCGCCGGTCACCTGCGCTGCCACGGCCCGAGCATAGGCTACTGCGTCGAGAAAAAGCTGCGCCTCCTCGGAGGAGTAGTCGTGCAGATCCCGACAGGGCGGGGCCGGGACGAGGCGAAGCGCCATCAGCGCCTCGACCTGTTCGTCGGTTGCGGTCCCGGGCTTGCCCGTCCGAGGCATCTCGCGCCAAGCGGTCTCTTCCGCCGCCGGCACCGGAACTACGGGGTTGGAAGCCGTCCCGACCGCAGCAGGGACAGCCCTACGCTGCCGGAACCACCGCCATGGCGTCAGCACGAAGACGAGGCTTCGCCACACAGCGGCTGGTAGGCCCCACATCGGTGCACGTACAGCCCAGATGGCCCCCCTCCCCAACCCACGACCAACAGGATTGCGCGCTCGCCTGTGCCGCAGCACCCGGGGTCCGCAAAACCCAGCTGCGTCTCGAGCACCGACAAAAACGCTGGCCCCTCAGAAGCCTTCCCGCTCCAGGCGCTTGCGCTCGAGTTTGCGGGCGCGGCGGACCGCTTCCGCCTGCTCGCGGGCGCGACGCTCGGAGGGTTTCTCGTAGTGGCGACGGAGTTTCATTTCGCGGAAGATGCCCTCCCGCTGCATCTTCTTCTTGAGCGCCTTCAGCGCCTGATCGACATTGTTGTCGCGAACCAAAACCTGCACGTGCGGCTGACCTCCATCATGGCGAAGTACGCCCTCCCGACCAGCCGGGTCACCTGTGGGCGCAAAAACAGGCCGAGCCGGCGAACCGGCTCGGACGTGCCCCGATAGCACAGGGCAGGCACAGTCGGAAGGGCACCAGCGCCATGCCCAGATTTACTGGGCCAGGTTTACTGGACCGCGCGCATGCCCCATCTCCCTCCTCTGATCTGACCGCTCCGAACCTGTCGATGGCCATCCTGAAAATTGCCCGCATGGGCCACCCCTTGCTGCTCGCGCGCGCGGAACCAGTTGTCGACCCGACCGCAGCCGAGGTGCGCCGCCTCGTCAGCGACATGATCGAGACCCTGTTCGACGCTGACGCTGCCGGTCTAGCTGCGCCGCAAGTCCATGTGCCCCTCCGCCTGTTCGTGTTCAGATGCCGTGCAGAACGTCTCACTGCCGACCCCGAGGACCGTCCCACCTCCGCGCCTGTCGAGGTGGTCTTCAATCCCGAGATCGAACCCATCGGGGCCGAACTGGAGACCGCCTGGGAGGGGTGTCTGTCCGTTCCCGGGCTTCGCGGCGCCGTCCCGCGCCATCGGCGGATCCGGTATCGCGGCCGTGATCGCGACGGGCAGCCGTTCGAACGCACCGTTAGCGGTTTCCACGCGAGAGTGGTGCAACACGAGGTCGACCATCTGGATGGCATCCTCTACCCGATGCGGATGGAGGATTTCGCCCTCTTCGGCTTCACCGAAGAACTCGCCCGCGCCGCGCACGGCGTCATCGGCGCGCCGCACGGTCCCGGGCGGGACGGCTGACGGGCAAGCCGATGATCAGGGACGCTGAAGGAGAAGCCCATGATTGACCTGGAACGAAGCAAGGAGCGGGACCGCGCCGTCGAAGCCGCTTTGCCCTTCGTCGCGCGCGAGGGATGGGGCGAACGAGCGCTCCGCGCCGGACTGGTCGATGCGGGCTTCGCCGCGGATGACCTGCCGTTCCTCTTCCCCCGCGGTGCGACCGAAGCGGTCGAAGTCTGGTCGGATCTTGTCGACCGGCGCATGGTCGAACAGGTCCGCGCGCTTCCGCTCGCCACGATGCGGGTCCGTGACAAGGTTGCGGCGGCGGTGATCGCACGTCTGGAGGAGGCGAACCCGAACAAGGAGGCTGCGCGCCGCGCTCTCGCGCTGCTCGCGCTCCCGAGCAATGCTGCCGCTGCGCTTCGTGTCACGGCGCGGACGGTGGATTCGGTTTGGCGGGCGATCGGCGACCGATCGACCGATTTCAATTGGTACACCAAGCGGGCCACACTTGCCGGCGTGTACAGCGCGACGCTCCTGTTCTGGCTTGCGGACGATAGTCCGAACATGGAGCGGACACGCGCCTTTCTGGACCGCCGTATCGAGTCCCTGATGCTCATCCCGCACATGCAGAAGCGGATCGACGCGATCAGGTCCCGGATACCCGACCCTTTCCGCCTTCTCGGGCGGCTTCGACACCCGGCCTGAAGCGGCCGGCCGGGCTCGCCGTCCCCCAACGCCCTTGCCCGAAGGCTTCAGCTCCACCCCGACCTTTTGCCTAAACTGCCCAGTGACGCGTACGAATTGCGCGGAGCCTCGCCGAGCGACCGGGCCAAGCGTGAGGTCATTCATCATATCGCGCACGGGTGGCCTCGGCAGTATGCGTGGAGATGCGCGTATGGGAGGACCAGTGCGGTCTCCATCCGCGTGGAAACCGCTCGTGCGCGTCAGGCCGCCTGCACGGCCGCTAGGAACCGCTCGATCTCCCGCTTCAGCCCGGCCGCCGAGTTGCTGACAGCCGCGGATGCCGAGGCCAACTCGTCGGTCCTGCCGGCTGCCGCGCTGCCGATCTCGGCGAGCTGCGTCACGCGCCCCGACACGTCCCGCGTGCCTTGCGCGGCCTGCTGAACATTGCGGGCGATTTCCTTCGTCGCTGCCCCCTGTTCTTCTACCGCTGCGGCAATCGCCGAAGCGGTCCGGCTGACGTCCTCGATCACCGCGCCGATCGCCCGGATCGCCTCCACGGCCCGTCCGGTCTCGGTCTGAATGGCGGCGATCTGGGCTGCAATCTCTTCTGTCGCCTTGGCCGTCTGGCCGGCGAGGCTCTTCACCTCCGAGGCGACGACGGCGAAGCCCTTGCCGGCCTCGCCCGCCCGCGCGGCTTCGATCGTTGCGTTCAAGGCGAGCAGGTTGGTCTGCGCGGCAATGTCGCCGATAAGCCGGACGACGTCGTCGATCCGCTTGGCGCCCTCCGCCAATCCTCGGACGATCGCGTCCGTCTCGCGCGCTCTGCCGACGGCAACCTTCGCAAACTCGGCGCTTTCCGCCACTTGGCGCGTAATCTCCGCGATCGAGGCCGAGAGCTCCTCTGCCGCCGCGGCGACGGTGGCGACGTTGGCCGAGGCCTGTTCGGCCGAAGCCCCAACCGCTGTCGATCCCTCCGCCACGGAGGCCGAGAACCGCCGTAGAGCGGCCACTGCGGCATCGAGCCCGCCGAGGGAACGTCCAACTTCGTCGATGAGCGCCTCCGCTCCATTCCTGAAGCGACCGACTTTCTCGGCCAAGGCCGCTGCGCGCTTCGCCTTCGCTTCGGCTTCCACCCGGCCTGCCTCTTCGAATGCGGCCCGCTCCTGGATCGCGGAGCGGAAGCGCTCCGCTGCCCTGGCGACGAGCCCGACCTCGTCCCGACGCTCTGCCCCTGGGACGGACACGTCGCTGCGACCTGAAGACAGCGCTTCGAGAGCGGAGGTTACGGCGCGAAGAGGCGAGACGAGCCCACGCGCGAGCGTCAGCCAGGCGAGAAGGCCGGCAAGCAGAAGTCCGGCGGCTGCGCCGCCGGCCAGCCAGAGGGTCAGACGGTCGGCCAAACCGGCGACCGCGAATGTGGCGGCATCCACCTCGGCAGCGGTCGCCTTGGCCGCAGCGTCGAGGGCCGCGTTGAAGGCTTGGCGGTTGCGTCGATTGTCCTCGTTGTTGCCGAGACGGTTCGCAGCCTCGATGCTCTCCTCGGTTCCCACGCGAGCAAGCTCGGTGCGTAGCCTTATGAATTCCCGCCCCGAGGCGAGCAGGGGGGCGAGCGTCTCGCGCCGATGCTCTGGCAGGAGGGCCTGCCAGCGTGCGAGATCCGCCTCCATCTGGGCGAGAAACCGCCGCATCCCGTCGGCGAAGGGTTTGGCTCGTTCCGGACTCGCCGACATGTAGATGCCGCGGCTGTCCATCACCACCGCGTACACCAGCCCGTTCAGCCGTTCGGCGATCTGCGCGCGCTCTGACGCGTTCTTCAGGTCACGCACCGCGCGGTCGTAGCTGTGAAGCCCGATTGCCGCACCGGCAACCGCGCCAAGAGCGACCAGTGCCACCACGCCAAGCGTGAGCGAGAGTTTGACCGCGATCGGACGATTGGAAAGGAGGGTCATTGGCAGGCGACCTCGATTGCTGGACGTCAATGGCCGGATCTAGGCCCGGCCCCCTTAAAAAAGCCTTACTCGCGACCACGAGGTCGCGCGACCGCCCGTCAGCTGGCTGGGGCTCGGTGCGCTTCGCCAGGCCCTTTGTGCCGTAAACAGCACCGGGCTAAGACTCTTCCATGAACATGCTGGCTCCGCCGCCTGTCCGCCTCACTTGCGAAGTCGTGTTCGACCTCGTCTGTCCGTGGTGCTGGATCGGCTTGCGGCGGCTCAGGCGGGCGCTCGCGCAGCGCCCTGACCTTGCGGTCGAGGTCACGTTCCGCCCGTTCCTGCTCAACCCCGAAATGCCTGTGCGCGGCATGCCGCAGGGCGAGTATGTGCAACGGAAGTTCGGAGGCGAGGACCGGGCACGGCGCATGCAGGCGGCGATCCTCGAGGTCGGGCGCCAGGATGGAGTCGTGTTCCGCTTCGACCGCATCCAGCGAACGCCGCCCACCCTGGAGGCGCACCGGCTCGTACGGCTTGCCGCGCGGGAGGGGCGGGCATGGGCGGTGATCGAAGCGCTGTTCGCTGCCCATTTTCGGGACGGGCGCGACATCGGCGACCGCGCCGTCCTCGCCGCGATTGCGGCCGAAGCGGGGCTCCAGCGCGCGGCTCTCTCGGCCTTTGCGGAGGAGGATGACGAGGCGGAGCGCGTGATGATGGAAAACCTCCGCTCGCACCGGCTCGGGATCAACGGCGTGCCGTGCTTCGTTGTCGCCGGTCGGCATGCCATTGCAGGTGCGCAGGAGCCTGAGGTGATCGAGCGCCTGCTCGAACTCGCTGCCATCGAGCAGCCCGGTCTTGCCTGACTGCGCCCGCGGGCGCACGTCGCCGCTTCCCAAGCCGCGTTGGCCTCAGGCCGCCTTGGCGCGCGCCCCCATCGCGGCGAGCGCGGTCAGCACCTCCCGCGCGAGGCGAACCCGTGCCGAGACATCGGTCAGATCGCGCGCGACGAACAGGCGGTGATCAGGGCGAAGCTTGGCGAGCCCTCTCTGCTTCTGCAACCAGGCCACAAGGCCCGCTGGGTCGCGAAAGGCATGGCCGCGGAACTGGATCACAAGGCCCTTTGGCCCGGCATCGAGCTTCTCGACCCCGGCTTCGCGACAGAGACGTTTGATGGCCATAACGTCGAGGAGATTTTGAACCTCAGCTGGCAACAGCCCAAATCGATCGACCAGTTCGGCCGCCAAGGCCTCGCTTTCGGCATCGGAGGCAATCGCGCCGATACGGCGATAGAGGCCGAGGCGCACTGGCAGATCACGCACGTAAGTGTCGGGGATCAAAACGGGCAGACCAAGAGCGATCTGCGGCGTCCAGTCGCGCTCGCTCGGCCCGTGCCTGCCCTCGCCAGCCTTCAGTTCCGCTACCGCCTCCTCCAGCATCCGCTGGTAAAGTTCGATCCCAACCTCGCGGATGTGCCCTGACTGTTCCTCGCCGAGCAGGTTGCCCGCCCCACGCAGGTCGAGGTCGTGCGAGGCAAGGGTGAAGCCGGCCCCCAGCGTATCGAGCGCCTGCATGACCTCAAGCCTCTTCTGCGCCGCTGGCGTCAGTTTCCGATCACTCGCGATGGTCAGATACGCGTAGCCGCGCAATTTTCCACGACCGACACGACCGCGCAGCTGGTACAGCTGCGCAAGCCCGAACATGTCGGCGCGATGGATGACGATCGTATTGACGGCCGGAAGGTCGAGGCCGGACTCGATGATGTTGGTGGACAGAAGCGCATCGGCCTGGCCGTCCTGGAACGCGGTCATCACCCGTTCGAGCTCGGTGGGTGCCAGCCGTCCGTGGGCCTCGACCACCTTGAGCTCCGGCGCGAGTTCACGGATCCTCTCCCGAACCTTCGACAGGTCCTCGATCCTCGGCACGACCCAGAACACTTGCCCGCCCCGGAAGCGTTCGCGCATCAACGCCTCGCGCAGCACCACCGGGTCGAAGGGCAGGATGAAGGTGCGCACGGCAAGCCGGTCCACCGGCGGGGTCGCGATCAGGCTCATCTCGCGCACGCCGGTCAACGCGAGCTGCAGGGTGCGGGGGATCGGGGTCGCGGTCAGCGTCAGTACATGCACATCAGCACGGAGCTGCTTCAGACGTTCTTTGTGCGCCACACCGAAGTGCTGCTCCTCGTCGATGACCAGAAGCCCGAGCTCCGCGAACGCAATGTCCTTGGCAAGCAGGGCATGGGTACCGACGACGATGTTGACGGATCCGTCCGCCAGCCCGCGCTTGACCTCGGCCGCTTCCTTCGCCGGGACGAGTCGGGAAAGCTGCGCCACGCGCAGAGGAAAGCCCCGGAAGCGCTCGGCAAAAGTGCGGTAGTGCTGGCGCGCGAGCAACGTGGTCGGGACAACGACCGCCACCTGCACCCCCGACATCGCAGCGACGAAGGCCGCGCGCAGGGCGACCTCTGTCTTGCCGAAACCGACGTCGCCGCAGATCAGGCGATCCATCGGCCGCCCCGAGGCCAGGTCCTCGAGCACCTCGGCAATGGCGCGGGCCTGGTCCTCAGTCTCGGCGTAAGGAAAGCGGGCGCAGAACTCGTCCCAAAGCCCCTCGGGCGGCATCAGCGGCGGGGCGTCCCTTAGCCGGCGCGCGGCGGCGACTTTGAGCAGCTCCGCCGCCATGTCGCGGATTCGGGCGCGCATGCGCGCCTTGCGGCCCTGCCAAGAGGTCCCGCCGAGCTTGTCGAGCGCGACCCCCTCGCCCTCGCCATAGCGCGAGAGCACCTCGATGTTCTCGACGGGGACGAACAGCCTGTCGCCGCCGTCGTAGACCAATTTGAGGCAGTCGTGGGCCGCGCCCTGGACCTCGAGCGTAACGAGGCCCTCATAGCGGCCGATGCCGTGGTCGGCATGCACGACGAGATCGCCCTCCGAAAGCTCGCTGGCTTCGGCGATGAATTGGTCAGCGCGCTTCCTGCGCTTCGGGGGCCGGGAGATCCGCTCGCCGAGGATGTCCTGCTCGGCGATCACCGCCAGACCGGGCGCGAGAAACCCCCGCTCGAGCCCGAGGACAGCAAGCGCGACTGTCGCACGCGGCAGCCGCTCCGCTTCGGCGAGGTTCTCGACCGGCTCCGCCGGTGCTGCCCCGTGCTCGTAGAGCAGGCTGCGCAAACGCTCGCGCGACCCCGCCGTCCAGGCGGCGATGACGACGCGGCGGCCCTGACCGATCAGCGCGTCGACATGCTCCGCCAGGGCGTCGAACACGTTCTCGCCGCGCGCTCGAACCTCCGCGAACTGCCGCCCCGGCCGCCCTCCGCCCTCTACCACCTCCGGCCCGCACCCCTCCGGCCTGGCGAACGGTGCGAACTGCACAACCTGGACGCCGGTGAGCATTGCATCCCAGCCGGCACGGTCGAGATAGAGACGCTCGGGCGGCAGCGGATTGTAGGGAAGCTCCCCTTCGCTAAACCGCCGCAGCTCCGGGTTTCGGCGGGCCGCATAATGATCTGCGATCATCTCAAGCCGGGCGTCGAGCACGGCTTCCGCCTCATGGTCGAGCCCGACGCGGCAGTTGGGCAGGTAGTCGAGCAGGCTTGTCAGGCGGTCGTGGAAGATCGGCAGCCAGTGCTCGAGCCCCTGAAAGCGGCGTCGGGCGGAGACCGCCTGGTAGAGCGGGTCGTTTGCGGCCGCGCCGAACAGCTCGCGGTAGGCTGTGCGGAAGCGCGCGACGGACGCGTCGTCGAAGAGGACCTCGGAGACGGGCTTGAGGTCGACGCGCTGGAGCGCGCCAGTGGAGCGCTGCGAAAGCGGATCGAAGGTCCTGATCTCCTCGACCTCGTCGCCGAACAGATCAATCCGCACTGGCTCCTCCCGGCCCGCCGGAAAGAGGTCGATCAGCCCGCCGCGCACGGCGTATTCGCCGGGTTCAATTACGGTATTGGCGCGGCCGTAGCCGTTCGCCTCCAGGAACGCGACGAGTCGCTCGACCGGCAGACGCGCCCCTCTGCTGACCGTCATCACTGCGTTCGCGAACACGTCCGGCACCGGCACGCGTTGCACGAGGGCGTTCACGGTCGTGAGCACGATCCGCGGCGCAGCGGTCGGCGAAAGCAGCCGCGTCAGCGTGTCGATGCGCCGTGCGGTGATCTCCGGGTTCGGGCCGACCCGATCATACGGCAGGCAGTCCCAGGCCGGGAACTGCAGCACCTCGGTCTCCGGGGCGAAGAAGGCTAAAGCCTCGGCCAGCCGGTTCATCCGCGCATCATCGCGGCAGACATGCAGAAGCGCGCCGGAATGTTCGCCCCGCGCCCGCGCGATCAAAACCGCATCGAATCCCTCCGGTGCGCCGGCGAGAACGATCCTGCGCTCAGCCATCCGCCCCCGTCCTCCGGGCCTCCGCCCAGGCCATCATCGCGCGCAGGACCGGGCTCTCCTGGTCGGACGGAACAGGGCTGCGGCCCGTGAGCCAATCGAACAGATCTGGGTCGGGCAGGGCGAGCACGGTTTCGAGCTGGTCGAGAGCGGCGTCGTCCATGGTCGCGATCGTCTCGCTCACGAACCCGCCGATCAGCGCGTCCGTCTCGCGCGTGCCCCGATGCCGGGCGCGGAACAGCAGGCGTTTGCGTCTTGGGTCCATGGCCGTCGAGAGAGTGGGGCAGGCGGGACAAGGGCGGCCTTCCGCCCCCCGCTCCTGCGCCGTCATATACGTGCCTCCGCGGTCCTGTCAGCCCGTGAGCCCGCCCGACACGCTTCTCCCTCTGTTCGCGAACGTCGCCTCGCTGCCTGGGGTAGGCACGCGGCGCGAGGCTCTCATTGCCCGCGCAGCAGGCGGAGCCAGGGTACTCGACCTCCTGTTCCATCTGCCGGATCGGCTGATCGACCGCCGAAGCAGGCCGCCGCTTTCCGCCTGCGAGCCGGGTCGAGTCGCGACAACAGAAGTCTTTGTCGAGCGCCGCCGGGAACCGAAAAACCCTGCTGCGCCGTGGGTGATCACGGTCAGCGACGCAACAGGTGAGCTCGATGTTCTGCTGTTCGGCAAAGGCAGGGCGCGGGCAAGGCTGCTTCCGCTCGGCGCGCGGCGCCTGATCTCGGGCGAGGTGCGTCTGGACCGCGGCCGGCTGGTCATGGCCCATCCCGATTTCATCCTTCCCCCCGAACGCGCCGCGGACTTGCCGGCGGTCGAGCCTGTCTATCGCCTTACCGCCGGGCTCGCTTCCTGGGAGGTTCGCCGCGCCGTCGCCTCTGCCCTTGAGCGCGCGCCGGTTCTGCCGGAATGGGCGGACCCGGCCGTTCTCGCGCACCGCGGTTGGCCCCCTTGGCACGAGGCCCTGCGCGCGGTGCACACTCCAACCGAGGAGGGAAACCTCTCTCCCCTCGCCCCGGCTCGGCAGCGCCTCGCCTACGACGAACTTCTCGCGCAGCAGGTCGCGCTCGCCCTCTCGCGCCGGCGCTTCCGCTCTCTGCGCGGCCGCCCGCTCGGCGGCGACGGCAGGCTTCGCGCCCGGGCCCTGGCCGCCTTCGGCCACTCCCTCAGCCCCGCGCAGACGCAGGCGTTGGCCGAGATTGATGCCGACCTCGCTTCGCCGCGACGCATGCTCCGCCTGCTGCACGGGGACGTTGGCTCAGGCAAGACCATCGTCGCTGCTTTGGCGATGCTGCGGGCAGTCGAGGCCGGGGCCCAGGCTTGCCTGATGGCGCCAACCGACCTGCTCGCCCGCCAGCACGCCGCAACCCTCGGGCGCCTCGCCGAGGCCGCCGGGGTTCGGACCGTCTTGCTGACAGGCCGGGAGGGCGGGACGGCGCGAAAGGCCGCCCTCAACGCCGTCGCCGGCGGCTCTGCTGCCCTCGCGGTCGGAACCCACGCTTTGTTCCAGAAAGGCGTGCACTTTCGCGACCTCGCCCTCGCCGTGATCGACGAACAGCATCGCTTCGGCGTACACCAGCGTCTCCTGCTGCAGGGCAAGGGCGGCGAGGTCGACGTTCTCGTCATGACGGCGACCCCGATCCCGCGCACGCTGCTCCTTACTCTCTGGGGCGACATGGACGTCAGCCGGCTCGTCGGCCGCCCCGCCGGCCGGCAGCCTGTCACGACGCTCGCCAAACCGGCCTCCAAGCTCGACGAGGTGATCGCCGCGGTGGCGCGAAAACTCGCCGCAGGAGGGAAGGTCTACTGGGTCTGCCCCTTGGTGTCAGAAAGCGAAGCGGTCGACCTCGCCGCCGCTGAGGCGCGCGCGGCCTCGCTCGCGACGCGCGTTCCTGGCCGGGTCGGGCTGGTTCATGGCCGGATGGCAGCGAAGGCGCGGGATGCTGCGATGGCCGACTTCGCCGCCGGCCGCACCGGTCTGCTCGTGGCGACCACGGTGGTCGAGGTGGGCGTGGACGTGCCCGACGCAACCGTGATCGTGATCGAGCAGGCGGAGCGCTTCGGGCTCGCCCAACTGCACCAGCTCCGCGGCCGGGTCGGGCGAGGGCGCGAGGCCTCCCATGCCATCCTGGTTTACGATGACGCAGCGACGGAGGTCGCGCGGCGGCGCATCACCACGTTGTGCGAGACCGACGACGGCTTCGCCATCGCCGAGGCCGACCTCGTGTTGCGCGGCGGTGGCGATCCGCTCGGTGTGCGCCAGTCGGGCCTCCCTCAGTTCCGCCTCGTCGACCTTACTGCCCATGCCGACCTGATCCCGCTTGCCCGCGACGATGCGGCACTCCTCCTTGACCGCGACCCCGAGCTCGCCTCGGTACGCGGCCGAGCAGTCCGGCTTCTCCTCCATCTCTTCAAGCGCGAGGCGGCTATCCCCACCCTCCGCGCCGGCTGAGCCCTGGCGCAGCCGTGACCTGCCTAGGGCCGCGGCGCGCCGGCGACCACCTTGATCACGGGCGCATTTTCGGTACATGCGCGGCTCACACGCGGCAGCGGCGGAAACGACGGAAACGGCGGCGGGCATGATCGAGGCGGTGGGGCTCGTCAAGCGCTTCAGCCTCGTCACGGCTGTGGACGGCGTCAGCCTCACTGTGGCCCGCGGTGAGGTGCTCGGATTTCTCGGTCCGAACGGGGCGGGCAAGTCGACGACGATGAAGATGCTTGCAGGCTACCTTCTGCCGACGCGCGGCACCGCTCGCCTCTGCGGCCACGATGTGCTCGAGGAGCCGATCGCCGTGAAGCGCGTGCTCGGCTACCTGCCGGAAGGCGCGCCGACTTATCCGGACATGACGGTTTCCGCCTTCCTCGACTGGATCGCCGCGGTGCGGGGTTTCGACGGGCGCGAGCGTCGGGTTCGGGTCGAGCGTGCCGTTCGTCTCGCCAGCTTGCAAGACGTGCTCCTCTACCCCATCGAGGCCCTCTCCAAGGGCTTCAAGCGTCGGGTAGGCCTTGCCCAGGCCCTTCTGCACGACCCGGAGGTTCTGATCCTCGACGAACCGACCGACGGGCTCGATCCAAACCAAAAGGCGGAGGTGCGCCGTCTGATCACCGCTATGGCGCCGGAAAAGGCGATCATCATCTCCACGCACATCCTCGAGGAGGTGGAGGCGATCTGCACCCGGGCTGTGGTGATCGCGCGCGGGCGAATCGTCGCGGACGACACCCCGGCCCAGCTCGCCGCGCGCAACCGCTGGCACAACGCGACGACTGTTGTGGTGCGCGAATCTGAGGCCGCATCCGCCGAAGCCGCACTTCGCGCCTTGCCCGGCGTGGCTGCGCTCGAACGCGCCAGCGGTGTCGGCCAGGGTCTCGTCGCTGTCTCCGCCCTGCCGCACGAGAGCCGGCCGATTGAGGGCGCCGTGCGCAACGCCCTGGCAGCTGCCGGGATTGCACCGCGCGAGCTCTTCATCGAGCGCGGCCGGCTCGACGAAGTGTTCCGCGACCTCACCGTGCAGGAGGCGGCCTGAGCGATGCGCACCCTCCTGGCCGTCGCCCACCGGGAACTCGCGGCCTACTTCGCCACCCCTGTCGCCTATGTCTTTATCGTTATCTTCCTTGTGCTGCAGGGGGCTCTGACCTTTTCGGTCGGCAACTTTTTCGACCGCGGCCAGGCGGACCTTGCGCCATTCTTCTCTTTCCTGCCGTGGCTGTTCCTGCTGCTGATCCCTGCGATTACGATGCGGCTTTGGGCTGAGGAGCGCCGCTCCGGCACCATCGAACTCCTGCTCACCCTGCCGATAGCCCTGTGGCAGGCCGTGGTCGGCAAGTTCCTCGCCGCCTGGGTCTTCGCCGCGATTGCGCTTGCCCTCACCTTCCCGATCGTGATCACGGTCAACGTCCTCGGCACTCCAGACAACGGCGTTATTCTTGCGGGCTACGCTGGCGCTGTGCTGCTCGCCGGCTGTTATCTCGCGGTCGGCGCGGCGATGTCGGCCACCACGAAAAACCAAGTGATCGCCTTCGTGCTCGCAGTCGCTGCTTCGTTCGTCTTCACGGTCTTTGGCAGCCCCGTGGTCGCAGGTTTCGTTGCCGAGGTGCTGCCCGCCGGCGTGCTCGAGGCGGCGCGACGGATCAGCCTGATTGGCCGGTACGACGGGATTACGCGCGGCGTGGTGGCGCTGCGAGACCTCGTGTTCTTCGCCACGTTCATCGGCTTCTGGCTCTACGCCAACGCCGTAATCGTAGAGTGGAAAAAGGCCGGCTGAGCGATGGAAGGCTCCGCTGCCGTGCTGGCGCGCGCGCCGCTTCCTCCCATTGTTCCGCCGCCGCGGCCACGCCGGCGGCTCCTGTCCGCAGCCGGACTTCTTGCCGCCTTCGTGCTTGTTGTCGGCATCAATATCCTGTCCGAAACCTTTCTCGGGCGATACCGGCTCGACCTGACAGAGAACCGGCTCTACACGCTTGCCGAGGGCACGAAGAGCGTGCTGCGGCAGATCCCGGAGCCGATTACGCTCCGCCTCTTCTATTCGCCGCGGCTTGGCCGCGACATTCCGCTCTACGCCACCTACCACACCCGGGTGCGCGAGCTGCTGCAGGAGTATGCGGCTCTCGCAGCGGGCAAGATCCGGCTCGAGGTCTACGAGCCCGAACCGTTCAGCGATCTGGAGGACCGCGCCATCGGCTACGGGCTGCAGGGGGTGCCGGTCGACCAGTCAGGCGAACGGGTCTTCTTCGGGCTCGCCGCCTCGAACCTGCTCGACGAGGAGCGCGTCATCCCCTTTCTCCAGCCCGAACGCGAACGGTTCCTCGAGTTCGACCTGACACGGCTGATCTACGAACTGTCCAACCCGAGGAAGCCGGTGGTCGGGCTGATGACGGGCCTGCCGGTGAACGGCGAGATGCGCGGCCCGTTTGGCCGGCCGTCGCCGCCGTGGACCGTGGCGACCCAGATGCGTCAGTTCCTCGCTGTGCGCGAGGTGCCGCTCGATTCGGCCGAGATCCCGCCCGAGATCGACGTGCTGATGGTCGCCCACCCGCAGGGCCTCTCTGAGCGCGCGCAATACGCGCTCGACCAGTTCGTGCTGCGCGGCGGGCGCCTGCTCCTTCTCATCGACCCGCATTCGGAAGCGCAGGCCGCCCGACCCGGCCCAGGGGGAATGCCACCGCGTAGCACCAGCTCGGACTTGCCGCGCCTGCTTCAGGCCTGGGGCATCGCCTACGACCCCGAAGAGGTGGTGGGCGACCTGCGCGGCGCGATGCGCGTGCGGGCAGGCGAACGCGACCGTATCCAGGCGGTGGACTACGTCGCTTGGTTCACCGTGTCTGGGGCGGGCCAGATCAACCGCAACGACCCCGCGACCGGCGAAGTCAACCAGATCACCTTCGCCTCGGCCGGATCGATTGCCGCGCGCGAGGGGGCTAAGTCCACCTTCGAGCCGTTGGTGACGACCAGCACCGAAGCCGCGCCGATCGACGCGTCCCGGGTCCGGTACGAACCCGACCCCACCCGCATCCTCGCCGAATTCCGCCCCGAGGGCAGGGCGCGGGTCCTCGCCGCGCGTGTGCGCGGCGCGTTCGACACCGCCTTCCCGGACGGCCCGCCGACAGGTGAGGCGGACGCAGCGCGGGGAGCACCCCATCTCGCGCGTTCGGTCGGCACCTCGACCGTGGTCGTGATCGCGGATACGGACATTCTCGAGGACCGGTTCTGGGTGCGCGTGCAAGACTTCTTCGGCCAGCAAATCGCGACCCCCATCGCCGACAACGGCGCGTTGATCGTCAACCTGCTCGACACGCTCTCGGGATCGGAGGCGCTGATCGGGCTGCGCTCGCGCGGTGAGAGCCGCCGGCCGTTCGAGCTCGTCGACCGAATGCGGCGCGAGGCCGAGCGCGAGTACCGCGCGCGCGAACAGGCGCTGCTGAAGAGGCTCGAGGAGCTCGAGAAAACGGTGCGCGACATCCGCCGCGGAAGTGGGGAAGGGGCGCGCGCCGAGGCTGTGCTGACGGCGGAGCAGCGTGAGGCCATCGAGCGCGCCCGGGCCGACATTCTGGCGACCCGGCGCGAATTGCGCGACGTGCAAAGGAACCTTCGCCGCGACATCGAAAGCCTGCAGACCACGCTCAGGCTCGCTAACATCGTCGCGGTCCCGTCGGTCGTCGGGCTGGTCGCGATCGGGCTTGGGGTCTGGCGCCTCCGTCGCCGAGCGCGTCGCGCTGAGGAACCGGCCGGAGCGTTGGCCTGATGCATGATGCATTGCGGTCTGCGAGGCAAAACGGGGACATACGATGAGACGCTCTTTCGTCCTCCTCGTCGCGGCCGCCTTCGCGATCGGCTCGGCTGCGGCGGTCGTGGTGCTGCGCCAGGAAGCACCGAGACGCGAGGCGAGCCTGCTCGACCAGCCTGTATTCCCTGACCTTGCGGAGCGCTTAGCGACCGTCGCCACGGTGGAACTCCGCCGTCACAACGAGGTGGCGACCCTCAGGCGCGAAGGGGACACCTGGACAGTCGCGGAAAAGCACGGCTACCCCGCAGTGCCGTCGCGGGTGCGCGAGCTCCTCGTCGGGCTGGCGGAGCTGCGCCTCGTCGAGGAGCGGACGGCAAACACCGAGCTCTTCTCCCGCCTCGGCCTCGAAGACCCGCAAACTCCAGGCGGAACGAGCGTGTCGATCACGGTCAAGGACGGAGCGGGAAACGCCATCGCCTCGCTGATCGTTGGGCGGCGTCGCGTGCGTACGGCGGCCAACCTGCCAGAGGCCGTCCACGTTCGCCGCCCGGGCGAGTTGCGGGCCTGCCTTGCAGAAGGCGCGCTTAGGCCCGACACAGACCCGCTGCTGTGGCTCGAGCGCGACATTATCGACATCAAAAGGGACCGCGTGGCCCGGGCAACGACCAGACGGGCGGGTGCTGCACCGGTGACCGTGCGCCGCGATAGCCCCGGCGAGGAGTTCACCCTCATTGACGCGCCGGAAGGCTTCGTTGCGGACCGAATTCGGCTCGATGACCTGCCCAGTGTTCTCGAGTTCCTCTCCTTTTCCGACGTCAAGCCGGCCCAAGCCCTGGCCGACGCCCCGACAGCCGGCGAGGCCCGCATCGAGACCTTCGATGGGCTCTCGGTGACCATACGCCTTCTCGCCCACGCCGAGGCGCTTTGGGCAAAAATCGCCGTGGCGTGGGCGCCGCCAGACGCTCCGGTCGGCGCCGAGAGCGCGCAGGCCCCGCTCCGCCCGGAGGCGCTGCGTGCCGAGGCGGAGGCGCTCGCAGCTCGCCTTGGCGTCTGGGCCTTCCGCCTGCCCGACTGGAAATCGGAGGTGCTGACATACCGGCTTGAAGACATTGCCGCGCGGCAGGAGAGCCCGTCCTGAACGTGACCGTCGCTGGCAATCTTCCCCAGGTCGGCGTGGGCGTCGTTTTATTCCGAGATAAAAACGTCTTGCTCGTGCAACGCTCCCGTCCGCCACGCGCCGGCGAGTGGTCAATCCCAGGCGGCCGGCAGCAGCTCGGCGAAACCGTGATCGCGGCTGCGCGGCGCGAGTTGTTTGAGGAGACGGGGCTTTCCCCGGCCGGCAGGCTGGTTCTGGTCGACGTTGTGGACAGCATCGACCGCGCAGCGAATGGAGCAATCGTCAGCCATTATACGCTGATCGATTTTACCGCGCATGCGGCTGCGGGCGAGGCGCGACCGGGCGGCGACAGTGTGGCTGTTTGCTGGGCCGCTCTCAGAGATCTTCCAAGCTTTCGGCTGTGGTCGCGCACGCAGGAGGTGATTGCGGAGGCGGCCCGTCGCCTTGGCGTGCTCGCGCAAAGATGACCGGGCGCGCCGGCTTGGATCCAACCCATTAGCACCGAGTTTGCTTGACCACGTCGGCCGCGGTCCCTGGCGGCCTCGATTTCGTCACGACTCCACAGCGAGATGCCACGCGACACGACCCGCAACGAGCTCGTCGACCCCTCCCGGCTTGCCAAGATCAGGGAGAGCATGGGCGAGGAACGGACCAACGCGCTTCTTGTGATGTTCCGAAACGAGTTGCACCGGCGGCTCGCCGCCATTACCCGCGCCTCCGCCGCCGGCGCCTATCGGGATCTCGCCAGAGAGGCGCAGGCACTCGCCGGCGATGCGCGCGCGATCGGCCTCGACACGCTCGCAGAACGAGCCTTGTCGGCGGAGCGGTCGGTTATACCAAATCCCATTGATCAGAACCGATGTGCCCAGTCGCGGAGGCCGATGGACATGATGCGCCAGGGCTGATCGACGAGGCGGTTCCAGGCATGGCAGCAGTGACCGACGATGTCGTCGTGATC
>Ga0308417_1000474_pt1 | contig 29172 bp, 30 predicted proteins | sample HotsprSampleOS65_FD_203528 | JGI IMG/M metagenome (GOLD analysis project Ga0308417, IMG submission 203528) | Hot spring phototrophic mat microbial communities from Octopus Spring, Yellowstone National Park, Wyoming, United States - 20090730_OS65 ...
CAAACGCACCAACGCCTGGTTGAACATTCGAATACCATGTATTCGCGTTAATCGTGCGGAGCGTTCTGCCTTTCTTATCTAAAATTCTCACACGACCGTTATCGACGAAAATCACGTGATTCGGTCCTACCGCGCAGTGCGGGTCAGGCGGAATCCAACTGCCTTGTGGTGCGCCATCGGTTGTGGCTAAAAGCAGTGGGCGTGTCGTTGAGTTTTCAATGGTTGCGCCAACCAAACGCGGGTCTTCAACATAGTTTGAGCCTTCGGGGGCAAGCGGCGGAGGCACATCGGGCGGCGCAACCGTTGGCGGCGGCTGATTCTTGGCATTGAACGCGCGTCCGTTAATACCCGGAATCACAGAAATGTCTTCGCTGTTTGTAAAACCTTCCGTAGAAAACACGGCTCCGCTTGGCACAAAGCCAAACGCAGGACCTTGTGCAACCTGTGCAACCATAGACGGCACAATGCACATCATTGCAACAACGCAAGCAACTAATTGTCGTTTCATGGATAGACCTTGTTTGAGTTTGAAGAGAAATGAACCTCGTTTGAATTTTTAGGATAAGAATTTTCCGCTAATTTCGGAAACAATTACTCGCTAATAAGTTTTTGATGGTTCTCGATAGCAACACATTCTCACCTGCCGATGTCGCTGTTCATTCCGACTGGTTCAAAGCGTGGTTTAATCACCCGGCATATTTGAAACTCTATGCGCACCGCTCGCTTGAAGAAGCCGAACAAACCATCGCAACGTTACTGAAATTTATTTCAGTTCAAAAGCCAAATCCGAAAGCCCTTGATATTGCGTGCGGTTCGGGGCGGCACGCCGTCGCGCTTGCTGAAAACGGATTTCAAGTAACCGCAAACGACCTTTCTTCAACGCTCCTTGCAGAAGCGCGCAAGCTCGCAGAGTCGAAAAATCTCACGCTTACCTTCACACATACCGATATGCGCGAGATTGCCTTTGAACAGGAATTTGACTTGATTGTTCAACTCTTCACGAGTTTCGGATACTTTGAAAACGACGATGAAGATAAAATCGTTTTGCAGAACGTTGCTCGCGCCTTAAAGCCCGGCGGTTGGTATGTGTTAGACTTTTTGAATGAATATGTAGTTCGCAACACATTGCAACCTGAAACGCGCCGCACAGTAGGCGAGTTGGAAATTCTTGAGCAACGTATGCTCTTCGGCGAGCGCGTCGTTAAAAGCATCACGCTTCGTGAAAACGGCATAACGCACCGCTTCATAGAATCCGTGCGGCTGTATTCAAAAGAAGAATTAACCGCAATGCTCACTGCCGTTGGACTTCGCGTTCATCACATACTTGGCGATTATGACGGCGGCGCATTTGTGCGCGAGGCTTCACCGCGTTTAATCCTTATTGCACAAAAGTAATGGCATCACGTTCCGACCTTTGCCCGATTCATCATGTTCCGCTTGAAATTTCCTATCGCGGCACAAAATCGTTTCCTGAATTTCCGAACATCACCGTCGAAGGCTTACCCATGCGCTACTGCCCCATGTGCTTTGCAAACGGCAAAGACAGCGCGCAAGAACTCGACGCACACAAAAGCAACGCCTTTATCGCAAAACTCAACGCGCTTCTTGAAAAGACCGATTTCTCCGACCATCTCTCCAAGCCGCACCTCACTGTGCGATTCAATCCTGTCAAAGCCGTCTTGAACGCGCCACCTTCCCAAAACGCTTCTCGGGAACAAAACAACGATACCGCAAGTCGCCTCGAAAACTTCATACCACAAAAGCCGCTCTACTCGCTTGATAGGCTTATTTTGAGCAACGAAACCATGCAACACATTCAGCACGCACTTGCACTCTTGGAAGAACAAAAATTGATTTATGAAACATGGAACTTGCAGTCGATTGATAGAGCAGGAAAGAAAGTCGCGCTGAATTTTTACGGTGAGCCGGGAACAGGCAAAACGCTTGCCGCCGAAGCCATCGCCAATTCCCTTGGCAAAGATATTTTGATGGTAAGTTATGCAGAATTGGAATCGAAGTATGTCGGAGAAACGCCGAAGAACATTAAAGCCGCCTTTCAAAAAGCGGCGCAAACGGGGGCTGTGCTTTTCTTCGATGAAGCCGATTCGATTCTCGGCAAACGGCTCACAAACGTAACGCAAGCCACCGACCACAGCGTCAATCTCACCCGAAGCACCACGCTCATGGAGCTTGACCGCTTCAACGGCATTGTGATTTTCGCCTCGAACTTGGTTCAAAACTATGACAGCGCATTCTTGCGCCGAATGATTGCGCACATCGAGTTTCCGCTTCCCGATTTAGAACAGCGGATAAAAATTTGGAAAGCCCATCTCCCGCCACAACTTCCGATTGAATCCAATTTGAACTTTGAACGTCTTTCGTTTGCAAGCGAAGGTGCATCAGGCGGCGACATTAAAAACGCTGTGCTTCTCTCGGCTTCCTATGCCGCTACAAAGCCCAAAGCCAAGCAAGTGATTTGCGAAGCCGATTTCATCAAAGCCATCACCTTCATCTTGGAAGGCAAACGCAAAGTCGCTGAACGATAGTTGTGTGTCAGAATTTGTTTGTGTCATTCCAAGCGCAAGCGAGGAATCCAACGCTAATGAAGAATGAGCAATGAGAAATGAAGAATAGGAGCACAACTTCGCTCCTCATTACTCACTACTCATTATTCGTTACTCATTAGATTCGCGCCGTTCAGAATGACGGTGGGTTCAAGTTGAATTTTGTCAACACGACCTAATTGTTTGAGAATCGCTCCACGTTGAAGACGCCCTCGACTTTTTTGATGCGCTCGACGACGCGCTGAAGATGCTCGATGTTTTTGACGTAGAGAATCACCGTGCCTTCGAAGATGCCGTCTTTGGCGTTGAGCGAAATGGAGCGAATGTTGATGTCGGATTTAACGATGACTTGGGTGATTTCGTTGGTCATGCCGATTTTATCTTCGCCGTAAATGCGCAAGCCTGCGAGGAAGTCGTTGGTAGATGTTGGCTTCCATTGAACGGTAACGACCTTCGGGCTTTTGAGAATCTGCTCGTTATTGACATTGACGCAGTTTCTTCGGTGGATTTTCACGCCGCCGCCTGCGGTAACAAGCCCAATGACATCATCGCCCGGAACAGGATTACAACATTTGGCGTAGCTATGGGCAACGTTGGACAGTCCTGAAATAATGACGGCATCGCTACTGTTATCGGCTTTTAAGCCGTGAACTTCGCGGGCTTGGCGTGCGAAATCATCGGCGGTAACAGGTGGCACGCCGTTGCGATTTTCAGGTTTCGGTTCGGGCTTCGGCTCGACCTTTGGTTCGAGTTGTTCGAGGACTTTTTCGCTATCGATTTCTTTTGCGCCGAGTGCGCGGAAGAAATCGGCGGGTGTGGGTAGTCCGTGAAATCGAGCGAGTTTAACCAAATCACTTTCCGAAAATAGTCGCTTGGTTTTGGAAATGAGTTTGTTCCAAATCGTGCGACCTTCTTCAATTTCTTTGCGGCGCGTTTCGTTGAGGAACTGTTTGATTTTCAGTTTTGCCTTGTGGGTCACAACAAATTTTTCCCAATCGGCTTTCGGGGTTTGATTTTTTGACGTGAGAATCTCGACTTGGTCGCCCGATTTCAAGCGGGTTTGCAGGCTCGCCATTTTGCCGTTGATTTTCGCGCCAATGCAGTGAAAGCCGACTTCGGTATGAATCTCGAAGGCAAAATCGACAGCGGTCGCGCCGGCGGGTAGCACTTTCATATCGCCCTTCGGCGTGAAGACATAAATTTCATCTTGATACAAGTTCAAGCGGAAGCCTTCCATGAAGTCTTGCGCCGTATCGGCATTGGCGACAAGGTCGCGCGCCCATTTTATCAGTTGGTCGATGCCTTCATCGGCAGATGTTACTTTTTCTTTGTATCGCCAATGCGCCGCAATCCCGTTTTCGGCGAACTCGTGCATTTTGCGCGTGCGAATTTGAATCTCGACCATCTTGCCGCCCGGCACAATCACGGTGGTGTGAAGCGATTGGTAGCCGTTGTGCTTTGGAACAGAGATGTAATCTTTGAAGCGTTCTGGAACAGGCTGATAAATCTGCGTGATGTAGCCGTAGGCACCGAAGCAGTCGGAAGAGTTATCGGTGTCTAAAATCACACGAATGGCGTAGATATCGTAAATCTGGTCGAGCGATTTGTTTTGTTGGCGCATCTTGTTGTAGATGGAGAAGATGTGCTTGGGTCGCCGTTGGATTTCGAACTTGAAGCCTCGTCGCGTGAGCTCTTTTTGAATGGGCATTGAGATTTTTTCCAAGAACGCGATGCGCTCGGTGCGTGTGAGGGCAAGGCGTGCCGAAATATCGTCGTAGGCTTCGCGGTCAAGGTATTTGAGCGAGAGGTTTTCCAGTTCAATTTTAATTTTGTTCAAGCCGAAGCGGTGAGCGAAGGGCGCGTAGATGTCGCGCGTTTCGGTGGCGATTTTCACTTGGCGGTGCGGCGGAAGTGAATCGAGCGTGCGCATGTTGTGCAAACGGTCGCAAAACTTGATGAGAATGACGCGAATATCGTCAATCATCGAGAGAAGCATCTTGCGAAAACTTTCCGCTTCTTTGATTTCACGGTTCGCGAAAATGCCCGAAATTTTCGTCAGCCCCTCAACCAATCGTGCAACATCGTTGCCAAATTCATCGCGTAAGTCATCGAGCGTGTAGTCGGTGTCTTCCACAACATCGTGCAACAGCGCGGCGGCAACGGAGACATCATCGAGCGGAATTTCTTCTAACATGATTTTCGCCACTTCAACCGGGTGATAAAAATAGGGTTCGCCGGACGCTCGCTTTTCGGCACTGTGCGCTCGATAGCATAGAAAAAAAGCGCGCCGAATTAAATCTTCATCGCACTTGCGTAAGCGTGCTTTACAGAGCGAGAGCAACTCATCTAATTTGACATAATGTTCTTCTTCAATTTGGGTAAGCATCGTTCAGTTCGTTAGTTGTTTTGTTATTAAAAACGAAAACAGAATTCGTGGGACGGAAAATTTCAGAATTAAATGAAATGTTGGCTGAAAAACAATTTGTCATGAGCGGCGAAATTACGTGTAACCGAAGTCGCGCAGGTGACTGTCGCGCTCGCGCCAATTTTCGCGCACCCTGACGAAGAGTTCCAAAAAGACCGGGCGTTGTAAAAAGTCCTCAATATCGCGCCGTGCGCTCTCGCCGATTTTGCGTATCGCCGCTCCGCCCTTGCCAATTAAAATCGCTTTTTGAGACTCGCGCTCCACCACAATCGCACAGCGAATCACATCTTTACGCTTTGGATTTTTTTCAAAATTCTCTTCAAACGATTCTACCATCACTTCCGTCGAATACGGAATTTCTTTGCTGAACTGTTTGAAAATTTTTTCTCGGATAAGTTCGCTCACAAAAAAGCGTTCCGGTGCAGTGCTTAAAATGTCGGTTGGAAAAAGTGGTGCCTCGTGCGGTAAATACGGATAAATCGCTTTGATGAATTCTGAAAGATTAAATGCAGTGATGGCAGAAAGCGGCACAATCTCATTAAACGAAGCTTCTTTGGAAAGCCTGTCCAAAAGCGGCAAGACTTCCTCTTTGCGCAGCAAATCAATTTTGTTCATGACTAAAATCTTCGGCTTTGAAAGGCTTGCAATGCGTTGAAAGGCAAGGTCTTGTTGAAGCGTGCGTTTCTCATCGTGATAGCATTTTGAGTCGATGATGAGAATCACGACATCGGCATCGCTGGCGGCAGTGTCGGCAGATTTGAGCATGGCGTTGTGGAGTTTGTATTTCGGCTTCATCACGCCGGGCGTGTCGATGAAGACAATTTGGCACGGACGCTCGCCCGTTTCTTGATTGAAAATGCCGACAATTTGCTTGCGCGTGGTTTGCGGCTTTGGCGTAACAATGGAGAGTTTTGTGCCAAGCACGGCATTGAGCAAGGTTGATTTACCTGCGTTTGGCTCGCCGATAATGCTGGCGTAGCCTGCTTTGAACGGATATGGCTTTTCGCCCAAAAGTTCGGATTCGTTCATCTGAAACTGTATTTTCGCAATGCTGAAAATTCAATATACAACGCAAAGCAGAAGAACATGAGAGCAGACTACGAACAGCGAGAAAGTTTTTGGAAGATGGTCGATTGGAGCGTCTTGCTTTCTATTGCGGCACTGATTTGCTTCGGATTGCTTGCGATTTATAGTGCGTCTAACGGCATTGGCAATCTTGCCAATTTCTACAAGCAAACCACATGGCTTGTGATTAGCCTTCTGGCTATCGTGGTCGTGTTTTTTCTGCCGCTCCGCACGTTTCAAGATTTTGCTTATTTGGCATATATCGTCTCCATCATCGCGCTGATTGCGGTGCTGATTTTCGCGCGCAAAATTGCGGGCAATGCGGCGTGGCTTCAACTTGGCGGTGCGAGTTTTCAGCCCTCTGAACTCGCCAAAATCACAACCATTCTCGCCCTCGCACGCTTTCTTTCCAACAAAGACAACGACATTCGTCAACTCAAAAACTTTGCGATTGCGATTGCAATCGTGCTTCTGCCGTGTGTGCTGGTTTTGCTTCAACCCGATACAGGCACAGCACTCACTTACCTCACGTTCATTGTGCCGATGATTGTCGTGGCAGGCTTCGACTTCTACTACATTTTGCTTTTGGGCGTGCCGCTGGTGTGCGCGCTCTTGGGCTTTATCAGCCTTATCGGCTTCATTGTGCTTGAAGTGTGCGTGGTTGTCGTGATGCTGATTTTGCGGCGCGACTTTGCTTGGTCGCTCACATCGCTTCTCGTAGGCGCAGGCGCGGGAATCGCTTCAAATCTCTACGCGGCAAAACTCTTAAAGCCGCATCAGCTCAAACGCATTCAAACCTTTTTAGACCCCATGAGCGACCCACAAGGCGCAGGCTACAACGCCTTACAAGCCAAAATCGCTATCGGCTCCGGCGGCTTGTGGGGCAAAGGATTTTTGCAAGGCACACAAACGCAGTTGCGCTTTATTCCTGCGCAGTGGACAGATTTCATTTTTTGCGTGATTGGTGAAGAGTTCGGCTTTTTCGGCGCATCCATCGTCGTCGGGGCGTATCTCTTGTTGGTTGTGCGCTTAATTCGTCTTGCCGAAAAAATTAAAAACCGATTTGCAATTCTTGTCTTGACGGGCTTTGTCTCGCTTTTGCTGGGGCATGTGATTATCAATATCGGCATGACGATTGGGCTGATGCCTGTCATCGGGATTCCGTTGCCGTTTCTTTCCTACGGCGGCTCTTCATTGCTTGCAAATATGATTGCCGTCGGCATTGTGCTGAACTTCTACAAGCATCGGCGCGATGTGAGTTTTTCGTAATTCATCACCCAAATCCAATGATGGTCATTGTAATTGGCGGCGGACTTGCGGGCTTGACCGTCGCCCATCGCTTGAAGCAAAACGGCGTTGAAGTTCATGTGCTTGAATCTTCAAAAACGCTTGGCGGGAAAATTGGTGCGCGAAAAGTCGGCGGCGAGCCGTTTGATATTGGCGCAAACACCGTGCTGGAATCCAACAACGCCATTCAAAATCTGATTGCAGAGTTAGGTTTGCAAAACGAAAGACTCTTTGCTTCTTCACAAGCCAACACTCGCTGGATTATGAAGCATGGCAAACTCGTTGCCCTTCCGACTTCTCCGCCCGCGTTTCTCACCACGCCGCTCTTCTCGCTTGGCGCAAAACTTCGTCTCTTGCGCGAACCCTTCATTCCAAAAGCCACACGCGAAGAAACCATCGCCGAATTTGCAACACGCCGATTCGGAAGAGAAATTTTGGACTACGCCATCAATCCGTTCCTTATCGGCACTTACGCCGCAAAGCCCGAAGACCTTTCTGCGCACTCCGCCTTCAAAGTCATGAGCGAATTGGAATCAAAGTATGGAAGTGTGATTAAAGGCGCACTGGCGCGTGCCAAAGAATCGAAGCAAAATCCGAAGTCTTATTCAGGCAAGATGTTTTCGTTTGCGGGCGGCTTTTACACGGTCATTCAAAAACTTTCCGCGTCGCTTGGCGCATCGGTCGAACGCGGTGCCGAAGTGCAAGACATTCAGCACGAAAGCGGAATGTGGCGCATCTTTTACATTCAGCAAAATGAAATGAAATCGCTCACAGCCACGCATCTTGTCTTTGCTACGCCCGCCGATGTAGCCGCCAGTTTGATTCAACCGATTGATAAAGCCGTCGCAGAAGCACTCGCTAACATTCCATACTCGCCCGTCGCACAAGTGTTTTTGGGATTCACGAAAGAAGAAGTCGCAGAGCCACAAGGCTTTGGGTTTCTGGTGCCTGAAAAGGAAGACAGGCAAATTTTAGGTGCGGTCTATAACAGCGCGATTTTTCCCTCGCGGTATCAAACCGTTGCGTTCACGGTCTTTCTCGGCGGCTCGCGCAAGCCTGAACTCGTCAAGTATAGTGATGGCACGCTGATTGAAGTCGCAACGGCGGAATTGCAATCTATCTTGAACATTAAGGCGCGACCGGTTGTAGAAAGCGTCGCTAAGTGGGAACGCGCCATTCCGCAGTATCGCGTCGGACATTCCGAGATTCTCGCGAAAGTTGACGCATTGGAAGCAAGAGAGAAGACGCTTGCGTTTGTGGGAAATTGGCGCGGCGGCATTTCTGTGCCTGACACGATTGCGCACGCCGAAGCAGTTGCCGCTCGCCTATTGGCAACCCTATCCGCCAATCGTTGACATTGATTCGGAAACCGGGGTGTGATTTTTTCGGCGTGCTTCGGCTTCGAAGCCATTTTTGGGGCGGTTGTTAAAGGCTTCAAGCAAAGCGGTTCGGAGGTCATCATCGCTTGCGCCGCGTCGCATCAGGGTTTTGATGTTCAAGACCCCATCGTCATAAAGGCAAGTTTTCAGCATACCGCTTGCAGTTACGCGAATGCGATTGCACGTGCCGCAAAACGTGCGCGAGAAGGCGGCAATGATGCCCACCGTGCCTTTGTAGCCCGGAATTTTGTATTCCATTGCGGTTGCGTGGGGCGCGTCGTCCAATTTTTGCAAGTCAGGATAATGGGCTTTCAAGACGGAAAGAATTTTTTTGTAATCCCAAACGAGAACAGGCTCACTGATGCCTTCGCCATTGAAGGGCATTTCTTCGATGTATCGCACGTCAATCGCGAGGTCTTTGGTGAGTTCGGCAAGTGGCACGATGTCGATGTCGTTCAAGCCGTTCATCACTACGGCGTTGAGTTTGATGGGAATCTCGGCGTTCAGAAGTGCGTGGAAAGTCTGCATAACCAAGTGCAGTTCATCGCGCCGCGTGATGCGGTGGAATCGCTCGCGGTCAAGCGTATCGAGGCTCAAATTAACGCCTTTGACGCCCATCGCTTTGAGTTCAGGAACATATTGCGCCGACCACAAGCCGTTGGTCGTCAGATGCAGTTCTTTCGGAAGGTGATGAATGCGCCAAAGAAACTTGATGAGGTCTTTTCGCACGAAAGGCTCGCCGCCCGTGATACGCACTTTCGTAATGCCCATCTGGCAAAGAAGAAAGAGCAAGCGTTCCATCTCTTCAAACGAGAGAATTTCGTCTTTTGGAATTAACTCAATGCCGTGCGCCGGCATACAGTAGACGCATCGCAAATTGCATCGGTCAGTTACGGAAAGGCGAAGGTAGGTAATCGGTCGCCCGTGATTGTCATAGAGCATGGAACTTGTGATTAAATGTTGATAGAATCATAGCAAACCCAAACATGACATCAATCGTTTTAATCGCAAAGAATTGTGTTGGTAATCTCGTGTGATTCTTGTTTCTTTCAAGTTCAATTTATCGCAACCAACTGATGTTCAGATACTTCACTGCGGGAGAGTCGCACGGACGCGCACTTTCCGCCATCATCGATGGAATGCCTGCGGGCGTTTCGCTTACGCCTGAAATCATCAATCGCCACTTGGCGCGGCGGCAACAAGGCTACGGACGCGGACACCGCATGAAAATTGAGACCGACACAGTCGACATTCTCAACGGCGTGCGCTTCGGCAAAACTATTGGCGCACCGATTACACTGCTCATTGAAAATCGAGATTGGAAAAATTGGACGGAAAAGATGAGCCAGTTTGAGGATAAATCCGATGCGGTCAAAAAAATTCACGTGCCTCGCCCCGGACACGCCGATTTTACGGGACGCTTGAAATACGGCTTCGACGATATTCGCCCCGTGATTGAACGTTCATCGGCACGTGAGACGGCGGCGCGTGTGGCGGCGTGTTCCGTTGCACGTCAATTCCTCAAAGAACTGGGCATTGAAATCGGCTCGTATCTTTCTGCCATCGGAAACGCGATTGAACCCGAACACACCCTCGCCCTTGAAGCCCTTGCTAACGGCGCAGAAACCTTGATGCAACTTGCCGACGCTTCCCCTGTGCGCATGATTCACAAAGAGACCGAAGCAAACGCCATTGCGTTAATTGACGAAGCCAAACAGCGAGGCGACACGCTCGGCGGAATTATTGAAGTCTTCGTGACTGGCGTGCCGATTGGGCTTGGCTCTTACGCGCAACACGACCGAAAATTAGACGCACAACTTGCCGCCGCAATCATCTCTATTCAAGCCGTTAAAGGTGTGGAAATCGGAACGGCGTTTCGCAATGCGGTGAGTTTTGGCTCACAAGTTCACGATGAACTCTTCATTGAGGCACAAGGAAAGCCGTATCGCAAAACCAATCGCGCAGGTGGCATTGAGGGCGGCATGACGAACGGCGAACCAATTCATTTGCGCGTAGCAATGAAGCCCATTTCAACCTTGATGAACCCACTTCGTTCGGTGAATTTGGACACGATGCAAGAAGAACTCTCGCACATTGAACGCTCTGATGTTTGCGCTGCGCCCGCTTGCGGCGTGATTGCTGAATCGGTGATTGCCCCCGTCTTGATGAACGCCATCCTTGAAAAATTCGGCGGCGATACTTTGGCGGAAATCCAAGAACGGATTAGTCAATATAACGCGCAAGTTGCCAGAGCCTTTGTGAAAGAATTGCGTTGAAAAATTTTGATGTATATTCGCATATGTCCCCGCCTAAAGAGAGAGCCTAATGAGAAAAAGAAAACAAAAAAGCCAGCAACTGAATGCATCGACTTTTACTGCTGACTGCCACACTGTTTGTGGCTGACCTTTTATTCGGACAACCGCAACCGCAAGGCGAGTTTCATCAACATCTGTTCAAGAAACCACAAGCCGAACGCGCACAGCGGGGAAAATCGTCAGAACCCATCGGCGTGATTGTCTTCTCGTCGCAAGAAATTCCGCGATTAGGCACAAACAAAGAAATTGAGCCAATACTTGACACAGAATTTCGCCGCTACCAAACGGTTTGGGCACGATTTTTTTTGCCAAAACATCTTGGCGCACTGCCCGGCGGAATGCCAAAACGCATGATTTACCGCATGGTCGTTGACGGCAAACTGCATTACGAAAAAAACCTCACCGAAGAGTATTTGCCCATGCCCGAATGGTCATCGTGGATGATTCAACTGCCTGATGCTCTACAAGAAGGCTACGACACCTTACCGCCAGAAACCGTGCAACTGCGGCTCGAAGTGTGGGCAAGTTACTCACTCACCAAAGACGGAGCAGAAAAACTTATCGCCGTAGGCAGTTGTCTCCTTCACCCATAGTCTTCATTTAGCCTCGACGAATGACTTTGATGCTGGACTCCTGATGTTGCAAGAACAACGGTGTGTGCAACTGGCAAAGGTGGCAAGAGCGGTTGGATTTTGGGGAGAGCAGTTAGGGGCGGTGCGCCTCATGATCCATTTGGTTGGAAGGCGGTATTGTTGCCTGTGGCGTTGTTGCTCACGGGGGTCTCCTTCTTTGTGGCTTGGAGGTTTTGGCGTTCCATGAGTTTTATGTAGGCTTCTTTGGCGGCGAGTTGTTCGGCGGTTTTCTTGCTTTTGCCTGTGCCTTCGCCGAGCACTTCATCGCCCAGTCTGACCCCAACGGTGAACACTTTTTTGTGCGGCGGTCCTTCTTCGGAAATCACGAAGTAATACGGAAGCGCGAGACGTTCGCCTTGTGCATATTCAAGCAATGCGCTTTTGAAATTTTGGTCGGAGTCAATCAAGGCGGCGAAGTTGGTCTGTTGGAGCATCGTGTTTTCTAAAAACGTACGGGCTTTTTCGTAGCCGCTGTCGAGATAGACCGCGCCAATCAAGGCTTCAAAGGCATCGGCAAGGGCGGTTTCACTTTCTCTTACGCCGTTTTGCTCCGCTGACTCGCTCACGATAAGCACCTTTCCCAAGTTGAACTGTTTGGCGTAGTGGGCTAACATTTTGGCGTTGACGAGTTGCGAGCGGAGTTTGGTTAATGCACCTTCGTTGAAATCGGGATAGAGCTTATAGACGTATTCAGCAATCACCAAATCTAAGACCGCATCTCCCAAAAATTCCAGTCGCTCGTTTGAAACAAACTTTTCTTTGTCCAAAAAATCAATCGCGGAGCGGTGCGTGAGTGCGGTGGCAAATAGCACTTCGTTGTGAATCGGTGAAGCGATAATTTTTTCGAGAATTTGTTTGACGGACTTTGAAAGAAGGGGCGAAGTGTGCCGCTGCTCAGGGACATTGAACAGACGTCGGAGGTGGCGTGAAAAATGATTCAGAAACTTAAGCATAGCAATTGCTTCATCACCTCATCACGGAAAAATTAAAAGTCGTACGATGAGCAACAGCCTCGCACAACCTTCTTCAAATTTTCTTAAAAATAATCGTTGCGTTGTGTCCGCCAAAACCGAACCCGTTGTTGAGCACGTGTTCAATCTTGCGCTGAACGGCATGATTCGGCGTTACATTCACATCAACTTCGGGGTCAAGGTTCTCGATGTTTATGGTCGGCGGCACGGTTTGGTGCTGAATGGCGAGAACGCAAGCGATGGATTCAATGATGCCTGCTGCGCCAAGCAGATGTCCCGTCATGGATTTTGTCGCGCTGATGTTGATAGATTTAATTGCGTCACCGAAGCATTTCTTGATGGCTTTGAGTTCAGCCACGTCGCCGAGTGGTGTTGAAGTGCCGTGTGTGTTGATGTAGTGAATATCGCTGGGTGAAATGCCGGCTTCGTTCATTGCCATTTGCATGGCGGCGACGACGGCATCACCTTCGGGGTGTGGTGCGCTCATGTGGTATGCATCGGCACTCATGCCGACACCTGCAATTTCGGCGTAAATGGTTGCGCCACGTTTTTCAGCATGTTCAAGCGGTTCGATGACGAATGCGCCTGCGCCTTCGCCCATCACGAACCCATCACGGTCACGGTCATATGGACGCGATGCAGTTTTAGGTGAGTCGTTGCGCGTCGACATCGCCTTCATCGCGTTAAAGCCTGCAATCCCCATAGGTGTGATTGAGGCTTCACAGCCGCCGCAAATCATCGCATCAGCGTAGCCTAATTGCAAAATCATATACGCATCGATAATCGCATGCAGCGAAGTGGCGCAAGCGGAAACCGTCGCATAGTTCGCGCCTTGTAATCCGTTGCGAATTGAGAGAAATCCCGCCGCCATGTTTGAGATCATCATGGGAATAAAAAACGGGCTAATTCGGTCGGGACTTTTCTCCATCAAGGTTCGGAATTGCGTGTCGTAGATGTTCATGCCGCCGATGCCTGACCCGAACACCACGCCGACGCGGCGCAAGTCCGTATTCTCTTTTGTAATCTTTGAATCTTTGAGTGCCATTTCGCCTGCAACCACGCCGAACTGACAAAATCGGTCCATGCGCAGTGCCGCTTTTTTTTCTATGAACTGCGCCGCGTCAAAATTTTTGACTTCGCAGGCGAATCGGGTTTCATAACCTGTGGTATCAAAGAGCGTGATAGGTGCCGCGCCGCTCTTGCCTGTTGACAGACCGTCCCAGTAGGCATTGAGCCCAATCCCAATTGGCGTTACTGCGCCCATGCCGCTAATCACAATTCGTTTCTTTTCTCGCATGATGCTTGAGTTGCTTTATCGCCCGATGCTTGCATCGGAGAGAGGATTCAAAAAGTAAAACCCAACTTTGCCCGCAGTTTGACGTCAAAATTGGGTTTCTAACTGGCATTCTAAACTGATTTACTTTTTCTTTTCAACGATATAGTTTATTGCGCTGTGCACGGTCGAGATTTTTTCGGCATCTTCATCAGGAATTTGAATTTGAAATTGATTTTCAAACTCCATCACGAGTTCGACGGTGTCTAATGAGTCTGCTCCCAAATCGTCAGTGAATTTTGATTCGTCTTTGATTTCTTCTCTGGCGATTCCCATTTTGCTGACGATAATGTCGTAGACTTTTGCTCTCACTTCGTCGACGGTCATTGTTTCCTCCAAAAGTTGTTTTAGTAAAAGTTGTTTAGTAGATGGTTGTTAGAAAAAACTTACGGGTTGCAAGAATTTTGTGAATATACGGAAAATCCGTTGAGAAATTTGTCTTACATCGCCATGCCGCCGTCAACGCGCAGGCATTCGCCTGTGATGTAGCGTGCCAGCGGGCTTGCTAAGAACAAGACCGCATCGGCGACCTCTTCGGCGGTGCCGGAGCGTTTGAGCGGAATCATGGCTTCCATTTGCTTTTTGAGGTCGTCTGTGAGCGCGTCGGTCATTTCCGTGTCAATCCAGCCGGGCGCAACGGCGTTGGCGAGAATGTTTCGCGATGCGAGTTCCTTAGCGATGGATTTTGTAAAGCCGATTAGTCCTGCTTTTGAGGCGGCGTAGTTGGCTTGACCTGCGTTGCCTGTTAAGCCGATAACAGAGGTGATGTTGATGATGCGACCTTCGCGCTGTTGCATCATCGGACGCGTTGCGGCTTTGGTATAATTAAAAGCACTTTTGAGATTATTGGCGATGACTTCGTCCCACTGTGTTTCGCTCATGCGCATCAGGAGCGTGTCGCGCGTAATGCCCGCATTATTGACGAGGATATGCACGCCGCCGAGTTCTGAAACTACGGTATCGACAACGGTTTGTGCTTCTGAAAAACGGGCGGCATCGGCTTTGAGAGCAAGGGCTTTCACGCCGAGTGCCAAGAGTTCCTCTCGTAAGGCGTGCGCTTTTTCTTCAGACGCTTTGTAAGTGAAGGCGATATGTGCGCCGGCTTCGGCGAGGCGTTTGGCAATGGCGCGCCCGATGCCTCGCGACGCGCCTGTAACCAATGCGGCTTTTCCGCTCAGTGAAAGTTGCATTACAGTCGGACTTCGGTTTGAAGTTTCAGCACATCTTCGGCTTTTTCTACGCCCGAAACTGCAACGCTTGAATCAATTCGCTTGATTAAGCCTTGAAGCACTTTTTGCGGACCGACTTCCACAAACTCACGAATGCCGCTTTGAATCATGGTTTGAACGGATTGCGTCCAACGCACGGGGCTGGTGAGTTGAAGAAGCAGGTTTTGGCGAATCATGTCGGCCTCGCGTGTGAGTTCAGCATTGACGTTCATGCAAATCGGGATTTCCGCGTCTTGAATGGCAATATCGTTCAAGGCTTTGGCGAGTTCATCTTCGGCGAGTTTCATCAAGGGGGAGTGAAATGCGCCTGAAACGCTAAGCTCTTTGGCGATTTTCGCGCCGTGTGTTTTTGCAAGCGAAACGGCTTGTTTGACGGCGGGAACTGCGCCTGAAATCACGATTTGTCCCGGCGAGTTGTAGTTTGCCGCTTGAACGGTGCCGTAAGGACGGGCTTCGGCTAACACGCGTTCTAACTGTTCATCGGGCAAGCCGATAATTGCCGCCATCGTGCCTGAGAGTTCTTCGCCGGCTTTCTGCATGAGCTCGCCGCGTTTTTGCACGATGTAGAGCGCATCTTCGAGGCTGATTGCGCCGGCGAAGTACACAGCGGTGTATTCGCCGAGGCTGTGTCCTGCGGTCATCATGACATCGGCGCGGTCAATGAATTTTGAGGCAAGAACGCTGTGCAGGAAAATCGCAGGCTGGGTGTAGCGCGTTTGTTTGAGCGTCTCATCGTCGCCTTCAAACATAATCTCGGTCAAGTTGTATCCGAGAATCGAGTTGGCGACTTCGGCAAGGTCGCGTGCTTCGGCGAATTGCTCGCAGAGGTCTTTTGCCATGCCGCGATACTGCGAGCCTTGCCCAGGAAAAACAAGTGCTTTCATCGGTTTGCGTAATTTTAATTGTTGAAAAATTAAAATTCTTCGGCTCTCACTGCGGCGAAACTCCGTCAAGTAAAATGTCATTGGCGCAAGTGTGTTGTATGTTTGATGCGCGCCTTTACTTGACTCGGTTTCTGGTCATCGTTGAAGTTCCTGTTCATCGCTCGGTTTCCTTCGGTCATCAAAAAGAACATATTGCACGGCGACTAAGGTGTCTTGCCGTGTTACTGCGAACTGTTTATGCTTGCCATTTTACAAGTGCGCCGCCCCAAGTGTAGCCTGCGCCGTAGGTGGCAATCACGATATTATCTCCGTCGTTCAATTTTCCGTCTTCATCAAGTTCAGCAAGGCAAATTGGCACGGTGGCAGCAGTTGTATTTCCATACTTATTGATATTGACAACGACTTTCTCCATTCCAATACCCATGCGTTCAGCCGTTGCGCTGATGATGCGCAAATTGGCTTGATGCGGCACGAGATAGGCAATGTCGTCAGCCGTCAGGTGGTTGCGTGCCATGATTTCCGCCGCAACTTCTGCCATGCCAATGACCGCAGATTTGAAAACAGTTTTGCCGTCTTGGTAAATATAGTGCAAGCGTTTGTCGACGGTTTCATGCGAGGCGGGCATGAGACTGCCGCCGGCTTTCATGTAGAGATGGTCTTTGCCGTTTGTGCCGTCGCTGTATAGTCGGAAGTCTAATAAGCCGTAGCCGTCTTTTGCGGGTTCGAGCAGCACGCCTCCTGCGCCGTCTCCAAAGAGAATGGCTGTGTTGCGGTCTTGCATATCCGTAATTGCGCTCATTTTATCGCCGCCAAGCACGAGAACTTTTTTGTGCGCGCCTGATTCAATGAACTGCGCCCCTGTAACAAGGGCGTATAAAAATCCTGAACAAGCGGCGGAAAGGTCGAAGCCCCAAGCGTGTTTCGCTCCGATTGAATCTTGAACCAAGCACGCCGTTGAAGGAAAAAACATATCGGGCGTAATTGTTCCAACAATAATGCAGTCAATTTCTTCTGCCGAAATGCCGCGTTTGTTCAAAATTTGGCGGGCGACTTCGGAACACATATACGCAGTAGCTTTGGTGGAGTCTTTAAGAAAACGGCGTTCAACGATGCCCGTGCGGGTGCGAATCCACTCATCGTTGGTGTCTAAATTCACGAAATCAAAGTTCGTGAATCGATCAGGAGGCAGGTATTTGGCTGTGGCTGTGATTGCCGCTTTCATTCGCAAGTTAAAAAAATTCGTTTTGCAATTTACGCAGATTTTAAGACTTCAGCAATGTGTGCGTTGACTTCACGCTCGACCATTTCTTCGGCACGAAAAATCGCGTTCATGATTGCCGTCGGCGTGGATTTTCCGTGACAGATAATTGAGACGCCATTCACCCCAAGAAGCGGCACGCCGCCGTAGCGTTCATAATCCATGCCTTTGAGCATCGTTTTCAGCGGATTGAGCGCGATGCCGATGAGCAATTTGTTCAGCAACCCTTGTTCAGCATACAGTTTCGCCTGTGCTTTGAGAAAGGCAGGAATGCTCTCGCCGAATTTCAACAGGCAATTTCCAACGAAACCGTCGCACACAATCACTTCAACATCGCCTTTGAGCATATCGCGCCCTTCGACATTGCCAATAAAATTGAGTTTGCCTTTTTGATGGGCTTCACGCAAGGCGAGATGGGCTTCCTTGACGGTTTCCGTGCCTTTGGTTTCTTCTTCACCGATGTTGAGTAGCCCGACCTTTGGCGACGCAATGCCTTTGGTGTATTTAAGGTAAATCGAGCCCATTTCAGCGAACTGAACGTAATGTTCAGGCTTGCAATCAATGCTTGCGCCGACATCAAAGACCATCGTAACGCCTTTCGGTGAGGGGAAATATGCACCAATCGTGGGGCGTTGCACGCCCGGCACGCGCCCCAGTGTGAATAGCGAGCCTGCCATTTGCGCTCCGGTGCTTCCTGCGCTCACAAACGCATCGGCTTTGCCTTCCTTGCAGAGCCGAAGTCCAAGCATCATGGAAGAATTGGGTTTAGACTTCACGGCAATCGCGGGCGATTCGTGCATTTCAATCACATCGGGCGCATCAATGATTTCAATCGGGAGCAAGGAGGCACCGTGTTTTTGAAGTTCAGATTGGATTTGAGCGGAATTGCCCGTCAAAATAATTTCAAAACGTCGATGGGACTGCCGAAGCGACATCACCGCCCCAGCAATCGGATTTCGAAGCGGAAAATCTCCGCCCATAGCATCAACGACAATTTTCATTGAAGCGACTGAACACACTCAAATGGATTGAAAAACAATGACGGGCGAGCACTTATTCTGCTGCCTTTTGTGCGTTTTTGGCAACAATTCTGCCGCGATAGTAGCCGCAGTTGTGGCACGCGCGGTGCATTAAGGTTGTTGTGCCGCAATTTGGACACACAATCATGGTCGGAACTTTGGTGCGGGCGTTGAATTGAGCGCGGCGTTTGTCGCGGCGCGCTCTTGACATTTTGCGTTTCGGATTCGGCATGGTCTCAGAAAGTTGAAAAGTGACTGAAGTTAATTTTTGAATTTTTTGCTCATTTCGGCGAGTTTCTGTTGCCACTCGCTTTCAACCGTATGTCGTTGTAAAAACTCCCGCACAATCGGCGCATCGTTATGGGCGCAAGTCGCTTCTTGGCAAACATTTTTCATTGGCACGGCAAGCAACAAGGTTTCGCGAATGTCGGTCGTTAAGTCGATATGTGTGTCGTTTTTTGAAAGCGCGCGCACATCGTCATCGAGTTCCTTCTCGGCGTTAGCGGATTGCAGAAACAAAATGCGGTAATCGCCTGAAATCGCTTTTGTGATGGGTGCAAGACATCGGTCGCATTGAAGCGAGACCGTCGTGCTTACGGACAGTTCCACAACGATTTCCGTCATGGCTTTGGTGAGCGTTGCCGCAATAAAAATCGGCATACTGAACCGCTCCGCATCGATCATCTCATCGGCAAAATCGCTCGCCACACATTCAAAGTCGTAGTGATGAACGCCGACGGTCAAATTGGAAATTTTGATATGCGCAATGCGTTTCCCTTCTTGCTTCATGGTCTCAAATCCTTCCTCGAAGAAACTGCGTTAGACGCTTTCGAAAAAAGAGCCGCAAATATAGCACTTTTGAGCGGAAATAAAAGGTCTTGTACGAAGATTTCAACTGTTGAAACAAACACGGTGAGCAAAAATGCATGACGGGCGACATCATGCGTTATGCGGTCAATATCGGCTTGATAAGCACGCGTAGTTATTCTTCGGGCGCACCGTCGTCTTCGGCTTCGGGTGTGCCGACAAACTTTTCAGGTACGCCTTGTGCCATCATCTCGCGGGTTTGTGCATAGATTTTGTCGTAAAGTTCTTTGTTCTCTTTCAACGTTACCTTCACGTTTTCACGTCCTTGTCCGATTTTCTCGCCTTCATAGCTAAACCACGCGCCCGATTTTTTGATAATACCAAACTCGACGGCAAGGTCGATGAGCTCGCCGAGTTTAGAAATGCCTTCACCGTAGATAATGTCGAACTCCACTTCTTTGAACGGCGGTGCGACTTTGTTCTTAACAACTTTGACTTTGGTGCGATTGCCGATAATGTCCGTGCCTTCTTTGATTTGCCCAATGCGGCGAATGTCGAGCCGAACAGACGCATAAAATTTCAAGGCTTTGCCGCCCGTAGTGGTTTCGGGGCTTCCGTACATCACGCCGATTTTGTCGCGCAGTTGGTTGATGAAGATGACAAGACAACTGGATTTAGAAATCACGCCCGTAAGTTTGCGCAGGGCTTGCGACATGAGGCGTGCTTGCAATCCTACGGTAGCTTCGCCCATTTCACCTTCCAACTCGGCTTGTGGCACGAGGGCGGCAACCGAGTCAACGACCACAATATCGACGGCATTGCTACGCACGAGCGTATCGACAATCGTGAGTGCCTGTTCGCCTGATTCCGGTTGCGAGAACAGGAGCGATTTGGTATCGACCCCAATTTTTCGCGCATAGACCGGGTCAAAGGCGTGTTCGGCATCAACAAACGCGGCAATACCGCCTTCCTTTTGCGTTTCGGCAATCGTATGTAGCGCAATCGTGGTTTTCCCTGAGGATTCAGGACCGTAGATTTCAATGATTCTGCCCTTTGGCAACCCGCCCACCCCTAAGGCAAAATCGAGCGTAATTGAACCCGTCGAGACGGCTTGCACTTGCATGGCGGCATCGTCGCCGAGTTTCATAATCGTGCCTTTGCCAAACTGTTTTTCAAGCGCGTCAACGGCGAGATCAAGTTGTTTTTTCTTTTCGGAATCAATCTTGGAAAGCGCGTCTTTCTCTTTGGTTGCGAGTTTCTCTTTTGCCATATCACAGTGGACGGTTGAAAGTTGAGAGCGAGTTTCAATGTTGAATGAAGATTAAAGTTAATCACTTCTCGCTAAATTCAAAGGGCGAAAGGTACAAGCAATAGATTGCGTATTTTTCAGCCGTTCAATTTTTCATGAACCAATGACAGAAACATTAGACCTTGTCGCCCTGTGGGAGTGGGAATTTGATAAGGAATTTATCCGACACCTTCAAGATGAAGCGGCAGAGGCGAACTTACGCTTTGAACATATCACCACTTACGACATTGAAGATTTTATTCGCTCACTTTACTCAGGGAAAATCCGCTTTTCAACGCTTCTTGACCGCGCCATTGACACAAACGACACCTTCGCGCCCGTTCAAACTTGGGCATTAGAGCATCACGCCGCCGTTATCAATCCTTATTCTGAGTCACTTCGCACGCTGAACAAAAGCGAGATGCACTACGCACTCATGAAAGTCGGCGTGAATGTGCCTTTTACGGTGATGCTTCCCTCGCTCGAGCAGATGCGCTGGATAAACGAGGCGTTGATGAAAGAAGTCTTCAAACTGCCCTTGCCCTTTGTGCTTAAACCTGCGCACGGCGGCGGCGGCGAAGGCGTTATCAAAAATGTAACCTCGCACCACCACGTTCATGACGGGCGCAAACTCTGCCCTTGGGATTCCTACCTTGCCCAAGAGCGCGTGTATCCAAAATACCTTTACGGGTGGCGATGTTGGTTTCGGGTATATTGGAATTTCGGCGATGTAGAAATTGTATGGTGGGACGATACCACGCTCATTTATCGCCCGTTTTCCGACAAAGACAAGCCTCGCATACGCTTCGATGAAATTCACTCCATGATGCAACGCATTGCTAAAATTGCCAACCTGCACTTCTTTTCCACCGAGATAGTGCTTACACGCGAAGACAAACTCGTTGCTGTCGACTACATCAACGACCAAATAGACCTGCGCCCAAAATCTAAACACTACGACGGCGTGCCTGACGACATCATTAGGAAAATTGCCCGCAATATCGTGCGATTCGCCGCGCAACACAAACGCTCATGATAACCTTTGCCGATAAAGCCATTGCCTTCTTCAAATCGCTTCGCTTCCATGCCCCATTGCCAAAATCGGTTCAAGTCATGAATCCCTATCAAGACAAAACCACATTTGAAATTGTCGAGACTTTCTTTCGGAAATTTTATGCGGATACGTCGCCTCGCATTTTTCTTTGGGGCATCAATCCGGGACGCTTCGGCGGCGGCGTTACTGGCATTCCCTTCACCGACCCTTTCGCGCTCACCACATTTCTTGGCATTGAACATTCGCTTTCAGGCAAGCGTGAACTGTCATCGGAATTTGTCTATGCCGTCATAGAACAGTGGGGCGGCGCGAAAAAATTTTATGGAACATTTTACATCAATAGCCTCTCGCCGCTTGGATTTACAAGGCTTGGCAAGAACTACAACTTTTATGACGACGCGCAACTTTTCGCCATAACCAAACCCTTCATCGTACAGAGCATTTCGGCACAACTAAACTTCGGCGCAATTCGCAACACGGCAATTTCTCTCGGCACAGGCAAACTTTACGACATCTTCTCCAAACTCAACGATGAGCATGAATTTTTTGAGCGAATCGTGCCGCTTGAACACCCACGCTTTATTATGCAGTATCGGCGCAAGCAACAGAGGCAGTTTGTAGAAAAGTATCTCGCTACGCTGAAAGAAGCCATCGGCTAACGCTTTTCGTATTGCAGTTCGTAATACTTTTGATATTCGCCGCTGATGATGCGTTCCCACCACTTTCGATTATCCAAATACCACTGGATTGTTTTCTCGATACCTGTCTCGAAGGTTTCTTGGGGTTTCCAGCCGAGTTCGCGCTCGATTTTGCTTGCGTCGATGGCGTAGCGGCGGTCGTGTCCGGGGCGGTCTTTGACAAAGGTGATGAGGCTTTCAGGTTTGCCAAGTTTTTGCAAGATGAGTTTAACGATGTCGATGTTTCGCTTTTCGTTGTGTCCGCCGATGTTGTAGACTTCGCCGAGTTTGCCATTGTGCAAGACGACATCAATCGCGCGGCAGTGGTCTTCGACATAAAGCCAATCGCGCACATTCAAGCCATCGCCGTAGACGGGAAGCGGCTTATCGTTTAGTGCGTTGGCAATCATTAGTGGAATGAGTTTTTCGGGGAAGTGATACGGTCCGTAGTTGTTGGAGCATCGTGTAATGAGTGTCGGCATCTTGAAGGTTTCGTGATAGGCACGCACTAAAAAATCTGCGCCGGCTTTGCTTGCTGAATAGGGCGAGTTCGGCGCGAGCGGTGTTTCTTCGGTGAAGTAGCCCGTTTCGCCAAGCGTGCCGTAGACTTCATCGGTGGAAACTTGCAAGAAGCGTTCTACGCCGTAATGTTTTGCCACGTCCAAGAGCGTCTGGGTGCCAAGCACATTGGTTTCAACGAACACACGTGCGCCAAGAATGCTTCTATCCACGTGCGATTCAGCGGCGAAGTTCAGCACCGCATCAATCGTTTCTTCTTCAAAAAGATTTTCCAAGAGCAAGCGGTCGCAAATATCGCCTTTGACGAAGCGGTAATTCGGGTGTGATTCCACATCGGCGAGATTTTCCAAGTTGCCTGCGTAGGTGAGTTTGTCGAGATTGATAATGCGATAGGAATGATGGTGAAGCATATAGCGCACGAAGTTACTTCCGATGAAGCCTGCGCCGCCGGTTACGAGAAGTGTTTTCATTGTGATTAGTGAATTTGAGTAAGCAAATTTTGAAACATCTTCGCGCCTGAAATACGCAATAAAATTCTCTCTTTGTTCAACAGTGCTGCATACTCCTTCGCATGTATGGTTTCCAAATAATTGCGATTCAATTTTCTACGGAGCAACTTTTTGATAACTTTCTTCGGGTCTGAAATTACTTCATAATTTCTCTCTTTTTCTAAACAGCCTGCCAGAAAAATACTCTCGAGATTGCGATGAATAACAAAATACATTGCTCCGATGAGTCTCTTTAAGTTGCGGCGTGATGTTTGCAATCAGTGTGTTCATTCTTTCGGGCGAATCGGATTCGCTATCGATATGAATAAGAACCTTATCGACCGTTTCAATCTCAAATGAGGCAGTGATTTCTTTCGGTAGTCTCCCGCACAAAGCCGCGAAATCGTCCGCCGTAGTCTCTGCAAATGACTTTAATGCCTGCATCTCGGAGTTGGCGCATTTCATTCTCGAAAAGAATCTCGAAAAAATCTTTATCTGAAATGCCTTCAAATAAAATTAAGACGGTCATGTTGCGGAAAGCGACGATGGATTAGAGACTGCATCGTCAAATTTTCCCGACATCCACAAATCGCTCATAGAGAACTCATATCTTTGGAGCAAGGCGTGCAACGATTCATTATTTTTTGGACGTTCAAATCGGGTCTTTCCCTCTTCTCGCACGGCAACAATCACATCGTCAAGTTGAAAATGATTGAGCAATTCGGGCGAATGGGTTGAAATGATGATTTGGCTTTCTTCCGCTTTTGCTTTGATAAGATCGACAAGGAGCGGAAAGACTTTGCGCGGATATAAACCGATTTCGGGTTCGTCGATGCAGATGAGTTTCGGTGGCGGAACAACAGCATTTGGAAGCAATATCGCGCATAGACATAGCAGCCGAAGTGTTCCGTCAGAAAGGTCGCTAGCATAAAGGTCGCGTGAAAGATATTTTTCTTTCCAAGTCAGGTTGACATAGTTTCCGGCAACAGGCTCTACATAGATATCCAAAAAATCGGGATTGACATACTTCATTATTTTTCTCAACTCATTCCTAAATGCATCATCACGAAAATAGCGAAGCAAGATATTCGTCAAATTGCTTCCGTCGCTCGAGAGATAATTGAACGGCGCAACAGTTTGCGGTTGGCGAATGAGTGCGTTTGAATCGGTGTGAACATTGTCGAAAAACAATCCATCTTTAAGCATTGACTCAATAACATAGCGACTGGCTTTTAGTCTGGAATCCGGGTTGGATTTATATCTTATCTCTCCCGTGTATGTTGGCGTAATTAAATTTTTAGTTATGTCATCTGTCAAGGATACCTGAATATGACTTAGAGCATATATTGCATCTTCTACTTCCAAATAGAAGATTAAACTTCCGCTTGATGACTGTCGAAATTCAGACAGTAGTCCATACTCAATGTTGTCTTCTTTTGCGACTTGTTGTAAAAATTTGAGAGATTTCAGGAAATTCGTCTTACCGCTCATGTTCTCGCCAATGAGCACGTTGAGTTTGCCAAGTTCGACGGCGCACCCTTGTAGCGTTTTATAGCCTTGAATGTGGATTTTATGAATCATTTTCTTCGCTCAAATTGATTTGTGAATGTTTCAACTGTGCGTTCAAGAGGCGTTTTTCGTAGCGGCGATTGCGACGGCGGGCTTTTTCGTCAGTGGCGCGTTTTGCGGCGCGTTTATCTTTGACGATGTGATGCAAGTCGAGCGCGTCGTCCCAAGTTTTGATGTCGGTGGTGTAGGTGCGTTTGGGCATAGCGTTATTTCAAAAGCGGAGCGGTTGCAAAAAATTCGTCAGGCGTGTAAAGCAACTGCCAGCCCGAAACCGTCGAGGCAAGCGTTAGCCACACCATCAGCGGCGTGAGCAAAAGCGCGTAGCGTTTGTCAGGCTCTTGATAGCCAAGCCAAAGATTCACGGCGTTGATAGCGAACATACCAAAAGTCGTCAGAAAGCCGAGAATCGGACTATGCAATCCAAAGTAGAACCAACTAAACATCGAGAAACTTGACCACAGCGCAACATAGAGCCAAAAGAGCGTGGCATATCGCTTTGACGATTGCATTTTTTTGAGCAAGTGAAATCCCGCCCACACCATCAGCACTTGAAGCACAATCCAAATCGGCGCAAATGCCCAATCAGGCGGCATAAACGGTGGTCGTCCCACCGAATCCAAATACGCTCGCGAGGCTAATCGCCCCCCTGAAATTAAATTGATTGCAATGTAAAATATAACGCCGTGATACCAGCGCAACCGTTGCCAAAACGAAGAAAGCGGTAAGTTTGTCATAATCCATTTGAATTAAATCCATACCAACTAACGCAACGCACTGATTGAAGGTTTTGAGAGACACCAGTTTCTTTGACGATGCACTGATGTTAAAATGAGAGGGAGATTGGCGTTCAAGCGTGTTTTTTGAGTGAGTGAACTCTCCCTATCCCGACCGCGTCAGGAAAGGGAGAGATGTTGCAAGCCGTTCAGAGTTCTATCAATCTTCTTCTTCTTGTTGGCGCAATTTTTCGAGCGCACCGAAATCCTCGAGAGTTGTTACATCGCCTTTGATTTCGCCACCGGCGGCGAGTTCGCGCAGAAGTCGACGCATAATTTTGCCACTTCGGGTTTTGGGCAGTGCTGCCGCAAAGCGTATTTCATCGGGCTTAGCGATAGAGCCGATTTCTTTTGCGACATGGTCTCTCAAACTTTCTTTTAAGGTTTGATTGCCCTCGAATCCATCTTTGAGTGTGACGAATGCTACAAGCGCGTTGCCTTTGAGCTCATCGGGACGAGAGACGACAGCGGCTTCAGCAACCGCACTATGAGCGACAAGTGCCGATTCCACTTCTGCCGTGCCGAGTCGATGCCCTGACACATTGACGACATCATCAACGCGCCCCATGACCCAGATGTAGCCGTCTTTATCGCGCCGTGCGCCATCGCCTGTGAAATACATTCCGGGAATTTCCGACCAGTAAGTTTTTTTGTAACGCTCATCATCGCCGTAAATCGTGCGAAGCATGGAAGGCCACGGTCGTTTAACGACCAAGAATCCGCCCTCATCGGCTTTGCAAGGCGTGCCGTCTTTATGCACGACATCAACGGCAATGCCGGGCAGTGGTCGTGTGCCAGTTCCGGGCTTTAATGGCGTTGCGCCGGGCAATGGCGAGACCATAATGCCGCCGGTTTCCGTTTGCCACCACGTATCGACAATCGGGCATTTCTTTTTTCCGACCACCGTGTAATACCACATCCATGCTTCGGGGTTGATTGGCTCGCCGACCGTGCCAAGCAGTCGCAGTGAGGAGAGATTGTGCTTCGTTACCCATTCATCACCCGCGCGAATGAACGAGCGAATCGCCGTAGGCGCGGTGTAAAGAATGGTCGCACGATGCCGTTCAATCATTTCCCACAAGCGTCCCCAGTTCGGATAATTCACGGCACCTTCATACATCAGCACGGTTGTGCCGTTGATGAGCGGACCGTAGGTGACGTAAGAGTGTCCTGTAATCCAGCCCACGTCTGCTGTGCAGAAATAAATGTCGTCATCTTTGATGTCGAAGACCAATTTGTGAGAGTTCGCCGCATGAACCATGTAGCCGCCGGTTGTGTGTAAGATGCCTTTGGGCTTGCCGGTTGAGCCTGAGGTGTAGAGAATGAAGAGCGGACTTTCGGAGTCCATTTTTTCGGCGGGGCAATCGTCTGAAGCCAAGTCCATCAATTCATGCCACCAGTGGTCGCGCCCTTCGACCATGTGGACTTGTGCTTTCGTGCGTTGATAGACAATGACATTTTCAACCGAAGAGGTATTGACTAAGGCTTCGTCAACAACGGCTTTGAGATTGAGCGCATTTCCACGGCGGAACACGCCATCGGCAGTGATGACCATTTTTGCGTGTGCGTCGTTGATTCTATCGGCGACGGCTTGCGCCGAAAATCCGCCGAAGATGACGCTATGCACGGCACCAATGCGTGCGCATGCTAACATCGCAATCACGATTTCAGGGGTCATGCCCATGTAGATTGCGACGCGGTCGCCTTTCTTAATGCCGCGCTTTTTCAAGGCATTTGCCAGTTTGCACACATCGCGATGCAGTTGCATATAGGTAAGAACGCGGTGGTCGCCCGGCTCGCCTTCCCAAATAATTGCCGCCTTGTTCTTGCGCCAAGTGTTCAGATGACGGTCGAGCGCGTTGTAGCAGATGTTCGTCTCTCCCCCCACGAACCACTTGGCAAATGGTTCTTTCCACTCCAAAACTTTTCGCCACTTCTTGAACCAATGAAAATTTTCAGCCACACCCGCCCAATACTTTTCGGGATTTTTTTCAGCGAAAGCATAGAGTTTTTCATATTCCGCCATTGATTTGATGTGCGCTTGCTTTGAGAATTGAGGGCTTGGTTTGAACACACGTTTTTCTTTCAACACAGAGCGAATTGCTCCGTTGGATTGCGTGGATTGCCCATTCGAACTTGTTTTAACCGACGGCGAGGTCTTCGTCTTTGATGTTGGCTTGGAGTGCTTTTGGCTTGCGACGTTTTTTTTGACAGAGGTTGCCATAGTTTTGGAAAGTTTGCGGATTGATAGAGATTGATACCATCATGATTTATGAAACCTACAAAAAATCAGGGCGAAAGCGATTTGAGCGATGCGAGTTCTGCTTTCAGACGTGCCAGTTCAGCATTGGCTTCTTTGGCAGTGAGCACTTTTTCGCCGTTACGATACAGTCGTATTAGTCCGTCTTCACACTTGATTTCTGCCCCAAGTTCTACACTTTTCAGTTCCCCTGTTTCGGAGGGTGCAACATGTTTGTATCGCTTGCGCTCGTCGAGTCGAAACAGATTCAATGCATTGGTTTCAGGGTCAAACTCCAAATACTCTGCTACGCCTAAATCACGATACGTTTCGAATTTTTCATACCGCTCCCAAATGGGATTCGCATGGCTCCACACCTCGAGCACAAATGCAATGCGAAACTTCGGATACTTGGCAACTTCTTCCCATAGTTTGAACGAGGCTCTGTCTGAATTATCCGCACCTCGAATCAAGTATGCATCAGGACAAACACAATCCCGATCATCTTCGCGATTCCAATAAAATGCTTGGTCTCCACCGACACACGCATCTGGCACCATAGCGAACAGCACAGTCAGACTTTCAGTGAAAGATGCGCAGATGGCGTAATGTCGCTTGTTCTGCATTTCTTTTTTTTCAAACGGGAATTGTTGATGCGACATCATCTCTGAATGTGTGTCGGGCGGCGTATGCAAAACGGACTGGCTCATTGTTCAATCGTTTCATTCAAAGTTTAAGAAATTTATGTTAAATGGATTGCAAGAAAAAAATCTTATTGCACAAATTTTTATTTGCACAACTCTTTGAGTGCGTTCAAGACGGGCATGTAGCTTGTTTTCTCAAACTCATCGGTGGCGCGCTCGTCCCAGTAGCGTATCGGCGTTTTGTTGTCTCTGCCAACTGAATAAATAACGGCTTTAATCGAGTCGCTCGTTAGTGTGAGTTCAAACATTTTTGATGACACTAAAATCGGCTTATCGCCCATGACCATTTCATACTCTTTGCGAAAGGCTTTAATCGCGCCCGTCAATTCATCGGCTTCCAAGACTTTGTAGTCATTCTTGATTAAAATTTCCGACGCATCACGAGCGAAAGCACGAGGCTCTTTTTTGCATACAAGATTGACACTCTTCATCGCTACAGTTCCGCACGCGGCAAGAAGCAAGACAAGAGAAACTGAAAGAAAAGTTTTCAACATCATTCGATTTACTTTTTTGAAGTTAACGTGGATCGTGTGAAAGATAATGATATAAGGCTTCGTAAAAATCTGAATAGACTTACTACATTGAAAACAGTTCAAAAAAAGCAAAAGGAGAGAATGTAACCTCACCCTGTCGCTGCGCGACGTCCCTCTCCTTACAAAGGCTAACCTTGTCGCATATTTTTTTGAGATAAAG
>Ga0308417_1000475_pt1 | contig 29172 bp, 27 predicted proteins | sample HotsprSampleOS65_FD_203528 | JGI IMG/M metagenome (GOLD analysis project Ga0308417, IMG submission 203528) | Hot spring phototrophic mat microbial communities from Octopus Spring, Yellowstone National Park, Wyoming, United States - 20090730_OS65 ...
CGAAGCCTGAAACCAGAAGCCCGAAAGAATGACGAATCACGAATGTCGAAGGCACGAAAGCACGGAGGTGAGCTTGGCCTTCGCATTCGCCACAACTGACCAACGGACCACAGACAACTGACCACTGACTCCTCATCCAGCACTCAGCACTCAGGACTCAGCACTCAGGACTCAGCACTTCAGAACAGGCACAAAGGTGAGATTGGCCTTGGCGTTCGACACAACTAACCAACGGACCACTGACCCGACAACGGACAACTGATCACGGACTCCTGACGAAATCCTCCCGCCCCGCTATGCTTGATGGCATGCGAGGCGTGGGAACTCTCGATCCGGAGACTCTGCTCAGCGCTTACTGCCGGGGCGTATTCCCCATGGCGGACCCCGACGGCCAGATCCGCTGGTACACCGCCGACCCCCGCGGCATCATCCCTCTGGACCGCTTTCACATCCCCCGCTCCCTCGCCCAGTTCATGCGCAGCCGCTCGTTTCCCTACGAGCTGCGCATCGATGCCGACTTCGCCGCCACCATGCGGGCCTGCATGCAGTGCCGCGCCGGCCACACGTGGATCACGCCGCGCCTCATCAGCGCCTATGTGCGCCTGCACGAGCTGGGCTTCGCCCACAGCGTGGAGACCTGGCAGGATGGGCAGCTCGTGGGCGGGCTTTACGGTGTTTCCATCGGGGGCGCGTTCTTCGGCGAGAGCATGTTCCACCTGCGCCGCGACGCCAGCAAGGTGGCCCTGGTTCATCTCGTGCAGCGACTCCGCGAGCGAGGCTACCTGCTGCTGGACACCCAGGCCAGCACACAGCACCTGCGCCGCTTCGGCTGCATCGAGGTGCCCGCCCGCGCCTACATGCGCCTGCTGCGCGAGGCCCTGGCCAGACAGTGCCGCTTTGTGTGAGCTACTCGGCCGGCTCGATGGTCACCGTCAGCCCCTTGGACTGGAACTGGTCCCTGTACAGCTCGGCCCGTTCCTTGTGCGTGGTCAGCAGCAGCGACACGCCCGTCTCGTGCGCCTCCATCATGCGCCGGAAGGCGTCCTCCGGCTTCAGCGGCGTCAGCTCCACAATGGTGGCCAGCACGTACTGAAAGCTGTTCACGTCGTCGTTGTGCAGCAGCACCTTCCACGGCGGCAGCGGCGCCGGCGGTTTCTGGCGCGGCTTGCGCCGACGCTTGCGCGCCGGCTTGGTCTGCACCGCCGTCTGGCCCGAATCACCCTGTCCAGCCTGCTCCTGCTTCTCTGACATGGTCAACACTCCCGGCGCGCCTCGCTCCACGACGCGCCCAGCCTTATTATAGCATCCGCGCCCCCGTCACAGCACCAGCATATCCGGACGCGGCAGGCTCTGGCCCGCGCCGTAGCCGATCAGCTTCGGCCAGTCGCCGCTGATCTGCGTGATCATCTCAGGGCCGCGCGGCGTGACCACGAACGTATCCTCGCTGCGCAGCCCGCCGACCGACGGGTGCCAGGCAAACGCCTGCCCCTCGCGCACCGTGGCCGTGCCCTCGGGCGTGGCCGTCAACTCGCAGCGCTGGTAGCCCGCCGAGCCGCCCTGCTCCAGCAGCCTCCACTGCTCCGCCGCACCGTTCTCGCTGTACGCCTTTTCCAGCAGGGCGAACAGCTCGGACATCCGTCGCCCGGGCCTGCTGGAGACGATCAGCGTCGTCTCCAGGTTGCACGCCGCCTGCTGTCGCTTGTGCAGCTCGTCGGAGGGGCGCCCGAAACAGATCACCCGCGACATGGCGCAGATCAGCCCCCGATACCGCGCGCTGACGGCGATTACCGCCAGCCGCTGCACCTTGCGCTCCGTCGGCGGCGCGTGGCGGCATCGCTCCAGACGCTCCTCGCCGGCCACCAGGCACGTACGCGGCGACAGGCCCTGGCGGTGAAGCGCAAACGACAGCGCCGCGGCAATCTCGTGCTCGCTCATCTGCGACTTGATTTGCAGACACGCCTCCTGCACGGCCGCCGTCATGCGCCGTCCGCCCTCGCGATAGCGGGCCAGCTCGCCCTCCCCCAGGCTCCAGCGCAGCTCCGTCGCAGTGGGCGGCAGCAGCGGCAGACCCAGACCCAGCAGATCCGCGTCGCAGGCCACGCGCCGCGATCCGAGCACCTCCCCCACCGCCTTCTGCGCCGCCGCCCGATCGTGCCACGGATAGCTCACCACCGGTATCCCCGTGCCCGCCAGCTCCTCGGCCTCCATGCGCTGCGCCTCGGCCGAACTCGCCAGACAGATGCGCTGCGAGCGCGTCGCCAGGATCGCCGCCGGAATGTGCTCGGCCGGATCCGCCGCCGCGTTGTCGCGGCCGGCCGTGATCCAGGCGAAATTGGCCGGATGAGACAGCAGCGCCGCCTCGTAGCGGTGGCGCTCGAGAAACTGTCCCAGGCTCGCGAGCTTGGATTCGATTTCGCTTCCGGTCATGAGCACCTCACTCGCCGTGCTGATTGCGGGCATCGTCCGCGTCGTAGGCCTGCTCGACGTTGGGACCGCACACCTCGATCCGCTCGGCGCTGTGCGCCCGGCCGGTTTCCGGGTCGATCTCCGCCAGGAGCCCGCAGAGCCGCACGTCGCCGGTGGCGACCTCAAAGGGGACCGGCATGCCCGTCGTCATGTACTTCAGCACCCGGTCCTTGCGCCGCCCCAGCACCGAATCGTACGGGCCGCACATCCCCACGTCGCTGATGAACGCGCTGCCGCCCGGCAGCACGCGGGCATCGGCCGTCGGCACGTGCGTGTGTGTGCCGAAGATGATCGAACAGCGCCCGTCCAGCCAGTGGCCCATCGCCACTTTCTCGCTGCTGGCCTCGGCGTGCATGTCGCACACGCGACAGCGGACCGACGGTGGAAGGTCCCCCAGCACCCAGCACGCCGCGGCGAACGGATCGTCGGCCGGCAGGTTCATGTAGATGCGCCCCAGCAGGCTGAAGACGGCCACCGGCACGCCGCCATTGGTCGTCACCACCGTATAGCGCCGTCCGGCGGCCCCGTGGGCCAGATTGGCCGGGCGCACGATTCGCTCGCTGGCCTGAAGGGTGGGTACGATGTCGGCGCGGCGGTAGGCGTGATCGCCCAGCGTCACCACGTCCACTCCGTACGAGCGCACTTTGTTGAACAGATTGGGCGTGATGCCGCTGCCCCCGGCGATGTTCTCGGCGTTGGCGACCACCAGGTCGATCTGCCTCTCGCGCACCAGCGCCGGCAGCTTCTGGTGCACGATCTGACGGCCGGGCCGGCCCACTATGTCGCCGAGGCACAGAATCCGCAGGGGCATGACGCTAGCCTACGCCGCGCCGATGTCAGAGGCAATCCCCACAGTCCCCGCCGCTGCCGCCATCCTCCACGACGCTGCCGGTCACGATCCGCCTCACGCTGCCGGCACTGACGACCAGCAGCCGCCCCTCCCCGTCGATGCCGCGGCAGACCCCTTCCACGAAATGCCGCTGGTCGATGGCCACCCGAATGTGCCGCCCGTTCAGCACATGGTGCCGCTCGTACTCGCGCAGAATGGCCGCAAACGGATAACCGCGCCGCCGCAACATGGTCTGGCCAAGGTGTCTCCAGAGGGCCAGCAGCGCGTCGGTCAGGTCAAGCTCGCCGCCGGCGATCTGACTCAGCGAGGTCAGTCGCCGCCGCAGCGCCGGCGGAGCGTCTTGTGGTTCGAGATTGACGTTCAGCCCGATGCCCACAAGGTCCACGCCGCCAATCCGCTCGCACAGCACGCCGGCCAGCTTGCCCTGGGCGTAGACCACGTCGTTGGGCCACTTCAGCGCGATGCGCGGCTCGGCGGCCAGCTCGGCGGCCGCCTGGCGCGTGGCCAGTCCGGCGACCAGGGGCAGTTGATGCACGCCCAGACGCTCTTCCACCGGCAGCACGAACGTAACGGTCAGACAACCGGGGGCCGACCACCAGGTATTGCGCCCGCGTCCGCGCCCGGCCGTCTGACGCCCGCCCAGAACAACGGCCGGGGCGAAAAGCTGTCCTCGCTGCCGCAGCAGGGCGGCCTGGTCGTTGGTGGAACGAACGTGCGGATACCAGAAGAGCCGGACCGACCCAAGCCCGCGGCGGAGACGTTCCAGGTCGAAGCGATTGGGATGGCGCCTGCGCATCGTGCCGAGCATAGCACACGCCGCTGCGACCACGCGAGAGCCGCAGGGCCGCGACGTCGTTGGGCACGGGCGGGGACGCCCGTGCTACGAGAAGCCGGTGCATCGTTCGGCAGAGGCGAGGACGCCCGTGCTGCGTCGCGCGCCGGCGCGATTCCGGACCGCCGGCTGCGGAAAGTGTCACGCCCCCGCTCCGCGATTCCCTCTGAAGTGCGATGCCCCCCGCGGACGACAGGCCGCCGCACCCGCCCCCCAACCGGGTGCAGTCGCGCGCCCGTCGGTGCCGATAATGTGTCCATGGGTGTGCTTTCGCTCTGTTGTGGCAGTGGACTGGCGGCGCTGAGCCGGGCGGCGGCCCGATCCGCCGCCTCGCGACTGCGGCGGCTGGGTCTGCTGGCCGACTCGCCCGACTGGATCCAGCGTACCTCCATCTGCGAGATGTGCCCGATGCGCATCATCCATCGCGGGGTCAGCTACTGCGGCCGGCCTTTCCTTCAGCAGGTGCAGCGGGTGCCCGCCGAGGATGGCTGCGGCTGTCCGACGCACGAGAAGGCCCGCTCGCCCGACGAGCACTGCCCGATCGACTGGCGCAACCGCCCCGCCCGCCAGCTCCCCGACGGCTGCACCTGCAAGTGGTGCAATCCCGCCTGACTAAGCGCCACCCGCCTTCAGCAGGGCCGCAAACTCCGGCGGGTCGGGGCTGACGGCGCCGACCGGGCCGGCGCGCAGCGTCGAGTTCTCCATACTCGCGCCATCCCCGCCCCCGCCAGGCCGTTGCTGGCAGCACCCTCGTGGTCCTGCTAAACTCATTGTCGTGGACGTTCGGGAACAGGTGGAGCATTGGCGCAGAGGCGCGGAGGCCGACTGGCGTGTCGGCGCGCATCTTGTGCGCGTTCGGAAGCTGCGCCATGGCCTGTTCTTCGTCCACCTGGCACTGGAGAAGATGCTCAAAGCGCATGTCTGTTCTCAAACGCGACGGTACGCGCCGCGGATTCATGCGTTGCCCCGGCTCGCACAACTGAGCGGCCTTGGCCTGGCGACCGAACACTTACAGTTCCTGGAGCGTTTCGACCGCTTCAGTATCGCGGGGCGCTACCCGGAAGATCAGCTCATTCCCATGCCACGCCCCGCCGAATCACGCCGCCTCATGGCGTCGGCACGGGAGGTATATCGATGCTTGAAAAGAAAGCTGCCAGACTTGTGAAACAGTATCTCCGCTGCGTTCAGGACGCGGGCATACCTGTCGACCGTGGCGTCGTCTACGGATCATACGCGCGGGGCGAGCAGAGGCCGGACAGCGACATTGATCTGCTGGTGATCTCGCCGCTGTTTGATCGCCGCAAGGGAACCGCGGTATTCGACCTTCTCTGGACACTGCGTCGCAGCACGGGCTACCGCGTGGAGCCGATCCCGGTGGGCGTCAAGGAGTTCCGCCAGCGAAAGGACTCGCCCATTCTCGCCGCCGCCCGCGCCGAGGGCGTCGTTGTCGCCATCTGACGCCCGCCCACAGTTCCGCGTCACGCGCGCCCCGGAAACCCTTCCCGCCAACTCCCCGACGGCTGCACCTGCAAGTGGTGCAATCCGGCGTAGCTTAGGCGCCCGCCGCCTTCAGCAGGACCGCAAACTCCGGCGGGTCGGGGCTTATGGCGCTGGCCGGACCCGCCCGCAGGCTTGACGCGTGAAGCATCAGGCGCGTGGCCGATGCGGCATCGCCATAAACGGCATCGCCGAGCACGGGATGCCCCAGCTCGGCCATCATCACACGAATCTGGTGCAGAAAGCCGGTGTGCAGCATCACCTCCACGAGGGTGGCGTTGGGCAGCGTACGGAGGGCGCGCCAACTCAACCGGCAGCGGCGCGCGCCTGCCGGCCGTTGGCACATCGCCGCCCTCACCACGCGCACGCGCGCGGGGCGGTGGCGGCCGACCACCAGGTCCATCGCCTCATCGCCCGATCCGACCAGAGCGCCGGCGACGATGGCGCGGTAGAGCTTCCGCGCCCGGTGCGAGGCGAACTCTTCGCGCAGCCGCCGCCACATGGACGGCGTCGTCGCGAACAGCAGAGCCCCGGAGGTCTCGACGTCGAGCCTGTGCACCACCCCGCTGCGCAGCCCGCCCTCGCCCACGCCGATGATCTGCGGATAACGCGCAACCACGGCGTTGAGAACCGTGCGGTCCTCGTCGCTGCGCAGAGGATGCACGGCCACGCCCGCCGGCTTGTCGACGATGATCCAGCCCTCCCCCTCGGCCAGCACCGCCAGAGGCATGGCCGGGTTGGGGACAGGCCGGTGTGCGGGATTTGCCACCTGAACGGTCCATCCCTCGCCCAGCGACAGACCCTTGTCGCCAATCCCCACCGCCCGCCCCTGCACGCGCACCGCGCCCTCCTCCAGAAGCCGCCGCGCCGCCCCCCGGCCGATTCGCAGAGTCCGGCTCAGATACACGTCCAGACGGCAGCCAATCATCGCCCCACAGACCGTGAACGACGGCGGAATGGCATCATCCGGCTCGGCCACGGCTACCAGTTTTCCTTCATCCAGCGCACGAACTGGGGCAGGCTCTCTTCCGGTTCGGGCGCCTCCTGCGGATGCCAGCGTTTTTCGGATTCCAGGCAGATCCAGCCGTCGTAGCCGCTTTCCCGAATGGCCGACACGAACTCGCGCAGCGGCAGATCCCCCTCGCCCAGCAGGCGCGGGATACTGGAAGCGCCGCGCTGCACGGCATCCTTGAAGTGGATGTGCCGGGCGTAGCGACCCAGACCCGCCGCCGTGTCGCGGGCCGCCTCCCCCCGCCGGAAGGGATGCTCAACATCCCACAGCGCGCCCGCCTCCTCGAGCGCGAAGCCGTTCAGCAGCTCCATCATCTGGGCGCTGGTGGACCACTCATCGTGCGTCTCCACCAGCACCACACACCTGTGCGGCGCGCAGACCTTCACGAGCTGACGCAGGTGCCGCCGAGCCAGGCTCACCGCTTCGCGTCGCTTCATGCCGCGAGGGACCGCGCCGCCGAAAACCCTCAGGTAGAGCGAGCCGCACTGCCCCGCCAGCCGCGCATAACGCTGACACTCCGCCAGCATCATCTCCCAGCGCTCGGGGGCAGGCGTGACCAGAGACACCGAGGTATGCAGGCACGGCAACCGCACCGCGTGACGGCGAAGCAGCTCCAGCGTGGAATTGATCTCGGAGTTGAACAGCGCCAGCCGCGTGATGTCGATCTCCGCCCCCAGCCCGCGCAGGTCCACACCGTGGATGCCGTAGGCGGCCGCCGCACCGACGATTTGGGGCAGGCTCCAGGTGGGACAGGCCAGCGTGCTGAACGACAACTTCATGGGATCACGCTAACGGACGAGCTGCGCCGAGGCAAATGCGGCCGGCCCGCGTAGAATGCCGCTGATGAGGCTGCCAACTATCCACACATCTGCCGCCTCCACCGACGCGGACCTGCTGCGACTCTTTCAGCAGACCGACGGCCGCTGGGCCGCACAGGTGGCCCAGGCCACCGCACTCTCATGCGGAACAGCGTACGCCAATCGCGAGCTGGCCGATGTGTACGATGCCAATCATGTGCGCGAAGCGGCGCTGCCCGAAGGCGCCACGGCCGAGGAGGCTCTGGAGGAGGTCGAGGCCCATTACGCAGCGATCGGCACGCGGTGCGCCTTCTGGGTGATGAACCCCCTGGCGCCGACGCAGCGGACCGCGCCGCTGGTGCGGCTGCTCATGCACCGCGGCTACCGCGCGCAGCAAGTCGATCTGATGGTTCTGGAGCGCGCGGCGAGGGTTTCCGCCCCGGCGCCGCCTTCGCTGATGGTGATTCCCGCCCGCTCCAGCTTTCGCCACACCCGCCAGCTCTTCGAGGAGGCCACGCGGCGATGGAACACGCCACAACTGGTCGATGCCTGCATGCTGCGCCTCGATGATCCGCATTACGACGCTTTGCTGGCCCTGAGCGAGGGGCGGCCTGCGGCGTTCATCGGAGTGCTGGTCGTCGGCGACGTCGGACGGATCGAGGATGTGTACGTGATGGAGGAGTTCCGCCGCCGCGGCGTCGGCCGATTGATGCTCGGGCGGGCCATCGAGCTGTGCGGGCGGGCCATGCTCAGGCGCGTGATGCTGGAGGTGGCGCAGGACAATGTCGCGGCCCGCTCACTCTACGCCGGCGCCGGATTTCGCGTATTCGGTGCGGCTACGGGTTACCGCGCGCCGTGGACGAGCGGCTGAGGCATTGGGACGCCGGCCGCGATCCGCCGATACAGCTCGGCATACTCCCGAACAAAGCGGCTGTGGGAGAAGTAGTCGTAGGCCTCGGCCCGTGCCCGGTCGTTCAGCCTCCATCGCAGCTCGCCATCCTCTCGCAGCCGCAGCATCGCCTGAGCCAGGCGGGGCACAGAGCCGGCCGCCACCAGCAGCGCTGTGTGGCGGTCCTCCAGCAGCTCGCTTACGGTGTACCCCGCGACCGCCACGATGCTCACGCCGGCGGCCATGGCCATGGCGATCGGCAGCGTGGGAACATCCTCGCCGGCGCAGACCAGCAGCAGATCGGCCGCCGGCAGCAGATCGTGAAACTCCAGGGGCATCGCGGCCGGGGCGATGTGCAGAGCGTCGCCCGCGCCCGCGTTGACGGCGAACCGGCGCAGCGTGTCGACGCGATCGCCGCGTCCCCACAGCAGCAGCCGCCAGCGCGGATCGAGCACGTGCAGAATGCCCACAGCGCGGATGGCGTCGACGTGCCGCGCCGCCGCAGTTGATTCCCCCGCCGCCAGCACGACGATCTGATCTTCGCTGAAGCCCAGCCGCTGCCGCAGGGCGGCGTCGCGGCGGATGCCCGGGGTGAATCGCGCCGGGGGCCGGATCACGCAGCATCGCTCGGGCGGCAGGCCGTGGCGAAGGAAAGCGCGGGATAGTGTCTGCGTGGCGCATACGACCTGCAGATCGCGATACGACTGCACCGCCCGCAGCCACCGCACCCAGCGACGGTCGGCGGCCGGCACCGTGCAGACGATGTGGCGCACGCCCGCGACGGCGGCTGCGAGCAATCCCCGCAAGCCCCAGACGTGCACGACGTCGCCGCCATGCTCGGCCCGCATGGCCCGCGCCCCGGCCGCCAGCGAGCGCCAATCCCCCCCGCGGCCGAGCAGGCGCTGCTGGACGATGAACGGGTCGGCCAGTGCGTCGACCAGCCGCGCAGCGCAGCATCGGGCCTCATATTCCGCGTCGGTCTCGAGAAGCTGGAGGATGCGGAGCATCAAGGCAGTAAGTTAATCGAAGGCAAGCGGCGAAGCGACGGAGAGTGATCGGCCCAACGCCCAGACTCTCCGAAGAATGGCAATGGTTTGCCGGCGAGGGTACGATGTTCCGGTACAATCGCACAGAGCCATGACGTTTCGCGGACACATGAAACATGGCTATGCCGTCCCGGATATGCCGGCCAGTCTGCCCCACGGTACGCCCCTCCGCATCAGACTCGAGCGGATCGACTCGCAGACTGCCGCGACAATTCCGGCTTGACGGCGATCTCCCGCGGCCGTAGCAGGATCACGCCGGAGCATGTGCCCTTTGCGGTTCATCATCACGTTTCTGGCCGGCATCGGCGCCGCTGTGGCGGCGACCGGGGGTCTGGCGCGGGCCGGGGAGGTGCGGGGGCGGGTTGTGCTGGGTGAGGAGGCCGCGGCGGGGGTGCGGGTGGATGTTTACGGGATGGATGGCGTAAGCGGGCGAGGCAGCGCGGTTTCCGACGCCGAGGGACGGTTTCACATCACGGCGCTGGCATGCGGGCGGTACAACCTGCGAGTGCGTCTGCAAGGTGAACTGGCGCGGCAGTGGGTCGCCGACGCGACGGAGCACGTCGACGTCCCCGAAGAAGGCGTCGCCACGCTGAACATCCGCCTCGTGCGCGGCGCCCGGATCACGGGGCGCATCGCGGTGGCCGAAACCGGCCGACCGCTGAGCGGCGTGGTGGTCTGGGCGCGGCGGACGGGGGCGGGGGTGGTGGCGGTGGAGTGTTACCGAGCAACCAGCGGCGCCGACGGGCACTACAGCATTGTTGTACCGCCCGACGGGCAGTATCTGGTAGGTCTGGCGGCCCAGCCGCCGGCCGGGGCGCTGCCGCCTTCGACGCCGTGGCACCAGATCGTCACGGCGCAGCGGGAGGCGCCGGCCATCGTGGATTTTCCTCTGCCTCGCAATGACACCCCCCCGGTCCGGGGCATCGTGACCGACAAGCGCGGCCGACCCGTGGCCGGGGCCATCGTGCAGTTGCGGCCGGAGTACTCGGTCGTGGGCGGGCTGGTGCACGTTCGCAGTGACCGCACCGGCGCTTTTGAAATCCACGTGCCGTGGCCGGATGGGGCCGTACTGTCGGCACGAGGCGACGATGCGGCCATCGAGGCGATCGCGGTACGCGGCGGCGAGGACTTGCGGCTGGAGCTTTCCCCTGCCGAGCTGATCACACTCAGCGGCACGGTTACGGACATGCGCGGCCGCCCCATCGAGCATGCAACCGTGACGCTGGCGCAGGCGGTTGGCGGGCGACCCACGGCCGCGGGAGTGGTATCGACCTTCCGCGGCGGGGAGGCGCACGAGACGGACATTCACGGGCGATTCTCGATCAACGTGCTCAAGGGCCGGCGCTACTCGATCATGGCCTGGGCGCCGGGGTATGGTCCGGCCTGGTGGGGCAACGGCCAGAGCGTCGACGGGCCGCTGGAACTGCCGACGCTGGCGCTGCGGCGGGCGGACAGTTTCGTGGCCGGCCGCGTGGTGGACCGCGACGGCGCGCCCGCGGCGGGCGCAACGGTGGTGCTGGGGTCGGGGCTGGCCTCGGACCTGGTGGTCACCGATGCCGACGGGCGGTTTCGCTTCGAGCACGTGGTGGGCGGCCAGCCGCTGGTGGTGTCCGCCAGCTACGCCGGACGGCGCGCTGCCCGGCGCGTCGAGGCACCGGCCGAGGATGTGGTGCTGGTGCTGCGAAATCAGCCCGGCGGCGGACCGGCGCCGGGGCAGGAGGCGGAGCAACCGCGATGATCACGCCCGTGAGACAACATCAGGCGCTTGTGCGCGACATACTTGATGGTTCCGCGCTGCCCGGCTTTCGCCTCTGGTGGCTTGGGCAGAGCGGCTTTGCGCTTCAGTGGGAGCGGCGGCTGGCGCTGCTCGACCCGTATCTGTCCGACTCCCTGACCGTCAAGTACGCAAACACGGACAAGCCGCACGTGCGCATGACCGCGCTGTGCGTCCAGCCCGAGCCGCTGGCGTCGCTGGGGCTGTGTCTGGTTACCGCCAGCCATCATCACACGGACCATCTCGACGGCGATACGCTGCGCCCGATTTTCAGGCAGGAAACGGCCAGATGGCCGGCGGTGCGACTGGTCGTGCCGGAGGCGTGGCGGGCGCTGGCCGCGGAAAGATCCGGCCGCGCGCAGAACGAAATCGACGGGATGGACGATGGCACGGTACTTCAGACGTCCGGCTTCACCATCACGGCGATCGCCTCGGCCCACGAGACGATCGAGCGCGACGAGCGCGGCCACTGCCGGTTTCTGGGCTACGTGATCCAGTTCGGCGGCCGGACGGTATATCACAGCGGCGACACGGTTCTGTACGACGGCATGGTCGAGCGCCTCAGGCCCTTCAACGTGGACGTGGCCATTCTCCCCATCAACGGCGCCGACCCGCGGCGCAGGGTGCCGGGGAACCTCGACGGCCGACAGACGGCCTGGCTGGGGCGCGAAATCGGGGCACGGGTGGTCATTCCATGCCACTATGAGATGTTTGAATTCAACACGGCTTCGCCCGATGATTTCGCCGACGAGTGCCGCCGGATGGGGCAGGCATGCCGCCTGCTCCGCTGCGGCGAGCGCTTCGACAGCATGGAGATCGAACGATGAAGACCTGGAGGATCGCCGGCATCAACTTCGACCACATGCACATGGGCGACAACCTGCGCATGGCCTTCGAGCACCCACACGCACAGATCGTCGGCATCGCCGACGAGCGGGCCGAGCGCATGGCCAAAGCCATCGAGAACTTCAGGCTGGCCAGCGATCAGGTGTTCAGCGACTATCGTCAGTGCATCGAGAAAACCAGACCCGATCTGGTCATCCTCTGCCCGGCCACGGCGCAGCACGGGGAGTGGACCGAAAAAGTCGCGCCCTTCAATGTTCACATCCTCATGGAGAAGCCGTTCGCGGCGAGCCTGGCCGAGGCCGACCGCATGATCGCGGCCATGAGCCGCACCGGAAAGATCCTGACGATCAACTGGCCGCTGGCGTGGTATCCGCCGCATCGCACCGCCAAACGGCTGATCGACGAGGGAACCATTGGCCAGGTCATCGAGGTGCATTACTACGACGGCAACCGCGGGCCGCTGTGGCACGTGGCCGACAAGGTCGTGACTTCGGCCGAGACCGTGGCTCGCGAGAAGCCGCATAGCTGGTTCTATAAGAAGGCGCACGGCGGCGGGTCGCTGCTGGATTACCTTGGCTACGGGACGACGCTGGCGACGTGGTATCTGAACGGCGCTGCGCCGATCGAGGTGACGACGGTGGTCGATCAGCCGCCGGGCCTGGAGGTTGACGAGCACAGCATCACGATCGCTCGGTACGAGCGGGGCCTGAGCAAGTTCGAGACGCGCTGGGGCACGTTCACCGATCCCTGGACCCACCAGCCCCAGCCCAAGTGCGGGTTTGTCCTCGTCGGCACCGAGGGAACCATCAGCAGTTACGACTTCGAGAAGACCGTCCGCGTGCAGACGCGGCAGCGTCCCGAGGGATTTGACGTGCCTGTGGACAGCTTGACCCCCCCGCACAACAACCCCGTCAACTATGTCCTGCACTGCATCGAGAACAACCTGCCCATCGAAGGCCCGCTCTCGCCCGGGCTTTCGCGCATCGGCCAGCAGATCGTGGACACGGCCGTGCGCAGCGCCGCCGAACGGCGCACTGTGCCGCTGATCTCGTAGACCGCAACCACGGGAACCACATGGCAAAATCAGGCAAACGCGACTATGCGCTGATGGGCCGGGCATCTGCCCGTACGATCGCCGCGCCACCTCTGCCCTATCGTCCTCGCGATCCCAAGGGCTACCGGCCGCGCATCGCCCTCATCGGCTGTGGTGGCATCACCGAGAGCCACCTGAGCGCGTATTCCAAAGCCGGCTACAGCGTCCTCGCCCTGTGCGACCTGCTGCGCGAGCGCGCCGAGCAGCGCCGCCGGCAATTCTTTCCGAAGGCACAGGTGTATACCGACTACCACGATGTGCTGGCGCGCAACGACATCGACGTCGTCGACATCGCCACCCATCCCGAGCAGCGCCTGCCCATCATCCGCGATGCCCTGCTGGCCGCAAAGCACGTCCTAAGCCAGAAGCCTTTCGTGGTCGACCTGAGCGCCGGCCGGCGGCTGGTCGAGCTGGCGCGCAGGCAGAAGGTGAAGCTGGCCGTCAACCAGAACGGTCGCTGGGCGCCCTATTTCGCATACATGCGGCAGGCAATCGCGAGGGGGCTGATCGGCAGGGTCATCAGCGTGCATCTCTCGGCTCACTGGGACCACAACTGGATCGCGGGCACGCCGTTCGAGAAGGTGCGCCATATCATTCTCTATGACTTCGCCATCCACTGGTTCGACGCCCTGAGCACGTTCATCACCGACCGCGCGCCGACGCGCGTGTACGCCTCGTTCACCCGATCGCCCGGGCAGCAAGCCAGACCCGCGCTGCTCGGCCAGGCGCTGATCGAATACCCCGACGCCCAGGCGACTCTGGTCTTCGACGGAGATGTCCGCTTCGGCCAGGAATACCGCAATTTCATCGCCGGCACTCAGGGCGTGCTCGCCAGCGGCGGCCGCGAACTGGGCACGCAACAGGTGATGCTGCACACGCCGCGCGGCATCGCCCGTCCAAAGCTCGTGGGCAACTGGTTCAACGACGGTTTCCACGGAACGATGGCCGAACTGCTGTGCGCCATTGAGGAGGACCGCGAGCCGGCCAACAGCGCCGAGAACAACCTGCGGAGCCTGGAGCTGTGCTTCGCCGCGGTCGCGGCCGCCGAAACCGGCCGCCCCCAGGTGCCCGGGAAGATCAGGCGGCCGCAGGGGGTAGAGAGGGCGGACAGGGCGGACAGGGCGGACAAGGCGGACAATGGTTGACAGCCCAGACCCGCGGTGTAGGCTTTCCGCGTCCACACCATCGTTTTCCGGATAAGGCGCCACATGGCAGCTTCCGCAACCAGACAGCAGCCGATCATGCTGGACTTCCGCGACGGGAACCGTCCCGTCGTGGTTGCGCCCGAAGACCAGGATCGCTTCATCATGACCTGTGAGATGGCAGCGCAGGCGTGCCGCCAGGCCATGAAGATGCAGGAATGGCGCGAGCAGTTCTATGCCCTTCTGGGAGCCGTAAATCGGTGGGCGCAGAGCAACGCCCCTCGAATCGATGCCTGCTACGTGTCGCCCATCGAAGGAGGGCTGGCCGTGTTTATCGTTCCCAAGGCCCAGCGATACGATTTTGACCTGTCCGACTCTCTCACGGACCTGGACATCTCGCTCGCCGCCGATTACCCGTTGTGCCGCTGCGACGTAATGCAGATTCCGGGGGCCGATCCGGATCGCCTTCGGACGTTTCTCGATCCACAGAAGGCGATCTTGATCCATGGGCAGCCAATCCGACCACATAGCCAAGTGGAAGCACAATAGGAGCTTTCTGGCCACGATCCAGGATGGGCACTGCGACTGGATGGTAACCGTCGCGTTCTACGCTGCCGTCCACGCCGTCGAAGCTCTGTTTGCCAAAGACCAGGCTGTCCACGAAGGCACCCACAACGGCCGTAATGACCTGCTCAAACGACGTCCGCGGTACCAGTCCATCTGGCGAGTGTTTCGGCCGCCCTTCGAGGCGTCGCGAGCCGCCCGCTACGATTGCTGCACCGGCCCACATCCGACCGCCGGCTGGGTTACGGCCGAGGATGTCAAAGCGAAGTTCATTGGGCAGTTCCTCGATTCAGTGGAGCGAACCGTCATCCAATTGCTGTCGATCTCCCGAGCGGACTTCCCACCACTGTTCCCCACTGCCCTACCACACTCCAAAGAAAGTACTGCCGGCGAGCAGCCCGACTGATAGCCGGCAGGCCGCCCGCCGCTGCAATATCTGCACCGCCTGCGCCCAACGGCCGATTGTGGAATAGACTCCTTACATGCAGCGCACGCGCGATCCACTGACAGGGCTCTTGCGCCGCCTTCGTCGCCGCATGCTGCTGCTGCGCGCCGCTGAGGCGGCGGGGCTGGGGCTGCTGGCAGCCAGCGGCCTGGCGCTGGGGTTGATGGCTGTGCTCATGTATCACGATCGTCCGGCGCTTGCTGTCCTGGCTGTCCTCATGCCGGTCGGCCTCGGCGCCGGACTCACTTGGGCATGGTGGCGGCGGCCGTCGATCGTCGCCGTGGCCATTGAGGCTGACCGTCAACTGCGGCTCCAGGAGCTGCTGTCCACCGCATGGGCGCTGCGGTCGGCCGGACGCGAGGATCCACCAGCGCGCGCCGTCCTCTTCGCGGCGGATGATGCCGCCGCACGCATCGCGCCCGCCCAGCTTGTGCTCCATCGCCTGGGCGTGCGCGCGTGGGGCGGCATTGGACTGACCGCAGCGCTGGCCATTGCCCTCGGTCTTGTCTCGGCCAATCCTCTGTCCACCAGCGCTGCGCCGCACTCGCGCGGTGTTGTCGCTGCGATTGCCCAGCGGCAGGTCGACCCGGCGGCGGATCAATCCGCTTCGGCCACCCCCGGCCGCGCCGCCGATCTGCCCGATCACGCCCCGCAGGCCGACGAGGTGCTGCACCCTGCCGGGCAGAACGGTTCCCCCGCCGCCCAGGGCGAAGCACCCGATTCAGGCCAGTCGCTGGCCGGTGCCGAGGGCGCCGGGGGAGGATCGGCCAGATCTGCCGACTCCGGCGCCCCGCGGGCATCGCCACCGGCCGCCTCAGATGCGCAGCGAGAGATTGGCATGGACGGCTCTCCCGTCGCAGGCGGCGCGGCGGCGCGCCAGGGTGTCGGCCGCGAGGGACGATCCGGCTCGGCCGCCGCTGCGGCCGGATCTGGGCAGGCGCCGCCTCCCTGGATCAGTCCCAACTGGCCCGATGCGGTCCGCAGCGCCGACATGGCCATCCGCTCGGGGCGCATTCCTCTCGACTACCACGATCTGATTCGCGACTACTTCGAGCGATAGGCGGCCGCGATCAGCCGCTGGCCGCGCGACGAGGGAATCTTCAGCGCCCGCAGCAGGCGCTGGCACAGGCGCTTGCGGATGTGCTCGACGCACGCGGGCGACGTGTTCTCGAGGGCAATCAATCCCCCCGCTTTGGCGCGGTGGCCACCGCCCTCGCCGATGCCCCGCACCAGGCGGCGCATGATGTCGGCCGCCGACAGCTTCGTCCGCTCGTTGCGCAGGCTCAGGACGAGGCTGGATCCGCTCAGTGCAGTGACCAGGACCCACTGCACCTGATCGAATCGCACCAGGAAGTCGGCGATGACGGCCGGCACCTCGGCTGAGCGAATCTCGTCCAGGTGGGTGATCAGCGCCGAGTCGTAGTAGACCGCGTTGCTGAGGCCCTCCCAGAACCCTTCATAGATGCTGCGGGGCAGGGGCGCGTACCGCATCTTGTACAACCTGCGCGGATCGGCCAGCAGCGTCAGGCTGGAGAGGGCGAGGTTGTCCAGATCGCCAGGGTGTCCGGCCGCCCCCGCCAGGTCGCTCTCGATGCCGAACAGCAGCGCGGCCGCCACGTCGGGCGGTATCTCCACCCCCAGCTCCATGAAGTAGCTGAAGACGATGGAGCTGGTGGCGCCCACGTCGGTGCGGATGTCGCAAAAGGCGCAGGCGGGTCGCCGGCCGCGCGAGGGGTGGTGGTCGATAACGGCGAAGGGCGCAATGCCCGACGGCAGCGGCGAGAGCTTGAAGAGCGGCTGGACGTCCAGCAGCACGATGGCGTCAAACCGCCCCAGGGCCTGCTCGTCCCACGGCGCCAGAGCCAATTCTGTCTGCTGCAGAAACCCGATGTTGTAGCCCCCGCCGATGTCTCCCTTGACCGAGAGCGTGATCCGCGATTCCGGCAGCCGCGACTGAAGCAGTCTGCCCAGGGCCAGCCCGCTGGCCAGCGCATCGGGATCGGGGTGCAGATGGGTGGTCAGCAGGATGTCCCTTTTCACGGAGAGCAGCCGCAGCAGCCGACGGGCCGGCGCCCCGTGTCGCGCCCGGTTCGCCGCCGCGGCCGAGCCGATGGCCGTCGGCACAGAAGCTTCGGCAGATGTGGTCATGCTCTTGACCCAGCCGGCGACGGGGCGGTTCCTGAGCGGCGATCGTGTCCACGGCCGCGCCGGGCCACCATCGCGATCACTGCGGCGTGGCAGGCCGGGTTGTCCCCGGCGGCGCTTCCGCCGCCGTGGGCCCGCCGCCGCTAAGAACCCAATGCTGGCGCAGCCGCTTCAGCAGCGGGTCGGGTGACCCAGACCGCGCCTCGGCCTCCTTCAGCCACACTCCGGCCTGCTCGTCATATCCGCTGTTATAGGCAACGTAGGCCAGCAGCAGCATCACGCCGGCGTCATCCGGGCGGCGGGCGGCGATCTCCTTCAAGTCGTTGACCACGATGCCCAGACGCCGCTGGCCCACCATCCGCATCAGGTCGAACTGCGCCAGCAGCACAACCGAATCGCCGGCGAGCGACTGCCGCAGGCTGTTCTCGGCCTGGGCATAGAAACCCGCACTCAATTCCGCATTGGCGCGGGCCAGAGCCAGCAGCGGATCATTCGGCATCACCTGCTGCGCCGCCGTCAACCGATTGATCGCATCCACGTACCGCCCCGACCGCATCATCTCGTCCACTTCGGCCAGCAGGGTATGCATCGCCGTCTTGGCGGGGACCGCATTGGCCATCGCGGTGATGCGCACCGGAGGCGGACGCATAAGCCCCGCGGCCGGGTCGGCCTCGTCCGGGCGGGCGGCCAGCAACTGCTCGCCGATCCTGCGATAGTCGATGGTCCCGCGTGCGGCCGGCCGCGTGGTGGCACCGGGCACGCCGGGCGCGGGTACGCCGCCCAGAAAGGCGCCGGGCTGGTCGGGCTCATTCGGCGGCTGCGGGGGCGTGTCGGGCGATCGCGGCTGGTTCTCCTGATCACCCTGGCGGAGCTGGCGGAGGATGTCCGCATGCCGCTGCTCATCCGTCGCGGCGATGTTCTGATAGAACTGCCGCAGCCGCTGTTCCATGGCGCTGTAGTATTCCGTCCGCTGCCACGGCAGCAGGGGTTGGCGCTCGCCCGCGGACGCATCCGCGGGGGCAGTGCCCCAAGCCGGCCGCAGCGGCGCCGCGGTCGCACCGCGATCGACCGGCGGGACCGTCAGGCTGCCGGTGATCGGGGCGTCGGAGGGAGCCGGCAGCGGCCTGCTCAACACCCCTTCCGGTTCCTGCTGGGGCGGCTGGGCACCGCCCAGGTTCTGGGCCAGCTCCCGGCGCTTCCGTTCGATGCTCACGGCATCCAGCGGCAGCCCGCCGATTCCCTGGGTCGCCAGCGGGCGATAGTTGGCGAAGACCGACTGCGAAGCGTATGTATCCGTCCCAAAACGCCGCATGGCCATGAGGTCCGTCGCCGTCAGCATTCGCGGCTCAAGGGGAACCTGAGGCGTCTTTGGGATAGGCTGCGACAGCGCCGAAGTCAGGGGCGCAATCTGGTCGAGCTGGGCGGCCGTGAACGCCGTGGCGGGATCAGGCCGTGGCGTAACCGGCGCCGGCGCGTACGTGCCCGTATACCCCTGCACCGCAAAGCCCGGCGGCGGCGTCGCCCGGCTGCCGTAGAACGGCTGCACCAGGCCCGGCGGCCGAGGCGGCGCATAGGGTTGCGGCGCCCCCACCGAATCGCGGATGAAACGGTCGACGACGGCGCCCGCGTAGTTGGCCCGGAACTCGCTCGCGTCGCGATACGGCAGCGGACCGCGAAACGCCGTTCCGCCGGTAGCCGTGCCCGTCACATACTGCTCCTGGAGCCGGCTGCCCACCTGCACGGACGGAGGCGTGTAGTACCCCGTGTTCCAGCCGCCGCTGCCAATGCGGTTGTTAGCCTGATTGATGTTCTGATTATCAGTCAGCCGATTGGGCGGCTCAATCAGCCTGTATTGTGCCGCCGCCAACACCGGCAGCATGCCCACGGCCGCCACGGCCGCCAGAAGCTTCAACGACGATTTGCGCATGCGTTTCATGGCTCACCTCGAGTTGCCGCAAATCATTATATCGTCGGTGGCGGCAGGCGTGTTCGAAAAAACCGGGGGGGCAGCGCCCCTCGAGCTGCCCCAGGATGCCCGTGGCACATGCTGGCGGTGCCTCGAGGGGGGTTTCTTGCAAGCGATGCAGGGGCACGGGGCCGCCGGGGCCATGGCTCAACCGCGGAAGGGCGAGCGCGAAGGCAGGCGCACCGACTGCACGACCAGGCCCTCGGGTGTCGGGCGGGGTGGCCGCGACGGGCCGGGCGGGCGGCTGGCAATGGCCTGTTGGTAGAGCTCGAGCATGCGCGGCAGAACGACCTCGAGGCTGTAGTTGGTTTCAATCATCTGCTCGGCCGCTCGCCCCAGCGGGCGGAAGGCAGCCAGGTCGCGCAGGACCGCGACGGCTTTGTCGGCGAACTCCTCGGGACTGAAGAAGTCGGCCAGCAGACCATTCTGGCCGTCGCGGATCATCTCCTGAACGGGCGCGGTGCGTGAGCCCAGGACGACCGCGCCACAGCTCATGGCGTCCATCATGCTCCAGGAGAGCACGAATGGCACGGTCAGGTAGATGTGCAGGTCGGTGGTGGCCAGCAGTCGGCCCAGCTCGGCCGGGGCCAGGCGTCCGGTGAACACAAACTTGCTGAGGTCGAAGCTCTCGCGTGCCAGGACCCATTCCTTGAAGCTGCTGTAGCCGGGGATGTAGTTTTCATCGCCGCCGTAGGCGATGCGGTCGGTGCCGACCACGAAGAAGAGCACGTTGGGAAAGCGCCCGGCGATGATCCTGGCGGCGCGCATGAAGATGTCAAAACCGCGCATGGATTCGAAGCCGCGGCTGACGTAGGTTACGATGCGCGTGTCGGGGGGCACGTCGACGCCGGCAATGGTCCGCACGCCCCGCTTCTCGATGGCCGGGCGGAGCTGATCGTGGTGGCCGTGGTAGATGCCGCGATCGACGCCGTCGAAGATGACCCGGAGCTTGGGTAGGTATTCCTGCGGGAAGCGGGAGCGCTGGAAGTTGGTGGGCGTGTAGCCGGCGTCGCAGTTCTGCAGGTCCAGCAGGATCATCGCGTTGCGGCAGTAGGAGCGCAGGTAGTTGACGTCGGGAACCTCCCAGCCCAGGTCGGTGCGGAAGTCCATGTCGCTGTCGGGGTCGTGGACGCGGTAGTAGTACTCGAAAAGATTGACGATGGGCACGTCGCCATACAGCTCGCGGAGGAACAGCGTGCTGCCGAAACCACTGTGGCCGACGATCAGGTCGGGCCGGTAGGCCGGCCGGGACTTGAGCAGGCGGTAGATGGCGTCGCAGTGCCAGACGGTGTTTTCGAAAGTGCGGGAACAGTAGTGGTTGTGGCGGGTGGCGCCGCCTTCAAGCTTGTAGGTGAGCTTCTCAATGCCGTCGACGTTGCCTTCAGGGGTCTGGCTGACGAACGTGCACTGCCACCCCAGCTTGCGGATGAGATGTCGCGCGATATGCCCGAACTGGGCGGGGAAGTTCTGATGGACGAACAGTACCTGCATGCCAGGCGGCCTCCCACGGATTCACGGCACGTGGCAGACTGTCCCGGCGAAGCGGGGGCTTGTCAAGAACGGGGGCGACTCACGCGGCCAGGCGGCGGTGCGGCTCAGGACTGTCGGTGCAGAAATGGCACCGTCCACGCGGTCCATGGAACAGGTCCTGCCATCACGCGGCGGTGGCTCCGGTGAGCCCGCTCATCACGCCAGCGTCCCCATCTCCATCTCGTGCAGACCCTTGCCCGCCGGCACCATCGGGTACACGTGCTCGTTGGGCTCCACGTGGAAGTCAACCACGATCGGGCCCTCGTGCTTGAGCATCGCCTGCACTGTCGCGGCCACATCCTCCTTTTTCGTACAGCACAGGCCGCGCACGCCGAACGATTCGGCCATGGCGGCGAAGTTGGGGTTCTTCATCGCCGTATTCGAATACCGCCGCCCGTAGAACAGGTCCTGCCACTGCTTGACCATGCCCTGGAAATGGTTGTTGAGGATGACCACCTTCACGGGAATGTTGAACTCGGCGATCGTGGCCAGCTCGTAGCAGGTCATCATGTAGCTGGCGTCGCCGTCGATGTCGATCACGATCTTGCCCGGCGCGCCCAGGGCAGCGCCCATCGCCGCGGGCAGCCCGTAGCCCATCGTCCCCAGCCCGCCGGAGGTGATCATCTGTCGCGGCCGCCGCCAGCGGATGAACTGCGCCGCCCACATCTGATGCTGGCCGACACCCGTGGTGAAGATGGCGTCGCCGGCGGTCTGACGGTTAATCTCCTCCAGCACGTACTGCGGTTTGGCCAGCGGGCTGTCGTCCAGGTAGCGGAAGGGATAGCGCTTCTTCCAGGCGTTGATCTGGGCGTGCCACTCGGCGCGCTCGTGATATTCGATGTAAGGCAGCATGGCCTCCAGCGACAGCCGCGCATCGCCCACCACCGGCACGTCCACGTCGACGTTCTTTGAAATCGACGAAGGATCGATGTCGATGTGGATGACCTTCGCCTTGGGCGCGAACGTCGCCAGATTGCCCGTCACCCGGTCGTCAAAGCGGGCCCCCACCGCGATCAGGCAATCGCTCTCCTGCACCGCGTAGTTGGCGAACGCGCTGCCGTGCATGCCCAGCATGTACAGGCTCAAGGGGCTGTGCTCGTCGAACGCGCCAAGACCCAGCAGCGTCGTTGTCACGGGAATGTTCCCCTTCTCGGCCAGCTTCCGCAGCGCTTCGGATGCGTTGGAGAGAATCACCCCGCCGCCCACGTACAGCACCGGACGCTTCGAACGGTTGATCAGCTCCGCCGCTTCCTGAACCTGTCGCGCATGTCCGGCCGCGCTGTAGGCCGTCTTGCGCCTGGCCATGTGCGGACGGGGGGCGTCGTCCACTTCGTCGGGGCACACGTTGTTGGCCACGTCCTTGGGCAGATCGATCAGAACCGGACCCGGCCGCCCGCTGGTGGCCACCAGAAACGCCTCGTTGATCACCCGCGGCAGCTCGCGCACATCCTTCACCAGATAGTTCCACTTGGTACACGGCCGGGTGATGCCGGTGACGTCGGCCTCCTGAAACGCGTCATTGCCGATGACCTTGGTGGCCACCTGACCGGAGAAGACGATGATGGGGATCGAGTCCATCAGAGCGGTGGCCAGCGGGGTCACAGTGTTGGTTGCACCCGGGCCGGAGGTCACCACGCAGATGCCCGGCTTGCCGGTGACGCGGGCATAGCCGTCGGCGCAGTGCCCGGCCGCCTGCTCGTGGCGGTTGAGGATGAACCTAGCCGGCGTCCGATAAAGCTGGTCGAACACCGGTAGGATAGCGCCGCCAGGATAGCCGAACATGACTTCCACCTTGTGCTGCTGGACGAGCATTTCGTGGAAGATTTGAGCGCCGGTCTTGCCCTTGTAGCGGGGTTGGGCGGTGGTCCGGGCAGGAGTGGCGGCCGTCTGAAGCGCTGTCATTGCAGATACCTCTTGTACGGAATCGGAATCACCGAATGTATCGGCATCCCTCGGCACATTCAATGTCTATCTTGGATTACGCAAATCAGGGGTTCAGCGACGGCTGCACCCCTCCGGCCACGGCGATCGCGGCGAAAGCCGCGGCCGCGGCTTACTGGTGTGGGCCGGTCGTGCCCGACGGGCGACCCTCGCCAACCTGGCGAGGATCGGCCGCCGCGCAGCGAGGCCGGCCTAGCGTACGACTACCGTCAATGCTCGAAGGCGAGAGGTCATAATGCTTGTCCGCGACGGCAGCGTGCCAACTCGCGAACAGCGTACATCCTAGAAACCCCGGAGGTTGCCGTCAAGCGACATTTGCGAAGAACCAGCGGATTGCCACCAGCCATATCGCGATTGTCAGGCACGAGCCTACTGTCGTCCAGAACACGCAGTCGGCCGCCAGATCCGCATCGCCCTCCAGCTCCAGCGTCAGCAGCAGCGTGTTGACCGCTGTCGGCACCGCGGCCGTCAAGATCAGCAGCTCAGCCGGCCAGGGCCAAAGATCCAGCGGCGCAAACGCCCCTCCATAGCGACCCGCGAGCCAGTGCAACCCGAATAGCAGACCCGCCATCTGGATCGGTCCGACGATCAGCCGCAGAAACATGACAAGTCCCACCGGTCCCCAGCGCGGCCAGCGCGGGTTGCTGGCCAGTTGCGCCCCCAGCGTTATCAGCGCCACCGGCACCAGACCGTTGGAAAGAAAGCTGGCCGTCTGACTCACCGCCACCGGAAGATGGTGTTCAGGATGGCCGTTCAGGTACCACCGCGCCAGCAGAGCCGCCGCCAGCGTGGGCAGCGTGGGCATCTGGAGCACTTTGATAAGCCCCGCGGCCGTGGCCCCGTGATGGGCCCAGGCGGCAATACCCAGACCCACCGTGAAGGTCAGGATGTTCTGCGACATCAGGACGAACGCCTGTACCTCGGCCCCGCGGTTCTCGTAGGCCAGCTCGGCCAGCGGCAGGCCGTAGTTGCCGCTGTTATAGAAGAGCACGGCCATGGCCACGGCCGCCAGAGTCTTGCGCGACATGCGGAACAGGCGTCCAATGGCTCCGACGATCAGGGCAAGGGTCATGACTTGAAGCACGGTCATGGCGGCAATGCCGCCCATGGCCGACCAGGCCAGAGCGCTGTTGCTGACGCGGTCGAAGATGAACGCCGGCACGAAGACGTAGAGATTGAGCTTCGAGAGCGTGCCCACGTCGATCTTGAACTTCCAGCGCATCACCGCCCCCAGCAGGACCATCAGCAGGATCGGAGCGAGGATTTCGAGGAAGATGTCGGACAACGCGGCCATAGATCGGCCGAGGACGATACGGCAGCCCCGCACGAAAGGGAAGCGGCCGTCGATCGTCCAGGCATGACGTCCCGCGCCCGCCCGGCGCCCCGCTGCCGCCGCACCCCCTGTGGCTCATGGGGGCGCGGGCAGCCGCCCAACAGAACCGTCCGCCCCCTACCGCTCTTACTCCAGCCGCCCGATCACCTCGGCCAGCGCTGTCCGCCACGGCATCATTTCCCCAACCAGCGTTTCGGTGGCGCTGATGTCCAGCACGCTGTACGGCGGCCTGGGCGCGGGACGGGGAAACTCGGCTGTTGTGCAGGGCTCGATTACGTGCTCAGGATTGATCCGCCGACCGATCTCGACCGCGAACTGATGCCATGTGCATTCGCCGCCGTCGGTGACGTGAAACGTGCCCGTCGCGCCGTGGAGCATAAGCTGCGATGTCACCCGCGCCAGGTTCTCGGCGGAGGTCGGCCGACCGCGCTGGTCGGCGACCACCTTCAGCGGTCGGCCGCGCCGAACCAGATCGGCGATGGTGCGAACGAAGTTCTTCCCCCAGGGGGCATAAAGCCAGCTCGTGCGGACGATGAGGAACGAGCCGCCCGCCCGCTCGATAAGCTCTTCGCCCAGGGCCTTGGACCGTCCGTAGGCTCCGAGGGGCCGGCGGGGATGGTCGGTGGGATAGGGGCGGCTGGCGGCTCCATCGAATACATAGTCGGTGCTGTAATGCACCAGATGAATGTCGCGATCGCGGCAGGCCACCGCCAGATCGCCCACCCCGATGCCATTGATGGCGGTCGCCAGGTGCTCTTCCGATTCCGCCCTGTCAACATCCGTATAGGCAGCACAGTTGATGACCAGCCGCGGTTGCCGATCATCCAGCCAGCGGTGGATGCTGTCGGGACGGGTCAGATCCAGTTCATCGAGCGAAGGGGCGCAGTGAGCGATGCCCCGGGCATTCAGAAGCTCCGCCCAGGCCCGGTAGAGCATGCCGCCCAGGCCGATAACCAACGGCGGGCGCTGAAACAGCGGATGGGCTGGCAGAGCCAGTTGGGTAGCACCGCTCATCACCGCAAATATACGGCTCTGCCGCGCTCAGGCCAAACGCAATGGCAGGCGAGCGTGGCGAAAAAAAAGACAGCGCTCAGGGGGAGGGCGTCCCGGAGCGCTGTTGGAGGGGAGAGTGAGAATCGGACAAAATGTTCTGTTAGCCTGCTTATCTACGATATCGTCGGACTGCCACGGAAAAGTTTAATGAAAATTCCGACTAATCCAAATCCGATACCTTTCTTCAACAGGTTATACGCCGTCTAAGCGGAAAAGTTTCCTCACTCTTGCACTGGGACCCTATGCCAATTTGGCAGACCCGCGCTGGGCGCTGTCGGTTTGACATGAGACATCGCCTGGGCGACGGCGTGGCGAGATTGGGTTTCAAATCATAATTACTTTTTTCTCAACGACTTATGTTGTTTGGACGAGCCGTACCGCTTGGCACATCGGTTGCTCAAAGGAGCTTCGAGCGCCAAGCCGGCGGTGATCCGGCAGCGCGCCTACAGGAGCTTTTATCATGGCAAAACCTATCGGAATTGACCTGGGCACGACCAACAGCGTTGTCGCAGTCATGGAAGGCGACCAACCGAAGGTGCTGGTCAACGCCCAAGGCAGCCGGCTTACTCCATCCGTTGTGGGCTTTACCGACAAGGGCGAAATCCTGGTCGGCCAGCCTGCCAAGCATCAGCAGGTCACCAATCCCAAGAACACCATTTTCTCGATCAAGCGTTTCATGGGCCGCCGGCACAGCGAAGTGGCCCAGGAAGAGAAGATGGTGCCCTACGAGATTGTCGGGGGCGCCGAGGAATACGTGCGCGTCAAGGTCCGCGGCAAGGAGTACACCCCCGAGCAGATTTCGGCGATGATTCTCGGCGATCTGAAAAAGACCGCGGAGGCGTACCTGGGCGAAACGGTCAAGGACGCGGTCATCACCGTGCCGGCCTACTTCAACGACGCCCAGCGCAAGGCCACCAAGGACGCCGGTGAGATCGCCGGCCTGAACGTCATACGCGTGCTGCCCGAACCGACGGCTGCCGCTCTGGCCTTCGGGCTGGACAAGAAGAAGAACGAGAAGATCGCGGTATTCGACCTGGGCGGCGGCACCTTCGATATCTCCATCCTCGACGTCGGCGACGGCGTCTTCGAGGTCCTGGCCATCAATGGCGATACGCACCTGGGCGGCGACGACTTCGATGAGGAACTGATCAACTACCTGGCCAACGAGTTCAAACGCCAGGAAGGGATCGATCTGCGCAAGGATCCGATGGCGCTTCAGCGGCTGAAAGAGGCCGCCGAAAAGGCCAAGATCGAGCTGTCTTCGGCCATGGAGACGACGGTGAATCTGCCGTTCATCACGGCCGACGCCAGCGGTCCCAAGCACCTTCAGATGACGGTGACGCGGGCGAAGCTCGAACAGCTCATCAGCGCCCTGGTGGAGAAGTGCCGCAAGCCGGTGCTCGACTGCCTGCGCGACGCCAAGGTCACCCCCGAGCAGATCGGCGAGGTGGTGCTGGTGGGCGGCTCGACCCGCGTACCCATGGTGCAGCGTCTGGTCAAGGAGCTGTTCAGGGGCAAAGAGCCCAACCGCTCGGTCAACCCCGATGAAGTGGTGGCGCTGGGGGCGGCCATTCAGGCGAGCATCGCCACCGGCGGGATGAAGGACATTCTGGTGCTCGACGCCACGCCGCTGAGCCTGGGCGTGGAGACCCTGGGCGGCGTGATGACCGTGCTGATCCCGCGCAACACCACCATCCCGACCGAGAAGAAGGAGATCTTCTCGACGGCGTCGGACAATCAGCCGGCCGTCACCATCAACGTCCTTCAGGGTGAGCGCGAGTTCGCTCGCGACAACCGGCTGCTGGGCCGCTTCGAGTTGACCGGCATTCCCCCGGCGCCCCGCGGCGTGCCTCAGATCGAGGTCACTTTCAATGTCGACGTCAACGGCATCCTCACCGTCCACGCCAAGGACCTGGGCACCGGCAAGGAGAATAAGATCATCGTCCAGAACGCCGGCGGGCTCAGCAAGGAAGAAATCGAACGGATGAAACGCGAGGCCGAAGCCCACGCGGCCGAGGACAAGAAACGCCGCGAGGTGATCGACCTGAAGAACCAGGGCGACGCGCTGGTCTACAACCTGGAAAAGCAGCTCAAAGAGCACGGCGAGAAGGTGCCGGCCGACATTCGCGCCAACATCGAGAGCGCCCTGAACAACCTCAAGGATGCGCTCAAGAGCGACGACGGCGAGCGGATCCGCAGGGCGATCGAAAACGTGCAGAACGTGGCGACGAAGCTCGGCGAGGCGATCTACGCCGCCGGCGCCCGAGGCGCCCAGCCGCCTCCACAGGGCGAGCCCGCCGGCGCAGCGCGCGGAGCCGGCGCCAAGAAGGATGAGGACGTCATCGACGCCGAATACGAGGTGAAGGAGTAGCGGCCCGAAGCGCTCGGTGTGTTTGCCATGAGCTCGCACCATGGCAAGCTTGTGCCCGCGAGCGGTACGGGCGCCTCGGCCAGCGGCCCGGCAAACCCTCTGCCGTCACGGTTTCCCGTCATGTTCCTGGCGAGCGCCGCGGCGGATGTGCTCGTGGTCGAAGATGTGGTCGATGCAGTAGCACGGCGCACCGTCGCAGTCCGGGCAGTAGCGGAACTCCATTGTGGGGTGCGTCCTGTCCGTTATCCCGCAGCGGGTGCAGACGTGGAACGGCCGCGCCTGTGCCGCGGCGGCCTCGGCCTGCGCCAGCATCCTGCGGTGGCCGCTGCGCATGCGCCGAACCAGCTCGCCTCCGAAGAACAGCAGGAAGTTGAGCAGCGACGCCACGATCATGAGCAGGGTCATCCAGGTGCCCAGGAAGACGGCGATGAGGTAGCCCAGGCACGTCAACAGGGCCAACCACTTGATCTTCACCGGCAGGATGAAGAACAGCAGCAGCGGGAACTCGGGGTACAGCCAGGCGAAGGCCAGAAACACCGAACCGGCGAGAAAAGCGTTGGTGGCGGGGACTTCGTGCAGGGCCGGCACCGCGAAGGCCGCGCCGACGGTGGCGAGGTAGCCGACCAGCAGAAAGACGTTATAGCGGAACGCGCCCCAGTGATTCTCCAGAGCTCTGCCCATGATATAGAAGAGGTACAGCGCGAAGAAGAGGAACAGGGCATTGGTGAGCGGCGGATCGAGGATAAACGTCGCCAGCCGCCAGAGTTCTCCCTCCAGGACCCGCGCCGGAACGAGTTGCACACGCTCCTGAAAGTCGCTCCGCGCCTGATACAGCACGTAAAAGAGGCTCTGGCCGAAAACCAGCCCGAGGGTGATGTTCGGGACAGCGAATCGGCCGAATCGGCGCTCGAGTTGGTCCAGCCATGCCATGCGCGGTTTTCCAGAGGCCGCAGAACGTACAGACGACGGAGCGCTTTGGCAACGCCGCGCGTTGGTCGCGTGCCTTGGACCGCGTCGTCTGCTTCCGTCAGCTCAGGCCTGAGAAGACAGTCCCCGGCACTTGTTGAACATCGCACAGTGGCCGGTTCATCCGTCAATCGATTCACCGCATGGGCTGGCCGACCGCGTCCTCAGGATAGAGCGGGCCGACGAGACTCGCGATAGAGGCGCGGAACCGCGATTCGGGCGATGTTCACAGGGGGAGAATCGGGGAATCCGCTTGGCGCTGAGGCCGACGAGACATATCATCCTGGCGACGCTCAGCACGACCGCCTGACCAGGCGAAGGCGGTAAAGGAGCAGGCGACCACAACCCACGAGCGACGGGCCATGCCCGCACCGCAACCCACCCTCGCCGGCGCATCGCCGCGCTGCTCCGTAGCACGGCCACGCAGCGCACCAGGCGCCTTCCTTCCGTGCCCTGAGCCCTTCGCCCCTCGCAAACGACGCGATCTCGTAGCACGGGCGTCTCGCCCAATGCCATCAACTTAAGATTGTTCGTAAGTCATTGTCACAGCGCGCTTTATGGCGCTAGCGCGAGCGAAGGCCTCCTGGCACAATGGTGTGATCTGAACAGCTTGC
>Ga0308417_1000476_pt1 | contig 29145 bp, 29 predicted proteins | sample HotsprSampleOS65_FD_203528 | JGI IMG/M metagenome (GOLD analysis project Ga0308417, IMG submission 203528) | Hot spring phototrophic mat microbial communities from Octopus Spring, Yellowstone National Park, Wyoming, United States - 20090730_OS65 ...
AGAGCGAGGGAGCGACGAAGCGACGGCGCGACGGAGGGGGCAATCGAAAATCGAAAATCTAAAATCGAAAATGCTCCCTGCCTCATCCTCGACGGGACCGACAACGTCGAGACGCGGTATCTGATCAATGACCTGGCCGTGAAGTACGGGATTCCCTGGATCTATGGCGCCTGCGTTGGGAGCGAGGGGCGCGTCATGGCCATTGTGCCGGGCCGGACGGCGTGCCTGCGCTGTGTGTTCCCGCAGCCGCCGCGGCCGGAGGAACTGCCCACCTGCGACACGGCAGGGGTGCTGGCCGCCGCGGCCGCGGTGGTGGGAGCGATTCAGGCCGCGGACGCCATCAGGCTGCTGACGGGCGACGCAACCGGCGCCGGGCGATTGCTGAGTTTCGATCTATGGACGGGGCGGTTCTGGGAGATCAGCGCGGCCCGCCGCGACGACTGTCCCTGCTGCGGGCGGCGGCGCTTTGAGTTTCTGGAGTTGCCGGAGCCGCGGGCGGTGAGCCTGTGCGGCCGCAACGCGGTGCAGTTGAGGCGGGCGGCAGACCCTGGCGGCACGGGCGCACTGGTTGAGCGTCTTTCACGGGTGGGGCTTGTAGACGAGCGCCCTTATTTTATACGATTTCGCCCTGATACGGAGCGTGATCTGATGATCACCAGCTTCCCCGATGGACGTGTGGTGGTCTACGGCACATCGGATGCCGGCAGGGCCCGATCCATAGTTGCAAAATACTATGGATCATGACTTTAGGTTGTATTATCGAACCTTAAACGGCTTGGCGTTGACATTTGCCTAGTTCTCTGTAGAATTAATAGGAAATTGTGGTGAGCATCGCTGAAAGACGAGTCTCGACGCTGCCCGCGCGATCGGTCTTGGACCTCGTGGGCAACACGCCCCTGCTGACGCTCAAGCGCGTCACCGAGGGCCTGCCGCGCCATGTCCGCGTCATGGCCAAAGCCGAATGGCTCAACCCCGGCGGCAGTGTCAAAGACCGCCCGGCTCTGGCCATGATCCTTGATGGCGAGCGCCGCGGCCTGCTCACGCCCGACAAGACCATCATCGACGCCACCAGCGGCAATACGGGCATCGCCTACGCCATGATTGCCGCCCACCGCGGCTATCGCGTCAAGCTGGCCCTGCCCTCCAACGCCAGTGACGAACGAAAGCTCACCCTCCGCGCGTATGGGGCTGAGCTGATCCTGACCGACCCCACCGAAGGCACGGACGGCGCCCAGCGCGTGGTCCAGCGGATCGTGGCCGCCGATCCGGATCGCTATTTCTACCCCGATCAGTACAACAACGACGCCAACTGGAAAGCACACTACGCGACCACCGGCGTGGAAATCTGGAGGCAGACGGAAGGACAGGTCTCGCACTTTGTGGCCGGCCTGGGCACCAGCGGCACCTTCATGGGCGTCACGCGCCGCCTCAAGGAACTCAATCCGCTGGTGCGCGGCATCACGGTTCAGCCCGACGCCCCCCTTCACGGTCTGGAGGGCATGAAGCACATGGCCAGCGCCCTGGTTCCCGGCATCTACGATCCTTCGCTCGCCGATGAACAGCTCGAGGTGGCCACCGAGGATGCGCAGAAGATGGTCATCCGCCTGGCGCGCGAGGAGGGCATGCTGGTCGGCACCTCCTCCGGCGCCAACGTCGTCGCCGCCCTGCGCGTCGCGGAGCAGTTGGCTGAGGGGGTGGTCGTCACCGTGCTGTGCGATTCGGCCGCCAAGTACCTCTCCGAGGACTACTGGCGTGAGGAATCGCCCGACAGCACTTTTCACATTTGAACAACCATGATTCCCGGTACGCTGACAATCCCGCCACAGTTGGCCCGTCAGATCGAACGCGAAGGCGCCAGGGCCTTTCCCAACGAGTGCTGCGGCATCCTTTTCGGGCGCGAGCGCCGTGTGGACGGCGCCGTTGAGCGGATCGTCGAGCGCCTCCAGCCGGTCGCCAACGAGTTCGACTCCGAGGAACGCTTTCACCGCTTCCTCATCACGCCGGCCTCGCTGCTGAGGGCCGAGAAATCGGCCGCCGCCGAAGGCCTGGTTGTGCTGGGGTTTTATCACAGTCATCCCAACGCCCCTGCCCGCCCCAGCGAGTATGACCGCGCGCACGCCTGGCCGTTCTACAGCTACGTGATCGTGTCGGTCCGCGACGGTCGGGCGGAGGACATGACATCGTGGACACTGGATGAACAGACGCAGACGTTTGTCGCGCAGCCCATCGCTCGCTGCGCTCTCGCCTCAAGGAGCATGCCATGAGCACAACATACGCGCATCCCGAACAACTGGTCAGCACAGACTGGGTCGCCGAGCACCTGGCCGATCCCAGGGTGAAAATCATTGAAGTCGACGTGGATACCAGCAGCTACGAGAAGGGCCACATCCGTGGCGCCATCGGCTGGAACTGGCAGAGCGACCTGCAGGACCGTGTTGTGCGCGACGTGGTCGATCCGCGGGCCTTTGCCGAGCTGTGTCGCCGTAGCGGCATCAGCAACGACGACACGGTTATTGTTTATGGCGACAACAACAACTGGTTCGCCGCCTGGGCTTTGTGGCAGTTCAAGTATCACGGCCACGCCGACGTGCGGCTGATGAATGGCGGGCGCAAGAAATGGGAGCTGGAGAAGCGTGAGCTGACCACGGAGGTGCCGGCGATCACGCCCAGCAACTACAGCATTCCTGGAACGGACGAGTCGATCCGCGCGTATCGCGACGAGGTGATGGCGTCGCTGGGCAGGGGGACGATCAATCTGGTCGATGTGCGCTCGCCCGACGAGTTCACCGGCAAGATCATCGCCCCGCCAGGGCTGCCCGAGACCGCCCAGCGCGCCGGCCATATCCCCGGCGCCATCAACGTTCCCTGGGCCAAGGCGGTCAACGAAGACGGCACGTTCAAGTCGGCCGAGGAGCTGCGCAAGCTCTACGCCGAAGCGGGGGTTGACTTCAGCCGCCCGACAATCGCCTACTGCCGCATCGGCGAGCGCAGCAGCCACACCTGGTTTGTGCTGCGCTACCTGCTTGGCGTGCAGAACGTGAAAAACTACGATGGGAGCTGGACCGAGTGGGGCAACCTCGTCGGCGCCCCCATCGAGACGGGCCAGGCTCCCGCCCGGCCCGACGTCAGGTGCCCGTGACGGAGACAGACCGCGATGCCGAGAAGACCCGAGAACGTGCTGTATGAGAATATCACAGAGACAATCGGCGGCACGCCGCTGGTGCGCATCAACCGCCTGGTGCCCCGCGAGCACGCCACGGTGCTGGCCAAGTGCGAGTTCTTCAATCCGCTGTCCAGCGTGAAGGACCGCATCGGCGTTTCCATGATCGAGGCCGCCGAGCGGGAGGGCCGCCTCGACCGCGACACCATGATCGTGGAGCCCACCAGCGGCAATACCGGCATCGCCCTGGCCTTCGTCTGTGCCGCCCGCGGCTATCGCTTGACCCTGACCATGCCCGAATCGATGAGCATCGAACGGCGCAGGCTGTTGAAGGCCATGGGCGCCCAGGTCGTGCTCACGCCGGCCGCCGACGGTATGCGCGGCGCCATCGAGCGCGCCGAACAGATCCTCCGCGAACACAAGAAGAGCTTCATGCCCCAGCAGTTTGAGAACCCGGCCAATCCGGAAATCCACCGCCGCACCACGGCCGAGGAAATCTGGCGCGACACAGGCGGCCAGGTGGATATCTTCATTTCGGGCGTGGGCACCGGCGGCACCATCACCGGCGTCAGCGAGGTCATCAAACAGCGCAGGCCGTCGTTCCAGGCGATCGCGGTGGAACCCTCCGCCTCGCCGGTAATCAGCCAGGCGAAGGCCGGCCAGCCCCTGCGCCCGGGGCGTCACAAAATCCAGGGCATCGGCGCCGGTTTCATTCCGAAGATTCTCAACCTCGACGTCGTCGATGCCGTGGAACAGGTCGGCGACGAGGAGGCCTTCGCCTGGGCACGGCGGCTCCATCGCGAAGAGGGCGTCTTCGGCGGCATCAGCAGCGGCGCGGCCATGTGCGCGGCGGCCCGTGTGGCCGCGCGGCCGGAGAACAAAGGCAAGGTCATCGTCACGGTCCTGCCGAGCATCGGCGAGCGCTATTTGAGCACGCCGTTGTTTGAGGAGGAATGAGTGTATTCTGTCGCTTTGGTATGGGAGTCGCACCATGCCCAAACTGGATCTGCCAAACGTTCCGGATCGGATCTACAGCACCCTCCAGGCACGCGCCGCGAGCCACGGACGCAGTGTGGAAGAGGAGGCACTCGAGTGCCTCGACGCCGCGCTGCGCCCACCCGGCGAATCACGTGACGTTGAGGCAGTTCTGGATGAGCTGCGCCGGTTCCGCGAATCGCTCGGCGACATCTATCTGACCGAAGCTGAGCTTCAATGCGCAAAACGCGAGGGGCGACCTTGATCGTTGTCGACACCAAGGTGATTCTGTACCTTCTCATCGAAGGCGAGGCTACGCAGGCAGCGCAGACGGCCATGCGTGCGGACCCCGAATGGGTGGCTCCAGCGATCTGGCGCATCGAATGTATTAACGTGCTTTCGACATACTGCCGACTCGGGAAACTGTCGTTGCAGCAGGTGCAGGATGCGTATCGGCGTGCGTGCCTGATCGTGCATGATCCGCCCCGCGACGTCGACCCCAAGCTGGTGTTGGAGCTGTCAGTCGGCTCGGGTGTATCCGGCTACGACTGCATTTTCGTGGGCGCGGCCCAGCTCAACGATCTGCCGCTCGTGACATTCGGCCGGCGCCTCTGGTCCGCGTTTCCCGAGACGGCCATCAACCCCGACGGTATTGGTCCGTGGTTTGAGCGGCGGAGTCAACGCCGCCAGCAGAACGAGAACCATGGTAGCTGAACGGAACGTACACATGGCAAGACACACGACAAGCAACATCACCTGGCACGAAGGCTCGGTCACGCGCGAGGAGCGGCAGCGACTGCTGGGCCAGAAGGGGGTGACGGTCTGGATGACCGGGCTGAGCGCCTCGGGCAAGTCCACCATCGCGTGCATCCTGGAGCAGATGCTCCTGCACCGCAGAAAGCACGCCTATCGCCTCGACGGCGACAACATCCGCTTCGGGCTCAACAAGGATCCCAGGCAGCTCATCGAGAAGGCCGGCTATCCCGACGCCGCCGCCAGGCGCTTCGGCCTGGGCTTCAGCGCCGAGGACCGGATGGAGAACATCCGCCGCATCGGCGAGGTCGCCAAGCTGTTCACCGACGCCGGCGTGATTGCCATCACCAGTTTCATCAGCCCCTACCGCCGCGACCGCGATGCCGTCCGCGCCAATCTCAAGCCCGGCGAGTTCATCGAGGTCTACGTGAAGGTCTCGCTGGAGGAGGCAGAGAGGCGCGATCCCAAGGGCCTCTACAAGAAGGCCCGTGCCGGCGAGATCAAGGGCTTTACCGGCATCGACGACCCGTACGAAGCTCCGGAGAACCCCGAGATCGTGATCGACACCGAGACGACTTCGGCCGAGGAAGCGGCCAAGAGAATCCTGGCGTATCTGGAGAGAGGCGGGTATCTGGCAGCGTAGAGGCGTTTTTTGATTTTTGAGTTTTGATTTTTGATTTTTGATTTGAGATTTGAAATCTGAGATTCTTTGGGCCATATGAGCGCCCCGGCCGCCAATTTCGTCGATCTTCACTGCCACTCGACCGCTTCCGACGGCACCGATGCACCGGCCGCGGTGGCCCGCCTGGCCGCACGCAGCGGGCTGTCGGGGTGGGCGCAGACCGACCACGACACCGTCGGCGGCATCGCCGAGGCGGCCGCGGAATCGGCGCGGCTGGGCATCGACTTTGTCCCCGGCATCGAAATCTCGGCCGAGTTCCCTCATCCCGGGACGATGCACATCCTCGGCTACGGCATCGATGCGAACAATCCGTCTTTGCACGAGCTCACGCGGCGCCTCATCGAGGGCCGCGACAACCGCAATCCGAAGATCGTCGCCCGGCTCCAGGAGCTTGGTGTTGCCATCACCATGGAGGAAGTCGAAGCCGAGGCCGGCCGGGACCATAATGCCGGCGCGGTTGTCGGCCGCCCGCACATCGCGGCGATCCTCCATCGCAAGGGCTACGTAAGCTCGATCAAGGAGGCATTCAACAAGTACCTGGCGCCAGGGGGGCTGGCGTATTTCGACAAGGAACGGCTCGCCCCCCCGCAGGCGGTGCGGATGATCATCGACGCCGGCGGCATCCCCGTGCTGGCCCATCCCGTGCAACTGGGCACCACCAACGACGCCCAGCTTGAAACCATCGTCCGCGGGCTGATGGAGCACGGGCTGGCCGGAATCGAAGTCATCCACTCGGATCACACGGCGGAACAGGTCGAGCGTTACACGAAGCTTGCGAGCCGGCTGGAGCTGCTGATGACCGGTGGGTCCGACTATCACGGAAGCAAGAAACCGGGCATCGAGCTGGGCGTGGCCGGCGGCCGGCGCATTCCGCGCCGCTTTCTGGATGCGCTGCTGGTGCACCGCGCGGAGCGTGTCGGCAGCGCTGCGGCGCCCGGGAGGTTGTCATGAGTGCTGCTGTGGAACGTCTGGAGCTGGACTCGCTCAACGATATGTTCGAGCGCCAGCACCCCCTGAAGATCATCGAATGGACCGTCGGCCAGTTCGGCGACGAGGTGGCCATGACCAGTTCCTTCGGCGATCAGGCCGCCGTCCTGCTGCACCTGGTCACGCGCGTCAAGAGCGACATCCGCATCATCTTCATCGACACCGGCTATCTGTTTCCCGAGACGCATCTGTACATGGAACAGCTCCGGCGGCTGATGAACCTCAACGTCTGGACCTACCGCACGCGCAACGATCCCTTCGCCTACCTGCATCAGGCCGGTGAGGAAAACCACACCTGGCGCAGGGACATCGAGGCGTGCTGCGCTGCCAACAAGAACGAGCCGCTGGAGCGCGCCATGAATGAGCTGGCGCCGCGGGCCTATTTCCGCGGCATCCGCCGCGATCAGGCCGAGAGCCGCAAGACAGCGCGTTTCATCCAGTGGTCTGCGCGCTACGGCTGCTACGCGGTTTCGCCGCTGCTGAACTGGACCCGCCGCGATATCGGCCTGTACATGAAGGAACACAAGCTGCCCCATCATCCGCTGGTCGAAAAGGGCTACCAGTCGATCGGCTGCAATCCCATCTCCTGCACCCGTCCCGTGGAACTCGGCGCCGACCCGCGCAGCGGCCGCTGGGCGGGAACCGGCAAGCTCGAGTGCGGCATTAATTCGCTGGACTCATCGCAACTGTGAACGAGCTGAGCAGCGCTTTGAGCTGAGGAGAGGGCGCATGTCGGTTCATTATGCGGGCGCCGTCCGGGACGCCCCGGCGCGACGCCGGACCCCCGGCGCAGAAAGTGTCACACCCCCTCTGGTCCTTCCAATCGCGCGGCCGCTTTGTCCTGGGGCTGGCGGGTCGGTACAATGCGCGGTTCCTCCGAGGATGAGGATTCCGCCGGCTGTATGCAGATTCGCAACTTTTCGATCATCGCCCACATCGACCACGGCAAGAGCACGCTCTCCGACCGGCTGCTGATGCGCGCCGGCGCCATCACCGAGCGCGAGTTCAAGGAGCAGATCCTCGACGACATGGACCTGGAGCGCGAGCGCGGGATCACCATCAAGGCCTCGGCGGTGACGGTCTTTCACGAGCACAAGGGCGAGAAGTTCATGCTCAACTTCATCGACACGCCCGGGCACGTGGATTTTCATTACGAGGTGCAGAAGGCGCTTCAGGCATGCGAGGGGGCGATCCTGGTCGTGGATGCCACCCAGGGCGTACAGGCGCAGACCGTCGCCAACGCCTACGCGGCCATCGAGGCGGGGCTGGAGATCATCCCCGTCATCAACAAGATCGACCTGCCCTCCGCCCGCCCGGTGGAGGTGGCCGAGGAGATCGAGCAGGTGCTGGGCTTCCGGGCCGAGGACTGCATCCTTGTGTCGGCCAAGACCGGCCAGGGCATCGACGAGCTGCTGGCCAGGCTGTGCGAGCAGCTGCCGCCGCCCAGGGGCATGGCCGATGCCCCGACGCGGGCGCTGATTTTCGACAGCATCTACGATGATTACCGCGGGGTTATCGTCTATGTGCGGGTCATCGACGGCGAGCTGCGCAAGGGACAGGGCATTCGCCTGATGGGCACCGGCCGGGACTACCAGATCACCGACCTGGGCAAGCTGATGCCGCGGCCGAAGCAGGTGGAAACGCTTGGGGCTGGCGAGGTGGGCTTCCTGGTGGCGGCGATCAAGAACCTGCACGACGTGCGCGTCGGCGACACGGTGACCGACATGCGCAATCCGGCAGCGCAGGCGCTGCCGGGCTACAAGCCGATCCAGCAGATGGTTTTCTGCGACTTCTACCCCGCCGGCACGACGCAGTACGAGGAGCTGCGCGACGCCATGGACCGGCTTCAGCTTAACGATTCCTCGTTCACCTATCAGCCTGAGAGTTCCGACGCCCTGGGCTTCGGCTTCCGCTGCGGCTTCCTGGGGCTGCTGCACATGGAGATCATCCAGGAGCGGCTGGAGCGCGAGTTCCACATCGACGTGGTGCAGACCGCGCCCACCGTCACCTACGAAATCCTCATGACCGACGGCTCGGTCAAGCGCATCGACGCCCCCAGCGAGCTGCCCAACCTCAGCCAGGTGCGCGAAATCCGCGAGCCGTACATTCTGCTCAACCTGATCGTGCCGGCCGACAGCGTCGGCGGCATGATCAAGCTCTGCGAGGACCGTCGCGGCATCTACAAGAAGACCGAGTACATCGGAGCCACGCGCGTGATCCTCACCTACGAAATCCCCCTGGCCGAGGTGATCTACGACTTCTACGACAAGCTCAAGAGCGTCACCCGGGGCTACGGGACGATGGACTACGACCTGATCGGTTTCCGCGCCGGCGACCTGGTGAAGATGGACATCCTCGTCAACGGCGAGCGGGTTGATGCGCTGAGCATCATCGTCCACAAGAGCAAGGCCGAGGCGCGCGGCCGCAAGCTGCTGGTCCGCCTCAAGCAGGAGATCGACCGGCATCTGTTCGAAATCCCGCTGCAGGCGGCCATCGGCGGCAAGATCATCGCCCGCGAGACGATCAAGGCGGTGGGCAAGAACGTCACCGCCAAGTGCTACGGCGGTGACGTTACGCGCAAGCGCAAGCTGCTGGAAAAACAGAAGGAGGGCAAGAAGCGCATGAAGCGCGTGGGCTCGGTGGACATACCACAGGAAGCGTTCATGGCGATTCTGGAGGCCGAGGAATAGGGCCGGGCGGGCGGTGCGCTGCGCCGCTGCCCTGCTGCACGTGGAGGCCCGGCGCGGGTCTTGTCGACGGGGGCTTTCAACCCTCGATGCCGGCCGCCTGTTTCATCGGCAGCAGGACCGACGCCAGCCATGTGACGAGCAGGCCCGCCAGAGCCAGGACGCTGCTGAGGATGGTCCAACTGGCCAGGGTCTGTTTCTCGGTCAGGCCGCCCAGGCGGCTGATCACCCAGAAGCCGCTGTCGTTCATCCAGGAGAGAAACAGCGCGCCGTAGCCGATGGCCAGGAAAATGTAGACCCGGTGATAGGGCAGGTCGGGACCGATCATGGCGGCCATCATGGGGGCGGCGGTGAGCATGGCGACCGTGGAAGAGCCTTGCGCCATGCGGATTCCGGCGGCGACCACGAAGGCCAGAAAAAGCGGGCTGATGCCCTGACCAGCGGTGGCCGACTTGATGGCTTCTCCGACACCCGCCGCCCGCAACATGGCGCCGAAGGCGCCGCCGGCGCTGGTGATAAGAATGATCACGCCGGCGGTCTCCAGCGCCGGCGCCGTGCGTGTGGCGACTTCGGCGAGGCTCAGCCGCCGCTGATGCATGAGCACGCCGATGGCGGCGATGGCGCCTGCCAGCAGCGCGACGTTGCGGTCGCCAAAGAAGACCGGCCAGCCGCGCAGGGCCGCTGGCCAATCGGCGCCGACGACGAGCACCGTCGAACCGACGGCGATGAGAAAGATGGGCAGGATGATGGGCAGCAGGGCCAGTTTCAGCGGAGGAAGCTGCTGCTCTGGCTCCACAGTGGCGGCGACAAGGCTTGCGGCGCTGCCGGTCTGGGCGGCGGGATCGACGGTCATGAGGCGGTTGATCAGGTGCCCCAGCAGCCAGCCGAGAAGGATGGGGATGATGGCGACCAGAAGCCCCACTAGAATGCTGAGGCCGGGGTCGACCGACAGGTGGCCGGCCATCGCCGCAGGTCCGGGGTGGGGGATGATGGTGCAGTGCGTGGTGGCGCCCGCGGCGCAGATGGCCATGATGTACAGCACGTAGTTGCCGCCAGTGCGACGGGCCATGGCCACCGCAAGGGGCACCAGCAGCATGAAGATGGTGTCGAAGAAGATGGGGATGGAGATGATGTAGGTGCTCAGGAGAAGGGCCAGGCCGGCAAAGCGTTCTCCGAACAGATCGAGAAACCAGCGCACGATCTTGTCGGCCGAGCCGCTTTGCAGGAGGCACAGTCCGATGAGGGAGGCCAACGCGATGATGATCCCGATGTCGCCAGCGGTCTTCCCAAGGCCGGCGCCGGTTAGTTTGACGGCGCGGACCCAATGCACATCGGCGGCGTCACCGGGGAGAGAGCCGACTGTGGCCATGAACCCCGCGACCATCGCCGCCAGGATCAGAGCCAGGAAGGCCGGCACGCGGGCGATGGTGATCAGAACGATCACAAGCCCCACGCTGATCCCCAGAACAACGAAGGGCCAGCGGTCGGCCATGAACTGCTGTGCCCAGGGGCGCGGGCTGAGGATGGCGGAGGCGAGAGTGGCAAGGGCGACCACCACGGCCGCCAGACCCACCGCAACGGCCGGGACACGAGACATCCGCCGCTCGTCGGCGTTTTCGAGTTTTTCGGTCATGGAGTTTTCTCCGCCGCCACCTGCACGTGCGCCAGCTTCTCATAGAACTGCACGATGGCGCCGTGATCGTCCCTGGCGTGGCCGTCGACGCGCAGCGCCTGGAGGATTTCCATGACTCCGCTGCTGAGGGGCAGGGGAACGCCCAGGTCGTGGGCGGTGTCCAGGGCGTTGCGCAGGTCCTTGATGTGCAGCTCGATGCGGAAGCCGGGCTTGAAGTGACGCTTGAGCACCAGGGGCATCTTGGCATCCAGGACCGTGCTGCCGGCCAGACCGCCGCGGATGGCCTGATAGACCTTCTCGGGACTGACGCCGGCCTTGGCGGCCAGCACCATGGCCTCGGACATGGCGGCAATGTTGAGGGCGACGATGATCTGGTTGGCCAGCTTGGCGATGTTGCCGCTGCCGATGTCGCCGACGTGGGTGACGGAGGAGCCCATGGCTTTGAGGATGCTCTGGGCTTCGGCAAAGTCGGCCTCGGCGCCGCCGACCATGATGGCCAGAGTGCCTTCGATAGCCTTGGGTTCGCCGCCGCTGACGGGGGCATCGAGCATGCGGACGCCGCGCTCGGCCGCCTTTGCGGCGATTTGCCGGCTGGCCAGGGGCGCGATGGAGGACATGTCGATGAGCAGAGACCCGCGCCGCGCGCCGTCGAGGACGCCGTCCTTTCCCAGCACCGCCTCGGTCACCTCCGGCGTATTGGGGAGCATGGTGATGATGACGTCGCTTTTTTCCGCGACCTGGCGCGAGGACGAGGCGGCCGTCGCCCCGGCGGCCACCAATTCCTCGACGGGCGCAGGCACGATGTCAAAGACGGTAAGTTGGTATCCGGCTTTGAGGAGGTTTCGGGCCATGGGCTTGCCCATGATGCCCAGTCCGATAAAACCAACGGCTCTGCTCATTTGGACTCCTTGGCGGCCGAACGGGTGCTCGACGATGCGGCCGACGGGACGATTCTGGCCCAAGGGGATGCCAGGGGCAAGGGATGGGGGAGCTGAGCTTGTGGATTTCAGATTTCAGACGGTCAGGACGGCCAGCAACCTCCGCAGGTCCTTGTCCTGGGGGTCGTTGGGGTTGTCCTTGAGGTATCCCTCCAGCCACATTCGCGCCGGCTGCGACAGCCCGCACCGCGCCAGCACCAGCGCCAGGTCGCGCTGGAGGCGTGTCTCGTCCGGCCAGAGCACCATCTCCATCTCCAGCACGGCGGCCATGTCCATATAGCGGTTGGCGCTGCTGTAGGAGTGAAGCAGGTTCTGGAGCATGCGTGTGAGCCAGGCGCGGTGGGAAGCGGGTCGCAGGAACTCGTCGGTCCAGGCGACGTGCTCGCCGAAGGTCTGATGGAAGCGGGCCTGGGCCTCCAGAGGATCGATCACTCGTCCGCCGCAGAAGACATCGATCAACATGGCGGCGCGGCTGTCCTGGACGGCCACCACAAAGTGCCCCGGAATGTTGACCCCCCAGCAGCAGATGCCGGCGCGGCGGGCGACGTCGCGATAGATAACGGCCAGCGTAATAGGCAGGCCGCGGCGGGTGCGCAGCACCTCGGGCAGGAAGCTGTTGCGGACGTCGTAGTAGTCCTGGTCGTTGCCGCCGAAGCCCTCCTCCTCGAAGAGCAGCTCATGCAGGTGGGCCAGCAGCGACTGGGGGTGGCGGGTGCGGGAACGGGCGCGCACGGTGTCGGCGTAGTGCTGAAGCACACGGTCGGCGCCCTCGACGTCGGCCGATCCCAGACCCTGCATGGCGATGGCCATGGAGCCCCGCACCAGCGAATCCGGCCCGTCGATGGTTCTGACGGTGGAAACCATCAGATCAAAGGCCTCAGCCATGCAGCAGACGGGCTTGAGCAGGTCCATAGAGCACCACCATTGCCGGGCGAGCGGCCGGCAACTTCTGCCCGTGCCGGCGATGTGCGGCGCGGGGACGTTACTTTTCTATTGTCGGCCAAAGGGGGCTTTGCGGTTCGCAGATTTCGGGGCGCCGCCCGGCGAGCGGGCGGGGGCACCGTGGACTGGGACCCCTGCCGGTCGCTAACATTGGCGCCAATGCGGATTCTGCTAGCCAACCCGCGCGGGTTCTGCGCCGGCGTGAACATGGCGATCGAATGCGTCGATCGCGTGCTGGAGCTGCGCGGGCCGCCCGTCTACGTGTTTCACGAGATCGTCCACAACCGGCACGTGGTGGAGGATTTCCAGAGGCGCGGGGTGGTGTTCGTGAACGATGTGGAGCAGGTGCCGGAAGGACGGCTGATCGTCTACAGCGCCCACGGCGTCTCGCCGGAGGTGCGGCGGGTGGCACGGCGGCGGGGACTGATCGAGGTCGATGCCACCTGCCCGCTGGTGACGAAGGTTCACAACGAGGTCGTCCGATTCGCTCGGGACGGGTGCACCATCATCTTCATCGGGCACCGCAACCACGACGAGGCCGTCGGCACCGTCGGCGAGGCGCCGGACTCGATCATCGTCGTCGAAAGCGTCGACGAGGTGCGGGCGCTGGATCTGCCGTCGGACGCCAGGGTGGCCTATGTCACGCAGACCACGCTCAGTGTTGCCGACACGGCGGCGATCATCGCCGCGCTGAGGCAGCGCTGGCCGCACATCCGCTCGGCCCCCAGAGAGGACATCTGCTATGCCACCACCAATCGGCAGGGCGCGGTCAGCACGTTCGCGCCGGAGGTGGACCTGGTGCTGGTGGTCGGCAGCCGCAACAGCAGCAATTCGCGGCGGCTGGTGGAAACCGCTCAGCAGGCCGGCAGGCCGGGGCAACTGATCGACGATGAGACGGAGCTGCAGCCGCAGTGGTTCGAGGGTGTGCGCTGCGTGCTGGTGACGGCCGGCGCTTCGGCGCCGGAGCGCGTGGTGCAGCGCGTTGTGGAGCGGCTGCAGCGCGAGTTTGGCGGAGTGGTCGAGCCGCGGACGCTGGTGGAGGAGGACATGGCCTTCGAGGTGCCCGGCTCGCTGCGCAAGCTGGATGTGATTGCCCAGGGGTCGGGGCGTGAAGTCGGCCTGGCGGGCATCCGATAAAGAGTCAGTGAATCACGGAGCGTCGTCGCATGCCACAACAGCTCATCCACGGCGTGGTCGTCAAGAAGCTTCAGGTCCACTGCGACGAGCGCGGACGGCTGATGGAGATGATCCGCGCGGATGACAGGGAGCTGAAGAACATCAAGTTCGGGCAGGTTTACATGACGACGGCATATCCGGGTGTGACCAAGGCCTGGCACTATCACCGGAAGCAGACCGATCACTTCGTCTGTGTGAAGGGGATGATGAAGGTGGTGCTGTACGACGGGCGCGAGGACTCGCCGACCAGGGGGATGATCAACGAGTTTGTCATCGGCGAGCACGCGCCGATGCTGATCGAAATCCCCAACCTGGTGTACCACGGCTTCAAGTGCATCAGCGAGACGGAGGCCATCGTCATCAACTACACCACCGAGTGTTATAATTACCAGGACCCCGACGAGCAGCGGCTGCCGCCGCACGGCGGGCCGATCCCCTACGACTGGTCGCGGAAGGACGGTTGAGAAGATGAAAGGCGTAATCCTGGCGGGCGGCACGGGCAGCCGGCTGTTTCCCCTCACCAAGGTGACCAACAAGCACCTGCTGCCCGTCTACAACAAGCCGATGATCTACTACCCCCTGGAGTGCATGGTCAAGTCCGGCATCGACGAGGTGCTGCTGGTCACCGGGGGCAACAACGCCGGCGACTTCATCCGCCTGCTGGGCAACGGCCGCGAGTTTGGCCTCAAGAACCTCAACTACACCTATCAGGACGGCGCCGGGGGCATCGCCCAGGCGCTGGGTCTGGCCGAGCACTTCGCCGAGGGCGACTCGATCTGCCTGATCCTGGGGGACAACATCGTGGAGTACACCATCAGGGATGCCGTCCGTCGTTTCCGCCACCAGGGCCAGGGCGCCAAAATCCTGCTCTCGCAGGTGGAAAACCCCAGCGCCTACGGCGTGGCTGAGATGGACGGCGACCGCGTGGTCCGGATCGTCGAGAAGCCGGCCGAACCCAAAAGCAACTGGGCGGTGATCGGGATTTACTTTTACGACGCGAAGGTCTTCGATATCGTCAGGACGCTGAAGCCCTCGGCGCGCAACGAGCTGGAGATCACGGACGTAAACAACGCCTACATCGACCGCGGCGAGATGACGGCCGACAAGCTGCGGGGCTGGTGGGCGGACGCGGGGGAGAACATCGACTATTACCTCAAGGCGTGCAACACGGTGGCGCAGAGTGGGGCGAACAAGGAGGGGTAGGCAAGCGGCACGTGCCGACGACTCGTTGATGGTCTGGCTTGACCAAGGCGCAGGGACTCTCGCGATCAGAGTTGTTCTCCCGGGGCCTCCGCGCGCTGTTGGCCGTTTCAGGCGCGCATTGACGCTCCCGGTTCGGCAGCGGTGGCCTGCTGAACGAACTGATGAACGGGCGGCGGGCTATCAGTCCTGGAGCTTTCAGAGGATGTGCCGGGCGAGGTGGTCCTTGATGTCACGATGTCGCGGCACCGGCTGGCACGCGGACGTACGCGGATTCTGATACCAATCGTGCTTGCCGCCGTGGCGGATGAGCAGACAGCCGTGTTGCTCCAGTTGGCGGATGAGGTCAACGCGTTTCATGCGATCTTCAACTCGCCCACCCGCCGCGCGCAGGGGACCTGGCCGCCCACAAGGTCGTCGTAGATGTCTTTCAGATTCTCTTCCAGTTCCTGGAGACTTTCGCCCTGCGTCATGTAGTCTGGGAACTCTTCAAGGTAGCCCAGCCACATGTCGTCATCCTGCCAGTAGACGAATCGAACGGTCTTCATGCCCGAATGGTATCGGCCGGAACGGTCCCGTTCAACTGGATGGTCATGTGGTGTTGCCGCACGGCTTGGCAGGGGCGATGAGCGTAGCTAATATCAGCTTGTGCGGCCGAGTCGGGAACAGATTGACAGCCTGGTGAACGCGATCGTGGAGCTGGTTCATCCACTCCAGATCGTGCTCTTTGGCTCGTGCGCGCGCGGCGATCCGGAAGGGGCCAACGACATCGACCTGCTGGTGGTGATGCCGGACGAGACACACCGCCGACGAACGGCGCAGTCGCTTTACCGCGCGATTCGCGGCACCCGCGCTCCGTTGGATATCGTGGTGGCGACGACCGGCGATCTGGAGAAACATCGCGACAATCCCGGATTGATCTATCGCGATGCACTGCGGGAAGGGAAGACCCTGTATGCAGCCTGAGTCCGGTTCACCTGCCCATTGGCTGCGACATGCCCACAGTGATCTGGCGCTGGCGAGAGCGCAGGACCGACCCGCGGTGTTGCTTGAAGCGCTCTGTTTCCATGCTCAGCACGCAGCAGAGAAGGCGCTCAAGGCGGTGCTTCTGCGGCGTGGCATCGAGTTTCCGCGCACTCACGATATTGAGGTGTTGCTTAACCTCCTGCCGGCAGACGTGGAAATGACCGCGGATGTGGAAGAGGCACGCGTGCTGACACAATATGCGGTGGTCACGCGATATCCTGGAACCGAAGAGCCCCTTACCCAGGGGGAGTATCAGGACGCAATGCGAGTCGCTGACGCTGTCGTGCACTGGGCCGAGCGTATCATTGGGACATCTTGAGCAGGAACGGCAATGCAACCAATCCTCGTCACCGGCGCCGCGGGTTTCATCGGCTCGAACTTCGTCCGCATGCTCCTCAAGCGCGGCGAGGATGTGCGGCTGATTGCTGTGGACAAACTCACCTACGCGGGCAATCTCGCCAATCTTCAGGACCTGCTCGCGGACAAACGGCTGGTCTTCGTCAAGGCCGATATCTGCGACGCGGCCGCCATGACCAAGGTCTTCGAGGAGCACGCCGTGCGCAAGGTGGTGAACTTCGCGGCCGAATCGCACGTGGATCGCAGCATCCTGGGCTCGGCGCCGTTTGTCACGACCAACGTTCTGGGGACGCAGGTGCTGCTGGATATCGCCAGGGCCAGGGGCGTGGACAGGTTCCTTCAGGTGAGCACAGACGAGGTCTACGGCTCGCTGCCGGAGGATCGGCCGGAGGTCAGGTTCACCGAGGAGACGCCCCTTGCGCCCAACAGCCCGTACAGCGCCTCGAAGGCGGCGGCCGATTGTCTGGTGCGCTCGTACTTCCACACCTTCGGCATGCCGGTGCTGACGACACGGTGCTCGAACAACTACGGGCCGTATCAGTTCCCCGAAAAGCTGATCCCGCTGTTCGTGACCAACCTGATCGAGGGCAGGAAGGTGCCGTTGTATGGCGACGGCATGAATGTGCGCGACTGGCTGCACGTGGAGGATCACTGTGAGGCGATCTGGACGGTGCTCAACAGGGGCAGGCCGGGCGAGGTGTACAACATCGGCGGGAACAACGAGCTGACCAACCGCCGCATTACCGAAATCATCCTGCAGGAGATGGGCAAGCAGTGGGACCAGTGCGTCACCTACGTGAAGGACCGTCCCGGCCACGACCGGCGCTATGCCATCGACGCCGGCAAGATTCAACGCGAGCTGGGGTGGACGCCGAAGCACCGTTTCGAGACCGCCATCCGGGGCACGATACAGTGGTATGTGGAAAACCAGGCATGGTGGCGGGCGATCAAGACGGGGGAGTATCTGAAGTATTACCAGACACAGTATGCGGGGAGGTAGGCGTCATTTTCGATTTTTGATTTTCGATTTTCGATTTGGGTTTTCCAACTCAGACCTGAGATCCCACGTTCCCTCGCCCTGTCTTCTGCCCTGCGGTTGCTGCCTCGTGTGCGGCGTCCTTGGCATTTGCGGCCGGCGGCTCTACATTTTCCGGCATGTCCAATATGCATCCCCGTCCGCGCATCGCTGTGTTGGCGCTTTCGCTGGAGCTGTATGAGTCGCTGGCTCCGGGCCTTCGTCAGAAGCGCGAGGCATGGCTCCGCCGCGACGTGCTCAGGGCGGTGGAACCGCTGGGCGAGGTCGTCTTCCCGGGAGCGGTGTTTCGCCGCGACCAGGTCGAAGCGGCCGTGGCGGATTTCGAAAGCCGCGGCGTGGATGCCCTTCTCGTGGTGCTGCTGACCTATTCTCCCAGTCAGATCGCCCTGCCGGCGCTGAAACGCACCCGGCTGCCCATCCTCATCTGGAACACGCAGGAACTGCTGAGCGTCGACGCGAGCTTCGCCACGGCGCAGATGATCGATAACCACGGCGTACACGGCACCCAGGACCTGGCCAGTGTCCTGGTCCGCGAGGGCGTCCGTTTTCATTACGTCACGTCGCACCTGAGCGATCCCGACGGAATAACCCAGGTGCGCGACTTCCTGGCCGCCGCCGCGGCCCGCGGCCGGCTGGGGCGCGCCCGCCTTGGTCTGCTGGGCTACCCCTTCCCCGGCATGGGCGATTTCGCGGTCGACAGCACGCACCTGGCCGCCTCCCTGGGCTGCCAGTGGGTTCACCTGAGCGTGGAGGACTACATCAACCGGGCGGCGGACGCGCCGGCCGATGCCCTCGCCACGCTCAAGGACGAATACCGCCGCAGTTATGACGTGTCCGAGCAGATCACCGATGAGGACCTGGAGGCCACCGCCCGGGTCGAGCTGGCCCTTCGCGGCATGGTGGCCGATCATCGCCTGGATGCGCTGACGTACCAGTTCATGGCCTTTGGCGACGACCAGCGCTCGCCGACGGTGCCTTTCGTGGCCGCCAGCCGACTTCTGGCCGACGGCATCGGCTTCGGGGGCGAGGGCGATCTGGTGGGCGCCGCCGGCTCGGCGCTGCTGCACTGGCTCATGCCGCCGGCCACGTTCAGCGAAATCTTCACCATCGACTTTTCGGGCAACGGCCTGTTCATGAGCCACATGGGCGAGGCCAACGTCGCCATGGCGCGCCCCGACCGCAAAGTGGCGATGCTGGTGCGGCCGACGCCGATCACGCGCACGCGCCACCGCCAGCTCGTTCTGGCGACCACGCTGAGGCCCGGTCCGGCGACGCTGTTCGCGCTGGCGCAGGGTCCGGGGCGGCGCTGGCGCCTCATCGCTTCGGCAATGGAGATCGCCGACTACGGGCCGCAGCCGATGGCCGTCCCGCACTGGAAGATGCTGCCGGGGCGCGATGTGCGGCGTTTTCTGACCGACTACGCGCTGGCCGGCGGTCCGCACCACAACGCCGTCTGTTTCGGTGATGCCCGCCAGCGGCTGAGAATGCTCGCGTGCCTGCTGGATGCGGACTATATCGAGGTCTGACAGCGCCCGAACGAATCGGCGGCCTGGCCGCGCCTGGCCGGCCGGGTGCGAGCTGACCGGAGGTCTGCCGTGTTTCTTGGACTGGACCTGGGCACGACGAATACCAAGGCGCTGCTGCTGGACGATGCCGGGCGGATCGCGGCGCATGGATCGGCCGCCGTGCCCATGCGCCACGGTCCCGGCGGCACGGTCGAGCAGGACATCGAGCAGATCTGGTCGAGTACACTCGATGCCCTCCGCCAGATTGCCGGCGGCGGTCTGGCTGGTTCGGTGCGAGCTGTGGGTGTCTCCAGCCAGGGGGGAGCCCTGGTCGTGCTCGACGGTGAGGGGCGGCCCGTCGGTCCGGTGATCAGTTGGATGGACGGTCGGGCAGCGGCCACCAGCCGCGAGCTGACGCAGGAACTGGGGGCGGCGTGGTTTCGTCGTCACACCGGGCATGGGGCCTGCGGGGTCGCCGCCGGCCAGATGGCGCACCTGCGGCGGCACTGCCCGAATCTGCTGTCGCCGCCTCACCGCATCGGCTTCGTCGGCGACGTGATCGTCGGCCGTCTGTGCGGCCGGGCGGCAACGGATGCCACATCCTTTTCCATCTCGGTGCTGTTCAACCCATGGCTTGGGCAGGTTGATCCGGACCTGCTGAAGCACCTTGGCATTGAGCGGACTCAGCTTCCCGAACAACTCGAGCCGCGAGAGCCCGCCGGCGGGATCGCGCCGGACATTGCGCGGCTCATCGGCCTGCCGGCCGGAATCCCCGTTTCCACCGCCATTCACGACCAGTATGCGGCCGCCCTGGGATGCGGTTGCGTGCGCAAAGGCGACCTTATGTTCGGCGCGGGCACGGCGTGGGTGCTGCTGGCTATCGGGGACAGGCTGCTGGAGCCGGTCATCGACGAGGCCTTCGTCTGCACGCACCTGATCGACGGACTGTGGGGACAACTGCTCTCGATGGGCAACGGGGGCTCGGCCGTGTCGTGGATCCTGCGGACGCTGGGGCTGAAGCTGGATGCGGAGGGGCTGGATCGCCTGATCGAAGAGGCGCCCGCCGGCTGCGATGGTGTGCGGTGCTGGCCGCTGCTGGCGCCCGGAGGCGGCGCGAAGGTGCCCGGGGATCCGGGGGGACGTCTGAGTGGGCTGCGGCTCTCCCACGCGCCCGGGCACATCGTGCGTGCCGTCGTGGAGGGATTGGCGCTGGAGCTGGCCCGCTACCTGAACCTGCTGAAGGAGGGCGGCGTGCCGGTGCAGCGCCTGGTGATGTGCGGCGGAGGGGCGGCCAGCCGCGTCACGCCGCAGATCGTGGCCGACGCATGCGGACTGCCTGTGGCGCGGGTCACACGGAGCGACACGAGCGCGTTGGGCGCGGCAGTGCTGGCGCGGGGACTGGTTCAGCCGGACTCATCGCTGGCGGAGCTGGCACTGGCGATGGTCTGCGGGGCGGGGCAGGTGGCCCCCGGAGATAAACGTACTATATACCGAATACTATTTTCCGAGTACCTCGCCGCACTGGGGCTGTGAGCGGGCCACTGCGCGTCCGCCAAGGGGGGAACGGCATCCGGCAAATGCGAACTTGTCGGTCTTCAAGTCCACAGGATCTGTGCAATGAAACCCGCGGCGCTGCGACATAGGAACTATAGTGTGCCCATTCGTGTCGTACCATCTCCCCTTTCCCATTTCTCATTTCATGAGGAGGTCGCAATGTATCCTGTTCCAACACGGCGCCGAGCCGCCGCGGGCTTCACACTTGTGGAACTGCTCGTCGTCATCGGCATCATCGCCGTTCTCATGTCCATCCTGCTTCCGGCCCTGAACCGGGCCAGGGAGTCGGCCAAAGCTGTGGTGTGCGCCAGCAATCTCAAGCAGCTCGGGACCGCTCTGGCGATGTACGTCAATGACAACAGGGGCTACACGCCGCGATTCCTTTATGATTCTCAGACCGGCCCGCCTCCCGAACCCGGCTATTCCCGCTGGGAATGGAGCAATGCCATACAGCGGTATGTGGCCAACAAGATGCTTTTTGTCGGCACCGGCAACGCCGGGCTGAGTGAGTAGCAGAAGCTCAGCGTCTACTTCTGTCCCAGCGCCAAGTCCAACCGCGGACGATTCGTGAACTGGGGAGTCCTGCCGATCAGCTACATGCCCAACAGCTACGTGATGTACCATAACTACTGGAGCATGGCGACCAAGGACTTCCACATCAAGTATGACTCCATCCGTTTCAAGAGCCGTCAGATGGCCCTGGCCGAGACCTGGCTGGGAACCAGCGTCCACTGGGACCTGGTAGAGGGCTGGGAGCCCAACTCGTCTATCTGGGTGGGCGAGTACCGGCTCAAAGGCCTGAACGTCGGCAGTCGCGGCTGCGTGCTGCCGTGGCACTCGGGCGGGCGCACCAGCAACATCCTCATGGCCGACTGGCACGTTGAGGTGAGCGTTGACGGGGCGACCGGCGCCCAGTACCGCTACCAGGGCCCGGCGTTCTGATCGCGCGCGGGTCCGGGCAGCACAAGGAAGATCGCCGCCCCCGGCGCCGCGCGGACGAAGTTCCGCGCGGCGGCGGGGGCGCTTTTCACTTCAGACGCCGTCGGTAGTAGTCCAGCACCACGGCCGCCACGATCACCGCGCCGGTTACCAGACGTTTGGTCTCATCGCCGGCGCCGACGGCGGCCAGCCCCGCGCCCAGCACCGCGATGATGAGCACGCCAAGAAAGGTGCGCACAACGCTGCCCCTTCCGCCCATCAGGCTCGTGCCGCCCACCACCACGGCCGCGATCACCTGAAGCTCGAGCATCGTTCCGGCGTTGGGGTTGGCCGCCTGGAGGCGCGAGACCTCGATGACGGCGCCGACGGCCGCCAGAAGCCCGCTGACGGCGAAGACGGCGATCTTAACGGGGCGGGCGTCGACGCCGGCCAGCCGCAGGGCTTCCTCGTCGGTGCCGACGGCCACCATGTAGCGTCCGAAGACGGTGCGTGAGAGCACCAGTTGCCCGACCGCCACGATCGCCAGCGCCAGGAAGAAGGGGGCGGAAAGTCCAAGAAGGGACAGTTCGGCGAAGCCGCCGATACGCCCGCCGATGTACTGGGTCGATGCGCGGCTTGGCGGGACGGCCGCTGTCCTGGCCGCGGCCGCACCCGACGACGAGGACGACGGTTGCCAGCAGAGCAAGACACAGGTGGATTCGACGTTTCATGGCATTACTCCGGGCAGAGCCGCTATTGTGACCGCTGGGCGGCGTCTGTAAAGGATGCTGGGGAAATCCCCATCTTCCGCTTGCCACCCGCCATCGCTATGCTCAACCCCCCTATGCGCGCGCTCAAGAGCCAGTATTTCCTCAGCTACGCCGTCATGGGCTGCGTCGTGCCCTTCATCTCGCTGTTCTTCAGGGACATCGGCCTGGGCAACACCCTCATCGGTTACATCATAGCCCTCTCCTCCCTGGCCATGGTGATCTCGCCCGTGATCGTCACGTTTCTTGCCGACAGCCGGCTCGACCCCCGCCGCATCATGGCTGTCGCCCTCACCCTCTGCGCCGCCGCGCTGCTGGCGATGCTGCTGACCCGCTCGTTCGCGTGGGTCTTCTTCACCTACGGCCTGTATACACTGCTGTTCGTTTCCGTGGCGCCGCTTCAGGATGGCGTCAACTTCAGCATCCAGCAGCGCCGGCGCGAAGCCGGGCAGCCGCCGGTGGACTTCCACCACATCCGAGTGTGGGGGTCGATCGGCTATATCGTCCCCAGCTTCCTTCTTTTCTGGCTCTTCCGCCACGGCTTTCCCATTGAGAGCATCATCCCCGCCGGCGCTGCCGTCGCCCTGCTGGCCACGCTCAGCTCGTTTGTTCTGCCCAACCCCAAACCCGTTGAGCCACAGGCGTCCGCGCCACAACCACCGGGCGCGGCATCCATGCCCACGCTCGCGGCCGCCAAAATCCTCCTGGGTCGCCCGCTGCTGGTGTTCTGCACGGCCATCTTCCTGATCCAGATGGCGATGGCCTCCTACTACACCTTCTACCCGCTGTATCTCACCGAGCGCGTCGGCATCGACAAGCAGTGGGTGGGCCTGATCTCCACCATCGGGGTGGTCGTCGAGATTGGTTTCATGCTCTGCTTCGGGCGGATCATCCGGGCGCTGGGATTGCGAAATCTCATGCTCATCGGTGTCGCCTGCATGGTGCTGCGACTGGTCCTGCTGGCGGCGTTTCCCACGGCGCCGGTGGCCATCGGTCAGCAGCTCCTGCACGGCATCCACGTGCTGGTGCTGCTGGTCGCCCCGCCGGTCTTCCTCAACCAGCACGCCGACGATCGTTACCGCCACTCACTTCAGGGCCTGTTCGCCATGATCATGGTCGGCGTGGCGCGAAGCATCGGCAGCCTTATCGCCGGACCCATCGCCCACTGGAGTCTGACGGGCGTCTACTGGTATGCGGCCGGCGTCTGCGCGGCTGCCCTTCTCCTGCTGTTTGCGGCGTTTCACGAGGCGCAGGCGCCGCAGCCCGCCCCAGCGGCGCGCGAGCAGCAGGCCGGCATCGCCGACGCCGCCGAGCCGCCGGCCGTCGCTCAGCCGGCCAGCTCGTGAAACAGCGCCGCGATGGTGCGCGCGCCGCGATGCAGCGCGTTCAGGTCGAACTTCTCGTTGGGCGCATGCACGCGGTCGTCGGGCAGGCCGAACCCCACCAGCAGGCTGTCCAGCCCCAGGACGGATTTGATCTGTCCCACCACGGGAATGCTTCCGCCCTCGCGCATGAACACCGGGTCCACGCCGAAGCCCGTGCGGATGGCGGCCGCCGCTTTCTTCATCGCCGGGCTGGCAATGGGGATAACCACCGGCGCCGCCAGTCCGTGCTGCGTGATTTCGAGCTTCACGCTGGTGGGACAGCGCTGCCGCATGGCCGACTCAAAGGCCTTCTGGATTCTGAGCGGATTCTGATTGGGCACCAGCCGCATCGACACCTTGGCCGACGCCCGCGCCGGGATGATGGTCTTGGCGCCGGCCCCCTGGTAGCCGCTGCTCAGTCCGTTAATGTCGCAGGTCGGACGGGCCCAGCGGCGTTCCAGCGTGGTGTAGCCGGCCTCGCCGGGCAGACCGCGCACTCCCAGCTCGCGTGCGAAGCGCACCTCACTGAAGGGCAGACGCGCCCACTGCTGGCGCTCCAGCGACGTCAGCGGCACGACGTCGTCGTAAAAGCCCGGAATCGTCACCCGCCCGTCCGCATCGTGCAGCGAGCCCAGCAGGCCGACCAGCACGTTGGCCGGGTTGGGCACAGCGCCGCCGTACACGCCGCTGTGAAGGTCGTGCGAGGCTCCGGTGACGGTCAGTTCCAGGTACACCAGCCCGCGCAGGCCGTAGGTGATGGCCGGCACGTCGCGAGCAAACTGGCTGGTGTCGGAGATGACGCAGAAGTTGGCTTTAAGCTGATCGGCGCGTTCCCGCAGGAAGCGCTCGAGGTTGCGGCTGCCGATTTCCTCCTCGCCCTCGATGAGCATGATCAGGTTCAGCGGCAGCCCCCCGGCCTGCTGCCAGGCGCGAATGGCCTCGACGTGGGCCCAGACCTGCCCCTTGTCGTCGGCCGCCCCGCGGGCGTAGATGGCTCCGTCGCGGACGGTCGGTTCAAACGGGGGGCTGATCCACTGCTCTAGGGGCTCGGGCGGCTGCACGTCGTAGTGCCCGTAGACCAGGACCGTGGGCCGAGCGGGCTGGTGCTGGTTGCGGGCCAGCACCAGCGGGTGCCCGCCGGTCTCCTCGAGGCTCGCCGTCAGTCCCAGCCCGCCAAGCTGCTCCGCCAGCCATTGCGCGCATCGCCGCACGTCGGCGGCGTGCTCGGGCCTGGTGCTGATGGACGGTATGCGAAGCAGCGCTTTGAGGTCCTCGACGGCCTGCGCCTGCCGTGCATCGATCGACTCCAGAACGCGTTGGATCATATGGTTGCGTCTCCCGACCCGGACTGTCCGCACCTCTGCGCTGCATTCTAGCCGCGATGGAAGGCGCGGCCAAGACGCCGCCGACCTGACGGCTCAGGGCGCGCTGCTCGATCTGCGCGGGAGCCGGCCCGCTCTGGCGGCGGAGGCACGCGGCTTCCGACTCGGCCTCATCGCTGCCAGAAAATGTGCGCATCCTCCATGGGCACCAGCGCATCGGGGTGCTGCGGAATGATGCGGATCGTGTAGTGTTCCGCCGGGCGGTTTCCGGGAGCGCGGGCAGTGTACCGATGGCCGTTGACGGCGCCGGGGATCGGTCCCTTCAGCTCCATTTCGATGCACGTGGGTGGCTGGTCGCCATCGTTGTCGGCCAACAGCTCCACGCTCACCAGATCGGGAGCGACGTCGCCCAGATAGACCTGCGCATCGAACTGCCACTGGTCCGCGTCGCGGGTGATGCGCACCTCGCCCAGCCGCAGGCCGCGCCATCCCTCCACAAGCTGCTCGTGCCAGGCGTGCAGTTCGCGGGCGATCCGCCCGCCGTCGGCCGAACGCCGCTGATAGGCGGCGGCGGCCGGAAGATAGGCCTTTTCTACGTACTCGCGGACCATGCGTGCGGAGTCAAAGACGGGCGTGAGGCGAGCCATGCTGGCGCGGATGCGCCGGACCCACGCCTGGGGCACGCCCTCGGCATCGCGGTCGTAGAACTCGGGCACGACCTGCCGCTCGAGGATTTCGTAGAGCTGGTTGGCCTCAAAGGCATCCCATTCCGGGCCGCTATGGTCCTGCCCGTCGCCCAAAGCCCAGCCGACCTGCGGCGTGTATCCCTCATCCCACCAGCCGTCCAGCTCGGAGAGATTCAGCCCGCCGTTGAAGAGCATCTTCATGCCGCTGGTGCCGCAGGCCTCGGCCGGCCGCCGCGGGGTGTTGATCCAGACGTCGATGCCCGCGGCGAACTGCTGGGCGAGGGTGATGTCGTAGTCCTCGAGGAACACCACGCGGTCGCGCAGGTCGCTCTCGAAGGCAAATCGCGCCACCGTCCTGACCATCGACTTTCCCTCGGTGTCGTTGGGGTGCGCCTTGCCGGCCATGATGAGCTGGACGGGACGCTCGGGATTCAGAAGAATCCGCGCCAGCCGCTGGGGATCGTGAAAGAGCAGGGTCGGCCGCTTGTACGCCGTGAAGCGGCGGGCGAAGCCGAGAGTGAGGAAGTTGGGATCCAAAACGCGCGATGCGCGTTCGATCTGATCGGCCGAGGCGCCGCGGACGCGCAGTTGGCGCACCAGGCGCCGGCGGACGTACTGCACCAGCGCGTCGCGGCAGACGGCGCGGAACTCCCAGAGACACACCGGGCTGAGCGCCTCGAGCCTGCCGGCGGCCTCTTCCAGCCGGCCCAGCCAACTGGCCTGCCCCAGTGCCTGGCTCCAGAGGTTGCTGGCCGGCGCGGAATCCCAGCTTGGCACATGCACGCCGTTGGTCACGTGCCCCACGGGAATCTGTTTCTCCGGCCAGCGCGGGAACAGCACCTTGAAAAGCTGGCGGCTGACGCGGCCGTGCAGACGGCTCACCCCATTGGCGAAGGCGCAGCCGCGCATCGCCAGGTACGCCATGTTGAACGGCTCATCCTGGTTGAACGGATCGCGGCGTCCCAGCGCCAGCACCTGCTGCATCTGAAGTCCGGCCTGCTGGACGAAGCCATGGCCGAAGCGCCAGAGCAACGCCGGATCGAACTGATCGAAAGCGGCGGCGACGGGAGTGTGCGTGGTGAAGACGTTGCCGCCGCGCGTGGCCCACAGGCCCACCTCGAAGGGAACGTTGTTCTTGCGGGCGAAGCTGTGGGCGCGGGCCAGCACCGCGAAGGCGGCGTGCCCCTCGTTCAGATGGCAGACCTGCACGTCGATGCCAAGCATCTCCAGCAGTTGCCAGCCGCCGATGCCCAGGACCAGTTCCTGAAGCAGGCGCTTCTCCTTGCCCGCGGCGTAGAGGTTGGCGGTGATGCCGCGGTCCCAGGGACTGTTGAGCGGGTCGTTGCTGTCCAGCAGATATAGCGTCACTTTGCCCACGCGCGCCTGCCAGACTCGGATCAGCAGTGTCCGCCCGGGCAGCTCCAGACGCACGCGAGGCCAGCGGCCGTCGGGTCCGCGCACGGGCGAGATGGGCAGCGTGCTCGGGTCATTGTAGGGGAAAGCTTCGAGCTGGCTGCCGTCGGCGTCAAGCACCTGTCGGAAGTAGCCCTGCTGGTAGAGCAGGCCGATGCCGATGATGGGCACGCCCAGATCGCTGGCGCTCTTGAGGTGATCCCCGGCCAGGATTCCCAGACCGCCGGAGTAGATGGGCAGCGCCTCGCTCAGGCCGAACTCCATGCTGAAGTAGGCGATGGTCTTGAGCGATGAGCCGCCGTGGTGCTCGCCAAACCAGCCGGGGCTCTCCTGATATTCCCTGCGGCGCGCCAGCCAGTCGGCCAGCTCGCGGAGCAGGCGTTGGTCCCTGGCGGCCGCTTCCAGTCGGTCCCGGTGGGCGTTGAGCAGGATCATGTAGGGATTGCGCGTGCGCTCCCAGGCCTCCTCGTCGAGGCGTTTCCAGATGCGGCCGGCCAGCTCGCTGCCGGTCCAGCGCAGATCGAGGGCGAGGTCGGTCAGGTCTTTGAGTTCTTCGGGAAGGGGGCGCTGCAGCAGGTCATGAAGCATGGTTGCTCCTGGCGGCGAAGGCACAATGGTCCGCCCAGTGTAACCGGCAGGACCATGAGCGGCGAACGGCCCCTCTGCGCCGCCGGCGAGGGCAGAGGCCCGCTCAGACCCACAGGCGTGCCGGCCCCACCCGGCCTGCGCCCTACAGCACCTCCGTCGCCCGCGGATAGCTTCCCAGCACGGTGAGCTGAAGGCAGTGCCGCCGCGCTTCTTCGATGGCGGCCTTCATGTTGGGCTCATCGCAGTGTCCCTGGGCATCGATGAAGAAGTAGTACTCCCAGTTGACCTTCTTGCTCGGCCGTTTCTCGATGTCCGTCAGATTGATGCCGTGGTCCTTGAATACATCCAGCACCTCGGCCAGGGCGCCGGGCTTGTGGGCCGTGGTAAACATGACGGCGGTCTTGTCCGAACCGGTCTGCCGCGCCGCCTCGCGGCCGATTACAAAGAATCGCGTGAGGTTGTCGGGATTGTCCTCGATGTTCTCGAAAAGCACGTGCAGCCCGTACATCTCCCCCGCCAGGGTCGAGCCGATGGCCGCCACCCCCGGCTGCCTGGAGGCCATTTCGGCGGCCTGGGACGTGCTGGCGGCCGGCTGGATGTCGCGGCCCTTGGCCATGGCAGCCAGCCAGTTGCGGCACTGGCTGAAGACCTCGGGCTTGGAGCAGATGGTGCGAATCTGGTCCCAGGGCTCCTTGGCCAGCAGGTTGTGGTGGACGCTGATGAGCACCTCGGCGCAGATGCGCGCGGAGCTGTGCAGGAAGGCGTCCAGCGTGTCTACCACCCCCCCGCCGATGGAGTTCTCCACCGGCACCAGTCCGTAGTCGATGTGCCCGCGCACCACCTCCTCAAACACCGAGGGGATGTCCGCCAGCGGCGCGTATTCCACCGAGCTGCCGAACTTGCGCACGGCGGCCATGTGCGAGAAGGTGCCCTCCGGGCCGAGGAACCCGATGCGCAGCGGCTTCTCCAGGGCGAAGGAACCGGACATCAGCTCGCGGTAGACGGCCTCGAGGCAGCGGTTGGGCAGCGGACCGCGGTTGAGCCGCCTGACCTTCTCGAGCACAGCGCGTTCGCGGTCGGGGGCGTAGATCGGAGCTTTGCACTGCTGTTTGAGCTTGCCGATCTCAACCACGATGCGGGCGCGGGCGTTGAGCTGCTCGACGATCTTCTCATCCAGCGCGTCGATCTGCGCCCGCAACTGTTCCAGGGCCGCATCGTTGGAGCTGTTGGAACTCTCCGACATGCCCGGTTTTGTAGCCGCGCGCCCGCGCCGGAGCAAGCGCGGGGGCGGGGGTCGGTCTTATCCGGGCGCGTGGCAGTTCATGCGGCCTGCGGCCCGGAATTACGCCGGCGCCCAACGTAGCACGGGCGTCCTCGCCCAATGCCATCAACTTAAGATTGTTCGTAAGTCATTGTCACAGCGCGCTTTATGGCGCTAGCGCGAGCGAAGGCCTCCTGGCACAATGGTGTGATCTG
>Ga0308417_1000478_pt1 | contig 29089 bp, 20 predicted proteins | sample HotsprSampleOS65_FD_203528 | JGI IMG/M metagenome (GOLD analysis project Ga0308417, IMG submission 203528) | Hot spring phototrophic mat microbial communities from Octopus Spring, Yellowstone National Park, Wyoming, United States - 20090730_OS65 ...
TCCGTCGCATTGGCACGCGATTCGAGAAGCTGGCCGTGCACTTCCATGGTATGCTTCAGTTGGCGATGATACGCCGCTACCTCAAAATGCTGTTTTCAGACAGAGCCTAGGCCGAACCTAAACCACCGCGCCACCTCTCGACTCTACCCCAGCAGGCGCCCTTCCCTGTACTGCCCTAGCCGCGCGCCGTAACATGGGGCCATGATCGACCCCACCGACAGGCTCCGGGCCCTCATCCGCGATGTTCCGGACTTTCCGCGAAAGGGCATCGTCTTCCGCGATATCACCCCCCTTCTGGCCGATCCGTCGGCGCTGGCCCTGGCGATCGAGCTGCTGGCCAATCCGTTTCGCGGCCAGGGCATCGACTTGGTGGTGGGAGCCGAGAGCCGCGGCTTCATCTTCGGCACGGCCGTGGCGTGCTGTCTGTCGGCCGGCTTCGTGCCTGTCCGCAAGCCCGGCAAGCTGCCGGCGGCGAGCGTGGCGACGGAGTACGACCTGGAGTACGGCAAGGACTCGCTGCACATGCACGCCGACGCCATCCGCCCCGGTCAGCGCGTGCTGGTGTGTGACGACGTGCTGGCCACCGGCGGGACCCTGAAGGCCTGCTGCGACATGGTTCAGCGGCTCGGCGGCCAGATCGCGGGCATCGCCATCCTGATCGAGCTGATGAATCTGGGCGGGAGGCGCAAGGTGGCGCCGCTGGAGGTCCACTCGGTAATCCGCTATGACTAATCCATGTTCGACTCCATCTCCCAACGCCGTTATCTTCTGCCGTTCAAGGCAGCCCGGCTGCCCCAGCAACTGACCGATGTCCTGGTCGTCGGTGGCGGCGTGGCCGGACTCCGCGCCGCCCTGGAGGCCTCCAAGTCGGCCGATGTGCTGGTTCTGACCAAGGACAGCCTAGAGCAGTCCAACACGTGGTATGCCCAGGGCGGCATCGCCGCTGTCCTCCAGCCGGAGGACAGCATCGCGCTGCACGTCAGCGACACCGAGTCGGCCGGAGCCGGCATCTGCGACCCCAGGGCCGTGGAGATCGTCATCCGCGAGGGGCCGGCTCGGGTGTTGGAGCTGCTCGAATGGGGAGCACGCTTTGACCGCAAGGTCGGCAACCCCTATGACCTGGACTTCGCCCGCGAGGGCGGACACAGTTTCGCGCGCATTGTCCACGCCTACGGCGACGCCACGGGCAAGGAACTGGCCCAGACCCTCATCAACGCCGTACAGGCCCGCGAGTCCATCCGCGTCTCTCCCAATAGCTTCGTGCTCGACCTGATCACCGACAACGGCCGCTGCGTTGGCGCCCTGGCCATCATCAACAACCAACTGCACGTGGTGTGGGCCAAGCGCACCATCCTGGCCAGCGGCGGCGCCGGGCAGCTCTATCGCGAGACCACCAACCCGCGCATCGCCACCGCGGATGGCCACGCCATGGCCTGGCGCGCCGGAGCCATCCTCTGCGACATGGAGATGGTGCAGTTCCACCCCACGACCCTTTACGTCGCCGGATCCAGCCGCGCTCTGATCACCGAGGCGGTGCGGGGAGAAGGGGCTTACCTGGTCGACCGCAACGGCCACCGCTTCATGCCCGACTATCACCCCATGGCCGAGCTGGCGCCCCGCGACGTCGTCAGCCGCAGCATCGTGCAGCAGATCCGCAAGACCAACTACACCCATGTCTACCTGGATGTGCGGCATCTGCCCACGGACAAGTTCCGCGAGCGTTTCCCACAGCTTGCCCATCTGATGGACCAGTTCGAGATCGACATCTCGAGGGACCTGATCCCGGTCCATCCGGCCGCCCACTACATGATCGGCGGCGTCGACGCCGACGAATACGGCCGCAGCAGCCTCAGCGGCCTCTACGCCGTCGGCGAGGTGGGGTGCTCGGGGCTGCACGGCGCCAATCGCCTGGGGAGCAATTCGCTGCTGGAAGGGCTGGCCTTCGGCGCCCGCGCCGGCGCGCACGCGGCGGCGGCCGCGGCCGCCGAGACCGCCAAGTTTCCCCAGTCCCTGGAACACCGCATCCCCAGGTCGAACAAAACCGAGCTGGACGTCATCGACGTCAAGAGCAGCCTGCGCAGCATCATGTGGCGCAACGTCGGCATCGAGCGCGAGGCCGAGCGACTCAACGAGACGCGCGAGATCATCGCCTTCTGGAGCCGCTACGTCATGGACAAGGTCTTCGATCCGCAGACCCTGGGATCGGCCACCGCCGTCGCAGGATGGGAGCTGCAGAACATGCTCACCGTCGCGGCTCTGATTGCCACGGCGGCCTATACCCGCACCGAGTCGCGCGGCGTGCACCACCGTCTGGATTATCCCCAGCGCGACGACGAACACTGGCGCGTCCGCCTGCTGTGGAAGCGCCCGCTGGAAACGCCGATCCCCCGGCCCGTCTGGGGCGAGCCGGCGACGCGCGGCTGATCCGAGACCTCGAGTCTGAGATTTCAGAGCTCCAATTCCGACCCATACATCGACGGCTCAGCAACAGAAACCGGGCCGTTTATCCCATGTTCAGCAGCCGCGCGATATCGCCGTAGGTGACGAACACGAAGATGCTCAGGATGATCGCCAGCCCCACGTACTGCGCTGCGTTCTGGGCGCGCGGCGAGAGGGGCCTGCCCTGAATCTTCTCCAGAACCAGGAAGACGAACAGCCCCCCGTCCACGATCGGGATCGGCAGGAAGTTCACTACCGCCAGGTTGGCGCTGATCATGGCCAGAAACCAGATCAGCCAGTCGGGTCCGCGGCCGGCGAAGAACGTGCCGGAATGGAAGATGCCGATGGGGCCCATGAGGTTCGTGGGCGAGACGGTTCCCTGGGTCAGCCGCCGCAGGGTGACGTAGAAACCGCGCAGCAGGTCACGAGTCTCCACGACGCCCCAGGCGGCGGCGGTGAGCGGGTTGCTGGTCTGGCGCGGCTCGATGCGCTCGCGCTGGCCGAAAGCAGCGGTGTAGCGGATGGCCCGCACGTCAGCCGCCTGCCGCTCGTCAAGCACCAGTGTGTGTCGGCTGGTCGAGCCATCGAGGGAGGCGATGAGCAGAACGTACTCGCCGGCGCCGCCGCGCGCCAGCTCGCGGTGGATGTCGTACCAGCTCTGGATGGGCGTGGAGTTGATGCTGACGATGCGCCCGCCCGTGATGCCCGCGGCGGCGGCGGGAGAATCCGCCGATACCGCTGCGATCGTGGTGTCTTCCACCGCCCAGCGCAGGCTGATGCCCAGGCCGCGATGGCCTCCGGGCAATTTCAGGTCAGGCAGAACAGGCTCGGTCGTGGTCGGGGGGTCCTCTGCTCTCTGGTATTGGATGCGAATCGGTTCGTTGGCCCTGCCGCTGCGGAAGATTTCGGCCTTGAAGTCCTCCAGCCCAACTGGCCGGACTGGCCGACCGGCGGCTCCCACGCCCAGAATCAGATCGCCTTTCTGCAGATGAGTTGCGGCGGGCGACTTCTCATCCACGTTCAGCACGCGCGTGGCCGGCTGGAGTCCGGCAATCTGAAATGGCTGGGAGCCGAAGAAGTCGGCGAACTCGGGCTGGACGCTGAGCTGGCGCTCGGCCCCGTCGCGGCCGCGCACGCTCAGTACCAGCGGACGCCCGAACGACTGGCTGAGCAGCCTGTCGAACTCGGCGAAATCAGTGAACCTTATAGGGCGGCCGTCGACGGCGACGACGATCTCATCCGGCCGCAGCATCTTCTGGGGGTCGATCTGCGCCGGATCGAGACGCGGATTGCCGGCCAGGTCATAGGCGCGGTCGACGCCGATGGCCAGAAACCCCAGCCCGCTGGCCGGATCCTTGCGCGGCTCCAGCCACAGTTCCTGCTGGCTATCGCCCCGCCGGACGATGACAGGCACGCTTCCCTTGGGGCGCGAGAGTACCACGTTGAGCTGGAGCTTGGTGTAGTCGTGCTGCCGGCGCCCGTCGAAATACAGGATGCGGTCGCCGACCAGCAGACCGGCCTCCTGGGCCGGCGAGTAGGGCTGTACGAAGCCCACCAGCGGCGGCGGAACGCGGAAGCCGATGATGAAGACCACCATGAACAGCACCGCCGCCAGGATCACGTTCATGACCACGCCGGCCGAGATGATGAGCATGCGCGCGCCCACCGACTTGGCGCCGAAGGAGTGAGGGTCGTCCCTGGCCACCTCGGCATTGGGGCGCAGGTCGTCCTGACCGGTGGGCTTGACGTAGCCGCCGATGGGCAGCCAGCTCCAGCGATACTCGGTTTCGCTGATGCCCATCCTGGCCGCCGCCTGCGACCGCTGGTATTCGGAATACCGACCATCGCACCCCGCGGGGCGAATGCCGTCCTGCTGGAGGCAGGCGTCGGTAAGGGCTTCATATTCGCTGCGCGTCGAGCCCAGGCGCCAGCCCAGGCCCTTGCGGAACGACATGATCGCCGGTCCGATGCCCACGGCGAACTGCTCCACGCGCACGCCGACCCACTTGGCGGCCAGGAAATGGCCCATTTCGTGAATGAAGATGACCATGCCGAACCCGAAGACGAGTGCGGCAATGCCCAGGAGGGTTACAATGTCCATAAATCGTGCATCAACGTTGGTGGCAGACCGATCGAGGGGCCGCCAATGCCCTGCGGGCGGTTCAGCGTCCCGCGGCCGCGCACTCGATCAATCCGTCCACGTGCCTTCGGGCCCAGCGGTCTGCCGCCAGCAGATCGTCCAGTGTGGGCGAGGTCTGAACCTGATGTTCCCGCATTGTACTCTCGACCAGGCGCGGAATCTCGGTAAAGCGGATTTTCCCGGACGTAAAGGCCGCCACCGCCGCCTCGTTGGCCGCGTTCATGACCGCCGCCATCGTGCCGCCGCGTCGGACCGCCTCATACGCCAGGGCAATGGCTCTGAACCGTTGCGGATCGGGCGGCTCGAAGTGAAGACCCAGCGCGACCGATAAATCCAGCTTCCGCGCCAGACCCGCTCGACGCTCAGGCCAGGTCAGGGCGTACTGAATGGGGGTGCGCATGTCGGGCGGACTGAGCTGGGCCATGATCGACCCATCGACGAACTCGACCATCGAATGAACGATCGACTCGGGATGAATGACCACTTCCACCTTCTCCGGCGGCAGGTCAAACAGCCAGCAGGCCTCAACGATCTCCAGGGCCTTGTTGAACATCGTGGCCGAGTCGATGGTGATCTTCCGTCCCATGCGCCAGGTCGGGTGCTTGAGGGCATCCTCCACGCTCACGTGCTCCAGCTCGGCCAGGGGGGTGGTACGAAACGGCCCGCCGCTGGCGGTGAGAATAACGCGGCGAACCTCCTCCAGCCGGCCGCACGCCATGGCCTGAAACACGGCCGAGTGTTCGGAATCAACCGGGACGATGTTCACGCCGCGGCGGCGCGCCTCGGGCACCAGCAGGCAGCCGGCCACCACCAGCGCCTCCTTGTTGGCCAGGGCCAGTTGCTTGCCGGCCTGGACAGCAGCCAGAACGGCGTGGAGTCCGGCGGCGCCCACGATGGCCGCCAGCACGACGTCCACGTCGTCGCGCTGGACCATCTGGACCAGCCCCTCGCGCCCCTCATACAGGCGGGCGCCGGCCGCGGCGGCGGCGGCCCGCAGGGTCTGCGAAGGCGGACCGCTCAGGGCCAGCGCCGCGGGCCTGTGGCGCACAAGCTGCGCCGCGAGCCGCTCGCTGCTCTGGTGCCCGCTGATGGCGCTGACACGGTAAGGCGGACCCAGGTGCTCGATCACCTCCAGCGCGCTGGAGCCGATGGAGCCGGTGGAACCGAGGATGGCGATGCGCTTGTTCAACGGAACCGGTCCTGTCCTGTTCATCGCAGCGCCAGCCGCCTGCCCCTGGGCGCGGGGTTGTCCTGAAGGTACCTGGCCTCCAGTTCCCGAAGGGCCTTGCGATGCGTCAGGCGGGCCACGGGGCTCATCCGGTCCATCAGCAGAATGCCGTTGAGGTGATCCACCTCGTGCTGCCAGATGCGCGCAACATAGCCGCTGGCCGTCTCGGCGATGGGGTTGCCCGACAGGTCGTGTGCCGACATGCGGATGCTGGTGCTCCGCAGAATCCGCGCTGTGATGCCGGGAAGACTCAGGCAGCCTTCCTCGCCCTCTTCCTCGCCGGAAGGGTCGGAAAGGACCGGGTTGACGTACACCCGCTCGTCAGCGGGCTGGCCGCTGTGGTTCATCACAAACAGCCGCACATTCACGCCCACCTGAGGCGCAGCCAGTCCCACCCCGCGCGCCTCGCGCATCAGGTCAAGCATGCGCCGGGCCAGCGCGGTCAGGGCCGCGTCGAAGGTCTCGACGGGCGCGCTGCGCTTCAGGAGGCGAGGGTCGGGCCAGCAGATGATCTTCAAATCGTCGTGCATGCGCGGAGCGCCTGACGAAAGGGCCGCAACAAACATTATGGGATTTCCTTGACACGTTCAACCTGCCGGCTTTAGATTCGCATCGACCGGCCCGATAACATACAATAAACAATCCGTGGGCACGTCGCCGCGACGCCCTGCCCGCGCGTCATTTGTTCACAGCAGGATGACCACAGTGGCCGAAGCTCCAACCGGATACCGTGACATTCCCGAGGCCGAGCAGAAGAAGGCCAAGGCGTTCTTTGACCGCGCCCGCACGGTGGCGGAGAGCGGGCAGTACGACTATGCCATCGCCATGTTCATCGAGGGGCTGAACATCGATCCGGACTCGGTGGGAGCTCACCAGGCCCTGCGTGAAATCTCCCTGAGGCGCAAGGTCTCGGGCGGCAAGCCGCTGGGAATGATGGAGTCGATGCGGCTTGCCCGTGCCGGCAAGGACGACAAGCAGAACATGCTCAACGCCGAGCGCCGCCTGGCCTACGACCCCGGCAACGTCGACCTGATGAAAGCCGTGCTCCAGTACGCTCACAAGGCCGGCTTCTACGACACCGTCCTCTGGATCGGCCAGATCCTCTTCAAGGCCAACAGCGAGTCCAAGTCGCCCGACTTCAATATCTACATCGTGCTGCGCGACGTGTACAAGGACCTGAAACTGTGGAAGCTGGCCACCGAGTGCTGCCAGAAGGCCCTGGAGCTGCGCCCCGACGACATGGACCTGCAGAGCGAGGTGAAGAACCTGGCCTCGCTGGACACCATGTACAGCGCCGGCTACATCCGCGGCGGCAGCTTCCGCGGCAGCCTTCGCGACCAGCAGTTCCAGGACCAGCTCATCCAGCAGGATAGCGACCACCAGAGCGAAGAAGCCCTGCAGCGCGCCATCGACGAGGCCGAAGCCCAGCACGCGGCCGATCCCGAAGAGCCCGGCAAGCTCATGCGCCTGGTGGATGCCCTGCTCAAAACCGAAAACATGGAGCACGAAAACCGCGCCATTGAGCTGTTGGATGAGGCCTACCAGCGCACCCGCCAGTTCCGCTTCCGCCAGCGCATCGGCCGCATCAAGATGGACCAGATGCGGCGGATGGAACGGAGCCTGCGCCACGCCGCCGAGGCCGCTCCCGCCGACCCGAAACTGGCCGCCGAGTATCAGCAGTTCCTCGCTGAGCAGCTCGACTTCGAGCTGAAGGAATATCGCCTGTGGGCCGAGCACTATCCGACCGACCTGTCGCTGAAGTACGAACTGGGCCAGCGGCTGTTCATGCTCAAGAAGTACGATGAAGCGATTCCGCTGTTTCAGCAGGCGCGCGAGGACCCGAAGCTGCGCGTGGACTGCTCCATCTGGCTGGCCCGCTCCTTCCTCGAGGCCGGTTTCGTCGACGAGGCCATCGAGACCCTCCAGGCCGTCATCGACGACTATCAGCTCAAGGGCGATGACCGCTCCAAGGAGATGTACTACTGGCAGGGCCGGGCCTATGAGGAGAAGAACAACAGCGAGATGGCGATCCGGCGCTACAGCCAGGTGGCCCAGTGGGAGTTCCTCTACAAGGATGTACAGGTGCGGATCAGGAAGCTGCGCGGGCAGAAATAGGTCCGGCGCCGCTCGGACACACGCGGCCGGGTGGCCGCTTCACGCCCGCGCCGCAGCTCCGTGCAGCGGAGGGTGATCCCGATGCCTCTGCAATCCCGGACCACTCTTATCCCTTGTCTGCTCTGTCTCATCCTGGGCGCAGCGCTGCTCCACGGTTGCGGCGGAAACGAGTCGGCGACCCGCCCCGTAAAACGCCCGACGATCGCGTCGCTGGTACCGGCCGCCACCGACCTGATCATCGGCATGGGAGCGGCCGATCACCTGGTCGCCATCAGCAACTACGACGTCGCCCGCCCGCAAACACAGGGCCTGCCACGGGTGGGCGACTATCAGACCCTCGATTGGGAGCGGATCGCGGCGATCCGCCCCGACGTGATGATCGTCTTCATGTCGCCCCAGCGGATGCCGCCGGGCATCAGGCAGCGCGCCGAGCAACTGGGCGTGCAACTGGTCAATGTCCGCACCGAGCGCCTTGAAGACATCCTGCGAACAATCGGCGAACTGGCCTCCTTGACTGGTGAGCAGGCCGGAGGGGCGATGCTGAAGGACAAACTCGCATCAGAGCTGAGGCAGGCCAGCGAGATGGCGCTGGGCCGGCCGCCGGTGAGCGTCCTGATCGCCCGCGACAAGTCGCTGGAAGGGGTGGTCGGGCGGGAGAACTTCATCGACGACGTGCTGGCACTGGTTGGGGGCCAGAACGTGGTGCAGTCGGCGGGATGGCCGTCGGTGGACCGGGAACTGATTCTGTCACTGAAGCCGCAGGTGATCGTCCAGCTCCTGCCCGAAGCAACGCCGCAGGTGCTGGCGGAGGCCAGGGTGGCATTGGCGGGGCTGGAAAGCGTCCCGGCGGTTGCCGAGGGGCGCGTCCATGTGCTCACGGAATGGTGGACCCAGCAGCCCGGATCCCACGTCGGCGAGCTGGCGCTGCGGCTGGCACAGATACTGCATCGCGAAGGGCGATAGCCGCCGACGCAGCCGTAACGCATTTCTCGAGATGAATAGTTGTCGAAATGCGGTGTTTTTGTCTGGTTCTTGCTTATTTGGGCTATTTTCACTGGACACCCGGCGCCACGCGTAATAAGGTGGGAGGGGACGTCGTCCCTCTTGCGCACGGAATAGTCACGGGGCGTTGCGACCTTTTTTGGAAGGAGGATTTGGTATATGCGCAATCACCACAAGCGTCGGACGGTGCGTCATCACAGGAAGATCGAGCAAATGGCCGGGGCCATCATCTCCGCCTTCGAGGAGCTTGAGCAGCGCCGGCTGTTGTCCGGGGCGCCGCCTGTGGCCGCGGCCGATCAGTTCACCACCGACGAGGACGTGCCTCTGGCGATCGTGGCCCCGGGCGTCCTGGCCAACGACACCGACCCCGAAAACGATCCGCTCACCGCGGTGCTGGTTACACAGCCGGCCAACGGCGCCGTAGCGCTCAACCCCGACGGCTCGTTCACCTACACTCCCAATCCGGACTTTAACGGCACCGACTCGTTCACCTACGCCGCCCACGACGGCACCAGCCTGAGCGAGCCGGCCACCGTGACCATCACGATCAACCCCGTCAACGACGCCCCGGTCACCGCCGACGACAGCTACACCACGCCCGTGGGCCAGGTCCTGACGGTGGATGCCCCCGGCGTCCTGGCCAATGACACCGACGTCGAGGGCGACACCCTTACGGCCGTCCTGGTGAGTCAGCCGGCCAACGGCGCCGTGACGCTCAACCCCGACGGCTCGTTCACCTACACCCCCAACGGGGGCTTCAACGGCATCGACACCTTCACCTATCGCGCCAACGACGGCGCGGCCGACGGCAACGTGGCGACCGTGACCATCACCGTCAACACCAATCCCCTAGCGGTGGCCGACGCCTACAGCATCGACGAGGACGGCACCTTGCTGGTGCTGGCGCCCGGCGTGCTCGAGAACGACAGCGACATCGACGGCAACACATTGACCGCCATTCTGGTCCAGGGCACGCAGCATGGCGTGATGAGCCTTCAGCCCAACGGCCTGTTCACCTATCAGCCCAATCCCAATTTCCACGGCACCGATAGCTTCACCTATCAGGCCAGCGACGGTTTTGGCCTGAGCAACATCGCCACCGTGGTCATCACGGTCAATCCCGTGAACGACCCTCCCGTAGCGGGCAACGACAGCTACACGATGGAGGCCGGGACGACCCTGACCATGCCCGCGCCGGGCGTGCTTGAGAACGACAGCGACGTCGACGGCGATCCGCTCACGGCCGTCCTCGTGGGCAGCACGCCCAACGGCACGCTGACGCTCAACTCCGACGGCTCGTTCATCTACACGCCCAACGAGGGCTTCATCGGCGTCGACGTCTTCACCTACGTCGCCAGCGACGGCCAGCTTCAGAGCGAAGTGGCCACGGTGCAGATCACCGTCACCGGCATCAATACGGCGCCGGTGGCGCAGCCCGACGCCTACACAACTCCCGTAGGCGCCATGACGGTCATCGCCGCGCCGGGCGTTCTGGCCAACGACAGCGACGCCGACGGCGATACTTTGACGGCCGTGCTGATCAGCGGCCCATCCAACGGCATGCTGACGCTCAATCCCGACGGCTCGTTCATCTACACGCCCAACGAGGGCTTCAACGGCATCGACAGCTTCACCTACCGCGCCAACGACGGCGCCGCCTTCAGCAACGACGCGGTCGTGACGATCACGGTCAACACGGCGCCGGTCGCGGCCGATGATGCGTTCACCACCGACGAGGACACGACGCTGGTCGTGGACGCCCCCGGCGTGGTCGGCAATGACAGCGACGTTGACGGCAACCCGCTGACGGCGGTGCTGGTCAGTGGTCCATCCAACGGTACGCTGACCCTCAACGCCGACGGCTCGTTCACCTACGTGCCCAACGCCGACTTCCACGGCACCGACAGCTTCACCTACGCGGCCAGCGACGGCCTCGCCCAGAGCAATCCGGCCACGGTCGTCATCACCGTCAACGCGGTCAACGATGCCCCCATCGCCGCCGACGACAACTTCGTCGTGCAGTCGGGTTCGACGCTCAGCGTCGTGGCCCCGGGCGTGCTCGCCAACGACAGCGACGTCGAAGGCGATGCCCTGGTGGCCCTGCTGGTGAGCGGCCCGGGCAACGGCACGCTTGAGCTCAATCCGAATGGCTCGTTCGTGTACATACCCAATCCGGGATTCGTGGGCGCCGACTCCTTCACCTACGTGGCCAGCGACGGGCAACTTCAGAGCAACACCGCGATGGTGCTGATCACTGTCAGCGCCGCGGCCAATACGGCGCCGGTGACGGTCGGCGATTCCTATACGACGCCGGGCGGCGTTGAGCTGACCGTGGCGGCGCCGGGCGTTCTGGCCAACGACAGCGACGCCGACGGCGATACCCTGACGGCCGTGCTGGTCAGCGGCCCGGCCCACGGCACGCTGACGCTCAACGCCGACGGCTCCTTCACCTACGTTCCCAACGCCGGTTTCAACGGCATCGACGCCTTCACCTACCGCGCCAACGACGGGACCGACGATGGCAACGAGGCCGTGGTGACCATCACCGTGAACACGGCGCCGGTCGCGGCCGGCGATGCGTTCACGACGGATGAGGACACCACGCTGGTCGTGAACGCGCCGGGCGTTCTGACCAACGACACCGACGCCGACGGCAACACGCTCACGGCGGTGCTGCTCAGCGCCCCGGCCAACGGCACGCTCACCCTCAACCCCGACGGCTCGTTCACCTACGTCCCCAACGCTGACTTCCACGGCACCGACAGCTTCACCTACGCGGCCAGCGACGGCCTGGCTCAGAGCAGCCCGGCCACGGTGGTGATCACGGTCAATCCCGTGAACGATCCGCCGGTGTCCTCGGACAACAGCTTCACCGTGAACGCCGGCTCGACGCTTACCGTCGGCGCCCCCGGGGTGCTTGCCAACGACACCGACGTCGATGGCGATGCGCTGACGGCCGTGCTGGTCAGCGGTCCGTCGAATGGCACGCTGACGCTCAACGCCGACGGTTCGTTCACCTACGCTCCCAGCGCCGCTTTCGTGGGCACCGACAGCTTCACCTACCGCGCCAGCGATGGCACGGTGCAGGGCAATACGGCCACCGTGAGCATCCAGGTCACCGCCGCAGTTCCGCCCCTCGTGGCCAACGATGTCAACTCCGTGCGGGCGCCGGCAGCGTCCGTGTCGATCAACGTGCTCTCGCACGTGACCGGCGGGGCGGCCGTGGCGGGCATCTCGATTGTCGGCTTCCCCTTCTTCGGCTCGGTGAGCATCAACAACAACGGGACGCCGCTGGATCCGAGCGACGATTTCCTGGTGTATCAGCCCGACGGCCGCTCGACGCGCCGCGATCAGTTCACCTACCGGGTGACCGACGTGCTGGGCAACACGGCCACGGGCACGGTGAGGGTTGACGTGGTCGGCGCGGCCCTGCTGCCCAGTCCCATCCGAGCGGGTCTGCGCGACCTGGTCGTGCTGGGCACCAACGGCGACGACATCATCCGCGTGGTGTCGCAGGGCGGGCGAAACGTCCAGGTCATCCTCAACAATCAGGCGCTGGGCACCTTCAACGTCTCCGGCCGCATCATCGTCAAGGGCTTCGAGGGCAACGACGGCATCGACGTGACCGGCGTGCCTATCACGGCGCGGCTCTACGGCGGAGCCGGCAACGACACCCTCATCGGCGGCAACGGCCGCAACTGGCTGTTCGGCGGCCCGGGCAACAACCAGTTTGTCACCCGCAACGCCTTCGACGTCGTACAAGACGACGATCTGTTCGGATAGGCCGTCGGCCAGTCGGAGAACCTCAAGGGCCTCCCACGCCGGGAGGCCCTTCTTCTTTGGCCAGATCAACCTTGAAGAAGCACAGAAGACCGCTGACCAGCGCTTCGTTTCTGCTACCATAACGCCCCATGAATCCGCCTTGCTCCCGGCAGCTGGCGGCCGCGTGCTGTTGCGCCATCCCCGGCTTGGCATGGGCCGCGCTGATCGCCGCCGTGGCTTTCGCCGCCATGGCGCCCACGCTCTGCTGGGTCGAGTTTTCCTATAACGTGGAACGACTCAATGTCGCCAGCGCCCTGGAGATGCGCCGCGGAGGCACCTGGCTCATACCCACCCTCGAGGGCGAGCCGCGCGTCCGCAAACCGCCGCTGATGGCCTGGATCACCGCCTGGGCCATCCGCCCCCAGACCGTCGCCGACCTTGGCAGCCTCGATGCGGCGGTGCGCAACCACGCCGCCCGTCGACTGGCCTTCCAGGCCCGTTGGCCCGCCCTGGCCATGGCCTGCCTGATGCTCCTGGCGGTGTATCACCTGGGCCGGACACTGGTCGATCCCCTCACCGGCGTCATCGCCGCACTCGTCGCCGCCACCACCGCCTACTTCGCATGGTTCGCCCGTCAGGCCATCACCGATATCCCGCTGATGCTCTTCGTGAGCATCGCCAACGCCATGCTCGCCGTGGCCCTGATCGATGGCCGGCGCATGGGCCTGATCTTGGCCGGCCTGAGTATGGGACTTGGCATGATGAGCAAGGGCCCCGTGATCTTCACCCAGACGCTGGTCCCGGCACTGTTGTTTGTGCTGTGGCGTACGATCCGGCGCGACCACGGCCTGCCGCCTGAGCCCGATGGCGGCGTGCAGCGCCCGTCATGGGCAGCGGCTCTGTTGCTCGCAGTGGCGTTGATGCTTGCCGTGGGCGGCGCCTGGTTCCTCTTCGTCGCCCTGCGCACGCCCGACGTCGGGGGACTCTGGCTCAAGGAAGTCCTGCGTACCGACCCGGTGGAAAAGGCCACCAGCCACTGGTGGAGCTACCTCAACCTTTTTCCCCACCTGTTGCCGTGGACCGTCTTCTTCATCGGCGGGCTGATCATCGCCGTCCGGGCCATCGCCGGCGAGCGCTCCTGGGGCCGGCGGGTGCTCGGCGCCGACGAACACCGCTGCAACCGTATCCGCGATGGTCTGGTCTACGCGCTGCTGCTGATCGTCGTCCCCATCCTCATCATGAGTTTCTTCCGCGACCGCAAGGAGCGCTATCTCCTGCCGCTGGTGGCCCCCTGTGCCGTGCTGGTCGCGGCCAGCCTGCGGGAGTTCCTGGTCATGACCAGATTCGGCATCCTGGAACGGACCGGATTGTGGGCACACTGGACTCTCATCACGGTGCCCGCCATCGGTCTGCCAATCGCCGGAGCATGTGCGTGGAACGACTCCTTTGCCACCATCGACGGCCGGCCCTGGTTCACCCCCGCCCTGGCCGGCTCGACTCTGTTCGCGGCCGTCGCCATTCTCATCGTCGGCCTGCTCCTGCACCGTCGCCGGCGCGGATCGCTCATCGGCGTCACGGCCATCCTGATGCTGGCCGGCCAGGCGCTGCTCATTCACGGCCACGCCCAGAGCCGCCAGGGCCACAGCGAGTTCCGGCCGCTGGCCGAGCGCATCTGGCGCGACCATCCCACAGCGGTATGCTACAACCTGCGCGGTCCCGACGGGCGGCGCAAGATGGCTCCGCCGGACCTGTCGATCTACCTCAACCGCATCACGCCCGTCTACGACACGGTCGATCAGATCCCGCCGCCCACTGATCGCCCGCAGATTTACATCGAACTCTGGGAGAAAAACGCGCCCGAGCCCCAGCCCGCCCCCGGCTGGGAGTTCTACGCCCGCACGCCCCGCAACCCGCGGGAGTGGTGGGTGGCGTTCCTCCGGCAGCCGCCGTAATGCCTCCCGCCTCCCGATCTACAGAATGTCCTTGAACCACTCCTGCGCCGCCTCCCAGTCCACCGTCTCGTCCGGCTGTCTGCCGAGGCGCTCGTAAAGCCTGCGGCGGCCGCGCTTATCGTCGATGGCGATGCGGGCGGCAAAGTAGAGCACGTCCTGGGCAACCTCGATGGGGACCACCACCACGCCATCCCAGTCGCAGCCCACGATGTCGCCGGGGCGCACCATCACGCCGCCGCACCCAACCGGCACCTGCACGTCCATCAGCTCGACGCGGCCGGGAATGATCGTCCGCCCGATGCCGCGGCAGGCGACGGGGGTTCTCTGAAGGATGACCTCCTCCGTGTCGCGGCAGTAACCCTCGGTGACGATGCCCACGACGCCGGAGGCCTGCATGTGCATGGTGTTGTTAGAGCCCCAGAAACCCGTCTCGCGAGCGCCCGCGGTGGAAGTCACGATGACGCAGCCCGGCCTGATGTGGCCGCTCAGGCTGGCGTGCGTGCCGCCCATCTCATCCCAGATGGCGTGCTGGCGAAGAGCGTCTTTTCGATCGATCGGCGGCATGCGGCGGTTGGTGGGGATCACTCGCATGGTTACGGCCGGCCCCCAGAAGTGCATGCCCATCCAGAGCGGCCGAATGGCCGGGTCCATGAGTGTGAGATCAGCGCGGCCGACGGCGTCCAGGCCGTCGGCGACGTCGGTGACGCGGAGGAACCTGCCGAACTTCGTGGCCAGCGCGTAGGGATCGGGGTCTGCCATGACGGGTCTCCTGGGAACAAGATCGCCTCGCGGCCGCGGTGCGTCAAGAGAAATGATTGATCGACCGGGCTCTGAAATCCGCAATCTGAAATCCGGGATCTCGGATTCGACATTCAACCGCCCCGCGCCGCAACCAGTAGGCGAGGGGGTGCTCATTCCGCGGCGTGTGGCACTTTCTGTCGCCGGAGTCTGGGATCGCGCCGGCGCACAGCGTAGCACGGGCGTCCTCGCCGGCGAGACGCCGGCGAGACGCCCGTGCCACGTGAGCAACGATGACAACGCCGCGATTCAATTTCGTCAGGTTTGTGCCCAGCGGCCTGGGCGAGGGGGAGGGCGCGCCGGTATTGCGGCTGAGCCTGGAGTCGGCCTGGCACCTGGCGTGCGGGATCGAGCCGGATGTGAACACAGCGATTGTGCCGGCGGGTGACTTCGAGATTCTGCGCGAGCGGATGGCGGCGCGGGAGGCGGCGGGAGATCCGGCGCGGCCGCCGGCGGCGCTGCTCACCGGCGCGGTGGAGATGCGCATGGCCGGGGCAGGGCAGGCGGATTACAGGATCGCGCCGATCACGATCGTGGAGGCCGAGCCCGCAACGATAGCGCCGGCTCTCGCCGGTGATCTGCAGCGAAGCGCACGGGCCTACCGCGTGTATCTGGCGGACATGCGGCACAACTGGATAGCGCCGCGCGGGGGAAACCTGCGGATCGGCCTCGTCAACCGCAGGGATGATCCAGACCCGCGGCCCAACACGCGGCTGATCGAAATCTGCCTGAGCCTGATGGGACTGGCTGGCACAGCCGGGCCGCCGCGGTATATCGATCCGGACCTGGACTCACTGCCTCCGGTGCGCGATCTCGACTGGCGCGGGGCGCATGCTCCGACGGAGCTGTGGCGAATCTGCCAGGAGTTGGGCGCAACCATCGCAATCACCAGCGACGGAGGAGTACGCGTGGAGCTGGAGGGACGCGGGCCGGCGCCACTTGTGCCGGCGGAGCGGTCGCTGGGCGCGCTGGAGCCGGTTGTGCCGCTGCTGCCCGGCAGCGCGCTGAGTGCGCCGGCGACGGCTCCGCCTGTGGGATCGCCGGTGAAGTGGGGGAAGGTGGCTGAGAGTTGGAACAACGGAAACACGGTGCTGCTGACGCCGTGCGCGGGTCAGCAGGACGGCACGCCGACGGGGCAGAGCGTGCTCACGCCGGAGGACTATGACGGTGCTGTGGACGATGCAGAGTGGCAGGGGAATACCACGTACACATTCCCAAAGTGGACGCTCCAGCAGATGTTCCAGAGTATGGGGATCACGGGATGGACGCGTATGCCGCGCGGCGGGTCACCGACGACCAGCAAGGCTCAGGTGCGGGATTACGTCACGGCCGACCTCTTCAACGAAATCATGAAAGCTCTGGATCGCATGGAGGTGATGGAGCTGGAGAACCCGGTCTGGTATCACTGGAATGAGGAAGACGAGGAATGGGTTCAAGGGCTTTACGTGTTCGGGCCGCCTCAGATGTACTACTACGAGCAGTACTATGGGCCGGAGAGCGGTTGGAAATCGAGCCTTGCCGAAGCGAAGGCGCAGGCGGAAGGTGCTTGGGAAAGCGTTCCTGGGGCATCCTACCCTGGCCCGTCGATATTCCAGCGCTGGGCGGGGCTCCAGAAGCGCATCTATCCGTATCCGCCGGAGGATCCGGACAATCCGGTGTATCAGTGGGTCGGCACCGCGGGTCACGTTGCGCCCTCGGCGGAGGCGACGGTTGGGCTGGGCGTGGTGCTGAACAATCGACCGTCGGCCGGGACGGTCTACATCTACTGGAGCGGCCGCGCGACGACCGAGCCGACGTGGGATGAGAACTCGGTCTTCGACGACGCGGGATACCCGATTCGAGAAGATTCGCTGACGCTGCTGGAGAGCGATAGCTTCAGCAGCGGTGGGCCGCAGACCTTCGTCGTCGAAATCACCATGGGCGAATCGCCGCCATCATTCCCGACGTGGCCGAACGGGCCTCCTGATCCGACAGATGATGAGGTGACGACCAGTGCCGCTGGCTGGATGGAACGAAGCCGCAAGGCCCTGGTGCGGTGGAACTTTACGCGGCTGACGCCGATGCCATAGGCGTCGCGCCCCCTTCAACGCGCCTTTGCGGCGGCGTTGAAGGTGTTAACCTGGGTGATTTGGAAAGCTGGCCGCATGGCGGCCGGCTTTCGGTGCGCGCGCGGAGGTCGTCTCATGTGTGTGTCCGGAAATCTCATCTGCGCTGTCCGGCTACACCGGCTACAGCGGCGTGCTTGACGCGGAGGCGATCCGATCTAACAATTCATCCGGATGAACGGATGATCTCTGTCGCCGTCACTGGCTGCGCCCGCCGCAAGCGGCAGGCCGCATCCGCCGATATGCGTGATTGCCGAGGCATCTGCCATGCGAATCGATCAACTGCTGGGTCAGGGTCTGCCGACCGTCTCGTTCGAGTTCTTCCCCCCGCGGACCTCCGACGGCTGGGCGCAGCTTTACCGGACCATCGGCGAGCTGCATCCGCTCAAACCGTCTTACGTCTCGGTCACCTATGGCGCGGGCGGCTCGACGCGCCAGCGCACCGTCGAACTGGTGGCCCGCATCCAGAGCGAGCTGGCCATCCGCGCCGCCGCCCACCTCACCTGCGTGGGACACACCGCCGCCGAGATCGACCAGATCCTGGAACAACTCTGGAACTCGGGCATCCGCAACATCGTCGCCCTGCGTGGCGATCCGCCGGCCGGCGCCGCCCAGTTCGTCGCAACCGAGGGGGGCTTCGCCCACGCCAACGAACTGGTGGCCCACATCCGCTCCCGCCACGATTTCTGCATTGCCGTTGCGGGGTATCCGGAGGGCCATCCCCAGTGCCTGAATCGCACGCGCGACCTGGAGATGCTCAAGCAGAAACTGGACGCGGGGGCCCACCTGGTCATTACCCAGCTCTTCTTCGACAACGCGGACTTCTTCCGCTTTCGCGACGCCGCGAGGGGCATGGGGATCACCGCGCCGATCATCGCCGGCATCATGCCCATCACCAACGTGGCCCAGATCAAACGCTTCATCGCCATGTGCGGGGCCAAGATACCGCATCCGCTGCTGCTGCGGATCGAGGCCGTCGAGGCCGATGGCGAAGCGGTGACCGCCGTGGGCATCGACCACGCGACGGCGCAGTGCCGGGAGCTGCTGGCCAACGGCGTGGACGGGCTGCACTTCTACACGCTCAACCGGAGCAGGGCGACGGTGCGGGTTGTGCAGGCGCTGAACGTCAGGCACGCGTTCTGATTGACGGTCCCGGCGGATGCACTTAACATCCCCGCTTCGGCGGCCGCGGGCATGGCCCTCGGCGCACGCGAGCGGGACTACGGCATGCTGGCGATCCTCAGCGACATTCACTCCAACTACGAGGCCCTGGTGGCGGTCCTGGCCGAGATCGACCGCCGCGGCATCTCGCAGATCATCTGCCTGGGCGACGTGGTGGGTTACGGGCCGGATCCGGTGCCGTGCCTGGACCTGGTGGCCCAGCGCTGCTCGGTCACGCTGATGGGCAATCACGACTTTGCGGTCTTCTACGAGCCGTACAACTTCAACACGGGCGCTGAACAGGCCTGCTTCTGGACCCGCAGCTGTCTCGAAGCCGAGGCCGATCCGCAGCGTCGCGGTGCGCGCTGGCGCTTTCTGGCGGGGCTGCCCGCCCTGCATCGCACCAGCGCCTTCCTGGCCGTGCACGCCTCGCCGCGCCGGCCCATCAACGAGTACATCTTTCCCGATGACATCTACACGAATCCCGCCAAGTTCGTCGCCATCTTCGAGCGGGTGGAGAAGGTTTGCTTCGTGGGGCACACGCACGTGCCCGGCGTTTTTCTGGAGGGGCCGGACTTTTACAGCCCCGAGGAGATCGACGGCCGCTTTGAACTCAACGACGAGAAGGCCATCATCAACGTGGGCAGCGTGGGGCAGCCGCGCGACCGCGACCCGCGCAGCAGCTTCGTGGTGCTCAACGAGCGCGTGGTGGAGTTCGTGCGCGTGCCGTACGATGTCGAGACCACGGTGAGAAAGGTACAGGATGTGGACGAACTGGACGATTTCCTGGGCACGCGTCTGCGCGACGGGCGCTGAACCCCGAGGGGGCCTGCCGCATGGATAACAAGCGCCTGGTCACGATGATGCTCCTGATGCTGGGCCTGATGATGGTCTGGCTGTTTGTCCAGATGGAGCTGCGGCGCAGGCACCCGGAGTGGTTCCCCCGTCCTGACCAGCCTGCCGCCACGCAGCCGGTGCGTGCGCCCGCCGCCACGGCCACAGCGCCGACGCAGGCCGTGCCGGAGGCGGTGGCCGGTGCGGCTCCCACCGTGCCCCCGCCAGCGTCGGCTGCCACCGCGCAGCCCCGCATCATCGGCGGCGAGCCCGTCGCCGGCGAGCTGGGCATCCATCAGTTCGATCCGACCGGCACATCCGCCTACCCCATGGGTCTGCGCATCGAACCTCGCGGCGCTGCCCTCCAGTCCGTCACGCTCAATCGTTTCCGACGCGAAGTGCGCCGCGATGAACCCTACGTCTTCCAGCGGCCCGAGATTCATGGCCGCCCTCAGCAGCGCTATGCGCTGGCCACGGTCGCCCTTGAAGTGGGCGGTGTCAGTTACGACCTGAGCGCTGTCGACTGGCAGCGCGTCGAGAGTCCCGCCCACCCCCCGGCGAGCGACCCCTCCGCTGCCGACGCGCCGCCGCAGACCTCCGCCACCTATGCGGTCCGGTTCTATCCCCCGGGAAGCGAGCGGCCCCTTATCGTCCGCAAGCACTTTGAAATCAGGCCCGCCGGTCATGCCAGCGCGGGGTACGAGCTGCTCGTGGCCCACACCCTGGAGAACCACACTGCCGCCGACCTGAACGTTCGCCTGGTCTACAACGGCCCCAACGTGCCTCCCGTGGAGAGTTCGCGCGACTATCCGCTGATCGTGAGCGGTCACGACGCTGAGGGGCACGTTAAAAAGCAGGAGATCTACATTTCCGGCTACAAGGCCGGCAAGCCGCCGACCGCCCTGCCCATCGACAAGGGTCCGTTGCTCTGGGCGGGAATCGGCACGGCGTATTTCAACGCCATTGTGCGGCCGGTGGATGAGGGCAACGGCACCATTGAGGACGTGAAGGTACAGGCCCTGGCCGAGATGGACCCGTACACCGGCCAGCCGCACGTGAACATGACGTTTCGCACGCCGGAGTTGAAGGTGCCGGCGGGAGGATCGGTAGGCCTGCCGATGGAGGTATACCTGGGCCCGCGCTGGCGGCAGACGCTCAAGAGCGATTACTACATGGCGTTTCCGCGGGCGTACCACGAGACGCTGGTGCTGACGGCCGGCATGTGCGGCGCCTGCACCTTTCCCTGGCTGGTGAACGTGCTGGTGGCGATGCTCAGCTTTTTCCACAGGGGACTGCACGATTGGGGGCTGGCGATCATCGCGCTGGTGCTGATCGTGCGCCTGATTCTGCATCCCATCACCAAACGATCTCAGGTGGAGATGAGCAAGATGGGGAAGATGGGCCCGGAGGTCGAGCGGCTGAAGAAGAAATGGGGCGACAACAAGGAGGAGCTGAACAAGGCGATGATGGCCCTCTACAAGGAGCAGGGCTTCACACCGGTGCTGGGGTGCCTGCCGATGCTGCTTCAAATGCCCATCTGGATTGCCCTGTGGTCGGCTCTTCAGAGCACTTTCGAGCTTCGGCACGCCTCGTTCCTGTGGGGCTTTACCTGGATACACGACCTGGCCCAGCCCGATCGTCTGCTGCGCTTTCCGCCGATATCTTTGTTCTTCTTCTACCTGGATGCCCTGAATCTGCTGCCGATTCTGATGGGCCTGGTCTTCTGGATTCAGCATAGGATGACGCCCAAGCCGGTCGCCGCCACGCCCCAACAGGAACAGCAGCAGAAGATGATGCAGTGGATGACGCTGCTGTTTCCGCTGCTGCTGTATCCCGGTCCCAGCGGGCTGAATCTGTACATCCTCACCAGCACGGCCATCGGCATTTGGGAGAGCAAGCGCGTGCGCGACCACATCAAGGCGCGCGAGGAGGCGGAGAAGTCGCAGCGCGAGGTGGTGGACGCCGGGCCGACCCGCGCCGCCCGACGGCGCGCCAAGCCCGAAGCCGCCGCCAGCAGGAAGGGCGGCCTGTTCGCCTGGTTCGCGCGGCTTCAGGAACGGGCCGAGGAGCTGCGCCGGGATTCGGACCGCAAGAAGGGCAAGTAGCGCCGCCTCTCCTGATTCGCCGCTAAGGCAGCGTGCGGGCCATCGTGCTACCATGCCCGGTCATGACATTCGCCCGCGACACCATCGTTGCCGTCAGCAGCGCCGTGGGGGCGGCGGCGCGGATGATCGTGCGCCTCAGCGGGACGGATGCGGCGGCGCTGGCGGGGGCGCTGTGCTGCGAACTGCCCGATGGCGGCGCGGCGGCGCGTGTGATCCTGCGCGTGCGGGGCATGGGCGTGCCGGCGTGGGTCTACCGCTTTGTCGCTCCGCGCTCGTACACCGGCGAAGACCTCATTGAGCTGCATCTGCCCGGCAATCCCCTGCTTGCGCGGATCCTCCTGGATGAGCTGATCGCAGGCGGCGCCCGGCCGGCCGAGCCTGGCGAGTTCACCGCCCGCGCATATTTCAACGGCCGGATCGACCTCACCGCCGCTGAGGGCGTCGCCGCCACCATCGCCGCACGCAACGAGGAGGAGCTGGCGGCGGCGCGGCAGCTCATGGCCGGGGAGCTGGCCCGGCGCCTGCGGCCGGTTATGGATCAACTGGCTGAGACGCTGGCGCTGGTGGAGGCGGGGATCGACTTTTCCGACGAAGACATCACGTTCCTCGATGCTGCGCAGGTGCATCACCGCGCCGGGGAAACCATTGCCGCCCTGCGTGAGCTGCTGGAGAGCAGCGCACGCTTCGAGCGCCTCTCGCATGAGCCGCGAGTAGTCCTCGCCGGTCGGCCCAACGCCGGCAAAAGCACGCTGCTGAACGCCCTATGCGGGATCCAGCGCAGCGTCGTCTCGCCAACGGCCGGGACCACGCGGGACGTCATCTGGGCCGAGGCGGTTCTTGGGCGGGGGATCGTGCGCATCGTGGATGCGGCCGGTTTCGAGGAGCATCCGCCGCCGGCAAGCGACACCTCTCCCGCCGCCCACATCTCCCGGAAGATGCATGAGCACGCGATGCGCGCCCTGGAGGAAGGCGATATCGTCCTGTTGCTTCGCGACATCACCGATCCCCGGCCTTTGTTGCGACTTTCCCGGACACCGGACCTGATCGTGCTCACGAAGGTGGACCTTGCGGAGGGTACGACGACGGCACAAATCGGCGGCGTCTCAGGTGAAGGGGTGCCCGTGGTCGCCGTCTCCGCGCGCACGGGATCCAACCTGGACGAGTTGCGCGCCCGGCTGGAGAGGCTGGCGTTCGGCGCGGAGGGGGCAGCGTCGGGGCTGGCGCTGAACGCGCGCCACCGCCAGGCGCTGCAAGAGGCGCTGGCCGCGCTGGAAGAGGCGCAGGCCGCCGCCCTCGCCGCCGGACCGGAGGTCGTGGCGCTGGGATTGCGCGAGGCGTTGGATGCGCTGGGGCGCATCCTCGGCCATATCACGCCCGATGACGTGCTGGGCCGCGTCTTTGCGACTTTCTGCATCGGCAAGTGAGGCGAATGACCTGTGCCAGCCACCCCAGCAACGAGCGGATAGGCGCGGACGGTGCGGACGGCACGGGCGAGGCGTCCGTGCTACGACGAGGCAGCCGCCCCCGGCGAACCGATCACTGCGCTTCGATCACCAGCGACTGCGACGCGCTGCGGCCATCCGGCCGCGTCGCGGTCACGCGCAACGGATGACGTCCCGGCGTCGCCGTCCATTGCACGAAGCCTGTTACCGCGTCGATCCTGGCCCCCGCGGGCGCCTGGTCCAGCGAATAAGCGATCGCTCCGCCGGCCGGGTCGAAGGCCCTGACGTTGTACCGCCACACATAACCGGCGCGGGCGAAGGTCGTCGTCGGCCGCGGACGGTCGGCGTTGTCCTGTCGCGGCGTGCCTCCGGCGGCCGGCCGCCGTATATTAGCGGCGCCGGCCCCCTTCCGGGGTGCTGGTGGACCGTATACGCAATCGAGAAGGACCAATGCCCAAACCCATCCAGCAGCGCGAAAAGATCGTCAGGCAGACCTTCACCCTTGCCGGGCTGAAGTTCCGCCTCGCCAATCGCTCCGAGCAGCTTCGCCTCCTTTCCATCGCCCCGCCCGGGGCGAAGCTGGGACCCGACGTCAGCGGCGGCCAGCTCTGGATGCGCGCGCCGGCACTCGTCCACGTCCGCGGGCGCGAACGCCTCGGCCACTTCGGCGCCCGTGCCATCCTGGGGCAGCCGGGAATGGCCCTGAAGCTCAAGTCGCTGAAGAAAACCGGCGGCAATCTTGATGGCCGGATTGTGGCCGAAATGACCGACCTGCAGAGCAATCTGACGGTCACACTCACGTATCAGGCCGTGGGCGCGAAGCACGCGATCCGCGTTCTTCTGGAAGCCCGCAACGACGGAGACAGGCCCGTCATTGTCGAGCAACTGCTGGTGTGTCTGCCTGGCATGGGGCGGCCGGACAACGACCAGTGGGGCTCAACGACGCAAGTGCACTTCGCCCACAACACCTGGTTTGGCGAAGCGCAGTGGCAGCAGCGGTATCCATCGGAACTGGGCATTGCCGACACGCGCCCGCCGTTTGGCGACACGCTGGGGGCGGCCGTGTGGCGCAACGTCGGCACCTGGAGCACCTGCAACTTCCTGCCCATGGGCGTGCTCGAGGATCGCGACAGCGGCATCAGTTGGTTCTGGCAGATCGAGTACTCCGCGAGCTGGCAGATGGAAGTGGGGCGGCTGGGCAGCTCGTTCTATATGGCCGGCGGCGGGCCAAGCGAGCGTTGGGGGCAGTGCTCGGTGACGCTGCAGCCGGGCGAGACATACCACGCCGCGCCGGTGGGATTTGGCGCGGTGGAAGGGGGATTCGAGGATGCCATCGCCGCGCTGCAGGGGTATCGCCGCGCCGGCTGCCGCCCAGCAAGCGAGCCCGACCGCACGCTTCCTCTGTTCTTCAACGACTACATGAACACGCTCAAGGGCAACCCGACGATCGAAAACGAGCTGCCCCTTATCGACGCGGCCGCGAAGGCGGGCGCGCAGTATTATGTCATCGACGCCGGCTGGTTCGACCCGCGCGACAAGACTTGGGGCTATGGCATCGGCGACTGGCAGGAAAGCGCCGATCGTTTCGGCCCGGCCGGCCTGCGGGGCATAACCGACCACATCCGCTCACGCGGCATGGTGCCGGGGCTGTGGCTGGAAATCGAAGTAGTGACCGACAATTCGCAGGTATCGAAGAAGCCCGACTCCTGGTTCCTCTGCGCCCACGGGCATCGCGTGGTCGCCGGCGGCCGGATGTTCTTCAATTTCGCCAACCCCCAGGTGCGGCAGTATTGCCACGATGTGGTCGACCGCCTGTGCCGCGACTATGGCATCGGCTACATCAAGTTCGACTACAATGCCGATGCCGGCGTCGGCGACAACCAGAACACGGCGAGCCTCGGCGAGGGTCAACTGCATCACATGCGCGGCGTGTACCAGTGGCTCGATGAACTGCGCCAGCGCCACCCCGATTTGATCCTGGAAAACTGCGGCTCGGGCGGCATGCGTTTCGACTATGGCATGCTCAGCCGCACGCACGTTCAGAGCACATCCGACCAGGAGGATTACCGGCGATACCCAAGCATCATGGCCGGCGTCCTGGCGGCCGGCCTGCCGGAGCAGATGTGCATCTGGAGTTATCCTCAGCCGGAGTTTGATGATGAGGCGATCTGCCTGAACCTGGTGACGCCGATGCTCTGCCGCTGGCATCTGGCCGGGCGGCTGGACAGGATGAGCGAAAGACAGCTCGCCCTCGTCCGCGCCGCCACCGATGTGTGGAAGTCGCGCATCCGCCGGCACATTCCCCGGATGACCCCGTTCTGGCCGACGCCGTGGCGACATCTGCACGAGCAGGACACGTGGCTAGCCGCCGGCCTGCACGACGCTGCTCGCCGCCACGCCTTCATCAGCGTCTTCCGCCTCGGCGCGGAGCAGAAAGCTACGGCATTGCCTCTGGACCGACTGGATCTGAAGGGCGGCGCGAAAGTCCAGGTCCTGTTCCCCACTGACCTCGGCGGCTCGGCGAGGTTGGATGTGCGCAAAAAGGTGCTGGTCGTGGAGCTGCCCAGGCGCTACTCAGCGCGGCTGATCGAAATACGGATTCCCGCCCCCGGCCTTCGCGTCTTGCCGTGACCCGCGGTCGTCAGCGTCCGAGGAGTTCGAGGAACCGTTCAACGCTCATGCCAGCGTCGGCGATGATGCGGCGGAGCGTGCCGGGTCGCACCTGCTTGTGGTCGGGAACGACGACGCGGGCGTACGGCTCGTCGCGGCGCAGGATCATGTGGCTGCCCTTCTGGCGGCGGAAGACAAAGCCGTTCCGCTCCAGGGCGGCGCGGACCTCGCGGCCGGACAGGTCGGTGGGAGGCCTGGACATGCCGGTTTGATCTCCCTCGTTTATGCGGCAGCGTCCACTTCGACAAATTCCTTGCCGGCCTCGGTGGGCACAGGGTCGCCGGCGTCGCGGCAGTCCTCGACGTAGAGCTCGATGGCCTCGCGGACGTTGGCCAGCGCTTGGTCGCGGGTGTCTCCCTGGCTCACACACCCCGGCAGGGCCGGCACGCTGGCGACGTAGCCGCCGTCGTCTTCACGTTCAAGAACGACCGTATAACGCATGCTGATTCTCCTATCGGATCGTAGGCCATTTCCTCTTTGTCCGTCGTAGCCAAGTCCATCTTCAGTTCACCACCGCAACTCGTCAACATGCCAAGATCGCCACGGATATCCACATCCACACCCACGGCGGCCACGCCAACGGCATCAAGCCGCGCCACGGAATGCCGGTTTCCACGGCTTGCCGAAGTTCCCGGGGCATGACGGACCAGGCGGCGTTGCAGGTGCGCTGGGGCGGGACACGCACGAACACGGGGATCCGGCTGTTGGGAGTGAGGACAAGCTGAGCCCTTATGCCGCGCGGGGTTTCACCTGGCGCTTGATGGTCTTGCTCGCGGCAATTTCGGCCACGCGCAGGTCGTACGATGTCTGTAGATTCAGCCAGGAACGGGCGTCGGTGCCGAAGTAACGCGCCAGACGCAGGGCGGTGTCCGCGGTGATTCCCCGGCGCTGGCGGATGACGTCGTTGATGCGCGCGGGGGTCACGCCCAGTGCCCGTGCCAGGGCATTGGCCGACAGCCCCAGCGGGACCATGAACTCTTCACGAAGGATCTCGCCGGGGTGGATGGGACGCATGCGGTTGTCCAGCATGGATCTGGCTCCTCAATGGTAATCAACGATTTCGACGTCGAAAGCATAGCCGTCGGCCCAGTGGAAGCAGATTCGCCACTGGTCGTCAATGCGGATGCTCCATTGTCCGGCACGATCTCCGTTGAGCGGTTCGTGGCGATTGCCGGGGGAAGCCCGCAAAAAATCCAGGGTGGCCGCGGCATGCAGTTGCGCCAATTTCCGCTCCGCGACTCGGCGTATGGCCAGCCAGCGGCGCGGGCAACGCCCGCTGAACAAGGCGCGCGTATCCCTGTCGCGTATTGAGCGGATCACAGGAATAGCGTATATCGGTAACCGATACAAAGCAAGGCCGCACGCCGGACCGTGCCGGCGGGTATCATTGTTATGCAGCGCAGACGTCGCATCCCGCGTTGGCTGAAGTTCGCTCTCGCCTTTGTTCTGATCGTCGTCGCGATCGGTGCGTGGCATGACGGCGAGGCGGCCGCGACCTGCCGCGCCGGCGCGTCCACTATCCCGTGGCTCGAGGGCCGGCGCGGCGTCGGACCGGCTACTGGTTCGGGGTAGCCTGTGAGCGGCACCGCGGCTGGCGCAACGACATCGAGGGGCTCGGCGCACCGTTCTCCGAGCACATTCCGAATTATCGGAACCTGATCACGAGCTACATGGCCAGGAAATAGCGCGGTCAATTGGGTCGCCAGCGAGCTGATGGGCCTGACGCTCGCCCTTGGCCCATCTGCTTCACCCCGCCACCCGCGGCGACAGCTCGCATCGCAGCGCCCCCTGGTGGCACCTCACGCGCAACTCCCCCTCGCCGCGCAGCATGGCCAGCAGCGACGGGCCCAGGAGCTGGCCGCGCCAGCCGCGCATCAGCCAGCTTTGCTCATCGACGCGTCCTTCGCGCCAGGCCCGGCAGAAGTCGGCCACGTCGCCACGTGTGCCCACCAGACTGGCGTCGATTCCGCGGCCAAAGGCCCATGTCTGCACCATGGCCCAGCACGCATCGGTCATGAAGCGTTCGGCCGGCGTCTCCTCGGTCGGGGTGGGCGGCGGCTCCTCCAGTGGAATTGCCAGGCCGCGGCGCACGGCATCGAGGATGGCGGGGCCCTCGGCCTGCTCGACCGGCCGCGGGAGGCCCCGCACGCGGTCGAGGTCGGCCAGTTCCGTGGGCGGCTGGCGCGCCATGTCCACCAGGATCGAGTCCTTGAGGTAGGCCCGCGGCGGAGTATCGTGGCGACGGGCGGCTTCCTGCCGCCATTGATACAGTTCGCGCAGGACGGCGGCGTTGCGTGGCAGCAGCTCGCCGGCGCCGCGCAGGCGCAGGTGAGCCGCCAGTCCGCCCCGTTCATAGGCCTCGACCTCGCACAGCGAGGCGCATTCCTCCATGGCCCACTGGCGGTTGCCCATCTCATCCAGCCGCTGGACGATCCGCTCGTGCAGCGCCGGCAGGTAGCGCACATCGTCGGCCGCGTAGGCGAGCTGCACGTCGCTGAGAGGTCGGTGGTCCCAGTGGGTGAACGTCAGTCCCTTGCCCAGTTGCACGCCCAGCAGTTGCCGCACCAGCTTCGACAGCGCCGACGGATAGGCCAGGCCGATGAACCCGCAGGCGATCTGCGTGTCGAAGACGTTGGCTGGCAGTCGGCCGGTCAGGCGGAGGCAGGGTTCCAGGTCCTGTTCGCCGGCATGGACGATCTTCAGGACCCGCGGGTCGGCGATGAGCTGCCAGATGGGCTCGAGGTCCAGGCCGCGCAGCGGATCGACCAGGGCGATCCGCCGGATCGTGCAAATCTGGATGAGGCACAGCTTTGGGTAGTAGCTGCGCTCGCCGATGAACTCGCTGTCGTAGGCGAAGTGACCCGCCTCGCGCACATGGGCGACCAGGTCGGCCAGCTCGGTGGGGCTGTTGATCAGTTGCGGCTGGTCCTGCGGAATCGATGGATGGTCGGGTATGACGCTGCGCGGGGCGCGGCGGGCGGCGGCGTGGGCGGCGGCATGGCTCTGATCGCGGAAGGCCATCCGCGGGTCACGGCGGCCCTGGCCGCCGGCGGGCTTGGGTGAGTTTGGCATCGCAAGTGGCATTTATACGTCGGCGGCGAGCCGCGGGCCAGCAGGACGGCATGCCAGTTCGGGGCACTCGGCACCGGGGACGTGACACTTTCGCGGCCGGCGGTCCGGAATCGCGGCGGCGCACAACGTAGCACGGGCGTTCTCGCCCAATGCCATCAACTTAAGATTGTTCGTAAGTCATTGTCACAGCGCGCTTTATGGCGCTAGCGCGAGCGAAGGCCTCCTGGCACAATGGTGTGATCTGAACAGCTTGCAACAGGAGGC
>Ga0308417_1000479_pt1 | contig 29074 bp, 27 predicted proteins | sample HotsprSampleOS65_FD_203528 | JGI IMG/M metagenome (GOLD analysis project Ga0308417, IMG submission 203528) | Hot spring phototrophic mat microbial communities from Octopus Spring, Yellowstone National Park, Wyoming, United States - 20090730_OS65 ...
CGCTGGACGGCAAGGGCGACGATCCAGACGACGAGGAAGAGAATAGTCCAACGGGGCGGAATGGTCATGGTTGGATCCGATGGAGGGTGAGGTGCGGATCGGGGAAGGGGAGGGGGGCGAGCCAAGCGGGGGGCGTGCCGTTTGGGGATAGGCGGCGAGCGAGGGCACCGGCGCGCTGGGAATCGGGGCATGCCAGTATGAGCGAGACACCGCGGCGGGCGAGGATAGCGCGCGCGTTGGGGGCGTCCTCGGCGGCATCGTCGAAAGCGCGCAGTGCGTCTGCAATCCCGGCCGCGTTACGCTGATAGGGGCCGGCGACGGTACGGTGGGGGGTGTGGAAAAGGATCTCGGGGGCGAGATCGATAGGGGAGAGGATGGTGGCGGGAGGGAGGGCTACGAGGGCTACGCGCGCATCTGGGGAGAGGCGGCAGGCGCGGGTATCCTCACGAGGAGAGAGGGCGGCGACGACGACGCCAAGGAGACCAAGGAGGACGGTGACCGTGGGTAGGATCCGTCTGGCAAGCCGAGGGAGGTGGGGCAGAGCGAGTCCGAGGGCGAGGGCGCCGGCGGCAGCGGAGAGGACGGTGTGACGGACGGCGCCGGCGGTCCAGGCGGCCAGAGGCAGAACGGCGCCGGCGGCCAGGAGCAGGCGGGCACCAAGCGGCCAGGGGATTTGGCGGGCGGCGAGGAGGGCTGCGGCGGCACCGATGGCGGGCAGGGCAAGGTGGGCGAGGATCATGCCGCCTTGGGGCGGCTGGATCTCGCGGATCCGGTCCCACCAGAGAGCCTTGACGACGGGGTCCATCAGGGCGGCGCTGCCGCGCAGCAGGTCGGGCTGGGCCGAGAGGAGGGTGGTGGCGGCGGCGAGGCCTGCACCGAGGAGGCCGCCGGCGCGGAACCGCAGGTCTTGGTGGCGCAGGAACAACAGACCTGGCAGGGCGGCGATGGCGGCGAGGGCGTGCGCGGGGCCGTGGCGGTCGATGGCCCAGATGGCGTTGTCGGTCGGGCGGTCGAGGACGGCGGCCAGCGTGAGCCCGACGGCGAGGCCGAGGCCGGCGGCGACGGCGCCCCCGCCGGGGTGGCGCAGGTTGGCGAGGGCCTGAGCGCCGACGAGGAGGGTGGCCAGTGGGATCCCTTCGGGATGGATCCAAACGGCGAGGGCGGCGAGCAGACCGGCGAGGACCTGGCGGCGGATGCCGCCGCGCAACAGCAGGCCAGCGGCGAGGACGGCGGGGAGGACAACGAGAAGATGGTGGTCGGGGCGGTGAAGGGCCGCGTAGCCGAGGGTGGGCACGTGCAGGAGGAGCACGGACGCAGCGGCGGCCGCGGCGGGCAGGCCGGAGACGGTGCGCAGCGCCCATAGGAGCGCGAGCGCCAGGAGGACGGGGGAGAGGCCCTGGACGACACCGGCGCCGGCAAGGAGGGCCTGGCGGGTCTCGAGGCCGAGGAGGCGGAAGGGCCAGGCGGCGGCGAGGAAAAGCCAGGAGGGGGGGCGCGACCACTGCAGTGCGACGCCGTGGGGGGCGCCGTCGCGCGGGCTCCAGTCGAGGGGCTGTCCGTGAAGGAGGTGACTTTCGAGCACGCTGATGCGCAGGAACGCGTCGGTGTCCCCGAGGTTACCTGAGAGAAGGTCGTCGAGGAAGGTTGCCTGCAGGCCGAGGACGGCGAGGCAGACAAGGAGAAGGGCGACGAGGGGGACGCGAGCAGCGTCGCTCATGGAGTGGAGGCGGCGACAACAGTGAATGGGTAGGTCTTGCCGGCGTGGGCATCGAGACCGGCCTGGACGAAGGCCTCGCGGTCGGCGACATAGCGGGCGAGCATCTTCAGCATCCCGGTCGCCTGTTGGATCATCTTGACGTTGGATCGCTGGTCCTCCTCGCGCCAGGAGATGGGGAAGAAGCGGAGCGGCACACCGCGGGCACAGGAGGCGAGGAGGAGGTAATAGTTGAAGGAGAGGGTGTCCGCGCCGCCCATGTGGAGGCCCCGCTCGAGGAAGGGGCGGCGATAGAGGTTGAGCCCCGATCCGAGGTCGGTGAGCCAGTGGCGGGTGGCGGCGGAGAAAAGGACATTGAAGACGAGGTTACCGGCGATGCGCATGAAAGAGTAGCCCTGGAGACGGGCGCCGCGGGCGAAGCGGGATCCGAGGAGGCATTCGGCGCGCCCGTCGTCGGCGTCGAGCGCAGGCCAGAGATCCGAAAGGGTGGCCTGGTCGTCGCCGTGGAGGACGATGATCCCGTCGTGGCCTTCGCGGCGCGCGAGTTCGAAAGCGACCTTGTGGGAGCCGCCGAGACCGTAATTGCCGTCGTTGCGCAGGATCCGCCATGGTGTCTGAAGGTCGTGGGCTTCGATTGCGGCGCGGCAAGCATTGATGGTGTTGTCGGGAGATTGATTGTCGACGAAGACGGTGCCGGCGATCCGTGTGGCGGGGGTATGGGCGATCTGAGCGACGACGCGCCCGATCTGGGGTGCACAGCGATACATCGGCACGAAGACGAGGGGGCGCATGGGCGGAGGTCTCTGTGGCTGAGGGGGGTTGCTGGGGCCTGTCGGCTGGGGAAGGTAGATCCTTGGGTCAGGTTCCGTGGCGCCGGGCGAGGTCGGCGACGATCCCGACGCCGACGAGGGCGAGGCCGAGGACGCGGCGGGGATCGTCGGCGTGCAGTGGTAGCATACTGAGGAAGAGGGAGGCCTCATCGAGGCGCACGGCGTCGATGTCGAGGCCTTCCTCGGCGATGCGGGCGCGGAAGAGGGCCTGATGGGGGACGACGTCTTGGTCGGGAATGGCGACGACGGGGGCCATGTCGGGTCCGATGACGATGGAGGCCAATCCCTTGACGACAAAGTCGTAGCCGCCGAGGACGGAGTGGCTGAGTTTTGCCAGGTCGTAGCCGGGGTCGGTAAAGAGGGCCTCGAGGTTGGTGCCGCCCTTGGGGTCGATGAAGCGCAGCAGGCCAGTGCGAGGGTCGTAGAGGATGTTGGAAAGACAGAAGTCGCCGTGCCCGAGGGCGAGGTGGCGGTAGTCGGCGGGGCGGATCCGGCGGCGCAGGGAAGCGTGCTGGGCGAGCGCGCCGTCGAGGCCGCCGGGATGGGCGGCGCGCAGCAGGGGCTCGAGGGTCTGCCACAACGGCAGCGTCTTGAGGTGGGCAACGCGCTCAGCGAGCTTCTTCCTGTGGAGCGCGTCCCGGGCAGCGGCGACCTGGTCGTCAGAGGCCGCGCGGCGGGGCCGGGCGCGCAGGAAGGCGAAGAGGCGGTCGAGGAGGTCGGCGAAGACATCCTCGCGGAAGGCGCCGTGAGTCCAGAGGACGGAGGCGTCGGGAACGCCGAGGCGCTCCATCCGATAAGAGGCGGTCGTTCCGTCGTCCTCGAAGCCATAGGGCTGGACGAAGTAGCGCTGCATTTCTGGGGGCAGGAGGTACCAAAAGTCGTGTTCGGCCTTCATCTTCGCGCGGTCAGCGGAGCGCTTGATGATGGTGTCGCGCTCGCGGGCGATGTGGTTGAAGAAGCGCGTTCGGAAGGCTCCCGAGAGGAAGCGCAGGCACTGCAGCGGATCGGCGAGGTCGAGGACGCCGGCGGCGGCCGGTGCCTCGACGAGGGCAGGATCCGCGAGGAAGGGATCGGCACCATCGGGGCCGCCCTGGGCGAGCCGGGCCAGGCCGGCGGCGTCGAGACGGAGGATCCGCCCCTCACCGGCGCCTTCGGGTCGGACGGCCACGCCAGGATCGAGAAGGGCGATCTGGCGGAGTAGCTCTACCCCGTCGTCAGGCTCGGTCGGGAAGAGACGCGCGGGCCACCAGAGGGCCTGGGGAGGGAGGCGTCCGCGGCGGGCGTCGTCAGCGAGATCCTCCCAATCTTCCCGGGTGCGCAGGTGTCGCCAGGCGAGGCCAGCGACAGCGGCGGCCGCGGCCACGCGCCGGGCGTTGGGCACACCCCCGCTCATGAGGTCACCGAACCGGCGCACAGGCAGGAGATCGCGCACCGCCTCGGGCAGGCGCCGCGTGTCGTCGTAGAGGAGGAGCGTTTTGGGCGTGATCATGGGCGACAGTCCGGCAGGAGGATCCGTAGCGGATCCGGGTCCGCCTCGCCCGGAGGGGAGAGATGGAGCGCACGAGGCCGCCCCGGGCACCCGGCGAGGATCCCGCGGGGACGGTCGAGAACGGCGGCGGCCATCGCCATCGCCGGAGCGAGGAGATTGGCCTGCGCTGGATCGTAGCACAGGAGCCAAGCATCGTCGGGGACCGGGGCGCCGACGAGGGGATCCTCGGCTGCTTCGGCGGGGAGGTCTCCCTGGGGATAGAGGTAGGAAGCGACATGGAGCCAGCGCTCGAGACGCTGGGCGGCCTCGTGGGCTTCACCGTCGGGGATAGCATCGGCAAAGACGACGACGGGGGCGTGGGCGAGGGGGCCGGTGAACCGCCAGACGAATTCCTCGAGATGTAGCGCGCGGTCGTCGACATAGAAGCCGCGCGGACCAGCCCAGGGCTTGCCGCCGAGCACGTCGTCGGGAGCAAGGCCATGACGAGCAATCCAGTCGCGCGCGATGGGCAGGGTGTGGGCGCGGATCCGCTCGAGGTCGCCTTGGAAGGAGCGCATGTTGCGGGCGGTGACGACGAGTAGGCCGTAGCCGCGGGCCGCGGCGGCGCGCGCCGCGGCATGGACCGGTTCGCGGGGAGGCTTTTCGGGGTAGGGGGTGTCCTTGCGGTCGCGGGTGAGGGTGCCGTCGAGGTCAAGAACGATGAAGCTCTTGTGGTTCATGGGCGGCGGTCCTTCAGGAGGCGTCCGGCGATCCAGAGGATGGAGGCGGCCAGGGAGGCGGCGAGGAGGTAGGCAGCGGCGGCACTCCCCAGGGTATCAGCTACGCGCGAGACGGGATCGAGATCGGACGACAGCGCCCCACCAGCAACCGCGAGGGGGGCGAGGAGGAGGCGGTCAAAGTCGGCGCCAACAAGGATCCCGACGGCGAGGGCCTCGGCTGTCCAGAGCGCGAGGGTGAGAACAAGGAGCGGGATCCCCTGGCCGCGGATCTGCGCCTGGGCGTCGCCGAGGAGGCGTCCTCCGGCGAGGAGGAGCGCCATCAGACGGGTGGCACGAGGCCCCTTGCGACGCGCCATCGCGGCGCGTGCGAGGGCGGGGGCTTCCCGGGGGCCGACGCCGAGGAGGAGGAGGGAAAGGAGAAGGAAGCCCCCAAGAGCAGCGACGAGGAGGGGCGGAGCGTCGAGGCCGAGGACGAGGGCGCCGGCGAGCAGCGGCGCGAGGAGAGCCGTGTCGAGGAGGCGCTCACCCCACAACGCGAGGAAGGCGGGCCCGAGCCCGGCGCCAGCGCGGGCGACCGCGAGCCATCGCCAGATCTCACCGGTCTTGAGGGGGACAAGGAGGGAGACGGCGACGCCGGCGGCGTGCGCCTCGGCGGTGGCCCGCAGACTGATCCCTGCGCGGCGCAGCAGCAGGGCCAGGCGGGCGGCGCGCAGAGCCTGGGCAGCGAGAAGGAGGGGGAGAGCGAGGATGGCCGAGGCGAGTCCGCCGTCCCAGACGAGGACGCTGCCGAGGCTGGCTGCCATGAGGATCGGCAGCACGATGAGAGCTGGCAGCAGGGGGAAGGCCCGCTCGAGGACTTGGCACAGCCGAGCGGCGCGCGAGGGGGGGACGAGCGGGAGGGTGTTCATCGCGCGGCGCGAGCGGCCTCATATTCAGCCGGGGTACCGAGGACGATGGTGTGCTCGGCAGGGCCTGGCGGAGGGGCGAGGATGGTGGCGCCGTCTTCGATCATCCGGGCATAGACGACGCTGACATAGAGTTCTCCCCGGATCGGGGTGGAGCGGGCCAGGGCATCGAGATAAACTCGAGCAGAGGCGAAGCCGTAAAGACCGGTGGTGGCGAGGCGCGAGATGACCTCCTTTTCGCGGATCCGCAGCACCCGATGCTTGGCATCGGTTTCGACGTAGGAGTATTGAGGGCTGTCAGCGTCGAAGACGTCGATCCAGCCGTCAGCATGCGCGAGATCAGCGCGGATCCGGTCCCAGTTGCGGCCGAGGAGGAGGGTGTCGATGTTGTGGATGAGCAGCGGGGCGTCCATGTCAGCGAGCCCAAAGGTTTCGATCCCGAGCCTGGCCGTCTCGGCCTGTCCGGCTGTGTCGCCGACGAAGACGAGATCCGTGGGATTTCCGCCGGCCCGCTCGAGGATTGCGCGCAGCACCTCTGCATACGCTTCGTCGCGCCGATTGGCGACCAGGCGGGGCCGGGCGCCGGACTCGCGTGCGACATTGAGGATATGGTCGAGCACCGTCGCTTCTTCCCAGGGCAGGAGGAACTTGGGTATGGTGTAGCCGGCCTCGCGGAAGCGCCGGTAGAGTCCGGCCATACAGAGGAGGAGGTTCATTGTGGGGGCTTCCGGAAGGTCCAGAGACGGTGGCCGAGGAAATTGAAAGCCGGGACAGTGCAAAGGACGAGGATGATGCCAACACCATAGTGCAGGCCTGCCGCCTCGACGGCGGCGACAATGCCGAGGTTCAGGCCCATGCCAAGACCTGTGATCAGAGCGAACCGCCAGGCGGTGCGGCCTGCCAGTGGAACGCGGAAGGTCGCCAGGCTGTTGCCGATCCAAGAGACGAGGGTGCCGGCGATGAAGGCGAGCACCGCGGCGGTGAGCACGGGGATGCGGGCCAGTTCGATGGCGCCCGCCTGGGTGGCCGCGTAGGTCGCAGCAGAGGCGCCGCCCACGAGCCCGAAAGAGAGGATCTGACGCAAGATCTCGTGGGAAGGCACGGACGGCTCCGGGCATTAGGGAGGAGAGGTGCGCATATGGGCCCGTGGGGTGTCGGGCAATGCTTCGGGTCTATCATCCAAACAAAGGGAATGATGGCCTGAAATCGGTCTCTGGCCTGGGGATCCCGGGGGCAGTGCCAGAATGGCAGAGATGTCGAACGCGTTGCCGAGAGATCGGCCTATGAGACAGATCTCCGCCTACTCAACCTTTGTTTGGGTTATCATCCCGCAGAGATTTCTCTTCGTCAGGGGTTGACGCGTCCCGCAACCGGTCTAGGTCTTGCCATGCGGCACCAATGCCTGGGGCCGTCTGCCGCTCGGCTGCGTGCCGTCGGTGGTTTCTCTCACCGAACCATGAGGATCATCCCCATGCTGCGTTCCTTCGTTCGTGAGGAGGCCGGTGCCTCCCTGCTCGAGTACGGTCTGCTCGTCGCCCTCATCGCCGTCGTCTCTATCGTGGCGATCCGCACCCTGGGCACCCGCATCCGCGAGGTGTTCGAGACGGTCGTGGCCGAGCTGAACAACGCCGGCGTCTGATCCTTCGGGATCTCCTGCCGCCCTTGGGCGGACGGGGCGGACGGGGGCCTTCGGGCCCCCGTCCTGCATTTACCCTTCCGTCGGTGAGGGGGGGATGTGCCGGCGCGTGTCCGGTTCCATCTGAGGATGGATGATGTTGCGGCGCTTCTGGTCTGACGAGGAGGGCTTCCTGCTGGCGCTGGGCGCGCTGGCGCTGCTGCCGCTGGTGCTGGTGGCGGCACTGGTGGCGGATGCGAGCCAGGGGTGGCGGGCCCGGGCGGAACTGGGGGCGGCAGTGCGCTCGGCAGCCTTGGCGGGGGCGCATGGGCTGTCGGGGGATCCGTCGGCGACGGCGGCGGCGGCACTAGCCGCGGGCCTTGAGGGACGGTCGCTCCGCGACGGGGCGCTGTCGTCGGTGGGGATAGACCTGGCATCGGGCCGGGTGGAGGTGGTGGCAACGGCACGGGTGCCATTGCTGCTGGGGGGAGTGTTTGGGACTGGGCCGACCCTGCTATCGGCCCGCGCAGCGGCGGTGCGGGAGCCTACAACGCCAGAGGGTGCTCCCTGGACCTACCGTCTGGTACCGTGAGAGGCGAGATGTCGGCGGTCTGGGGATGGAGGGTTTCACGCGCCCGTCTTCTCTGTTGACCGGGCGGTCCAAGGTTCATAGTCTTCCCTGGCCCTGCGGCCTGTGCGGGGATTTTGCCGTCGCCAGGAGGGTTCATGAGCGTGCGTGATAAAAAGGAGAGCACCATGCTGCGCCGGTCATGGCGTTTGGCCAGGACGGGCCTGCTAGGGATGGCGCTCCTGACGGCGCTGGCGGCCTGCCAGGGCCGCCCGATGAATCCGGCGCAGGTCGATCCGCAGGTTCCGCCCCGGTCGGAGGCAATCAATGACTTGGGCGCGCCGGCGGTGATCACGCTGGAGACAGAACCCAACGCCTTCTGGACGATGGACTACGACCGGGGCGAGCGACTTCCGGACGTCATGGTCGGCCCGGTGATGGCCGATGGCGTGCCGGTTTCGGCGGTGATCGACGCGCTCGGCGCGGGCCTGCGCTTAGGGGTGACGCGCGATGCCGAGGCGGAGCAGCGGCTCATTACGATACGCGATCAGTCACGGCGCTCACTGCAGGAAATGCTCGAGATCATCTCGCGCCGCGCAGGCCTGTTCTACGAATATCGCAACGGCATGCTGAGCTTCGATAGTGTCCGGCGCTTCACGGTCCGAGTGCCGCGCATCGAGGGAAGCCTGCTGACCATCTCCGACGCCTTCCGCAATCTCGGTGCCCAGGAGGTTTTCGTCGACGAGATCACGGGCACGATCACGATGACGGTCGACTACCGCACCTACCGGATGGCGCAGCAGTTCCTGCGGACCTTCGAGATGGGCCGCGACATGCTGATCTACGACGTCTGGGTCTTCGAGCGCCTGCTGCGTCGTGGCGAAGGCGCGGGGATCTGGTGGGAGCGTCTAGGACGTCGCGTGAACGATTACGTGGTGGGTGCGCAGCCACTGACGGCAGCACAAGGCGCCTCGGCTACGGCGATGGGCGTGCTGACGGGCGCGGTGGGTCCGACGGCGCCCGTCGGCCTAGCGTTTGGCATCATTTCCTCGGCGAACAACCTGATCGCCAATGCGGTTATTCAGTTTATGAGCGAGGACTCGCAGAACGAGGCGGTGGCGCGTCCGACGATGACGATGATGTCGGGCGGATCGGCAGAGATCCGTATCGGCGAGCGCCGGCAATACATCGCCCGCGTCAGCAACACCACGACGGGCTCCATCAACGTAGCGACCAACCAGAACGTCGAGGACGAGACGCTGGAGACAGGCCTGATCCTACGAGTGTCGGGCGCGCACAACGACGGCATCATCAACACCAAGATCGACCTCAACATCGAGGAACTCGTGCGTTTCGAGAGCTTCTCGACCGGCGGGGGCACGGTGTCCGGCCAGCGCACGACAAACGCGCAGGGCAACCAGACAACGATTGACGGCACCGTCACGGTCGGCACCGGCGGCATGGGTACGACATTGGGGACCGGGATCTCGGCCAACGGCAGTGGCGGGGGCACGACCCTGCGCCTGCCCTATACGACGAACCGCACCCTGCGCACGATGCTCGACAGTCGTCCTGGCGACCTGTTGGTGCTGGGCGGCCTGATCCGGACGAAGAACGAGGACGCCGACCGGCGGCTCTACCGCACGACGGTGCCCTTTGCGGACCAGTCGACCTTCGAGCGCTATGAGACGATCATCATGATGCGCCCCCGCCTGGTGCGCTTCCGTCCGCGCGGTGAGCCGCCGATGGCGCGCGACGAGATCCGGGTGGCGCCGGGCGTTGGGCAGAACCTGCGGACTGAGACCGGTCCGCTGATCATCCCCCGCGATCCGCGAGCGCTGGAGCGAGCTGCACGCGATCTCTCGGTTCCGGCGCGTCCGCGCGCCGACGGCCCGCCGTTCCAAAGCCGCGAGGGCATTTTTGGAGACATAGACGCCAACGAGACACTGCCGCGGCCAACGCGCGACCGGCCAGTACCCCGCGCCGTGCCGGCGGACCAGGAAGAGGGGGAGGGCGCCCCTGCCGCCCCTGCTGCCCCGGCCGCACGCGCGGTGGAGCCTGCGCCGATTCAGGCGCCGGCGGTGCTAGGGAGGAACCGGTGACAATGACGATCGCTGCGGTCCTGTCAGGAGGTCTGGTCGGCCTACTCGCCTATGCGTCCTGGACGGACGTGACGCGGATGATCATCCGTAATTGGACGGTGCTGGCGATTTTGGTTTTGGCGGTGGCCAAGGGACTCGCGCTGGAGGCGCCCTTTGGCTGGCGTGGCACGAATGCCGAGATGGTGGTGGTAGCCCTGCGCGATCTGGGGGCGGCGCTGGTTGTCTTTGCGGCGCTGTTCGTCATGTGGCTGATGCGCGGCATGGGTGCAGGTGACGTAAAGTTGGCCGGTGCCTGTGCGCTGTGGGCGGGCACGGCCTTCGTGCTGGATTTTGTGCTGGCCTTCGCTATCGTGGGTGGCCTGGTGTCCTTGTTATTCATCGGGCTGCGCTTCATTCCGGCGTTGCGCGAGCGGGTGTTCCGGGCGCTGCCGTGGTTTCGGGTGGGGGGACAACTCAGCTTTCCCTATGGTCCTGCAATCGCGGCAGGGATGGTCTGGGCGTTGTGGTTGCAGGCCGGCACCGGCATGTTCGGCTGAGGAGATGGGCTGATGCGTCGTCTGGTCCTGCTGGTCTTCGCACTGCTGGTGGCGGTGGGCGCCGGCACGTTTCTGTTTTTCAACATTGACCGCATCGAGCGAGCAATCTCAGGCCCGCCGGCGCGCTATGTCGTGGCAACGCGAGACATCGCAGCCTTCACGGCGATCCCGCGCGACGCGCTGGGCCTGCGAACACTGGAGCGGGGACGACCGGCGCCGCCCGGGGCGATCATCGACATCTCCGACGCTCCCCAGCCGGCGGTGTTGAATCTCATCACCGGCCGCGCCTCGCCGCAGCAGATTTCCAACGGCGAACCGATCCAGTTCCAGAACCTCTCCGCCTTCGAGGTGCTTCAGAGCATGCGGGGCCAGCTGATCTTGGTGACCCAAGAGCCCCTCACTGAGGGCGAGCGCCTGGATCCAGCGCGCTTCCGTACCGCCTTCCGCGAGACGGCCGTGATCCCGCCGGGTGCAGTTACGGGCCGCGTGGGCGACCGTCCGGAGACCATTATCGGTCGTCTGCCGCCCGCGTGGTTGCGCCAGGCGGTGGGTGCGCAGCAGCCGTTGGTCTTTTCTGCGCTGACCTTCGAGGATCCGGCAACCCGTCTTGTGACGGCCCCGTCCGAGAGTCCAGTTCAGACACCCACCGCCCCTGCGCCGCCACCACCCGAGCCGCTGCCGGCGGACGGGTCCGTACCGACCGGGTCTGCGGCCGAGATCCTGCAACGTCTGTTAGTGACGCCTGAGGCGGCTCGCATGGGTATTGGCCGCCGAGCCGACAGCGAGGTGCAGGCGGTAGCCGGCTACGATGGTCCGGTCGATGTCTTCCTGAGCCCGGCCCGCTCTGCCATGCGGGCGCGTGGAATTGAGGAGCATCGCCGGGTGATCCGAGGCGCCCGTCTCTCGGTGCATCCAGGCGATGAGGCCAGCTCCGAGGGACCGCTGATGTGGATAATGACGGACGCTCAGACGGCGGCGCGGATCGCGAGTCTGCGGCGCCAAGGTGCCTTGGTGACAGTGGTGCCAAGCCGGGCGCCGCTGCCGTCTGAAGCAGGAATACCGGTGCTTTGCACAACTCCAGACGTGTGCTACCGCGGTCTGACCGATGCCGACGAGGCGCCTGAGCGCCCTGCCTCGGCGCCGGTTGTCTCCCAGACTCAGGCGCAGCCCGTTGGTCCGAGCACCCCCCCGATCCCGGCGCTGCCCGCCGGTCCGGGCGCCCCCCAAGGCGGGGGCCCGTGGCAGGGCCCACCCGCAATCGTTCGCTGAGGAGCGAAGCCTGTGCGGCGAGAGAGCATTCTGATCTACCTTGACCAGATTCCAGCGGAGCCGCTGGCTCCGATCTTGGAGCGCGGGGTCTTGGTGGGCGAGATCCGTCCGGGCGGGATCCGGGCCGCGATTGAGCAGGCGCCGTCCTGGCGCGTGGTCCCAGCCTTTCTGGTCCTCGACGTTTCGGGTGTGGAGGATGTCGCTGGTGCTGTCGCAACTCTGTCGCAGGTGGCGCCGCCGGGCGAGACGAGCCTGATCCTCCTTGGCATGAAAGACTGTGTTGCGGAATATCGCCGGATGATTGAGGCCGGTGCCTCGGAATATCTCCCTGCCCCGGTGGATGCCGACGGGCTTTACGAATCGGTGGCTAGGCTGGCGAGCCAGCGGGCAACTGGGCAAGTGGATCCAGGGCGCTGCGTAGCCTTCATCGGAGCGCGTGGTGGCATGGGCTCCTCGACCATGGCGGCGGCCGCGGCGAAGGTGGCGGCAGAGAAGCACGGACGGCGGATACTGCTGGTCGATCTCGATGTCGTCGAAGGCGCTCAGCATGTGATATTCGACGTAGATCAGACGCCGGCGATGCAGCAGATGCTCGAGGCACCCGATCGCATCGACAGCGTCTTCCTCGATCGCTCCATCGTGCAGGCGGGCAAGGGGCTCTTCCTGCTCTCGATGGCCGACATAGGCAGCGCGAAGGTTTTCACTGCCGAGGCGGTCTCGGCCATCGTACGTCAGGCGCAGCAGGGAATGGACCTGGTAATTCTAGACCTGCCGGCGCGGCCGCAGGTGGAGATCGAGGCGCTCTTTTGCGCGGGGACTGTCTTCCTGGTAACAACGCCGACGCTGCTCGGCCTGCGCGACGCAGGGGCATTGTCCGACTGGCTGGCGGGGCGCAACTATCCGGGCAAGCTCGTCTGCATCCTGAATCGGATGGGGGAAACCAGAGTGGGGGTGGTGCGCAAGGAGCAGTTCGAGCGGCGTCTACGCAGCCGCGTGATCGAGTTGCCCTTCGATCCTCGCACCCCGGGCCAAGCGATGATGGAGAAGCGGACGGTGAGCGAGATCCGGGGACCGCTTAGCCGGGCCTTCCGTCAGGTTGAGGAGGAGTTGCCAACCTTCCGTCGTCCGGAGAGCGGGTTTCTCTCTCGGTTGTTGAAAACGGGCTGAGCGCCCAATTTCCCGCTATCAAGAGGTCCTTCTCCGCTGATTGGGAGGAGGTCCTTTCTAAGGAGCCGAGGCAGAGATGACCTTTCCCCCCCGCCTGCAGCTGGGCGTGCGCCGTGGTGGCGGCCTGCCGGTGGCCGCCCCCTCGGGGGCGCCGAAGACACCCGGTGAGGCCGAGCTCGACGCACGCCAGACTTCGCTTTCGCCGCAGCTGCAGGCCGAGATCCAGCAGGTGGTAAGCGAGCGCATCAACATCGAAGCTGCCAGCAAGATGGAGCACGACCAGCTGGTGCTTCAGCTGGACGACCTCATCGGCGCGATCGTACGGGATCGCAAATTGCAGATCAACGCGTCCGAGCAGCGTGCGTTGGCCTTCTCCATCGCGGACGACATGCTGGGCGTGGGTCCGCTCGAGTCGCTGATGCGGGATGATGCCATCACCGACATCCTCGTTTTTGGCCACGAAAAGGTGGTGGTCGAGAAGAAGGGCAAGATGATGCTGGTGCCGGTGCGCTTCCGCGACGAGGCGCATCTGCGCGGGATCGCAGCGCGGATTGCACGCTATGTCAACCGCCGCCTGGATGAGGCGAACCCGCTGGTCGACGCCCGCCTCCCCGACGGCTCGCGCGTCAATATTGTCATCCCGCCGGTCGCCATCGACGGGACGATGATCTCGATCCGCAAGTTCTCCAAGCAAGAGATCACGCTTGATACGATGGTACGCTACGGATCCATCTCGGATCGGATGAAAGACTTTCTCAGGATCGCCTCGGAGGCCCGTCTGAACATTGTGATTTCTGGAGGAACCGGCAGCGGCAAGACTACGTTGCTCAACGCTATCTCTCGCCACATTTTGCCGCACGAGCAAGTAGTGACGATCGAGGATGCGGCGGAGCTGCGCCTGCAGCAGCCCTTTGTCCGTCGTCTCGAGACGCGGCCGCGGATGGGGGACCAGCAGAGCGAGCACATCGACCAGCGGCGCCTGGTGGCCAACGCGCTGCGCATGCGCCCCGACCGCATCATCCTGGGAGAGGTGCGCCAGGGTGAGGCGTTCGACTTGCTCCAGGCGATGAACACGGGCCACGAGGGATCTTTGACGACGTTGCATGCCAATACGCCGCGCGACGCGCTGGCGCGCCTTGAGAACATGATCCTGATGGCGGGTTTCGAGCTGCCACTGCGTGCGATCCGCAATCAGATCGCCTCTGCCATTGACGTCATCGTTCAGGTGGAGCGGATGATTGACGGCGCTCGTCGGGTGGTCAATATTGTTGAGGTTACGGGGATTGAGGGCGACGTCATCTCGACCCAGGACCTCTTCCACTTCGAGGTTCTGGAACAGCGTGGGGGGCAGATCAAGGGGGAGTTTGTCTGCGCCAACGCCCAGCTGCGTTCACGCGACAAGCTCCGTCGCGCTGGTCTTGAGGCCGAGGCGCGACGGATCTTTGCGCTGGGAGGCTGAGATGTTCGAGCTCCTTCTCCAGGAACTGTTCTCTTTCTACGGTCTGGCCATCGTCCTGGCGCTGGTGGTGCTAGTGGGCGCGGTGGCCTACACTGTTGCTGGTCTGCGCCAGTATGGGATGGAACGGCGGATCCAGCGCATCGCAGGTGGTTCGTCAATGTTGCCGTCGACTCCGGAGCTGCGGCTTGTACGCGACGACGACCGCGTGGAAGGGGCGATCCTGCGCTTCTTTCCCTCTGTCCGGGAGACGCAGATCCGTCTCCGGCGTGCGGGCGGTGCGGTGAACATCCGCCTGTATGTTCTGCTGCTGATGCTCTTCACTTTTTCCGCTTCGTTGTTGTTGACGGGCGTGGGTCCGTTTGCGGTGGTTCCGGACTGGGGCATGCCTGTCTTTATGCTGTTCATCGCGCATTTGGCGGCAAATAACGTGGTACTACCATTCTTCACGAGGCGGCGGCAGAACCGGATTTTGAAGCAGATGCCGGAGGTCATCGACTTCGTGATCCGGGCCATCATTGTTGGCCAGTCGATCGAGGTAGCGCTGCGGGAGGCGTCGGAAGCATTTCGGGGCCCTCTGGCCGAGGACTTGGCATTGATCCCGAAGTTGGTGGACGTAGGGGTGCCGCTGCCCGAGGCGATGCGCACCGTTTCCCTGGAAGTCGATATGGCAGAGTTTGACTTTTTCGTTGCCGCCTGTGTGGCCCAGCTGCAGTCTGGCGGTGGCCTGGTAGACGTGCTGCGTGGCCTGTCAGAGACGATCCGATCCCGCCACCAGCTGCGTCAGAAGGTCGCGGCGATGACGGCGGAGGGGCGGATAAGCGTCGGATTCCTGGCCTGCTTGCCGATCGGTCTCTTCCTCTACTTGCTGTTTATGCAGGAGGGATACATGGATCCGCTTTTTACCAGTGATATCGGGCAGATCATCTTCTACGCCATCTTTGCGCTCATTGCGGTCGGCGTAGCCGTCGCGTGGCGCCTTGTGCAGTTGAAGGTCTGAAATGGATCTGCGCCTTCTGACCCCCGTTGTCTTCGTGGGCGCCTTCGCGTCGGTGTTGGGCGTTGGCTTCTACATACGTGGCGGCCAGGTGTCGGTGGGCACGATCGCGGTTACTTTTGGTCTTTTGGTAATATTTGTTTCAATCTATTTACTTTTTGAGCGGACCCTCCAGCAGGTGGAGATCCAGCGGCGATACGAAGCCATCGAGGCGCGCAACGCGGCGGCAAAGGCGTCGCGCGAGCGTGAGCGCCGGCGGGCTCGGCAGCGCATTGAAGAGATCTATGAGACTAGGCGATCGATCATTGACATCTTGGCTGGTGCTGTCCAGAGGGTTTTTCGCCTGGAGGGCGATCGCTTGGCGCAGCTGCGCCTGCAGCTGGCGTCTGCTGGATTCTATCGCGAGCGTGCGCTGGCGGGGTGGCTCGTAGCGACCGCAGCCTCCCCGGTGGTGGGGATGGCGCTGGGGATGGGGGCGGCCCAGTGGCAGGGAGAGAGTGGTGATGGCTTTCTCATTTACATGGCTTGCGGAGCGCTTGGGGGATTCATGCTGCTACGTTGGTGGCTCAACAAGCGCATTGCCAATCGGCGATTGAACCTCTACCGGGAGATGCCAGACGCCATTGATCTCCTCGTCATCTATACCGATTCGGGTGTTGCCTTCGACGGAGCCCTGCAGAAGATCATCGAGCAGATGCGCCGGCGCTATCCAACGACCGCCGAGGAGCTCTCGGTGTTGGAGCGAGAGCTTCAGGTGATGCCGGAGCGCGTGAAGGCATTTGAGAACATGGTTCGTAGGCACGATGTGGCGATCGTGCGAGCATTCTGCGCGATCCTGGCGCAGTCTGAGCGGATGGGCTCTCCTATCAGCGAGAGCCTGAAGCAGCTTGCCCAGGAGGCCCGCCGCGACCGCCTGCTGGATGCGGAGAGACGGGCGGGCAAGATCCCGATCTTGATCCAAATTCCCGTTGTCCTCTTTATTCTCCCTGCGCTAATGCTGACGGTGATGGGGCCGGCCATCGTGGAGATTATGCGCACTTTCGGTTTCATCTCGCCTCAGTTTGCATTGGAAGGCGAAGTAAGACTACAAGCGGCGCCTGGACAGATGGCGGAACGGACGTTGACGATCCGCAATGTCGGACAGGCCGCGACAATGGAGCCCTTTTCGGTGGCCGGTGCGGTGCCGCCAGGGACGACGCAGATCGGGCAGATCCAGATCCAGGGCGAGGGCTGGTCTTTGGCAAGCAGCACCTGCGGCAGCATCCTGATGACGCGCCAGGCCTGCACGGTGACGGTGCGTTTTATGCCAAGGGAGAGAGGTGTTCACCCGGGGGAGCTGCGCGTTTCCGATCCGAACCTCTCTCGTCCGGCAGTCTTTCGCCTGGAGGGTATAGGCGGTTAAGGGGGGTCGGCCCTACATCCCCGGCGGAGGAGAACCCGTGGTTGGTCTGTCCCTATTCCGTCTGCTGCGCCGTCGCCGTGGTGGTCCGGCGATCGAGGGTTCTCTTGCGGTTGGGATTTCTGCGGTCGTACTTCTTGGCGTTCTAGATGTGGGAATGGCCTTTCTTGCCACGCAAGGTGTCCAGCGGGCGGCGGATGTGGCGGCGGCGGCGCTGGCTTCGGGAGCGTCGGAGTCCGTCGCCCGCGCCCAGGCTGTGGCGGCGACTCCGGGCTTCATGCGGGGCTGCTTGAGCGTCTTGGTCCGGGGGTGGCCGACGGTGGGCGAGGCCGACTTCGAGGCTCCGGGGGCGCCGATGGGGCCGGGGACGCGGGTGGTTCGTCTGGATGCGACTTGTGCGTGGGGCTGGCTGACGCCCGGTGTACGCCTGGTGGCCGGTCCGACGGCGACTTTCCGTTCGGTCGCCGGGGCGGCGCTGCCATGAGGGGTTTTCGGAGCCGACGCGGCGCGGTGCTCCTGGAGATGGGGTTGATATTGCCCCTCATCGCCCTGGTGCTGGCGGGGATGGTGGCGGTGGGCCTGGCCCAGCTTGACCGCGCCCCGGCGCCCCGAGCAGCGGACTACGCAGCTTCTGCCTTAGCCGCGGCCGCGGTGGCGGGCGAGAGCCTGCCTGCGGTAGCACCCGCGCTCTGGAGCGGCGTGCGTGCAACCTTGGGGAGGCCCGAAGGATCCTGGCGCGGCACAGTAGCCGTCTTCGAGCGCGGCCCGTCGGGTTGGAGCGAGGCCTTCCGAGCGGAGGCGGGCGGCCTTGTGGCGGGCCCGCCCCGTTGGACGGTCTCGGACGGGATCCTGTCGGGGCCGACGCCGCTGGATCTGCCCGTCGGTACACGCCTCTCTGTTGCCGAAGTCTGGGTGGCAGGCCGGAACACCCCCTTTGGGACATTGGGAATCTTCTGGTCGGGGCAGGCGATCCCGCGCTGAGGCCTCGGTCGGCGCTCCCATCTTCTCGGCTATGATCCCGGTCGAGATCCTTTCTCTCCTGCTGGTGGCACTGCTACTGGCGCCTGGCCTGGCGTTGGTGGCTGGTGCGGTCGCGCGTCTCCGCCGCCGTCCCGCTGGCGGCGGTATGACGCCGCGGATCCGGGCCCTGTCGGAGGCCTGGGGCGTGCGGGTGGCGCCGTGGCCGCAGGACGCCTTCCCGCAGATCCTGCCGGGGCGCCTTGGGACGGAGGCCTGCGTGGCGGATCTGGACGGCCGTCGCTTGGGCGTGGTCTTCATTGACGCCGTGGGCCTGCTCGAGGATCGCGGGACGGACTGGGTGGTCGCGCGCGCGGACGGGTCGCCGCGGGTGGTGGCGCACGGGCGCTCCGAGGTCGAGGTCTGGCGCCAGGCGCTCTCGGCCATGGGCGGGGTGGAGGCGTCTGCGATCCTGGTGGCACCAGCGGGGTTTCGCTGGCCCCAGGGACGTCCAGCGCGGGGCGTGGTGGGTGAGGAGCGCCTGAGCGAAGCGCTCTCGTTGGCGAAGCGACTGACGCAGGACTTGCCGGCGGCGCCCTGGCCGCCTTTTCCCGAACAGCCGAGGCCGGCGGGTCTTGGGGTCTGGGCATGGGGGCTGGCGGCGCTGCAAGCCTTTGCCGGCCTGGCGCTTCTGATGGTCGGCCTGGCGCTGGCGGTGGCCGGCGGCGAGTGGGCCCGGGAACTGGCGCGGTGGGGGACATGAGCGCACGCTCACCTTTCGAGATTCTGGGGGTCGGGGAAGACGCGGATGACGAGACCATCAAGTCGGCCTACCGCGCGCTGGCCAAGCGCTGGCATCCAGACCACAATCCGGGCGATCGGACCGCGGAGGAGATCTTCAAGTCGATCACGGAGGCCTATGAGCAGATCCGCAGCGCAGACGCCCGGGCGGCGTGGCGCCGGTCATATTCTGCGGTCGGACGCGAGGCCGGGTTCCATCCCTTCCGTTCGGGCAGCCGCGCGGCCCGAGGCCCGAACCCCTACGATGCGGCCTTCGATGACTTTCATGGCGAGGAGGTACAGATCCGTAGTGGATCCCGCGCGACGCTGGAGCTGACGCTGGAGGAGGCGGTCTTTGGTGCGCGCCGTCCAGTGCGCCTATCGCACGGGACGATTGAAGTCGATGTTCCCGAGGGATCGGAGGACGGGGAGGAGATCCTGCTGCGCGGGGTCATTCCGTCGCCCACCAAGGGACGTCCGCCCTCCGATCTGCGGGTTTTGCTGCGGGTTCGCCCCGATTCGTCCTGGCGTCGCGAGGGCTTGGACCTGCTGCGGGCATTTGAGGTGGACCCGGCTGTGGCGGTGGTGGGCGGCGAGCGTCGCGTGACGCTGTTGGGCGGGCGGACGATCTGGGTGAAGGTACCGCCGGGCACCCAGCCCGGGACATGGATCCGCCTGTCGGGTCTGGGTGTGCGCCGCGGGAAGCAGAAGGGAGACATTCGGCTTGAGCTGCGCGTGCGGATCCCGACCTATCTTGTGGGCGAGGAGCGACGCTTGTGGGAGGAGCTGGAGCGCTTGGGGAGGGACCGCTGATGCGCCTGGCGTCCGATCGCGCGGCTGCGTGGATCCTGGGGCGAGGTTCATGTCTTCGCGGCGGAGGGCGATCTGCGCCCGGTTTGACAGGAGAGTGAAGAGCCGGGGCTCTTCTCTGTCGAGGCACGCGTTGCCTCCTCCGGTCCGCCGCTGGTCTCCTTGAGCGTGCGGCTATTGGTGGCACTGGCGTTCGACGGCAGCAGAATCCAACTGCCGATCGATCTCGAGGACGAGGGGGCCGTTGGCGCCTGAAGGCCGGTGCGTCCGGACGGTCCTGCCGACGGTGGCGGTGACGTCAGGTACCGCCAAGCAGGATGTCCATCTCGAGCTCAGAGAAGCCGCCAACGAGGCGCTCCTCGGTCCCGTCGTTTGCAAGTGTCCAAATGCGGGGGTAGGTGCGGTCAGCGCCGGTGAAGCCGCGAGCGTCGAGGAAGGCGGTGCGCTTGGCCGGGTCCTCGATGGCGATATAGTCGTACGGGATTCCCTCTCTCTCAAGCAGGGACTTGGCCTTGCGGCAGTAGGGGCAGGCGGCGAAGCCGTAGATCCGGTAGCGCGGGACGGCGGCCTGGGGGACGGCGGCGGGGGGAGCGTGGGGGGGCATCGGCGCCTCAGGCTTCACAGGCCGCGCAGCTGAGGAGGTTGCGGACATATTCTTGTGCTGGGTTGGTGGAGCGTTGGTAGTAGAGGGTCTTAAGACCGAGTTTCCAGGCCTGTACGAGGAGGGCGTTGGCGTCCTTCAGAGGGGTTTGGGGATGGATCATGAGGTTGATGGACTGGGCCTGGTCGATGAAGCGCTGGCGGTGGGCTGCTTGCTCGATGATGGCGGTCTGGTCGATTTCGCCGAAGGTCTTGAAGACGTTCTTTTCAGCGTCGGTGAGGAAGTCGAGGCCCATCACCGAGCCGCCGGCGACCAGGATCGCGTCCCAGGTAGCACGGTCGTTACGCCCCTTCTGCTCGAGCAGGCGCTCGAGATATGGGTTGCGGTAGGTGAACTTCCCCTTCTGGAGATCCTTGACAAAGTAATTGGAGTTCAACGGTTCGACCGACGGGGAGACCTGGCCAAGAATGAAAGAAGAGGAGGTCGTCGGCGCGATGGCTAGGCGGGTGGCGTTGCGCACACCATAGCCGCGCGCCACCGGCGCCTCACCGTAGAGGGCGGCCATCTCCCGGGTAGCGGCGAGCGAGCGGTCGTGGATCGTGCGGTGGATCTCGACGTTGAGGCGCTTGGCTTCGAGGCTTTCAAAGGCAATCATGCGCGACTGCAGGTAAGAATGCCAGCCCAGCACGCCGAGGCCGATGGCGCGGTTATCGCGGGCGAAGGCGTGGGGGGCTTGCATCAGGGGCATCCGCTCGGTCTTGCGGATGTACTCCTCCATCACCGCGTCGAGGAAGAAGATCATCGTCTCGACGAGGTCGGTGTCTTTCCACTCGTCCCAGTGCAGCAAGTTGACCGAGGATAGGCAGCAGACGAATGACCATTCGGCACTGGAGGGCAGCGCGATCTCAGAGCAGAGGTTCGAGGCGTGAATCCGCATCCCCTGATCGCGGTACCAGGGTGGAGCGTTGCGGTTGGCGGTGTCGCTGAAGAACAGGTAGGGGTAGCCGGTTTCGAAGCGCTTCTTGAGGATCCGCGCCCAGACCTTTCGCTTCTCGCGATCGCCGTCAATCATCGCCTGCATCCAGGCATCGCTGATGCAAACACCCAGCGACAGACGGTGGATGTCTGATCCCTCCTCGCGGCATTCGAGGAATTCCATCACGTCCGGATGATCGACGTCAAGATAGACCGCGCAGGATCCGCGGCGGACGGCGGCCTGGGAGATAACGTTGGTGTGGGTCTCAAGCAGCTCCATGAAGTGGACAGGGCCATTGGAAGTGCCGCCACTCGAGATGACGGCACCGCGCGGACGCAGGGCGCCGAGATAAGCGGAAGTGCCGGCACCGTGCTTGGTCATCATGCCGATCTCGGCCGTCTTCAGCAGGATCGACTCGATCGTGTCCTCGAAGTAAGAGCCATTACAAGAGATCGGCAGGCCGCGGGCGGTGCCGAAGTTCGACCAGATGGGCGAGGCCAGGCTAATCCAGCCGCGCAGCATGTAGTCTTCGAACTTGTCGGCAAAGCCAGGGCGGCGAAGGTAGCCCTCAGCGGCCTCCGCGATCTGGCGGATCCGCTCCTCGGCCGTCTGACCGGGCAGCAGGTAGCCGCGAGAGAGGAAGGTACGGCTGTCGTCGTTGAGCCAGTAGGCGACGGTCTTGGCGGTCATCGGAGGGGCCTGTCCTTGAAGAGCAGCGTGCGTCTGAAGACGGAGGGGGCACCCCTCCGCCTGGGGGGAGCGGGGGGTCGGAGGATTAGAAGAGCTCGTCCTCGTTCCAGGTCCGGTTCTTCTTGGCGTAGTCGACGGGGCGCTTGTTGAAAAAGTCAACCATGTTGTTGCCTAGCACCTCCTCGTCCATCCAGCGCGTCTTTTCGAGGCGGACCGGATCCACAGGGAGGCAGGGCTTGAAGCCGATGGCAGCGAGAGAGACGTTCAGACGGTTTGCCACGTAGTCCCTGAGGATCTGGGCGTCGAGGCCATCGCCGACATAGTCCCCGACCATCCAGTCGATGAGCGCGCTCTCACAGCGGAAAGCCTCCTCGGTCTCCTGCAGGATCCGCGCCTCGAGCTCAGCGTCGAAGAGATCGGGATACTCGGTGCGCAGCGTGTTGATGATCTTGATGCCGACATGGGCGTGCAGCATCTCTTCGTTGCGCGTATACTGAACCTGCTGCGCCGTATCCTTCAGCACATTGCGGAATCTATTCATCCACAAGACGACGTAGAACTGACTGAATAGAGAGACATTTTCGACGAAAAGCGTGAAGAGCGTAACGGCATAGACATACTGCTTACGCTTGTCGTTGCGATAGACCGGGGCGAGATACTTGCGCAGGTAGGCCACGCGCCCGGCGATGACAGGATTCTTGAGATTTTCCTCGAAGATCTCGGTCATCTGCAAGCGGTCGAGCAACTTCTCGTAGGCCATGTTGTGGATGACCTCTGAGTTGGCCATCGCAAAGCCGAGGTCGGAGATCGAGGGGTGGGGGAGGTTTTCGCCGAGCTTTGCCCAGAAGGTCTTGACTGCGATCTCGATCTGGCCGATCGCGCTGAGGCAGCGCACGATCATCTCGCGTTCCTTGTCCGTCAGGTCGGTCTTGAACTGCGCGTAGTCGGCCTTGAAGTCGAACTCGTTCGGCGTCCAGAAGCCTGCCCAGATCCGGTTGATGAACTCTTGGGTCCAGGGGTAGTGGTTCGGCTTGCGAGAGATCTGCTCCTCGAAGAGGCCCCGGCGGGCCTCGCCGGAGACGACGCGGAGCGGGGGTGTGGGTGCTCCCGTGGGGGCGGCGGACAGAGGGGCGGAGAAGATCTGGGGGAGGGCGCTCATGGGGCTCGTTTTCCTATATTTTGTGTTCAGTTGGGCCGCTGAGGACCCTCATTTGGTCCTTGGGAGAGGGCAGATGGGGTTTTCCGGCGTCCAGCACAAGCCCCCCCAGGAGGGTTTTGGAGACCTGCGGTTTTCGTGCAGGTTTCCCATGCTCTGTGTCTGGGATTCTATGGAAGGGGAGAAGGGGATGATCTCCCGCGGCCCCTAGGGCCGCGGGGTCTATGGGAGAGTTTTAGGGAGGGAGTTGGCTTAAGGGCTGGTAAGAGCGGCGAGCGCGATCCGGTCATGGGCGGAGAAGGCGGGTCCGATGCTATAGTGCCAGCCCGGGTGTTGCTGGATTTGGCGCGATCGAACGCCTTCCTGAAGCCAGGCCTTGAGGGCGTCGCTGGGATGGCGCAGTCGGAGTTCTCGCATGACCTTGGCGAAGGAGGGGCTCCAGCGGCCGCGGGCTTCGACGGGGGGTCGGAGCATCTGCTCGAGGCGGTGGTAGGAGACCGGGCGGTCGGCGCGGATAATCTCACCGAGCAGGCGAGCCTGCCAGACGGCGTCGGGTTCGCCCATCAAGGCGCCGCGGGGGACGGGGCGGCCGATCATCGGGTGAGCAACGGGGGGTTCAACGGGCTCAGGTGGGGTGAGGCCGTAGAGGATTGCGGCCTTGGCGCGTTCGACGGGGCTGAGGCGGCGCACGGCGGGACTGTCGCGGATCTCGGGGGCGAGGCGTGTGGCTTTGGGATGGACACGCCAGGTGCGGAAGCCATCGAGGGCGGCGGCCTGGGTTAGGCGCTCGGGGGCGGCCATCTGGGGAATCCAGATCTCGAGGAGGGCGGCACCGGCGGCGGCGACTTCGAGGGCACGAGCCGTTGGGGTCGGACTTTGGATCCGAAAGAAGACGGCGACGGTGAGATCGCCCGTGCGGAAGCGCAGATCCGCGCGAGCTTCGCCGACTTTGCCGCCGCGCTGGGCGTCCTCGAGGATGATCTCGTTTGCAGGCGCGAGGGTTTCGATCTGGATGTCGGAGGCGAAATGGCGCAACTCCGGCGTCAAGACGCGTCCATGGGCGGCGAGGAGGGCGGCTGCGGCGGCGCGCATGCCGGCGTCGGCGGCTTGTTCCTCGACGCAGGTCGTGTGGGTGGCGTGGGCGAAGTGGGCCTGGAGGATTTTGCCGCGCTTGGCGATGAGATCGCCCCCGCAGGCGGGGCATTTCAGGCCGCAGGCGCGCCCGGGGGCGGCGTCGGCGACGTGCTGGAGGCTGCCGTAGGAGGTAACACCGTAGGTGAGGCGGATCATGTGGATGGCTTTCTGTCTGTGTCCGGGCGAACCTGCCCTCCATCGGAGGGGGAAGGTTCGCCCTTTGTTGGGTTGGGGTCCCAGAACAGTGAGGTGATGCAGCGCTGGATCTGGCTTCCGGTCGGTGACCTATAGGCGTCTCTGGAGCACCTGTGCGGATCTGACGACCCAGTCGTTGGAGGTCTCGTCCCATTTGGACGACGAAGGTCGGGTCCTTGAACGGATCTAAGCGGATGTTCTCCAGAATGGTGGCGGGGCTGATGGACGAGGCGTCTTCAAAGGATCTGGTAAGATGTCCAGACGGCGGCGGCGAGGGGGTTGAGATAGAGGCTGCGGCGTCTGGCGAGGACCTGGGCGGCGATGCCGGCCAGGGCCAATATCGAGGTCTTGGAGAAGATCTTCTGTCTCCTAGTGGGAGCGGTAGGAGGGGCTAGGCGATCGTGTTGGGCCGTCGACGAGGGAGTTGATGTCGAGGGCCATCTTGACGTTTTCTGGAATTAGGTAAGGGGAGGAGTCTTGCCCCTTGAGGGGGCAAGGCTCCTTGGGGTTGGTCCGCGGCTCAAGCTGAGAGGGGGGTCAGGGCGCGGATCCGGAAGCGACGCATTCCGTCGCGGTCCTCTGTTTGGAGGCGCACGCGGTAGGCTTGGTCTTCGGCGACGGCGACGCCGTCGAGGGCCTCGTTGAAGGCGGTGGCCTCGACGGTACCGGTCGGATCTGAGAGGCGCAGGATCATCAGGCGATGGCCTTGGCGGGTGCGCTTGCGCTCGACGGAGAGCACGACCGCGGCGATCTCGGCTGTGCCGCGCGGGGCGGCGTCGGCGTCGATGAGGGTCCGCAGGCGGCTCTTGGCGGCCACCCCCTCCAGGGGATGTCCAGAGAGATAGAAGCCGAGCGCTGCGCGTTCGCCGGCGAGCAGTTCCGCCCGCGGCATTTCCGGCAGATGCGCTGCCTCAAACAGGCTCAGCAGCGAGGCCTGTCCGCCGTCGTGCCCACGCCGGATCCGTGCGAGCACATCCGCGCGGGTAGGCGCAAGGCCGTCGAGTGCGCCGGCGAGCGTCATGGCCTCGAGGGCCTTGCGCCCGACGGTGCCCTGGACGCGGGATAGGAAGTCGTCGAGATCGACGAAAGGACGCTGGCCTCGTGCGGCGACGACAGCCTCAGCATCGCGGTCGCCGACCCCTCGGATCCCGGCCAGACCCCAGCGGACGGCGTCGCCCTCGAGAGAAAAGCCGGCACGGGAGGTTTGGACAGAGGGCCTGAGCACGCGCACCCCCCGACGGCGGGCCTCCTGACCGATGATGGCAAGGCGGTCGGTGTCGTCGCGGTCGTGCTGCAGCAGCGCTGCGAAGAAGGCGGCAGGGCGGCGGGCGGAGAGGCGGGCGGCGCGGTAGGAGAGGGCGGCGTAGGCCACGGCATGGCTCTTGTTGAAGCCATAGTCCGCGAATTTCATCAGGAGGTCGAAGATCTTGGCCGCGTCCTCGGCGCCTATGCCACGCCTGGCGGCGCCGTCTAGGAAGACCTGGCGCTGGGCATCGAGCTCACTCCGGATCTTCTTGCCCATTGCGCGGCGGAGGAGATCTGCCTGGGCAAGGGTGTAGCCCGCCACCGTACGGGCGATCTCCATCACCTGCTCCTGATAGACGATGACACCGTTGGTCTCGGCGAGGATTCCCGCGATGGAGGGGTGGGGGGCCTCCATCGCCTGGCGGCCGTGCTTCACCGCGGCGTAGGTCGGGATTTGCGCGATCGGGCCGGGGCGGTACAGTGAGACCAGCGCCACGAGATCGGAGAAGCGGTCGGGTACGATCTCACGCAGCGCCGCGCGCATCCCGTCGCTTTCGAGCTGGAAGACGCCAAAAGTGTCTCCTTTGGCCAGGAGCGCGTAGGCGGCGTCGTCGCCGAAGGAGGGGTCCTCTGGCAGGGCCTGGCCGGCCTCAGCGGCCATCGCCTCAGCATCAGCGAGGACGTCGAGGGTCTTGAGGCCGAGGAAGTCGAACTTGACGAGCCCTGCCTCTTCCGCGGCCTTCATCTCGATCCCGAGCACCGGCTGTCCGTCGGCGCCTAACGCCACGGGGGCGAGGGCGGCGACAGGGCCAGGCGCAATGACGACGCCGGCCGCGTGTTGCGACTGGGTGCGCACCGCCCCTTCGATGCGCTGGGCGACGTCGAGGAGGGCGGCGACCTGGGGGTCGCGCGCGGCCTCGGCGAGCGCGGGTTCGAGGCGGGCCTCGGCTATCGTCACTGGGTTGGCCGGATCGTGAGGCACGAGGCGGGCGATGCGGTCGCCCAGCCCGTAGGGCAGGCCCATCGCGCGTGCCGCGTCACGCACTGCCGCGCGGGCGAGGATACGTCCGAACGCGCCGATGGGCAGCACGCGGGCTGCACCGTGGCGCTGGCGGACATAGGCCACGACCTCGGCGCGCCGGCCCTGGTGGAAGTCGACGTCGAAGTCGGGCAGCGACACGCGGTCGGGGTTGAGGAAGCGCTCGAAGAGCAGGCCGTGGGCGATTGGATCGATGGCGACGATCCCGAGCGCCCAGGCCACGAGCGATCCTGCGCCCGAGCCGCGCCCGGGGCCCACGGGGATCCCTTGCGATCGCGCCCAGCCGATGAAATCGGCTACCGTCAGGAAGTAGCCAGCGAACCCCATGCGCACGATGACATCGAGCTCGCGGTTCAAACGCTCGGTGTAGGCTTCAGGCACAACGCCCATGCGGTGGCGCAGGCCCTGGCGGGCCGCCTGGGTCAGGGCCTCAGCTTCGGTCTGGCCGCCTTGGGTGGGAAAGACGGGTAGGAGCGGCTTGCGCACGGGTGCGCCCGCTGCGCAGCGCCGGGCGATGGCGCGTGCGTTTTCGATGGCCTCGGGCAGGTCGGCGAAGAGGGTTTCGAGATTGGGGATTGCGTGCGCGTCCTGCGGCGCGCGGATCCGGTCAGCCTCGAGGATGGTGCGCCCTTCCGAGATGGCTGAGAGCACGTCTGCGGCCAGATGGTCCTCGGGCGCGGCATAGCGGGTCTCATGGGCGGCAACCAGCGGCAGGCCGGCGCCTGCGGCGGCGGCCCGCAGCAGGGTCTCGCCCGGACCCGGCGTCGGAGCATGGCGGTCGAGGTCGATGGCGACACGGCCAGGCAACAGCATCGCCAGCGCCTGGGCCAGGGCTTCAGCGGCAGCCGGCTGGAGGCCGAGCAGGGGTGAGCGGCGGCCCCCGACGAGCGCGATCACGCCCTCGATCTCGAGGTCAGCGAGCGTGGCCGCGCGCGGCGCCAGCGCCTGGCCTTCGAGGGCAAGGCGCGACAGGAGCGCCGTGATCCCGTCGAAGCCGGCCGGGGTCTGGGCCAGCAGCGCAATCGCGCCCTCGGTCGTTTGGCCAAGCACGGTTTCGCGGAAGGCGACGGTGGCGCCGACGATGGGCTGCACGCCCTTGGCTTTCATCGCCTTCTGGAAGGACCAGGCACCGGCGAGGGAGTGGACGTCGGTCAGCGCAACGGCGGGCACACGGTTGGCGGCGGCGATTTCAGCGGCCTGCTCTGGGCGGAGGAGCCCCTGGCCGATCGAGAAAGGCGAGAGGGTACGCAGCATGGGGACCATCGGGTGGAACTCCTTCTTCCCGCCTCTGGGGAAGGCGGCGGGGGCGCGCCTGTCGTCCCGCCGTCTTCTCTCCGCCGTCTGGTAGACGGCGTTGGATCCGGGGTCCGTGGTTCTCGCCGCGCCGCTAGGCGCGGACGTCGGTGGCGAGGATCTCGCTCTTATCAAGCGTTTCGACGATGATCTGCGCCTCGTTGTGCACCGCGATCCCGTCGCGAGGCCGGTCTTTTGCCCGCCGACGTGAATTCGGTCGCGCGGCGGCACGAGGTAGAGCGCGCGCCTGGGGGTGATGGGCAGGGTGGCGCACCCGCCAGCGGGCGAAGGAGAAGGAGTGGCGGGCCTTGAGCCGGCCCGCGGTCGGCACGCACGAGGGGGCGGTGGTTGGCGGCCATTGGGATGTCATGGTGGGTGGCGGTCCTCGGGGTTAGGTGCCAAGGACTGCCGCGCGTACCGCATCTGCGCCCAGGCGAACATGGACGTCGTTGAAGTCGGCCTTCTCGCCCGCGCCATTGGGGGGCAGGGCGATGCGGACTGCAAGGCCGCGGGTACGCATCGCCGCGGCTGCGCGCTCGGCTGCGTCGAGGCCGGGGGCACCGAGGTCGGCGGCGACGATCACCGAGCGGACCTCCGTGCCGAACGTGACCTGGTGGAGCAGGCCTGCGCCGAGCGCGACGGCCACTGGCAGCCCGGTGCATTCGCGCAGCGACAGGCCGGTCTCGGGCCCTTCGCAGAGGACGACGGTTTCGCCACGGCCCATGCGCACGGCTGCGCCGCGGACGTCGCCGCGTGTCAACTTGGCCGTCTTGAGGGGAGCCTTGTGCCCGTCGCGCACGAGGATCTGCTGGACAGCGCGCAGCTTTCCCTCCGCGTCTGAGGCAGCGAAGACGAGGGTGTCGAGAACACCGAGCGTTTCCGCACCTTCGCCCAAGAAGGCCAGGGCCTTTCCGCCGATGCGTCCCTGGCGGAGCCAACCGCCGGGGACTATGGAGATCCCGCGGGTGCGTAGGTAGGCCGCGGTTGCTGCGCCTGTCACCCCGGCACGCCGCCAGATCTCGAGGGCCTTGGCGCGGCGCCGAGCGAGGTCCTCGGCGTCCTCGGCTGCGCGCTGGGCCGCGGAGACGACGACGGGGCGCTCGCCCGCAGGCAGGCCGAGCCAGCGGCGGATCTCCTCGATAGCGGCGCGGGGGTCGATGCCGCGCATGCGGGCGACGAGATCGACCATGTCGCCTTTGTCGCCGCTGGAGAAGTCGATCCACTTGCCGCGCTTGGGGCCGAGGATGAAGACCGAGAGCCTGCCACGGCTTTCGAAGCGTAGCGTGCGACCGCAGCGCTGGCCTTTTTGCCCGATCGCCCAGGGGGCGAGGTCGAGGGCGTGGTCGTTGGCGGCAGCGGCGATGTCGGAAAAGGTGCCCATGGCGTGTCTCCTATGGGAGGGGCAAGGTCGTTGATCGGGCCTTGCCTCCTC
>Ga0308417_1000480_pt1 | contig 29071 bp, 33 predicted proteins | sample HotsprSampleOS65_FD_203528 | JGI IMG/M metagenome (GOLD analysis project Ga0308417, IMG submission 203528) | Hot spring phototrophic mat microbial communities from Octopus Spring, Yellowstone National Park, Wyoming, United States - 20090730_OS65 ...
GACCGAACAACAACCTACAGACCGACTTCTTGAGAGAGAATAGACCTGCTGGATCTACATCCACTGTGGGCTGGCTATCTACGTAGATGAACCAGTTCCACCCCTCGCCTGCCGGGTCCACCTGCGAGAAGCGGCCTGCGCCTGGTTCATAGAAGCGGACGCCGAGGTGGAGGAGGTCGGTGAGCGAGGAGTCCATCCAGTGGGTGTAGTACCCCAGCTGCCCGACGTACCGATATGGATTGTCCAGCGTCGATACCATGATCGGATATTCGTTCCCCCACGCATCATAGTCATACCGGTCGGTGATGGTACTCAGCCCCTCCGTCATCATCACTGTGCTCCCAAGCCCATCGAAGTAGTAGTAGTCTGCCACTGGGTTCTCCCCAGGCTCAAACCTCGCCACCAAACCCCCATCCGGCTCTCGGATGTATACCACATTCCTTCCGCTGCTGTTAAACTCCTGTATCACCGCCGGAATGCTCGCAGTCGGGTAGGTGACACGCGTGTAGGATATGCTCATCTCCGAGTTCAGCCCAATCCTGTACTAAGTCACGTCACAGGTCATCCTGGACAACTGGTCCTGCTGGTCATGGACGCAGTTGCTTCTGACTGAACGCAATGTGGTACCCAACAATGTTGCCACTGCCATCAACGTACAGGTAAGCTACCCACAATCCGCCCATGGGCGTGAATACCTTCTGGTATACGTACACCCTCATGGCGCTCGGGGGGGAGTAGGCTTCGGCAGAAATCCCCGACCTATGTTCCCAGGCCGTTCCACGCAGTCAGGCGGCCCCAGCTTCTCCTCGACAGTCCTAACCGTACTTCCCGGCTGACCCACGATCTGCACCGTGGCCACCCATTGGTTCCACCTGACGACACTTTGTTGCTCGTAAGCATAGAACATCCCGAGAACGAATATCACGATGAGCACAATCATCGCTAGCCCCAGGAAAAGTTGCTTCTGCATCACTCAATCCTCCTGTTTACCTGCGCAGCGCGGAATCGTTTGGCAGATCCTTGATGCTATTCTTGCAGCAAGTGTAGCAGTCTGGGTACTTATTGAAAGGCCAAAGCGACTGGTCCCTGGCGCAGGCCCCTCCCCGCTTGTTTGCAGTGACGTCATTCGGATCGCCCTCATCTCTGCTCATGTACCAGGGCGCAAAGTAGCTCTGTGCTATCCCACCACCCAAGCACCGAGCAGCTCGACATGCCATGTAACAGTGTGCGAGTTTGTCGTTGCGGGCATGGATCTCCTGTGCTTTGGCGAATGCATTGTCGATGCATCTCTGTGCACAGACTATTACACGAGCGGCCACCACGATGCCTCCGACGACAAGGGCCGACTCGCCCCGCGGGTCCAAGGCCCAGGAGGGCTGGTTGTTGGCATATCCATACTCGGCGACCGCATCCTGGGGGATCGGATCCCTCTGCGAGAACCGCCCCACACCGGGTTCATAAAAGCGCACGCCGAGGTGGAGGAGGTCGGAGAGCGAGGAGTCCATCCAGTGGGTGTAGTACCCCAGCTGCCCGACGTACCGATATGGGTTGTCCAGCGTCGATACCATGATCGGGTATTCGTTCCCCCACGCATCATAGTCATACCGGTCAGTGATGGTACTCAGCCCCTGGGTCATCATCACTGTGCTCCCAAGTGAGTCGAAATATCCGTCCAACCTGTAGGTCAGCATGACGTCACACCCACCTGCACCGCCAACTGCATGCCCACCAACACCTATATACCATCTAGTCAATTGTGCCACTGCAGCTTACTTTGCCAGAAAACCACTTCCGAGCGCCACGCCAGACCAAATACGGAAGAGCAATCATTGCCACCAGGATAGCAGTAAGCAAGGACGAGTTAAGTACCCCATTACTCCATCCCTGACCATATACGATCACACCATCCGCCCGCACCGCATACGTCTCTCTCCATACCAAAGGCGAGGAGCCATTTCTCCTAACACGGTAAAGTACCAAAACTAAACTCGACGGTTCACTCATGATACCGCTCTCTGAACTAGGAGGTGAATACTCAACTCGATAGTACCTATCACCAACCTTCATAATACAAGTGCGTGTTTGTATAGCACCACTCAGAAACCGCAGCTCGGAGAGATCCTTTGGCCAGCGGATAAGATTGCCACTCTGTAGAGCATCTACGGTCTGCTCAAGCATTCTCGTTGTCTGCTTGTCCAATCCCTCAGCGGCATATCCACAGCTGCATAGCACGGCGAGAAACATCACCAAGAGCACATCAGTCGCCCTCATAGTACGCCTCAATTCTGTCAACCCTCCCCTCACTATCAAAGGATATCTCGCGCACATTGTATGCATGCGATCCAGGAACGCGTCCCGACATTGTGTAACGCCATGTAACATTTTTCGCTTTCGCAGGATCAGCCGGTATAACCGTTCTTGAGTCTAGATATGAGTCCAAGGGCCTACCTAGCAGGTTCCACACCTCTTGCGAGTTATAACCCTGCCTTATGGAGCGAAACCTACGCTCATCGTAGCTGAGCGGATACAAGGTGCTATCCTCCCCCCACCCCCAAGTCCACAGAACCTCCAGAAACAGAAACGCTAGAATAAATTCGCCCAGAATTATCAGGAGAGCAATTAAAAGGAACTTCCGCACCTCTGAATCACCTCACCTTGGTACTTTTGCCTACTAACTCCGCTCCCAGACACACTTAACGGACCTGACGCCTCTTGGGAAGCTAGGGGTGGTAGAGGGATATGGAAATTCTTCTTGATCATTCGGTTTGAACTTGCCACGATCCCCGGCGTGCCTAGTTATCCAGCTCCTCGTGCACGAAAGCTTTATCGTCCAGTCCTCGCATGGATGCGCTCCTTTCTTAGTGCACTTGGCGATGCACTTTGAACCATCTGGCAATTTGGTGTTGCTCCATGATCCCCTCAGACGGGTGCCTGAATAACAGTGTACACAATCCACAGCATACCAGGTATTGATCCGCACAGAGCGTATCTTCTCTGCAGTGTCATCTTCATAGACGCGTTTGATGAAATCCACCACCGTCCCACAGCTATCGTCTACATAGAGTTCGCCACGCAGCCAACCCCACAAGGTGGCTCGTCCGCTGGGATCTATAGCCACGGTTGGATTGTTCTCCACATAGACATACAAGTTATAGCCCTGTAGGGCCGGGTCCACCTGCCCGAAGCGGCCGACGCCTGGCTCATAGAACCGCACGCCGAGGTGGAGGAGGTCGGTGAGTGACGAGTCCATCCAGTGGGTGTAGTACCCCAGCTGCCCGACGTACCGATATGGATTGTCCAGCGTCGATACCATGATCGGATATTCGTTCCCCCCACGCATCATAGTCATACCGGTCGGTGATGGTACTCAGTCCCTCCGTCATCATCACTGTGCTCCCAAGCCCGTCGAAGTAGTAGTACTCTGCCACTGGGTTCTCTCCAGGCTCGAACCTCGCCACCAAACCCCCATCCGGCTCTCGGATGTATACCACATTCCTTCCGCTGCTGCTAAACTCCTGCACCACCGCAGGAATGCTCGCAGTCGGGTAGGTGACAAGCGTGTAGGATGTGCTCATTCCCGAGTTCGACCCAACCCTGTGCTAAGTTACGTCCCAGGTATGTGATGTCATATTTGGAAAACGCCATCAGCAGCCCCTAAGCGTTGTACACTTAGGTGACTGTGTCATTCCAGCTCATGCTTACTGCAGCATTGTATTGCCAGTTAGTGTCCGGAGGCGCCTTCCACCCGATGCTGTGCCAGTTACTCTTTTGGCAAATCCCTACAACTAGCCTGGTCCACTCACCGCGGCGGAAGTGAGCCGGGTGGATCCGGCATACCTGGCATGTCTGGCCAGCCCGGCGGTGGTACACTCCCAGGTTGTCCCTGCTCCATTATGATTCTGGCCAGCATGTCCGATGTTCTTATAAGGTCAACCTTCCATGCCCTGTTACGCTTGGTAACCAGTATGGGTACCCCCATCTCCTTGAATTGCCGAGGCAATCGCGGATCTGCGAACGGCCCAGACGGGATACCTTTGGGCCGCAGATTCACCTGAGCGTCGTTTCCCTCCAACCGCAACAGAATCAGTACATACTCAACTCCCTCCTTAGGCGGAATATCCCATTCTAAGAAGTCGAAGATGCCCCTCTTCGTTGTCGATGCGGAAGACTCTAACAGCGTTCTCGACTCCTCTGTAACCGTCTGCATCAAGGCCATCCTGTCATCACTAAGCGCAGCCACGATGAAAAGCCGAGCCGCGCCCACAGGATTTGCGCTCTGATCTCTACATCCTGTAACCAATACTATCAAAACGGTCGCACAGAATCCGAGCTGCTTTACCAAGTGAACCATACTTGTCCTCCATTTGCTGGTCTGGCAACGTGCCCACAGTTGGCATGGGACTGGGCCAGACAACTGTTTTAGCGACAATCACACCCGAAATAGCAGACGTGAACCTCATTGTAGCATTTCGTCGGACCAAGAGGCGTGAAACCGTTGAAAATCATGCAGCAGTAGTACTTAATGTCACAGCAGTCTTGGCAGAACGCCGCACTGTCTTTCTTCTTGTCACAAGGATTGACGCCACCCATACATTCGGGCAAGTCTGGGAGGAGCCAACAAAAGTACTCCTCGCACGATCGAACACTCCAAGCCTTGCCCATACACTTTGCGAAGACCGACCAGTAGCACTTTTCATAGTCCTTTTGTGCATTGATCTTCTCACGGCATGTTTCGAATGCCTTCTTGCTGCACTGCGCCGACTTCTTTAGCCAATCCCATGACAATGGCTTGAATCCATGGGGATCAATCTTTCCTGTTGGTACAGCCCCCGCGTATATATAGTCGTTAATTAGATCGAGCGGATCCCTCTGCGAGAACCGCCCCACACCGGGCTCATAGAACCGCACGCCGAGGTGGAGGAGGTCGGTGAGTGAGGAGTCCATCCAGTGGGTGTAGTACCCCAGCTGCCCGACGTAGCGATATGGATTGTCCGCCGTCGATACCATGATCGGGTATTCGTTCCCCCACGCATCATAGTCATACCGGTCGGTGATGGTACTCAGTCCCTCCACAGGATCGTGCCGCCCTCACCTTGATAGAGACTTACTCAGGCTGCATACAACACAACCCCCTCTCACTATGCTAGTCACCGTTGCCGTCACAAGTCAATTGACAATTTCGTCTTCGGTGGCATGCAAGTAGGACGACCACTATGCACAGGATAGACGCTGCCGATATGACGGGAAGCCACTGCCGCGCTGGCCGCAGACCCAGGGAAGCTCTCCATCTGTGCTCCCACCATGTCAATGTGCGTCCCGTACACTGGGCAATTGCATGCTCGAAGGATCCGCCCTCTGCGGTGCGCGCTATGATCCGGCCTAAAATCCGGTCATCGGGGAAGCTATCAGAGATGTAATCGACTATGCTTCTGCTTTCCCATAGAGCAAGACTTAACCCCTCCTGATCCGCCGGGTAACTAGCTGCGAGGCTGGCGAGAGGCAGTGGTCCCTTCGTGATAAGTATGTCTTTGGGCAGTGCATCCTTATCGATATTGGTGTAAGAGACCCTCATCGCTACCCCCTCCAAAAACCAAAGTGGAGGTGCCGAATCTCCGGGGTTGTACCAGGTCATTGAAACCGCATGCGTCACCTCGTGAAGAAGAGTACACGTTGTCATCTTATCTCTCGGGATATGTATCTCAATTTGACCACCGATACAGCGGGTGACCGCAGACAAGGACGGTTTCGCACCCGTTACCCGCAGAAAGCTGTCCTGGTTTTCATGTATCACCAAACGTATCCGCCGACGGTCCCGCGGAGCGAGTCCTATCTTAGAATGAACAGCGCTAAGCACTAGTTCGCAGTCGCGGATTATTTCCTGGGCATCGTCTACCGCTACAGACGACCGCACCTCAAAGTGCTTGGACGTAGCTAGTACGTAGCACGTTTCTGCTGCTAACGATCGCGAGACTGAACTCCCCAGCCACAACAGAGCAATCCCGACAATTCCGTACACACGCAACGCGAAGTATCTATCTCCAATGTGGCTTGTCTTCATCTGCAAATCCCACATGTATTCTATGGCTCTAGACGAGCCTCATCCGTTTCCATCCGATAGTAGTCACGAAGTGAACCGTACTTTAATGCGTTGGCACTCAGGCAGAGGGGAAGAGCGCTAAGCTTCCACTTACCATCCTCGCGTAATACAACCGAGATCATCCGTTTTCCGCGCACGCTATACTCCACAACGACAGGTCTGTCCTGTTCCCAGCTGAGCCATTCAGCTGGATATCCCCTGCCCACGCTGCTCTGGAGTATGTTTACTATCAGTGTGCGACTTGCGTTCGGCACCACCCTCACATTTCTTTTGAGATCGTAGTCCGACAGACCATCCAGGGCATAATTCCTACACAACCTGTCCAATGCCCTTGGCATTCTGACGGCATAGTTGAGCTGCCGGACGACTATTGATCGGCTATACAGCAGGCTACTAATTTTACCAACGTCGCGGTCACGAACGGCGATCAATGCCTCCGAAACAGCTTGTTCGGCGCCAGCTAACTCATTGGCTTGCACAAAGCTCGTGCGCACTTGCCAAAGTCCCCATAAGATCAACCCCGCCATGATCGCTAGCATTGCTAGCATCAGTCCATATGCGCCCCGTCGGGGAAATATACTTGTGAACCTCATCAACTTATCACCGCACTTATCTCGGTTTGCTGTAATGGACGCTAAGCTTGCACCAGTCCTCCAACTGCTGTGCAAACGATGGCTCCTTCGACTTACGAGCAAGCCATGCCTCGCAGCTCCTTGTGAACTGGTCTAGGTTTACCACGCCGAAATCATCCTTGTCGTAACGCATATAGCTCAGGAACTCATCAAGGAGTTTGTCTGGAACATCGTTCATCCAATGCTCAAACATTTCTTTACAGAAGTTAGCCCTCTCGCAACTCCTGGCACCCTGCTTACACAAGCCGTAAATCCGGGCTGGGCCAGGCAATGTGATGGAACCCGATGTAGCACATGCTTTGAAGTGATGTCTCCATCTCTTTGGGATCAGTAGACACCACCAAGGCATACGACCATCCGGATCCACATATAGTACAGGATTGGCAAGCGCGTATCCGTATGCGCTGGCCAAGGAACTGACCGGGTCCACCTGCGAAAATCTCCCCACACCCGGCTCGTAGAACCGCACGCCGAGGTGGAGAAGGTCGGGTCGCTGGCTGTGTGATAACTCCCGGTTATAACCAGGGTCCGCTTCAAGTCACAAACCAGTGTATTCTGCTTGATGCACATAAACAAGAGCGAGACTAATCTACTCGGGGCCTGTCCAGTTGAGTAAATAATCTGCATATGGTCCTTCATAAAAATATAGTATCGGCAGAGGAGCCAGAGCTAGAACAACAAGTATCCACCACTTGCGACTGCGGATCACTTCCGCAGCGGATAGTAACCAGATCACACTTGCAAAGTATCTAACAAGAGCTACAATGGCAAACCCAAAGAAAGGCAATATACCTATCTGATCTATGTAATCAACTTTTCCGCCAACTACATCCCAATACGGAACCCTATGTACCCCTAGGAGGAAGAAAGGTAAGATGACGAGAAACAAATAATAACCAGATATAACCGCAAGTACGACCGGGGAATACCTCATCCCATGTTTTAGGAACGAGATATACAGCTTTTCTGAGGTAGGCCGTTTCTCCTGAGAACCACCAACCAACGACACAGAATGGTTGACCTCACTACATATACCATTAGTTGTCCCTTTCGAGCTATCTGAACCACCAGAACCTGCAAAAGAGTAACCAGCAATAGCAGCTGCCTCGTAGATACCAAGGAAGAATATTAAGCCCAGAGTCTTGTATACAGGAGATCTGGCCCATTCCTCAATTGCATACCGTAACGCGGGCAGGTTGTACAACAGAAAATCAATGCTAATTACGAGAATTCCAAGTATACCACCCACAATTGCAGGATAATACAAGCGTCTAACCTGTAGTCGCTTCCCAACCTTGAATCCAGCCATGAACAAAACTACCAACGCAGCCACGAGCTTGGATAAGAAAAAGATGGCTTCCATCTCCCAGTTTGAAAACCATGGCACTTTTAACAACCCCAGCATCAGCCCATAAAGGCCTACCATTATCAACAGATACACTGCAGGCCAAATGAAAGCTATGCGGAATAGAAAACGCATGATCCTAGGCAGTTCCTCCACCTTGTACCCACATCCTTTTTGGATAGTATCGCTAGTTGTGGCGTCTCTCCAATGCTCATTAACCGTGTCGAATTAAGCCTGCAATAAGTTCGCAGGAAACGTCACACAACGACTTCCGGTAGCGAGAGCCCACCAACAAAGGTTTCCTCTAGGTTAAATGGTGATGCCTCAGAATGACTTCCCTGGAATAGATTGACGCCAATTTCAACAACGGACATCCTTGGTTCGATATCCGATCACCAAGTAGTGCATTCACAGTAGTCGGCGATATCATTTACCGGATTCCCGATTATAATCCCCATCGCCATACATGGAAGTCGGCAAATTATAGTTTACCTACAAGGTGCCTCCATGATGAACCTACTACTAAATAACCGAAAGGCTAGTCTACTTAACAAGCTTTAGGTCATCTATCGTTGGTCCACCTCTCCTCTTTTGCATAATACACAGCAACCAACAAGGTTCATTCCATCTATCCACTATGGGCATTCCATCCTTGGATAAAAGAAACTCCGCTATCGTTGGATTCCCGCAAACGACCCGAATCGCACAATCGGAAGATTCGAAAGACTGAGGCCTCCGAAGCCGCCCACTTAGAGATATAATCTCTATCGTGCATACGACACCCTGTGGTGTTACAAAGTTAACAACGCCATCTTTCGAATCTAACAAGATCACACGCGAAAGAGCGTCTTTTGCGCTATCGTTAGCCTCTCGATAGTTCCAGAGCAGTATCCGTAGCTTTGACACTTGCTGACAAATGCCTTCTTGGTACACTTGTTGCTTACGAAATACTCCTGCTGTAAAGCACCAACCGACATACAAGACATTGATCAAAACTAGAAAAATTAAGACTATGCGACGAACCTTTGGCCAAATTGGCATCTTAGACAAGACCTCCTACTGTACTACCCAACCAAGCACCTGATTCCAATCGCTAGGTTTGCCCTTGGGAGCACCGTAGCATGGCGATGACTTATCGCACAGATATTGCCAGATGTAATCCGCAGCTTTCTGCACTGGATCCTCCTTCATACTCCTGGGCCAGTTACCACAATGTAGCAACTCGTGCAAAAGTGTTGGACAGAGGTCATCGCCTGTCGTAGCTTCATAGAACTCTATTTTGCACTGCCAGCCGCCAAAAGACGGCCAGCAAATAGCACTACCCATGCTGGGGCCATCAAATGGGTTAAGCCAATGATCCCCATTGCCGGGACACATATATATCCTATCACCTACTCTGCGTCTCGCCCTTTCGTAAAAACGGAACTGTCCTGCGCACTTATCAAGTATCTGCCAGCATTTCTGAAGCCGTGGACTCTTATGAAATTTCCGGCACCTCTTCCCATCCGGGTCTACTGCCAGCAACGGTGTGTCGGAGCTGTATATGAAAGAGCTGATGCCGTGGTCTGTAACCGGATCCCTCTGCGAGAAGCGGCCCACACCCGGCTCGTAGAACCGCACGCCGAGGTGGAGGAGGTCGGTGAGTGACGAGTCCATCCAGTGGGTGTAGTACCCCAGCTGCCCGACGTACCGATATTTGCCACCAAGTCATAACATTATAAGCTTCACGTCAAATACCTTGCCAGCACGGTTGATGAACACGTAAACGACACCGTAGTCACCACAGATAGTCTCGGGATAAACGAATACTTTCCCTGGTACACGAATGCCAGTCTCTTCATAAGGCCTAAAATCCCCTGCAGGGCCTGACCCTTCCTCGCTGGTTATTGTGTGCCATGGTTTGGCTATACGTGCCACCACATCCTTCTCGTCAGCACGCTCCTTGACAAGGACATGGTACGGCGCTAACACAACTCTGCAACTACACAGAAAATACAACCGCGCACAAATACATCCTACAGCTAACACAATCACTATACTAGCCAAACACCTGAATAAGTACCGAAAACATCCTGAATACCTAACCCCCAACCCTCATCGCCTCCCCCCCTTTCCAAAACGATTTTTTACCGCTTGTAAGCAATCCGGGAGACAATTCGAGTCGGGCCGGCACGCTATGTCTGCGCCAAGCCTATTTGCTTCTTTGTCATCACTGTCTCTACCACGCTTAAAGATGTAATCTCCTATCTCTTTCAGCATCCCTAGTGCTAATGCCTGATCGCGCGAAAAACCACAATCCTTGATAAGCTTACAGGTAACAAAACAATGTCCAACTTTATCATGGATTTCCCTGCCAAACGCGGGAGGATCGTGCTGCTTGTCCCACGGATAGTTGCGCTGCCACCAGTCTTTCCAGTTCTGCGCACATTTCATCTTGTCTATAATGCGGCAGGCCGCTCTTGCGATTGCACATAATCCATCTGGATCTGCTCCAACAGTCGGTCTTCCGTCCACATACCCATACCAATTCCACCCCTCTCCTGCCGGATCCCTCTGCGAAAACCGCCCTACACCCGGTTCGTAGAACCGCATGCCGAGGTGGAGGAGGTCGGTGAGTGAGGAGTCCATCCAGTGGGTGTAGTACCCCAGCTGCCCGACGTACCGATATGGATTGTCCGCCGTCGATACCATGATCGGATATTCGTTCCCCCACGCATCATAGTCATACCGATCAGTAACCGTACTCAGCCTCTCCACAGGATCGTGCCGCCCTCACCTTGATAGAGACTTACTCAGGCTGCATACAACACAACCCCCTCTCACTATGCTAGTCACCGTTGCCGTCACAAGTCAATCGACAATTTCGTCTTCGGTGGCATGCAAGTAGGACGACCACTATGCACAGGATAGACGCTGCCGATATGACGGGAAGCCACTGCCGCGCTGGCCGCAGACGGTTGGCAGCGAAACACATATCCCTCTCTTCGATATATACGTTCATCCTCTGCGGCCCGGTTACCTTCCATATGGCGCACCGATCCTCGATAGCGTCGGCCTGCCACGTCGGAAAATACCTAAATTTAGGTATTGTCTTTGGGCCGCAAATGGTTATAATAAAGGGGAAGAAGTCGTAGCATTGTAATCACGGCCGGTGTGCAGTATGGCGCCGCCGGGATCGGGGGTTGCAAATGCAGCGAAGACATATGCTCCTGCCGGCCCTTGTGGGTCTTCTCGCACTCTGCGCGATTGCTCCCCTTGCCCACGCCACTCCGCCTAGCAGCGAGGTCCCCCTGCCGACTCAGGCCGCCCACACATCTAGCCAGGACAGAGAAGGAGCTGCGCGGGCCATTATCCGCGAAGGCGAGAGGGCAAACGATGTGACAGACCCCGCGGGCGCGCTCGCATTGTTCGAGAAGGCCATTGAGCAGTACCCCGACACGGAGGTGGTCCGCTTCGCATATGTTCGGAAAGCTGAGACCCTCGTCTACCTCGACAGGTGCGACGAGGCGATCCAATTGGGCCGATGGGTGATAGAGAAGTACCCAAAGACGAAGCCGGCGTGCTGGGCCCAGTTCTGGGTTGGTCAGGCATTGCTGAAGAAGGGAGAGAGACTCGCGGGCATGACGGCCCTCCGAGGGGTGAACGGCCTGCTGCCCGACAGGAACGACCTGACGCCGCTGGACCTCTCACGATGGGTCCTGGGGGAACTCTGCGAGCCTCAATACCTGCTCCACAAGGACATCGGGGATGTGATGAGCTTCCTAGGCATGGGCAGGGACGACGCGCAGTCGAGGGCGGAAGTCTACGCGATATTGGCGGCATACAGGGGCAGAGACGGCAGAATAGACCGTGGCAACTCATTCATAGGTAGGCTTGAGCGGGAATGTGCTGATCAGAAGGTGGAGCAGGACTGGGCGAAGGCCAAGGTGGCGGCAAGTTACCTGGACAAGGCAGGCACTGATGGAGAGTTCGTCAATCTCGCCATCGGCATGTTGCAGCCGATCCTCACGAACAACAATGACGACGCGGCGGCGCAGGGCTGCCTCTCGCTGGCCAGGTTCTATAGGCGGGGCAATCTCTCTGCAAAGGCCGAAGAGGTGCTCAGAGCCGGCAAGGAAAGGTTCCTGGCAACCAGCCACGGTGCGGAGATCCTGTATGAACTAGCGACGCTTCTGACAAAGCAGGGAAGGGACACAGAGGCGAAGCTTGTGCTGGAGGAGCTGCTTCGCGAAAAGGGCGACTCCAAGTACGCGGCCCCCGCCCGGCTGCTCATGGCGCAGGGGGCCGGAGTGAAGCCCACGCGCTCACTCGCGGAGTTGATCCAGGAAGCGGCGAAGGACTTCGACCCGCAGTGGATGCACCTGGCGTCCTCACCGAAGGGCGGGGAACTCGGCGATCCCGTGATCGTGGCAAGGCAGATAGTCGCACTATCGAAGGATAGAGATGCGTACATCGAGATAGCTTTCGGACTTGTGGACAAGCTGGCGGCAAGGGAAGGGTATTCGAAGGAGGATGTGGAGAAAGCCAAGGCCCAAGTCGCATACTGTTTCCTGGAAACTGCACGCGCACGGCGGGAGTTTTGGCCGGATACGATCAGTTGCGCCCAATTCATGGCCGACAGATGCAGAGAGAGCGGCGACTGTCGTGGTGCGAGGCGTCTGTATGAAGCGGTGCTGGGGCTCACAGGTGTCAGCGCTGAGATGCGCGCGATGTCCGAGTATGGACTTGCGCTCTGCTTCATGGATGAACACCGTGACGACGCCGCCAAGCGTGCAATGCTGAGGGTACTGGAGAGGTACCCGGACACGCAGGCCGCCAAGAAGGTGCGCGGCCGCCTGTGGGCAGGAGGTGGACAGCAGACAGAGTGACGTAAGAGCCAGATTTCCCGGGACTACTAGGTGCTGCCACAGACACACCGCATCCGTGTGATCCTTACGGATCTGGGTGTCGCCGTGTCTTGTGACCAGTAGCGCTGGAGTGGCCGGATGGCTGGGCGGTGGGAAGTGACATTAGCCCAGCCCTGGGTATTGCGAGATATCGAAAGGAGATAACATGAAACCTACGGTATTGGTTTGGATACTGCTTGTGTGCCTGTCAGTCGGACAACAGGCCATCTGTGATACACGCCAGTCTGCTGTTCTATCGGCGGCGGAGATGTCGCTGATACAGGGCGGATGCAGCATCTGCGGTGTCGATGACACCGACTGCGTTAAGGTACAAGACGTGAGCGACCTGGACCCGTTCGACGATTGTTGGTTCTGCAAGGGCGGACATAGCAAGCAGGTTAAGTGTGACTATGGCGGAGTAGGGTTGCACTGTAGGGCAAGCGAAGTTAGCGACTGGTGTGGTACAAAGTACTATGGGCAGGTACAGATGCTCTACCCGGGGTCCACGAAGAAGTGCAGCGACGTCGGGAGTACTACTACGCACGGCGGCTGTTCCGGTACCGGGCTTGGTCCGGGTGGGTCGATGTGCCCGTAGGTATACCTTCCAAGAGAAGACACGAAAGGAGGCTGCCATGGTTAACCGGATAGCATTGATCGCGGTTGTGCTGACTTGTATCGCACCTATAGGCGGCTTGGTCATCTTTGCCTCTTCTAGCGGAGAGGAGCCGTCTGCTCAGTTCCTCGCTGCCGGGATGAAGGATCAGGAACGACCAGGCATGGCAATCAGGGTAACGTATGAGTATACGGACGAGGTGGAGTATGCGCCAGGTGTGGAAGTAGAACACCCTATGTCCACCGTCACCACCAGGGGAGTGTATGTGAGGACTCAGGGCGTTGTGGCGCTGCGCGAGACGGAGGTGCGGACATACAAGAACGGCTCAGTGGCAGAGACAATCACCAAGAGTTCTTACAACCGAGCAACCGGTGAGTTCCGGCAACTGACTGAGACCGATACCGGCAAGTACGGGATCATCGCCTCCACTAAGCCACTGCCGGGGCACGTGCTCACGATCATGTCATCGATGACTCGTTACGATCCGCTCTTCAGCGGCGCTGAAACACCAGTCAGCCGTCTGGTAGAGGATGGGACGGTCATGGGACGTGAGGCTGTCGGCGGTAAGGACTGCTGGAAGACGGAGTTGTGTTCGGGCAAGGAATGCGACCAGAAGGACTTGGTATGGGTGGACCCGGAAGTAGGCTTCAACCCCCGGCGCATCGATATCGTCGGCTTCCGAGGCTCCAGCGAGAAAGGCCGTTTCAGCGTGGAGTTCAGCGATTATCAGCAGGTTGCTGAGGGCGTGTGGTTCCCCATGAAGCACTCAACTCGCCTCATAAAGGGGGGCAGCACCGCAGAATCGCACGAGTACGCAGTCAAGAGCGTTGATTATTACAAGGCGCCCTCCCCTGAAGAGCTGTCCGTTCAGTTTCCTTCTGGGACTCGCGTGAAGCTGATGGATGATGGCACCGAAATCGTCATCCCCTAGGTCAAGGATAGCGAGACGTGAGGAGACGCGGATGCCGGATTGCCTTGGGGCGATACGCTGGTGTGTGCTGGATGGGCGCGGGAGTCCACGCGTGACGAGCTGTGGTAAAGGGCTACGGCTACGAATAGCTCTTTTCGCCTGCTTCCTGGTTGTGCACCTATCCACCGAACAGGTACATGCAGAGTCTACTGACCACGTCCTATGCGGACCGACTGCGCTGCTGGTTGTGTGCCGAAGTCTGGAAGTGCCCGCCGACCTGGAGGAACTGAAGAGGCTCAGCGCTTTCAATGAGGAGCGAGGGACTACCATGCTGGGTCTGAAACAGGCGGCGGAGGCGAAGGGCCTTCGAGCCGTCGGAATGAAGATCGGCCTCGAAGAGTTAGTGGGCGCAGACTGGGTAGCAATCGCTCACCTCTGGGGCAATCATTTTGTGGTCGTGGAGGCTGGGAAGGACGGCAAACTCCGGGTCACGGATCCGCCCTACGGGCCGAAGCTTGTGCCCCGTGAGCAATTCGCGGAAGCGTACTCCGGCTTCGCACTCCTGGTTGCGAAGGATGAGAAGGCGTTCCCGAAGACCGAGGCGAAGGGACCTGATCTGAGGTGTGATGCGTATACCTATGACTTCGGCTTTCTGGAGCAGGGGAAACAGGCGGCCCATACCTTCAAGCTCAGGAACGAGGGCACGGAAGACCTGGTGATCGGGGAGACGCGCGCCTCCTGCGGCTGCACGATTGCACTAGCGTCCCAGCAGCGGATACCTCCGGGCGGCAGCGGCGAGTTGATTGTCACCTTCGACAGCACGGGCCGGCAGGGCGGGCAGACGCATACCGTCTTCGTGCAGTCGAACGACCCGATATCGCCGGTCGTTCAACTGCAGGTGGGCGGCGTGGTCAAGCCGGCGCGGGTCTCCGTTTCCGTGAGGCAGTTAAGCTTCGGCACAGTGAGGACGAGAGACGGGGTGTCCAGGGAGATATACATCGCAGACCCGGGCAACCCCTCGCTCAAGGTGGAGGAGGCGAAGTGCGACTCTCCCTTCGTGGATGTGTCGCTAACGAACCGTCCGGGCAAGGAGATCCTTATCTACGTGGTGAAGGCATCCCTGCGACCGGGGATGCCTATTGGGCAGTTTGCGGCCATAATCACCCTGCGCACGAACCATGCTAAAGAACCTATTGTGGAGATCCCCGTGACGGCCGACGTGCGAGGGGATATCGAAGCCTCCCCGGACATGTTCTTCTTTGGCATGCTCAAGAAGGGACAGAACCTGACAAGGACGGTGACCCTCTCCACTACCGGTAAGGCGCCCCTGGAGATCACGAGCGTCGAGAGCCGTCTGGACTGCGTGAAGGTCAGCACGTCGGCGAAGGTAAAGGGGAAGGAGTACGCCGTCACCGCCTCTCTGGGGGCAACCGCGCTTACCGGGAACATCAAGGGAGACGTGGTCATACACACCACCTCGACACACCAGCCGAAGATCATCATACCGCTCTACGCCTTTGTAGAGGAATAGGCAATCCACACGTCGAATGGGGTTACTACAAGGAGGCTGGCTGGAAGTGATCTTCCCAGAGAACGCTGCTGATGCTATGGCCCGCCTTGCCCTGCTAAGCAAGAGAGAGCGCGAGGTGCTGGAGAGCGTCTTGAGGCGGGGCGATGTGATGGCCGCGTCTAAAGAGTTGTTCCTCTCGGTGCAGACGGTCCGCACTCATCTTCGCAACGCCCGGGCCAAGCTCGGAGTTCACACCACTCTGCAGGCCGTCGCCGTTCTGAGTATGAGTTTGGCGGTAGTCAGCGGAGGCAGACCACCCGGCATCACACCCCACTCTTCACTCGATTTCTGAAAAGCGTCGGCATCCTCGTTGGCATGGGTAGAAGGAGCCGACGAGGGCCGCATCAGGTCCGGCGGCGTCTTACACCCGGCTCGTAGAACCGCACGCCGAGGTGGAGGAGGTCGGTGAGTGATGGGTCCATCCAGTGGGTGTAGTACCCCAGCTGCCCGACGTACCGATATGGATTGTCCGCTGTCGATACCATGATCGGATATTCGTTCCCCCACGCATCATAGTCATACCGGTCGGTGATGGTACTTAGTCCCTCCGTCATCATCACTGTGCTCCCAAGTCCATCGAAGTAGTAGTATTGCGCCACCGCTGGCATTCGGCACTCGGATATATACTTCTACCAATAGACCTGACTTCCTTTTTTACCAACCGAATAATCGCAGCTGGGTAGGTGACAAGCAAACAGGCATCGCTTTAAATAGTCGCTTTCAGCCCCTCTCGTTCAGTTAAGCTGGGAAACAGTAAGGGCAGGTTATGGGTGCTGTACATATTGCCGATTGAGCCCGTCCACGTGCTATCGCTTTGCACTCCTCATTACGAATAGCCCGGCGGCGACGCCATCATTTGTGCCGAACTAATCCCCTATCAGACACGTCGAAGGCTTGCCTCAGTGCATCTGTAGTTGCGAATGACAGCATCAGCAACGCCCGATAATACTGCGCTTGCAAAGCTATTGCCATTGTTGCAACTCAGAAATCAGTTCTGTGCACTGCTGGATGCTACTGCATTGAACGCATGCCGAGGTGTCTCGTAGAATCCGATGAGACGGCGTCAGGTCCGACCCGGAGTTCAGTATCCGGCTGACGCATTTGCACAGCTGTCACCTCGCCAGTGATATCCTCTATCGCTTGTGGCCTATCTAATACAGTGTTCTTCCAAATCGCTACGCTCCGGCATCCCGGGCCGACGAACACCGCACTGTTTCCCGACCGGGGCTTAATTGAGTTTTCAGTGATGTGGATGTCGCGCAGTTCGGAGTCTAGGTGTATTTCGCTGCCCGGCTTAGCCTGACAATTGAGCGCAAGTAGATTACTACGCAAGACCACACAATCCCCGCCGTGGTATCTTGGCTTGCGAAACACGATGCCATGGCCGCCATTGTTTACGATTTCGTTGCCTTCGACGAGGTGCTCGGTATCTCGCTCGCCAATCGAAACACCGTCTGCGGCATTCTCCGAGATGTGATTAGCGCGGCAAATCGAGTGTGTTGTCCGGAGGCAATAGAATACACCGCATCCGCCATTGCCCACAATGCGATTGTCTTCCATTGTGTAGCCTACCGAGCCGCTACCAGGATGCAGGCCGGATCCCGAGTTGCCGGTGAGACTACAGCGGCGGATGGTGATATTTGCGCACTGCTGAAAGCTCACGGCGTCTCCCTGGTAATTCGACACTGCTACATCTTCGACAACAATTCGCCGGCATCCGAGCAGGTAGATACCGCCTCCTCGACAGCCATTCAATTCGCGTGTCTCCTGGGTGTTGCCGTCAATGACTATGCTTTCGATAGAAGTATCAGCGATCTCTATGCCGCTTATAATAGGGAAAACTGTGGTAACGCGGCCGTTTCGGTCGGGATCATAATCGTGATTAAGCATTCGGTCTATGAAGAAGTGACAACCGTCTCTGCCGACAATTGTCGCCACTGTCTCATAAAAACCGAAAGCGTTGTCGTCGGTGATATGGACACCCATGCCGATATGAAGAAGGTCTGGCTTGGTGACGGTAATCTCATAGTGCCCATAGCCCAGGTAATCGGCCAAGGGAATGCTGATGCTGGGCACCTTGAGCAGGCGAGGATTATCCTTTCCGATTATATGAACTCCACTTCTCAAATGGAGGCTGTCATGCATGAGGTATGTGCCACCTCTGATTTCTACTACTCCGCCACCGCAAGAGGCTACTTCATCCACTGCTCGCTGAAGTACCGAGTTATCACTGTGATTGCTTTCGTGCTGTTCTACGATGATCTTGGTGGTCACGCGTAGACCTCCCGTACGCTGTGAGAGATGTTTGCAAAGGATTCTTTGATTTAGAGAGGATTTCGCTCTGGCGTGCCAGATTTCCTAGGATATTTTGGAGATGTTCGGCGCGTTTTTCTTACCACAACAAGTGACCGGCACATATCGGTGGATGGCAGTACGAACTCATGGACTGCCTCAAGTCGTCCACCCAGCAGGCCAATTGCTCTCTCAGCCTCCTGCACCTCTTCTCTGACATCGGGTCCCTTGTAGGCTACGAACGAGCCATCAACCTTGCAGAAAGGCATGCAAAGCTCTGCCAGCACGTTGAGTCTCGCCACGGCTCTGGATATCGAGAAGTCATACTGCTCTCTGTACGCAGGCGTTCGACCGACGTCTTCAGCGCGCCCGTGGACCAGTTCGGATTTGCGGAGTTCGAGTTCGTCAACCACCACCTGGAGGAACGTAAGTTTCTTTCGTACAGAGTCCAGCAAGGTCATTTCCAAGTCTGGCCTAACAATCTTCAATGGCAGGCCAGGCAAGCCGGCACCCGTTCCCACATCTATCACCTTGGCGCCGACAGGGATTTCGACAAACTTGAGAAGGCTCACCGAATCCAGGTAATGTTTGACAGCAATTTCGGCCGGATCTGTGATACGAGTGAGGTTGAACTTCGCATTCCATTCCAGCAGTAGTTCGGTAAACTTTTCAAACGCATCCAGCTGAAGGTCGCTCAGCGAGATGCCGAGGTCATGTGCGCCGGCCAATAGGATTTCTCTGACCGAACCTTCCAACCTACTTCCTCGCTGTTCTAACTTTCCAGGCCATCGGGGGAACGGCAGCGGTCTTGGTAAACATGGAGGCTTTCAACCGTCCGGCCATTTCACCCCTGCACGGGAGCTGACTGAAAGCGAACCCTACGATTCCATCCAATCCTTTGTCTCTCACCAACTTGGCCTGGGAGACGGCTCCTGGCACGTTGTTGTTGAAAACCATCAGACCGCAATACACGTGACGGCCGTATGACCATCTCTTTAAGCCCTCTAGCCAGCTTGCAAAGTAGGTTGAGCTCTTGGCGTCGGAAGGGTTCTTGTAGTTCATTGGCATGTTAGCGTCGATGAGGCCTTGTTCCATCCACAACCTCCAATCCTGGAAAACGTATGCGAAGGCGTCAGTCTTGGTGAAGTCCGATGGGCACGGACCCCATGCAATTGTCGCGGCAGACAGCTTGACGTGGGGTCTCAGGCGGTTGATCTCTTCGCGAATAGCTCGCACGGTCTCCGTAACCTGCTCACGTCGCCATTTGCACCAAAGGGGATCGTCAGGCGATGGTTTTCCGGATCTGCTGTATTTTTCATTGAAACGAGCTACGGCAATGTTGTTGTACCCCCATGTTTTTCCGGGATAGCGTATGAAGTCAAGCATAACGCCGTCCACGTCGTACTTGCTCACTAGGTCCCCCACTACTTTGACCAGGTAGGCTCGAACCTCGGGTACTCCCGGATCGAGGAAACGACCGTCTTGGCTCACTGACTGGCCATTGATGTCTTTGCTCAACCACTCAGGATGCAAACTGGTGACATGGCCTTGCGGTGGAGATTGTGTTGGGGAAGTCCAAACTCTAAATGCGTTGACCCACGCATGCAGCTCGAGACCCTCAGTCCTGCATTTCTTCAGCGCATAGTCGAGAGGGTCGAAATCAGAGGGCGCGTTGATATTGGTAGCACGGGGTTCATATGCTGATTTGTAATAAGCATCCCCAACCCGCCGGGCTTGCAAAATGAGCGCATTCATATTGCAGTCTTTCGCCCACTTGACAGTCTCATCAATTTCCGAAGGGCTCAGCATCCCCGGCTGCCAGGTGTGCACCCATAGCCCACGGAACTCCATATCTGGAGCGCTAGACAGATGACCTATCAACATAAGAGTGGCCGGCAACAAAACAAACAAGCGCAAGTTCTTAATCATTGCCAAATCCAGACCTCGCAGTCTGTCAGTCGTTAGGGTTCATTGTCCACATATTTCTAGGACGTACAGTCTGTTCCCATTTCATCCAGCGGACATGCGTGTCAAACATAAGGTAATTCGCCCCACCAGAGTGTGCATCCCAGAAGAGATTAGTCTGATACGGCACCTTCGGCCAATGGTTTGGCGGTGCGGTGAGCTGTCCCATCTGCGCAGGCAGAGGCTCGATTATATGTGCAGACCGATTGTTGCCACTGCTATCCTTACAGTATTCTTCCGCCATCAGGGTAGTTTCCGACGGAGCCTTGTACTTACTGAAAGGATATACGGTCCGAATCTCCTCACTGACCATTGCATAGTGTCGAGGTTGCGACTGATCCGGCGGTGTAAATGCATCTACTCCCTTTGTAGGATTATCGGGACAAATCCAAATCTTTCGTGATTTGATATATGGGTCGAGTACCTCGTCAAACCCACCTTTGTCACCCATGGGCGGATTCCATTCTTTAGGGAGACGATCATCCCAATCTGCGGCGTACATCCAAAACGCTTTGCCTATTTGGCTCATGTTGCCAATACACCTGACTTTTCTACTAGTGCGCCTTGCCTGCACGAATACTGGAAGGAGGAGTGAGGCTAGTATGCCCACTATGAGTATAACAACTAGCAGTTCAATCAGTGTAAAACCCCCGAAGAGGGTGTTGGTTCTTGTTACAGTGTCATGGTCTTGGTTCGGAAAATAAACGTGTCGGATTTTGCAAACTGTCATCGCTTTCTTATTCCTTCGCCGATATTGTAGCATGTATTTGCGTTTCTGATAACCCCACTGCGGGGCGAAATTAGCGGCGACAGTCTGAAGAACTACCGAATGGTACTAGGAACATGCAGGAGTCTGGATGGGAAGGGTGTAATAAGAAGAGTATGAAAGACAAGCTTTTCATACTTTTCTTCGTGCTGTCGCTCGTTTCCACAGTGTCCGCAGGGCAGAGGTATTTCGTCTGCACGCTTTGGACCTATATGGATGAAGCGAAGAATCCAGCGCTGACAAGAGAATATCTCTCCATGATGAAGAAGCATGGGTTTAACGCGCTGTCCATCGATGCCCATTGGAACATTGCCCGTCCTGACGGCACGTATGATTTCACCCAGTTCGACCGCATTGTTCAGGAAGCTTTGAACAGCGGTTTCGCGATCTTTGTGCGTGTCAATACGAGCTGTACATGGGGATTGAAACCTTACTGGCTGAAAGACGAACACCTGGCGTGCGAGAAGTCCGAAAAACCGTTCATTCGTCCCGTGGACAAATCTGGAATACCCTCCATCTCGAACCGTGAGGTGCTGACGCGGATGGCGGACTTCTACACCGCGCTTGCTAGGCACTGTCGGGAGAAGTTTGGTAGCGGGAAGGTAGTCTGCTTTACTGGTGCTTTCAGCCTTTATCTCGAGAGCGAGTATTGGGAGGAGATAGACTACTCGCCGAGTGCAAAGCGCGATTTCGTAGTTTGGGCGCAGAAGGAATATGGCAATATTGGCACGCTGAACCAGAAATGGGGAACGAACTTCCAGGAATGGGACGAACTCGACCTGGCGACGGCTCACCCCACGGCTCAATACCTCTTCTTTGAGTACTCGTTAAAGCGGTGGTTTTATCTGATGAACCAGGCCTTGAAGAGTGGTGATCCGAAGGCACAGCTAGGTTTGCAGACGGGATGCACGTACGACCATTACTGGCGGCGAACTGCCAATACTCCGAGATTCTTCGACCACGTCCGATGGGTCTTCGTGGCCGATGCGCCTATATATCCACATCGGTTTACATGTGACTACTTGAGGGGTATTTCCCAGGGCAAGATAGGAGTTGCAAACGAGATTGATGGTCCTTATCAAGAGACATTGACACCAGAGCGCGTCCTGAGTCAGGGCGTGGAGACATGGGAGCAAGGGGTCGATACGCTATTTGTGTGCAATTGGAACTTGGGCAACTTGAAGGACGAGAAATTCAAAGAACCTTTGAGAAAGCTGGGTGTACTTGCACGTCAGCCGGGTACCGTTATCAAAGCTGATAGGGCTATTTATGTTTCGGTGTGGGATATTATACACAATGGCTACTGGGGCGGAATAAGCGCATACTTGGATTTCTATAATGCGCTTACTGACAAGGACAAGCGTCCTGTGGATATTATCAATGACGGAGTGATTGAGCGAGACCCCCATGTTCTGGATAAATACAAAGAGATCTACCTGCCGAAGAATGAGTACATAGCCGAAAGTTCCAGGAAGGCACTGCTGGCAGTGAAGAGCCGGCTGAAAATAGTGAATCCTGAAGTGGCTGGCATAAAGGACGAGTACAAGCGCCCAACGAAATCCCTTCAGACCAGCGCACGGTGAGAGAATCTGCGCTGGCGATTTCGGTTGTGAGTAAGAAAAAAGGCCTGTCGAGAAACGTTCCCGACAGGCCTTAATGTTTCCAAGTCATAGACTTGCTAGATGCAGAGGCTTCCAGTTCCCAGCCAGAAGTTCTCTTGTTTCTATAGGGTCACGACGCCCGGCATTTGCATGACTATCACTTGCGCAGCCGTATTCAGTGATGCACAAGCGTTAACGAAGTTTTGCGGGTCTTCTGTGTTCACCGCAAACATACCATAGTGCATAGGAATCGCGTAGTCTGCAGTTGCATCACAAGCTTTCACGAGTTGGGCAGCCTGTGTGTAATTCATGTTGTCATATTTTCCGTTGATGCAAACGAGCATGATGTCCGGCTGCTGAGCCACCACCGTGTTTACTAGCGTAGTGTCATACGCCGTGTCGCCGGTGATATAGATCTTGCGGCCTGCCATGTGTATCACATAACCCACACTGTCCGAGGTATGGTTGGCGTAGACTGCCGTTATCTGGATACCATTCCACGTCATAGTCTGCCCGCGGTTGATCGCAGTCCTGCGGTTTGCAGGAATACCAATATCACTGGCTGCGAAATGATTGTAGCATGATGTTGGCCCCCAGAAGACCGAGGAGCTGCTGTTGCAGATTGGCTGAAGCGTCCATGGGTCGGTGTGGTCACCGTGGTCGTGGGTGCACAGCGTCAGCCCTGGTTGAACGTTCTCAGGCGGAATGGGAACCGGCACTAGTCTGACCCAGGTATTGTTTGGCGGCACTTGTGCACAGTAGTCGGAAAGATACAAGTCAACACATATCTTCCGGCCTTCGGAATCCTTGAATAGGAATCCGGCTTGGCCTAGCCAGTATATGCGCACTTTGCCGGGTGGTACTGGCAAGTCCATCCACTCCTGCAGAGTAGGTGTGCGGAAGAGCACGTCTTCTTGCCTCCTTGGACGAATAATGGCTATTGGATCTGGCGTGTTTGCCTTGCAGGAGACTACGCCGGTGACGATGATCATGTCATCGAGCTTTGGCTTGGGGTTAAGCTTGGTTGTATCTACTTGCACTGGATTACCAGAGCCATCGTCAATCTTCACCCATGTGTTGCTGCCGTCCACATAGATGACTTTGCCCCAGGTTTGAACCAGCGCTCCGACGTTGTTGACTCCAATGGCACCGGTGCACCCTTTCTGCAGCCCCTGGGCTTCGCCCCCAACCATTTTGTTGACCATCATGGGTGGCACAAGAGGAGATGGAGCAGTGCCCACAACTGTAACAGTCGCATTCTTGATGGCTCGCTCGCCGCTTGACTGGGTGTAGAGTATCCCCGAAACATTGACCAGCTTGTTTTCGGTGGCGTCAGGCAAGGACGTTCCACCAATGTAGACTTGTATGCCGGCAGATCGGTCAGGCTCCTCGATATAGAGGCGATAGGCATAGGTGCCATATCCACAAGTGATCACCTTGCCTTCCAGGGATACCTGTGAGTTTTCTTCCCATGACTTTATCTCGCCTATCGTTGCGGCATGGATTGTTCCAGCTATTAACAGCGTCACTAAACTTAGAATAAGAACGGTCTTCATGGTGACCTCCCAAAACCTGGTATATCATACAGGTACATGCACATTCTATTATCGGTTGAAAATCGTGTCAATCAGCGAAATTACCAGAATTTATGCTGGGCAAAAATGAGTTTGTCCACAGGGACGCAGTGGACGCCTTTACCCAGACCTGGCAAGGAACCGCCAGAAATTTCGGCCAAAGAGGTCCTCCACATCCCGCTGGATTTCTGCCTCAGAAATAGTCCACCCCGTGGTGGCTATGTCGGCATACTTGTCCACAAGCACATCAGTGATAATCCTTCGAGAGTGCTCCCATTTGTAAATAAGTTGATCCAGGACTCGCGCGTCCGAATGCTGAGGTATGACACTTTGTCCGAGTAGCTCGAAGCGCATTCTGGTGATCTCTTCTATGATGCTGGGGTTGTTTAGGAACCACCAACATCCGAAAATCATCAGGTTACGGAACTTCCGTGCTGCCACGCACAGCTCGTGCTGATTCTCTCGCGACAGCATGGTCACCATGAACTTGTTGTCTGGGTAGTTCGCGCAAAGGTATTCCACGACTCCGATATCCGCCTTGCCCACCGAGTCGCCCGCTAGTTTGAGCGCAGGATTGACTAGCTTCTTCACACCTATCATCATGGCGAATGGCACATTCCGCTCTCGCGATACCGGAAGCACACAATTCTCGATGATACGGCCACGGGGTGAGTCCTTTGGAAACGCAAACGACGGCGGCAGTGACACCGCCATGTAAAGCGCATCCATGCGGTCTATCCATTCATTCAAAAAGCGGCGTATCTCAGCAAACGAATCTCCACCGAGGTCTTCTCTGACTTTGTAGCCCCATTCTCGAAGTCTAGAGCACGCAGACGGCCAGGTATTCAAAAGACAGTCTATTCTGAGTGCGGCCAGGAACCGGTCGTCACCTTTTCGCTCGTCGCACCAGGCAGGGCGCTCTGCGTCATCGAACGGGTCGTTTGTCATAACCACCGATTCAACGTTGGACAGTTCAAATACCTTGTCGACGTAAGCTGTTACCGGTTGATTCTTGAAGAACTTCCGGTAGTCACTCAGACTGCGGGCACTGACATCCAGGCCAAGTTTGTCTAAGACAGTCAGGACGCCCCGACATGCTTCGCTGTATGGCGAGTGCTGAACGAACAGTGTTTGCCAAATAAGATCTGCCCGCTCTGTCTTAGACATAGACCAGAAAGTGTCATAGGTTATGTCCACCCATCTCATGACCTCAGCAACCAGGTAATGATACGTCAGCAGTTCGTCTATACCCCAGAGAAGCAGTGCGCCGAAGTCTGGTGGGTAGATGTGTGTATGCACGTCCGTAATCTTTGTGGCGGCAACCGCACGCGATACCATATCGCGAATCTTAGTTGTGTCCGTTCTTGCATGTCCTTCCATTTCCAATCTCCTATTTTTCGAGATATAGACGTCTAAGACGTCAGGGCTGTCATAGACGGCATAGGCGTGGTTTGATCCGCAGAGCTTTTATCTCCCATTTCCCAAAGGGAACAATTACACGGTTGTTTCTGACCGGTATGTTGGGTTTACCAAGAGGCTTTTCGATTAGATTGACTTCCGATACCTCCCCAACGTCGAATCCGAAATCTATAATCGCGACACCGTCCTTACCTTCTGCCTCGTAGAATCTCAGTATGACATCCTGAGTGTCTTCGGCTTGTTTAAGGGCGGTGACTATGACATTCGAAGGCTGGATTTTGAGAAAAGAGTATGCCTTTGGCAGGTTTCCTGCGTGATTAGTGTCCACAATCGCAATCAGTGGATTGTTGAGCTCATAACCTTTCCTGACGGTATTTGCATCTGTCCAGTCGCCGGTGTGCGGATACAGGGAGTATGTGATCTCATGCCGGCCCTGGTCTGGCTTCGGGTCTGGATCATAGGAGCATCTCAAAAGGCTCAGACGCATGACATTGTCTTTGACGTCATGGCCATACTTGCAGTCGTTGAGCAAACTCACACCGTAATCTGCTGTCGATATGTCGATCCACTTTTGTGCTGGAACTTCCTTACCGTTCGCTGGGCGCTCGATACTCCCGAACGGAATCTCGAACCTAGCTTTCCCGTTTTCCACGTCAACAGGAAATGCGACTTTGAGCATTGGAAAATCTGCCTTTGGCGTTCCGATTTCATTCCAATCCGCTGTCATTCGAAAGTCTATCCGCGGTACGCCTTTGTAAAGAACGACATCCTGCTGGAAGGAAGAGTTGTTATACTTGTGCCGCACTCGAATGACGCTTTCCACCGGACCGGCTGAGATCTTTTCCACGGATTCCGCTTTCATCAAGTCAAAGATCTCACCAGTAAAGCCAAGCTGCCAGGCGGTCATCCCGTGTGGTCGCTCCATCCATATCTGCAACACGTCGGCATGGTGATTAGGCGGCAGAACCTCGCGGCGAGCAGTCTTGTCATAGACACTGACAAGCGTCCCGGACACCGGATCAACTTGCACTTTGAAGAACTCGTTTTCGATAAACAGCGATTTGGAGGGCGTAGGTTTGCTGGATGCCGAGCCTTGCGCGTTTAATTCAAAAACCTTGTAGCCGAGCGAAGGCACATCCTGCGCCAGGAAGATAATTTGATTTTCCGAGATCTGGCTTGGGACCACTCTGCCGTACACATCAGTGACGGATACCGCTCTGCAATTTTGAAGAGCCTGTGGAATATCCACGCGCACGACGTCGGTACGTTTCCAGGAAAGAGGATTGAAAACGACAACGGGTATTCCGTTGCCGCTCGTGTTTACATTCTCAGCGATCTTTCTGAGAGCATTTCGCAAAGCATCCTGGCCGATGGCATGTGCCTTGTCGAATAACTCCCTAGAGTATTCGTATGAACCGTGGATAGCTGAGCCGTCAAAGATGTCATGGAATTGATTGAAGCAAGCATTTCTCCAGGCTTCTACAAATGCTTTGCTGGGATACGGGATTCCGTACGGCTGTGCAAGTGTGGCGAATGCTTCTGCAGTAGGAAGAAGGTTCTCGAGTACTCGATTCATTTTCTTAATGTCAGAGTGCGTTGTGTAGCAGCCCTCGAAGACAAAGTTCAGTTCATTTCGCACAACAGGCCAATCTTTTTTTCGGCTAGCAATGTGTCATAGACATTCTTGGCAGTGTCAAACTTGACCGTTGCGTAGTCTGGTTTCTGCTGAAGCTCAGTAGCTTTGGTGAGATCGCTTCTAGTAGGACCGCCCCCATGGTCTCCGACTCCGTAGACAACCATGCCATGCTTCACACCATATCGGTTGGCTATGTCCTTTGCTGCGTTTTGTACACCGTCATCGATGGAGTCACCGTACCCGCCTCGATTGTATGCCAGCACCCTTGACCCATCCGGGGCTTCCCACCAGAAAATCGGATAGCCTGCGCCACAGCGGCAAAAGAAATAATACTTTATTCCGCTCTTCGCCAAGATCTGAGGTACTGTCCATGCGTGCCCGAAGGTGTCTGGCTCCCAGCATATTTCCGGCTCCACGCCAAACTTCTCCTTGAAATACCTGTTCGCGTAAAGAATCTGCCTCACGATGGATTCACCCGACGCCATGTTCATGTCGCCCTCGGTCCATGTGCCTCCCGTGATTTCCCATCGACCCTCCTTGACCTTCTGGCGGATTTGCTCAAACAGATCAGGGTAGTTTTCCTCTATGGGCAAATACGCCGAAGCCTGGCTTTGAGAGAATCGGAATTCCGGGAACTCGTCCATGAGCTTTAGCACGGTCGAGAATGTGTTCTTGCACACATCTATAGTCTCGGGCCATAGCCATAGCCAGTTCATGTCAATGTGCGCATGTCCTACCAGGTGGACTGTGTAGTCCTTGATGAAGGTTCTAATCGGCTCTAGTTTCTGGCGGACGGTGGGAAATGAAGCCTCGAACGCTTGTTTGTCTCGGCGCGCTAGGGCATTTATGTCCAGTGCTGCGATAGCGGAGGAAAAAGCTGTACGACCAAGTTCCCTTTTCTGCGCATTCTCTTCGTTGTTGATCAACCGCTCGCAATCTGTCAAATCGCTCAAGATCAGTCTTGCCGAATCGGGCAATCCATCGAGAGCGCTTGACTCCAGGCGAGCGACAAACAAACGCCCTGGTCCGCCGGTATTGATTGCCTTGACAGCTATGACATATTTGTCACCGGGTTTGGCGTTCTCTGTTAGCACAATCTTACCTCTATCCCACTCAAACTTCTGCTTGAAGACACCATTGACATAGCACTCCCCGGCATCGTCGATACCAAGGTACAATGTCATAGTCGAACCTGCCACCGCTATAACGCCTATCTTTTCCGGTATGACAAAAGTGGTTCTTATCCAAGCTACCTTGTCATCGTTGCCGCCCCATTGGAACTCGGGATTGGCTGTCCGCCAATTAGAGTCGTCAAACTCCGGTTTCTCTGCCCCAGGTATATCACCTGTGTGGTATTTCCAGGTAACACCTATGTTTCCTGCCAACTCTCTTAAGCTTTGCATAATATCATCTACCGAGGATTGTCCGTAAGCTCCTACGGGAGGCGAGATCAAAGCCGGCAGAATTAACAATGTGAGATTGATGATGATGATACCTCTTCGCATTACAGCCCTCTATCAACAGTGTAGTGAGTTCTTCGCGAGAACCCCTCACAGAAGATTTCGCTATTCGTGAGGGCAGTACCTTCGCGTACTTGGCAACATGGCTGTAATTATGACAGAGATTTACCGCCAGTAAGTCGGCAGCGTAAAATCTTGTGTGTAAAATTGGGGAGAAGCAGGTAAGGCGCATCCCTCCTTGTAAGATGAGGTTATCAACACCAAAAGAAGGAGGAACGCGCCGTGAAAGAAGTATACATCGAAGA
>Ga0308417_1000481_pt1 | contig 29064 bp, 24 predicted proteins | sample HotsprSampleOS65_FD_203528 | JGI IMG/M metagenome (GOLD analysis project Ga0308417, IMG submission 203528) | Hot spring phototrophic mat microbial communities from Octopus Spring, Yellowstone National Park, Wyoming, United States - 20090730_OS65 ...
AAAAGAAAACGCAATTTTATTTCCCGCGAGATTCAGGTCACTTCGTCGCCGCGCACCGGGGGTTATCGCATCATTGTCCCTTCGACTGGCTGATTGCCCGCCGCCTGGGCCTGCTGCTGCGCCTCGTATCGACGTTGAATCTCTTCGCGGGCCCATTGCTGCTTTTTGGCCATTTCTTCGGGATCTTCGAAGTTCAGCAGAAGAGGCGGCTCGCCGTCGAACACCGTTGCCGCCACGCCGGCAATCCGCCAACCGTCGGCCTCTTTCCGCAAGACCCATAAGGCCTCGTCGGTCTGCGGCTGACCGTTTTCATCGAGGTCGGTCCACTTGCTGGCAACGCGGGCACCGTCTTCCCCGATGTACTCCACGCTGCCGATTTGGAATCGAGCGGTATCGCTGGCAGCAGGCCGAACGCTGCGGTCTTGCTCGAGCGCTTTTTGCCTGGCCACTTGGGTCAGCATGGCCGTCGCCACAACATCGTTGCCGGTTCGAATGGCGTCGAGCCATTGATAAACCGCCTGTGCCGGCGGCTCCAGCGAGCTGATCGAGGCCGGGTTTGCCGGCGTCGCGGGGGAGGCCGCGCCCGGTGCCTCGGCCGAGCCAGAACCCGTTCCCCCTTGACCGATAGCGGCCGCGGGCGGGTTATCCGACTTCCCGCACCCAAGAATTCCAGCCGCCGCCAAAAACACTACTGCAACGAATGCTGTGCAACGCATGAAACGACCTCCCTGCCGTTCAAGCAAGACCGCGGGAAAAGAAGTGCGATTCGACCGGCTTATCAGCCGTTGGTTCCAATCGCCCCGATTGCGGCCGCTTTCCTTGTTTCCTTGTTGTGTGGAGCTATTCTGCGACGAATACGCTCCGACAAATCCCTACAAGACCTTCGACGAGCCGATGATCAATCGGAAGAACCGAACCCGGGCGGCGATGCCGTCGTCGGCCGCCGGCATGGCCGACCGCAACGTTCAACGCTCCGGTAAGACGTCCATGGCGGCGGCCCGGGCAACGATTTTCCGCGGGCGAACCGGCAAACGCCCGTCGCGCGACACACCGCGCTCTACGCGAAGCGAAGTGTCGCAAGATCGGCCAACTACGTCAAGACGAAACGCCCTAAAAATACGTACCGCGCTGCCGCGCGGCGAGCTAATGGTAGATGCTGCCGCGCCGCGATGCGGTTCGGGCGTCTTCCTGCCAACCGCCGCCTGGCCTGGGGACGGGTTCGCCCGGGTTCCCAGAACGTGGTCTTGGGCTACAATGTTGCGACCCGATGGAACTGCGGCAACTTCGCTCGTCGCGGCGGATTTGCCCTCTTGCAATCCGATCCGCAATAATTGCGGTGTCCCATTTGCGACACGCCTCCCATTTTCGATCCGAGCATAGAGCCGGCTGGACGCGAGCGAGGCAACTCGGCCGCTGGCGGACGAGCGAGGGCTGAGCCGTCCCGCATGCCGGCCGTAGCTCAACGGGCGGGTTGATCTTGGACGGGTTGGTCCCGGTACGAGAACCAACCGGAGCGCCAACACGGAAACGCAGACGTCGCCACGCTTCAAAACGGCATTTTGTGAACTGACTTACATTCAACAATGACCATCCTGCGTTACGGTTTCGACACCGAGTTGCTGCTGGACGGCTCAAGCACGAGTGAAGAGGCTGCGCAGTTTGGGTCGATTGGCGAACCGCCGCTGGCCGATGTGGCCCATTCGCTGGAGAACGCCCTCTGTTCACCGCTCGACTATCCACCTTTGGCCCAATGCACTACCCCGGGCGACCGAATTGTCTTGTCGCTCGATCAGCACGTGCCTCAAAGGGCCGAGCTGGTGGCTGCGGTGATCGAGCATCTGGCCAATACCGGGGTCGCCCCGGACGGGATCGCGGTGCTTGTTTCCGAGCCGCCGCACGACGACCCGCTGCGATTGCTCCGCGACCCGTTGCGGCAGTCGATCCGCGTGTTGGTCCACGATGCCGCCGATCGTCGGAGTTTGGCCTATTTGGCGGCCGATCATTCCGGCGAACCGGTGCTGATCCATCGCGCGTTGCACGAGGCCGACCTGATCGTGCCGATCGGCTGCCTCCGCCGCAAGGGGATCGGGGGTTGCTTCGGGATTCACGGGCCGATCTACCCGACGTTCTCCGACACCCGAACGCAAACCCGTTTCCGCGTCGAGGCGGCCAAGCATCCCGCCGGACCGCAGCGCGACAAGCTCGACGCCTCGGCCGACGAAGTCGCCTGGCTCTTGGGCATTCAAACGATGATCCAGACCGTGCCGGCCGGCCCCGACGCCTTGTGCGACATCTTCGGCGGCCGTCCCCAGACCGTCGCACGGCACGCCGCGGAACGCTACCGGCAAACTTGGGGCCGAACCGTCGCGGAGCGATTCGATCTGGTAATCGGCACGATGTGCGGCGGGCCGGAGCATCAAACCTGGGAGAACGTGGGCCGTTCGCTGGAAGCGGCGCTGGCGATCGTCGAGCCGGGCGGCACGCTGGTGCTTTGCTCGGCCTTGGCCGAAAAGCCGGGGCCCGGCGTGCAAGCCCTGGCCCGCTCGTTGCATCGCCATGCGCCCGCGCCGAAAATCGGACGCGAGCCGCCCGTCGATGCCGCCGTTGCGATGGAGTTGTCGCGGGCGCTCGAGCAGGCGGAAGTGTATTGGATCGGCCCGCTCGATGCCGAGTTAGAACGGCAGCTCCCGCTGACGATCATTGCCCCGGAAGAGCTGGCCGGGCTGGTGCGCCGATACCGCCGTTGGGCCGTGCTGCACAACGCGCCACTGGCGGATGTGTCGCTGGAACGCTCCGCACAACGTCGGCCGTAGGAATCGGTCCGAAAGGAATCCACAAGAACAAAAAAGTGAGCATGCTGCCGCCGATGCGGCGCCGCCCGTCTTCATGCCGCTGAGCCTGTTGCAAAAGGGCCGAAGACGGTAGATGCTAGGGTCAAAAACCTCGAAGAATACGCAGCGTTCGGTGCCGTCGAACGACGCCCTCGTTCGACGGACTGCCGGGAGAGCATGCGCGTGGACATCGCCGCTCGAATCGCCGAGAACCTCGCCGCCGTGCAAGGGCGAATCGCCGAGGCCGCGGTGCGCGCGGGCCGATCGCCCGGCGACGTGCGGCTGGTGGCCGTGACGAAATACGTTGGGCCAGACGAAATCGAGGCCCTTCTTGCCGCCGGCTGCCGCGACCTGGGCGAAAGCCGTCCTCAGCAGCTTTGGCAGCGGGCCGAGCTGTTTCGAACAACGGCCGGCGCGCCGGTTCATTGGCATCTGATCGGCCATCTGCAAACCAACAAAGTGCGGCGGACGTTGCCGGCGGTTGATCTGATTCATTCAGTCGATAGCCTGCACCTGGCCCAAACGATCGACGCCGAGGCCGCGCGGCTCGGTCGGCCCGCCCGGGTGCTCATCGAGGTGAACATCGCTCGAGAGAACTCGAAGCACGGCTTCCCGCCCGAGGCGGTCGAGCAGGTCGTTCCGCAACTGCTGGCCCTGCCGCACCTGCGGATCGAAGGGTTGATGGGCATGGGCTCGCTCGGCGGCGGACCCGAGGCGAATCGCGCCGAGTTCGCCGCACTGCGCCAATTGCGCGATCGATTGCGGCAACGCTTTGCCGCCCCCCCGCAAGCCAGCGCCGATCGATCCGCTGCGCACGCGGTTGACCAGTCGGTTGCGCACCCGGCCGATCAATCGGCCGATCAATCGGCCGATCGCTTAGCCGATCGATGCGCCGGCAACGAGCTTTCGGGCGAACCCTCGGTTCGCGGGCCGTTCGCCGAGCTTTCGATGGGCATGAGCGACGACTTTCCCATCGCCATCGAAGAAGGAGCGACGATCGTGCGGGTTGGATCGGCGCTGTTTGAAGGACTGCCGGCCGTGTAAACGGGCTGCGCGCCTGGTCGTTGATGAAGATGCTCTCGTCCCGCGGCATGGTTGAAGGATGGCCCGCCCCATGATCGAACCGCACGGAGAAGGGGTGGTCGTGCATGTCAAAGCGCATGCCGGCGCGCGGCGCAACCGCGTGTTTCGCCGCGACGATCGCACGCTGCACGTTGAAGTAACCCAAGCGCCCGAGCGCGGCAAGGCCAACGCGGCCATTGTCGAGTTGCTGGCCGATCGACTCGGCCTGAAGCGCTCGCAGGTGACGCTGCTTTCCGGGGAAACCGCGGCGCAGAAGCGGTTTCTGCTTGCCGGATTGAGCGTGGAAGAGGCGGCGGCCCGCATCGATGCCGCTTGCGCGAAGTAACCCGGCCGCTCGTGCCGCGCGACTCGGCCGCGAACGGGAAACGCCTCGGCCGCGCGCGGTGCGCGATGTGCGGGAGGAGTTGCTTCGGCCGAAGATTCGGCGCCGATCATCCGGCCGCGGCCAAGCGGCGGCGGACTTCGTCGAGCACCTCGGCCGTGCGGGTGCAGCCGCAGCGGGTCGCGCCGCAGGCGCGGACGGCCAGCATGGCGTCGAGGTCGCGGACCCCGCCGGCGGCCTTGACCTGCACATGCTGGGGCGAATGCGCGCGCATCAGCCGCAGGTCGTCGAGCGTCGCCCCGCCGGTGCCGTAGCCGGTCGAGGTCTTCACCCAATCGACGCCGATCTCCCCGCAAATCCGACACAGGGCGATCTTCTGTTCGGTGTTCAAATAGCAGTTCTCGAAGATCACCTTAACCTTCGCACCGCGTTGGTGGGCCAACTGGGTCACCTCGGCGATGTCTTGCCGCACGTAGTCCCAGTCGCCGCTGAGCACGCGGCTGATGTTCGCCACCATGTCGAGCTCCACGGCCCCGTCGTCGATGGCCCGGGCGGCCTCGAGCACTTTGACGGCCGTCGTGTGCCCGCCGTGCGGAAAGCCCACGGTTGTGCTCGGCTTCACGTCGCTGCCGGCAAGCAATTCCGTACACCGCTGCAAATAATGCGGCACGATGCACACGCTGGCCACGTCGTAGCGCCGCGCCAGGGCGATGCCTTGCTCGAAGTCCGCCGTGGTCATCGTCGGATTCAACAGCGAGTGATCGATCATCTTCGCAATGTCGGCATAGGTATAGTCGAGCGCCATCCGTCCGTCCTTTCCTGCATTGAACGTTCTGGTCTCTTTACGATCGGTGCGCGGGTTGTGCGCCCGGCGCCGGATCGAGCTGCCCCGCCGGGTTTTCCCAAGAACGACAACCGACCGTCGCCGCTGCTCCCGACGCTGCGGCTCCTGTTGGAAACAAGGCCGCCCCGAGCGACCGCTCTTTCGCGCCAAGCGGCCGGGCAATCGCTATTTCGGCATCAGCGGCTGCAAGTGGGCGAAGCTGCGGCGCAGGGCTTCTTTGCGGCTTTCCAGCGAGTGTTCGAAATCGCGATCTTCCACCTCGACGCACACCGGCCCGTCGTAACCGGCCTCGGCCAGGGCCGCGAGAAACTTCGCCCAGTCGATCTCGCCCAAGCCGGGCAGCTTCGGCGAATGGTATTCCAGCGGAGTGGCCAAAATGCCCACCTCGTCCAAACGCTCTTGCAGAATCCGCACATCTTTCGCATGGACGTGGGAGATCCGCGGGGCGAATTCCTTCAACGGGCGAATGTAGTCCATCCGTTGCCAAACCAGGTGCGAGGGGTCGAAGTTCAAGCCGAAGTTCGGGCTGGGGATGTCGGCGAACATCCGCCGCCACACGGCCGGACAGATCGCCAGATTCTTGCCGCCGGGCCATTCGTCGCGTGTGAAGAACATCGGGCAGTTTTCGATGCCCAAACGCACGCCGCGCCGCTCGGCCCGCTCGACCAGCGGACGAAACACCTCGAGGAACCGCGGCCAGTTGTCGTCGATCGTCTTGTGCCAGTCGCGGCCCACGAAGGTGTTCGCCCGGCCGACGCCCAACTCGGCCGCCGCGTCGATCACTCGGCCGATCTGTTCGGCCGCCACCTGCGCTTCGCTCGCGTCGGGCGAAAGCGGGTTCGGATAGTAGCCCAGTCCGCTGATCGCCACGCCGGTCGATTCGCAAAGACGGCGCACCTCGGCGACGTGGGCCGGGGAGAGTGCGGTCACGTCCAAGTGCGTGACGCCCGCGTAACGGCGTTCGGCCTTGCCCACCGGCCAGCACATCACCTCGACGCATCGGTAGCCCGTCTCGGCCGCGAACCGCAGCACCTCGGCCAGGCTCAAATCGGGAAGAATCGCGCTGACGAAACCCAATTGCATGGCGACGCTCCTTACGAAAATACGAAACGCAGTCCCTCGATATTCCCGGCCCGACGATCTCCAAGCGACCGGCGAAGTTCCAAGCGAAACGAAGACCTCGGCCCCGGTTTTCTTTACGCCTCGACGGCCACCCAGCGCTGCTCGCGGTGGCTTCGCAAAATCGCCTCGCACAAAACCACCTCGCGATGTCCCTCGGCGAAGGTGGGAAACTGCGGCGCGGCGCTGTAGTCGCCGGCGGCGATGTAATGGTAGAACGACCGGAAGCATTGCTTGAAGGCGTCGGGAAAGCCCTCGTTATGGCCGCCAGGATAGTTGATGTAGCTGCGGGCCAGGTCGCCCACCAGCGACGGATCGCGGATCAGCGATTCGTTCGCTCGGTCGCGTCGGCCGATCCACAGCTCGTTGGGCGCTTCGCTGTTCCACGCCAGGGCGCAGCGCTCGCCCGAAATTTCGTAGCGCAGGCAATTCTTTCGCCCGGCCGTCACCTGCGAAACGCACAGGCTCCCCTTCGCCCCGCCGCGGAAGCGGAAAAGGATGTTGCCGTAGTCTTCCGTGGTGATTTCCACCGGCTCGGTCTCGCGTGGGGCGGCCAGCTTGCCCGTGAAGGTTTCCACTTCGCCCTTGGGACGCTTGCGAATCGGATGGACGGTGAGCAGATCGGCGAGGACCGATTCGACCTCAAGGCCGGTGATCGAGCACACCAGGTCCATCCAGTGGGTGCCGATGTCCGCCACGGCCCGCAGCGCACCGCCTTGGTCGGCCAGCACCCGCCAGTTGTAGTCCGTGTCGTAGAACAGCCAGTCTTGCATGTAGCTGCCGTTGACGGCGTAGATTCGGCCCACCTCGCCGCGGGCACAGCGGTCGCGGGCTTCGAGGTTCAACGGGTAGAAGCGGATGTTGTAGCAGACGCCGGCGGCCAATTGCTTGCCGCGGGCCAGGGCGACCAACTCGGCCGACTCGGCGGCCGTCATCGCCAAGGGCTTTTCGCACATCACGTGCTTGCCCGCTTCAATCGCCCGCTTGGCCATCGGATAGTGCAACACATTGGGCACGGCCAAATGAACGGCCTGAACCGAGGGATCAGCCAGCACCTCGTCATAATTCGCATACGCCCGCAGCAATCCTAGCTTTGCACAGGCCGACTTCGATTCCGCTTCGTCCACTCCCAGCAGCCCGCGAATGGGTACGCCCAACCGCCGCAACGCCTCGACATGAACCGGACCAATGAATCCCGCCCCAACGACCGCTGCGCCAATCTCGTACATCGCCTAATGCTCCCTGAAGAATAAGGAAGGATAAAGGATGTTCGGACCCGCCCTAAGCACCGATATCCCTGGAGAACATGCAATAGACCGAGAACAACGAACAACACGCGGCGCGCAGGGGGCCCCCTTCGTCTGATCCCGAAGCAGCGACCGCTGGCCTGCCTCAGCCGGCATTTCCTTGTTCGCGTTCGCCTTGTTCGCGCTGTCGCGAAGCCCATCTTAGCGAAGCCCGCGCCAAAAGCAAGGGACCGAACCGACTCGTTGCCGCGCATTCGACCGATCGACCATTCGCAATCGCTCGTTCGATCGTTGCGCCCGAGAGAGCGCACCGCCGAAACGGCCGCGGACGGCTATCGACGCGGAATGTCGGACGAGAACCGAGACCCGGCCGGCCAGCCTCGCAATTGCACAAACGACCGACCGGTCGCCAGGCCGCGCACGGGGCTTCGCGACCGGGGTGCGCGACCGTGGAAACGGGCGCGAACCGGTTGGGGGAGCGAATCGCCTCGACCTTTGTTTTCATCCCCCGGCGGTCCCTGCGAAAAATGTCGCTGACAGAGGGGATCGCGAACACAACCTGCCGAAATCCACCGCCCACTTTCGGCGGAAATAGTCACTGCCGAGATGTTGATTGTAAACTATTTCCAGATAAGACATTAGTGAATTTATTGCAAGAATGATATTGGTGTTCGATCGGGATTCGTTCCGGCACAGTCGCTTTTTCCTTGACGGCCGAGACGAACGTTGGCAAAATCGAGGTACGCACTCAAATCTTGCCCAATTGGTATCGCTTTCGTGCGGGGGAGTGAAGGATGTCCCACTGGTTGCGTCCGACGAGCTTCACAGGTAAGGGGCTGATTGCTCTTGCGGCTCTGTTGATCGCCGTAGTGATGCACCGTCATCTGTCTGCCGCCAGCGATGAATCGGCCGATCGCGACACAACCCTTGTAACAGCATCGGCGCCCGAAATGGCTTCGGCCGCCTCGGCTGCCGCTTGGGCCGACGCTCAATCGGTCGAAGAGCTTCTGGCCCGAGGGTCGGCTTCGACGAACCCCGTTCCCGAGCCGGGAACGCTCAACATCATCATGGGCACGCTGGCCGTGCTATCGGCTTTGGGCGTTGCCCGCGCAATGAGCAACCGGTTCTGAGCAAGGCCGCGAATCCGCGCGAAGTCGATTGTACCGCGAACGCACGCGAATCCGCGCGAATGCGATTAAACCGCGAATGGACGCGAATCCGCGCGAATGCGATTAAACCGCGAATGGACGCGAAGGAACGCGAATTCTTTCAAACCACGAACGGGCGCAAATCGGCGCGAAGGGTCTTCAACCGCGAATGCGCGCGAAGGAACGCGAATTCGATTGAACCGCGAAGGGACGCGAATCCACGCGAATTTGATTAGACCGCGAAGGCACGCGAAGGGACGCAAATCCGCGCAATCGTCGCGAGCGACGGAGGGTCATTCGCGACGGAATCGGGCCAGATAGCATAAGGCCAGAAAGTCGTACCCGGCGTGGGCGATGATCGGCGTCAGCAAGTTGTCGGTCCACAGCCAAATCGCGCCGAGATAGAACCCAATGAGGGTCGCCAACACGAAATAGGCCGGCGAAAGGGCGTGCGCGAATCCGAAGAGCATCGCGGCGGCAATCAGGCCAATGGCGGTTCCGACCATGCCGCCAATGCCGTGCGCAATCCCGGCCTGCACGATGCCGCGAAAGAGCAATTCCTCGCCCACCCCGGCCAAGATACTCAGCACGGCCAACTGGACGATCGAAAGCGGCTGAAAGAGCGGGACGATCGAAATGTCGAAAAACCGCCGCAGGCTCCGCAACGGACGCCACGAAGACCGCATCGACCACGCCAACAAACCCAGCAGCGGCGCAATCGCGGCGATGCCCCAGACAACGGCGGCCCCATTCCAACGAAACGACTCGACCGGGTCGATCCCCAACGCCCAACCGAGCACCACGGCCGCGACCGCCAACGCCCCTTCGAACAGCGCGGCCGTCAACGCGAACCGGTCGGCCTGCGCCCATCGCTGCTGCTGAAGTTCGTCGAGCGGGTTGTCAGGAGGCAGGTGGGGCGTCGTCATCGAGTTCGAGATACTCCGGCGCGATGTCGTACCAACCGATGTTCGCTCCCTCGAACTGCACCAGCGCTCGGCCGTTGCAGTTGACGGCGATCACGCGGCCGCGCTTTCCGGCAAAACGGGCCAGTTCCGGACGTTGCGTTTGCACCGTTACCGCCCGACCCACCCACATAGCCGCAAGCGATTCGCGGATTTGTTCGCTGCTCATCGCGGTTCCCTGTTCAAAGGGGTGATCGGGGCCGAGGCGAACCGCCCGCAGCCGCTTCCGCTGCGTGCCGCCCGACTCCGTCAGTTCTCCTGCTCGTCGCGTTCGACCGTTTTGCCGCCGCTGGCCCGCCAGCGCAAGTAGGCGTCGAGAAACCCCTGGATGTTTCCGTCGAGCACGCTGTGGAAGCTGCCGACGCTGTAGCCGGTGCGGGCGTCTTTCACACGTTGGTCGGGATGCAGAAAATAATTGCGAATCTGCGATCCGAATCCCGTCTTCGGCATCTGCTGGTAGCGGGCGGCCTGTTCGGCCTCGCGCTTGGCTTCTTCCATTCGAGCCAACTGGGCGCGAAGCATCTTCATCGCCGTGGCCCGATTCTTGTGCTGGCTTCGCTCTTGCTGGCAAAAGACCGTGATTCCCGTGGGCACGTGCGTCAGGCGGATCGCGCTCGACGTTTTATTGACGTGCTGCCCGCCCGGCCCGCTGGCCCGAATCGCCTGCTCTTCCAAGTCCTCGTCGCGGATTTCGATGTTGATCTCGTCGGAAACCTCCGGCGTTACATCCACCGCGGCGAAACTCGTTTGCCGCTTGCCTTCGGCGTTGAACGGGCTGATGCGCACCAGGCGATGCATGCCGCTTTCGCCCTTCAGATACCCGTAGGCCATCGGGCCGCGAATGGCGATCGTCGCGCTTTGGATGCCCGCCTCGATATTGTCTTGCCGATCGAGCAGTTCCGTTTCGTACCCCTGGTCTTTCGCCCAGTTGAGATACATCCGCAGCAACATTTCGGCCCAGTCGTTGGCGTCGGTGCCGCCGTCGCGGGCATTGATCGAGAGAATCGCGTTATTGGCGTCCATCGGGCCGTTGAGCAGCCCCTTCAGCTCCAACTGCTCGACGGCGCGTTCGAGGCGGGCTACGGCGTCGGGCACCTCGGCGGCGAAGCCCTCGTCCTCTTCGGCCATCTCGACCAGCGCGCCCAGGTCGTCGGCGGCCGTAATCGCTTCTTCCAGCGGCCGCAACAATGCCCGCAGCCCTTTCAAACGCGAAACGGTCTGCTGCGCCCGTTCCGGGTTCGACCAGAACTCCGGCGCGGCCATTTGCGCCTCGATCTCGGCCTCTTCCGCCTTCTTGGCAGCGTAGTCAAAGAGAGTCGCGCAGTTGCACTACGCGACGACGAATCGACTCCGCACGATCAATCAGTTCTCGTTCCATCGACCTCACCTATTGAGAAGCTGCGCCTCAACGCAGCGTTTCAGACAAACCGTATCGACGCCGGCAATCGCCTGCCCGCGGTCGCCCCGCCGGCCCGCCCTTGACCCCGGCGCGCATTGCCCCGCCGCCGCGTCAGAAGATCAGACAGATCGATTGACCACTTGCGCAGACGGATTTCGTTGCACCGACAAATCGCGACGCTGCGTTCCCCTGCTCGGCGTGCTCATCGCGTCAGCGCGATCCATCGAGTATTCTATCGAAATCGGCCGAAGACCGAAAGCGGCCCGAAGAAACCGGCGTTACTCCGCGCGTGCCGTCGCCCCGGGCCTTGCGAACCGTTCGGATATTGCTTGCGTTGCGGTCCGGGCGATCGCGCATGGGCGGCGATTACGGACGGCTGTTAACAGCAACGGTGGCGATTGGGCAAACCCTGTCGGTGAGGGCAGGCCGTATCGAAAGCCCGTCCTCTGTCGAAGATCAAGGTTGTGCAGGCTCAGCCCGGCGATTTCCCCGGGCGGCAGGATCACCGCCATTAGGTTGCCCTTGTCGCCTATCCGAGATTGAATAACGGGGGATAGCGCATTCGGCAGGGACGGTAGGCATGAAGAAAGCCAGTCTGATGAATCGACGCGTTTGCCGCATCGTTCTGATGGTTTTGGGTTGTGCGGCCCTGGCGACGAGCGGTTTCGGGGCCGAGTTTTTCGTGAATAATCGCACAGGCGAGGACTTTTACGACGGGCGGTCGCCGCAGCCGAACAACGCCGGCAGCGGGCCGGTGCGAACCATCGCCCGCGCGTTGCAGCTCGCCTCGGGTTCTGATCGAATCACCCTGGCCAAGACGGACGAACCGTATCGCGAGAGCATCACTTTGTTCGGTTCACGTCATAGCGGGCTGGCGGGTCAGCCGCTGGTGATCGCCGGCAACGAGGCCGTGCTCGACGGCTCGCAGCCGGTCCCGCCGCGGCAGTGGCAATCGGTCGGCGGCAGCGTGTTCCGGTTTACGCCGCCGACGCCGGGGCCGCAACAATTGTTCCTCGACGGCCGGCCGGCCGTGCGTGTGCCGGTCGGGCTTGATGGGCAGATGCCGCGGCTCGAACCGCGACAGTGGTGCTATTACGAGGGCGGCATCCTCTTCAAAGTCGAGCCGACCAAGTTGCCCGACGACTACAACCTTTCCTACGCCGCCTTGCCCACCGGAATCACGCTCTACTTCGTCCAGCACGTGGCCATTGTCGATCTGGTGGTGCAGGGATTCCGGCTCGATGGAATTCAGGCCGCCAACACGGCCCGCAACATCTACCTGGCGGGCATTGTCGCGCGAGGCAACGGGCGGGCCGGCTTGGCCGTCGGCGGCGCATCGCAGGTCGAAATCGAAGCCTGTCTTTCGGGCGCCAATGGCGCGGCCCAACTGATCACGATGCCTTGGTCGGAAACCCAGATTCGCCGCTGCCGCTTGTTGGGCGACTCGGCCGACGGCTGGGTCGATCGGGGCGGCCGGGTTTGGATCGACGGGCAGAAGCGGTCGGGCGGACTGGAATCGCTTGATGCCGCCGACAACGAGCAGCGCCCCGCCGAACAGCGCCCCGCCGAACAGCCGCCTGGGCAATAGCGGCGGCCCTGACGCGGCTTCGTTCGCTGAAGCCTCATTGCCCTTTGGCGGTGCCGGCCGCAGCGTCATCTGCCGCCCACACGGCACGCAAAATGCCGCCCGCCCAAGCCGGGCCGCTCAACCTCAGCCGCTCAGTTTGGCCAATTCCGCCCAAAGTTGCGCGCTGGCGCGGATGCCGCGATGGAAGTCGGCCAGCGAGAACTTCTCGTTGGGGCTGTGCGTGTTGTCGTCGTCTTGCCCCCAACCCAACAACAGGGTGTCGGCCTTGAGGGCTTGGTGGAAAGCCGCGACGATGGGGATCGACCCGCCCTCGCGGGTATAGACCGGCGGGCGGCCGAAGGCATGCTCGATGGCCCGGGCGGCCGCTTCGACATACTTGCTTTCCAGCGGGGCCATCACGCCGGGCGAGTTGTGAAAGTCGATCAGCTCCATTTCGATGCCCGGCGGGCAGAGTTCGGCCAGGCGCCATTTCAGCGCGGCGGTGATCTTGCTCGGTTCTTGGTTGGGCACGAGGCGGAAGCTGAACTTCGCCCCGGCGGCGGCCGGCAAGACGGTTTTCGCGCCGCTGCCTTGGTAGCCGCTCCACAGCCCGTTGATATCGAAGGTGGGTCGAGCCCAGCGGCGTTCCAAAGTGGTGTAGCCCGCCTCGCCCGCGCCGGCCGTCACGCCGATCTGTTCGAAGTAGCGTTTTTCGTCGAAGGGCAGTTGCGCGAACTGCTCGCGTTCGCGCGGCGAGAGCGGCACCACATCGTCGTAGAACCCGGGAATCTGCACGCGGCCCTGGTCGTCGATCAAGGCCGCCAGCACTTGGGCAAGCACGTTGGCCGGGTTGGCCACCGAGCCGCCGAACGAGCCGGAATGCAGGTCGCGATTCGGGCCTTTCAGCCGCAGCTCGTAGTAGGCGATGCCGCGCAATCCGTAGGTAATCGCCGGAATACCGGGGGCGAATTGCCCGCCGTCGCTGATCACTACGCAGTCGCACCGCAGCTTTTCGGCATGGCCGGCAATGTATTCTTCCAGCGCCATCGAGCCGACTTCTTCTTCGCCCTCGATGATGTACTTCAGATTGATCGGCAGCCGGCCCTCGGCGGCGATCCACGCCTCGGCGCTTTTGACGTGCGTGAGCATTTGGCCCTTGTCGTCGGTGGCGCCGCGGGCATAGATGTTGCCCTCGCGGCGCGTCGGCTCGAACGGCGGAGTGATCCACTTTTCCAACGGGTCGGCCGGTTGGACATCGTAGTGCCCATACACCAAAGCGGTCGGCGCGCCGGGCACCGCCGGCGACTCGGCATAGACCAACGGATGGCCTTTCGTGGGGATCACCTCCACGGCAAAGCCCAGTCGGCTCAGATGGTCGGCGACCCAGCGGGCGGCCTCGGCCACGTCGGCCTTGTGTTGCGGGTCGGCGCTGACGCTGGGAATCCGCAGCAATTCGCACAACTCGTCTTCAAACCGCGAGGCATGCTCGGCCAAGTAATCGTCGATGCGTGACATGCAACCGTAAGCTCCGTGATCGAGGTAGTCCGTCCCGCTGCTGCGAGACATTGGATTTTGAGCAACCGGAAGTGGAAGCACCCAAGGCGCCTCGGCCAGTATAGATCGGCCCAGACCATCGGGAAAGCGGCTGCTCAGTAAGTCAACTCGATGGAAAAGCGGCTGCGAACGCAGCGTAGCGGCGCGGAAGGCCTTGCCGACCGCGGCTGAATGTGGTTCGATACAAGGTCCCGAGATCGTCCCCCGGATAAGGGACGGTACGGAAGTTTGTGTCGCGCAAGGGGAACAGTCCCCTGATTAACCTATAGGAAATGACCGACAGAGATCGCCTCGGCGGGAGGGCGCGGGTCCGGCCGAATCGGCCGACCGCTCTCAGCGCGGCGGCGTTGCGTTTCTGAAGATCAATCGACCTTTCCCACAAACGGAAGAACGACGCTCGATGAATCGGATCATCCTTGCGGTGCGCGTGTTTTTTGCGGTGCTTTTTTCGCGTCAGCAGGCCGATCGCGTAGCCGCGGCGCTTTCCGCCGAGCCGGCAGGGCAAGCGGCCGTGCCCGCGGAGGCGGCGCGAACGCCCAAAGCGGCAACGAAGCCCGCGGCGCGCAGCGACGCCCTGAACCTGCTGGCGGCGCTGCAACGCGAGGGACGCTTGGTGGACTTTCTCATGGAGCCGCTCGACGGCTACACCGACGCGCAGATCGGCGCAGCCGTGCGCGACGTGCATCGCGATTGCGCTCAGGTGATCGAGCGGTTTTTCGGGCTTCGGCCGGCGGCGAGCGAAGCGGAGGGCGCGGCGGTCGAAGTGCCTGCCGGTTTCGATCCGGGCCGTTATCGGCTTCTCGGGCGGGTGAGCGGCGAGGGGCCGTTCCGCGGGCGGTTGGTTCATCCGGGCTGGGAGGCCTCGCGCTGCGAGCTGCCCACGTGGACGGGCACGGCGTCGGCCTCGCGGGTCATCGCCCCGATCGAGGTCGAGGTGGGCTGATCTTCGGCGCGATCCGCCGAGAGAAGACCAACAGCGAAGCCGATCGGCGGGCGGCCGGGTTGCCGTCGAAACGGCGCGCTTCGTCGCCCAACACGCCCGTTCGATGGGCCGCGGCACAACACGTCAACAGGAAACATCTTCGATGAGTGCGGAATACGTCATTGGAATCGATCTGGGCACCACCAACAGCGTGCTGGCTTATGCGCCGCTGAGGGCCGAGCGGGCAGAACTGCAACTGCTGCCCGTGCCGCAACTGGTCGCGGCCGGAACAGTCGAGTCGCGGACGATGCTTCCCTCGTTCCTCTACTTGGCCGACGAATTGGAGGCCGAGGGCGGGGCGCTCGATTTGCCGTGGGGCCGCTCGATCGATGTGGTCGGCGAATGGGCGCGGCGCCGTGCGGCCGAATCGCCCGAGCGAACGGTCGGCGCGGCCAAGAGCTGGCTGGCGCATAGCCGCGTCGATCGGCGGCAGCCGATCTTGCCTTGGGGGGCCGGCGCCGAGGTGCGGAAGGTATCGCCCGTCACCGCGGCGCGGCGCTACCTGGAACATCTGGCGGCCGCTTGGAGACAGGCGTTTCCCGACGCACCGATCGAACAACAAGCCGTGGTGCTCACCGTGCCGGCTTCGTTCGACGCCGGTGCGCGGGAATTGACCCGCGAGGCCGCCTTGGCCGCCGGACTGCCGGAAAACCTGGTCTTGCTCGAAGAGCCGCAGGCGGCCGTCTATGCCTGGCTCGATGCCGTGGGCGACCGCTGGCGCCGCCTGCTGAAGGTGGGCGATACGCTGCTGGTGTGCGATGTGGGCGGGGGCACCACCGATTTGACGCTCGTTTCGGTGGCCGAAGAGAACGGCGAGCTGGTGTTGCGGCGATTGGCGGTGGGCAACCACTTGCTTGTCGGCGGCGACAACATGGACCTGGCCCTGGCCCATTTCGCCGCCGAGCGATTCGCGGAAAAGAACGTGCCGCTCGACCCGTGGCAATCGGTGGCGCTTTGGCATAGCTGCCGTTCGGCGAAAGAGGCGCTGCTTTCGGCCGACGGACCGGAAAAGCATTCGGTGGCCGTGCTCGGCCGGGGACGGCGCGTGGTGGGCGGCACAGTGTCGATCGAGCTGGACCGATCCGCGGCCGCCGCGCTGCTGCTCGACGGGTTCTTCCCCCGCTGCGCGCTGAGCGACAAGCCGGCGCGGCGCCGCGCCTCGGGCTTCCAAGAGCTAGGGCTTCCCTTCGAAAGCGACACCGCCATTACCCGGCACGTGGCCGCGTTCCTGCAAGCCCACGGGGACGAAAACCAACCGATCCGCCCCTCGCACCTATTGTTCAACGGCGGCGTGTTCAAGGCCGAGGCGTTCCGTCGGCGGATGCTCGACGTGCTCGGCGATTGGTTCGCGGACGCCGGCGGGGCCGCGGCCCTCGATGGCCCGCACGACCTCGATCACGCCGTCGCCCGCGGGGCCGCCCATTACGGATTCGCCAAGCACCGCGGCGGCGTGCGGATTCGCGGGGGAACGGCGCGGGCGTACTACGTGGGGATCGAAACGGCCGGGCCGGCCGTGCCCGGCGCCCCCCGACCGCTCCGCGCCTTGTGCGTGGCGCCGATGGGCATGGAGGAAGGCACCGAAACCGACGTGCCCGGCGCCGAAATCGGATTGGTCGTGGGCGAACCGGCGCAGTTCCGCTTCTTCAGCTCATCGGTGCGCAAAGAGGATCGGCCCGGCGCCGTGCTTGCCCAATGGTCGCCCGACGAATTGCAGGAAACCGACTCGCTGGAAACGCTGCTTCCGGCCGACGACTCGCAAAGCGAATCGTTCGTGCCCGTGCGATTCCACGCGAAAATCACGGAACTGGGCGTGCTCGAGCTTTGGTGTGTCGGCGCGCAAGGCTCGGGCCGCTGGAAGCTGGAGTTCAGCGTCCGCAGCGACGCCGAGACGTGAAGCGCCGCCGGGCGTGAAGCGAAGCATTGCCAACCGCGTCTGCGCGCAGTGTATCAGTGCGAGCGCTTCCGCTCGATCTCGCGGCCGACGGCGTTGCTCAGCCGGTCGGCGGCGCGGGCGACGGCCGCCATCAACTCGGCGTCGATGTCTTCCACCTTGATCGTTTTGCCGGAACGCAAATTGACCAAAACGCGGCACGACTTGTCAATTCCACCCTTGTTGCCGTTGACATCTTCGACATAGACCGTGGCATCAACCACCCACGAATCGAATTGGTCGAGGGCGAACATCATCCGTCGTTCGATCTCCTCGAGTTGGTTTTGATCCAAGCGGATGTTCTGGCGGTGGATTTGCAGTTGCATGCCGTCCTCCCTCTCTCGCTGCAAAAAAGACGAGACTTCGTTGCGCCGGCGCGGCCCGCACGGCGCTTGCTTCTTCCGAACACGACCGGGCAGCGCCGCGATCACCGTTGAAAACCCAAAAGCCGCGGCGGGCCGCATGGAACCCGTCTGCCCGCGAGGCCCAACGGCGTTCGGGCCTAGTTTCCGCGCGCGCCTTGCGTCCATCGGCCGCTATTCTGCCTCGACCTCACTTTTGTAAGTATAGGGCGCGAAGCCGCTTCTGACAAAGCCCCGCCGCTGCAAGCCCGCAGGCCCGCAGGCCCGCCAGAATCGTTCAACGCGGTGCTCGCAATCGCGCGAAGCGATTCGAAACACGGAACGTCCCGCGGAATGCCCCGATTACCGCAAGCATGGCCAGCGAAAAGAGGACGGCTGGTTCGGGCACGGTGGCGACGGCCGCGGCAGCCGCGCCGGCCAGATTCACCCGCCCGTGGCCGAACACCTCGTCCCAGCCGGGATCGCCCAGGTCGGTGGCGGTCGAGAAGAGGATCTGTTTGACCTGAGCGGGCGTCAGATTGGGATTGATCGACCATACGAGCGCGGCCGCGCCGGCGGCAATCGGCGCCGCAAAACTGGTGCCGCTGTTCAGGCCGTAGCCGTTGGGCAGAACGGTCGGGTCGGCCACAAGCACGCTTACCGCCGGCGCCGAAAGATCGACGGCCGGTCCCCAACTGCTTCCGCCGCCGGTCCACACGGCGCGCTCGTCGCCCATCGTGCCCGAGACAAAGATCAAATGCTCGTAGTTGGGCAAGGCGGCCTCCGAGCGGCGCGAATTGCTGTTGCCGGCGGCCACGAACACCAGCGCTTGGTCCGCGACTTCCGCGGCCGCCTGATTGACCGGCGAATAGGTCAACGTGCTCTGCGAAATGACGATCGCCTTGGCGCCTTCGGCCGCGGCGCGGCGCACTCCGTCGGCAAGCCAATACGAAGTGTTTGATCCCATGGTGTTCGTCACGGTGATCGGCAGGATCGTGAAGCGGCCGATGCCCGCCCCGCCGATGCCGTTGTTGATGTCCATCGCAACCACCGAGGCCACCTGCGTGCCGTGCGAAATCATAATGCCGTCGAGGACCGGGCCGGTGGTCGTTGAAATACCGGGCAACACCCGCCCGGCCAGATCGGGCGTGGCGGCATTGACGCCCGAATCGAGCACGGCCACGATCACGCTGGGCGAGCCGGTGCTGATCTCCCAAGCGGCCGGTGCGCCGATCAGGTCGAGATAGCCCTGATAGGTCGGATAGTAGAAGTCGTTGGGCGTCAGGGCCGCGGCCGACGAGGGCAGCAGCCCTCCGCAACACCATGCGGCCGACAGAAACGCCGCACGAATCAGACATCGGGCAATCGCGCTGTTCACTCGCTGCCTCATTGACCGTCGGACTTCAGGAGCAACGCCTGCACGTAGAAGCGATGCGAGAACGAACCCACAAGGAATCGACGCGAACGCCCCGGTGCCGACGACCGGCCGACCGGCTCGCGCGCCTCGCGCCGAAAAACCGGGAGCTTTTCATTCATTCTATTTGCCCGATGCGGATCGGGCAAAGGAAATGCGCGGGCCGCAATGGCCGGCAGCGCAAGCCGTGAGCTGTTCCCGTGTTGCGGCGGCAAAACATCATCGTGTTGCCGAAAGTCAACCGGCCGAGAACCGAACACGGGCGCGGGCGCGGTGCGGCCGGCGTTGTCGCATGAGATGCCGCCGTGATCGAAACCCGTTATCGCGGGCGGAGTTGTATTTCGTTGACACCCTTTGGAAGCGTAATTAGAATCGAGTTTTAGGTTCCAATCGGCGCAAACCTTGCGGAACCGAATATCTGCTCGTTGGCCGCAGCGGTCACACGCGGCAACCGGAGAAGAGGCGTCGCCGGTGGCGCGAACCGCGGCAGCATGGCTTATCGGATCGCCCCAGTTCCAGGAGTCGGCAGGACATGGCACGGGAAAACCAAGGCTTGCAGATCGCGCTGATCATCTTCGTGATGCTCACGATCGTGCTCGGCGTGACCACCTTCTTGTTCTTCCGCCGCTACGAAGAGGCGGAAATCAAGGCGAAGGCGGCCCAGGAACAAGCCACCAAAGACAGCACGCGCGCCTCGGCCAAGGCCGAAGAGGCCAACCGGCTGAAGCAGTTGATGGGCTTCGCCGTCACCGATGAAATCCCGGCGATCGAAGCGAAGTTCGCCGAAGACATGCAGACGTATGCCGGCACGTTCCCCGAAGATCAGCGGTTCTATCGTCCGCTGGTCAAGCAGTTGTACGATACGATCACTGCCCGCAACACCGAGCTGGTGGCCGTCAAGGCCGACGTTCAGCAACTGAAAGACGCCCTGGCGGTCCGCGAAGCGAACAAGGACGGACAGATTCAAACGCTCGATACCGCCATGAAAAAGGCGGGCGACGACCTGGTGGCCGAACGGAATAAATTCAACGACGAACGCCGCCAAATGAGCGCCTTGCAACAGCAAGTCGCCGACGCGCTGGCCAAAGCGAAAAAAGAGGCCCAAGACGCGCTGGCCAAACTGGAGACTCAATTGACCGACGCCGCCAACCGGCTCAACAGAATGAGCACCCTGCTCACCTCGACCACCAAGAAGCTCGATGAAGTCACCAAGGAAACGATGGACGTGCCCGACGGCGAAGTGCGGTGGGTCAACCAGCGGGCGGGAACGGTGTGGATCAACCTGGGCCGGGCCGACAACCTCGCGCGGCAAATGAGCTTCTCGGTGTACGGGGCCGACGCCACCGACCTCAGCTCGGGCGGCAAGAAGGCGAGCATTCAGGTTACGCAAATACTCGGCGATCATCTGGCCGAGGCGCGGATTGTCGAAGACAACATCTCGAACCCGATCATGCCCGGCGACAAGATCTTCACGCCGTTGTGGAACGCCGGCGAGAAGAAGCGCTTTGCCGTCACCGGCTTCTGCGACCTCGACGGCGACGGCCGCAGCGACATCGAGCAGGTGCGCCAGTTGATCGAAATGAACGGCGGCATCGTCGATGCCTGGACCGACGATAAGGGCGAGGTTCAAGGCGAGATCACCATCAACACCCGTTACCTGGTGATCGGCGACCAGCCGGGGGATCGCGGCGCCGCCGGCACGATCGCCGGGTTCACCAGAATGGTGACCAGCGCCGAGAAACTCGGCATCCAGAAGATTCCGCTGCCCGACCTGTTGCAACGGATGGGCTGGAAGAACCAAACCCCGGTGGTCCGCTACGGGGCGGGCGCCAATCCGGCCGACTTCCGGGCAAAGGCTCCCGAAGGTGTACGAACCTCGACCGGCAACGTGAGCGATATCTTCCGGCCGCGAACGCCGCCGCGATCCGGAGCCAGCGGCGCGTTTTGACGCAGCCGGAAAACCGGCGATGGAAATCGCCGATGAAAATTCATCGTTGATCGGCGGGCCGTTCCTGTCGGGCACCGCCCGAAGGATCAATCACCTCCAACAGACGGCGCCGCGCGGTCTCGAGCTTCGCGGCGTCGCGGCATTTCTCGCCGTCGAGATCGGTCACGTAGAACACATCGACCACTTGAACCTGATAGGTGGCGATTCGCGCCCGCCATACCGAGAGTTCGCAATCGAAGAGCGTGCGCGCGATGTCGTAGAGCAGGCCCGCCCGGTCGGCCGCGAACACGTCGAAGATGGTGTAGCGATTGCTGGTGGTGTTGTCGATGTTCACTCGCGGTGGCGCTGGCGGCAAGCCCGCGGCGGCGGCGGGCTGCCAAAGCTTGCGGAATCGCGGGGGCCGAGGCTGGCCTGGCGCTACGGCTTCGATCAATCCCCGGCAGATTTCGGCGATGCGATGTTCCGGCGGAGGCCCCTGGTAATCGGGATCGCGCACCCAGAAGCGGTCGAGAATCTGCCGGTCGCCGAACGTGTGAATTTGGGCGGCGCGGATCTCCAGGCCGCACCCGGTCAGCGCGCCGGTCAGCCGGTGGAAGATGCCGCCGGCCACGGCTTCGCTGGTGCCGACGGTTAGTTCCAGCATTCCGGTTTCGTCGCGGTAGCGGGCGGCAGCAACGGCCGGTTGCTCGCCTCGGCTTCGCAGCAGTCGGAGGTCGGCGGCGGCGCTGCCGGCGTCGGTGGCGTGCAAATAGGCCGGGGGCAGGGCCGCCACCTGGCGGGCGAACCAGGGATCGGCGCCGTCAGGCCCCAGGGCGGCGGCAATCTCGGCTCGACGCTGGGCGGAGAACTCGGCGTTGGTCGTCGCCGGCGACTCGGCCGCTAGGTACTGCATCGTGCGGTGAAACAGCCGCGTAACGACATCGTACTTCCAGCCGTCCCACACGTTCGGCCCCACGGCCGCCAGGTCGCAGGCTGTCATCACGTAAAGCAGTTCCAGCCGCTCGGGCGAACCGGTTTGCACGGCCAATCGGACAATCGTCTCTTCGTCTTCGCTGTCGCGATGAAACGCCTCGTGCGTCAACATCTGGTGCTTCCGAATCAGGAAGCTCAGCGTCTCCGCCTCGTCCTCCCCGAGGGCGAAGTCGGCCGCCGCTTGCCGGGCCAGCTCCACTCCGACCACGCGATGATCTTCCAGCCGGCCTTTGCCTAAATCGTGCATCAACAGCGCCAGGTGCAGCAGCCACTTGCCGCTCAGCCCGCGATACACGCGGCCCAACGGGCCCGGGTCGTCGAGCAGCGCCACGGCATTTTCGACCGCCCGCAGGCAGTGCTCGTCCACCGTGTATTTGTGATATTGGTTGAATTGCAGCAGACCGCGGGCGCGTTCCATGCCGGGCACGAATCGTTCGAGAATCCCCGCGTCGTGCAACTCGCGCAGCACCGGCCCGAGCCGGCCCGGATGACCCAACAGGCTGAGGAATCGCCGCCGCGCCGCGGCCGACGGCTTCTCGCCCAACTGCGGCAACGCGCGGCGAATCGCCTCGACCGTGTCGGGCGCCAACTGCGTGTGATAGAGGTTGGCCAGCTCGCCCAAGCGGACAATTGCATCCCAGTCGGATTGCAGCCGCCGGGCGCCGCGGCGATCGACGCGCACGCCCACCGGGCCGATCCGCACGCCCGGCTCCACCCAATGCCCGAACAACACCGTGGCCACGTGAGCCCAGTACGGATGCGAAACGGCCCTCGCCGAAAGCCGCTCCGTCACGTCGGCAATCGCCTGCGTCTGGCGGAAATAACTCTGCATGAACTGCTCGACCGCCAGCAGGCCGGGCTTATCTTGATAACCGCGCACCGCGGCAATGCGCAACTGCTGCGCGCGCGTCAACACGTCGGCCGCCGAGTCGGCCGCGAAATGCAGTTCGTGGCGGAGCCAAAGGAGGAACTCGCGGGCCTCGGCCATGATCTCGGCATCGCGGGAGGAAAGGGCGCCTGCTCGAACCAGCTCGTCGAATTCGTTGAATCCGTAGCAAATAAAACCGATCCAGCGCGCCCATTGCACGTCGCGCAGTCCCCCGCGCGACCGCTTCACGTTCGGTTCGAGCAAGTAAACCGTTTCCCCGTAGCGAAGGCACTCTTCGGTGCGGCTTCGAGCCACGGCGGCCAGCAATCCGCGGCGCTGGCTGCGGACGACGCCGCGAAATTGTTTCCAGTAGCGATCGAAAAGCCCGGCATCGCCGGCCAGAAGCCGCGACTCCATCAGCGAGGTGGCGATTTGCGGTTCTTCGCGGGCCAGCCGGCATGCCTCCTCGATGGTTCGCGCGCTGTGGCCGAGCGTCAAACCGGCGTCGAACACGTCGCGCACCAAAAGCTGGGCCAACTCGGCCGCTTGCACGGCCCGCGACGGTTCGTAGAGGAGCATCAAATCCGCGTCGCTGTGCGGAGAGACATCGCCGCGGCCCGTGCCGCCGTGGGCCACCAGGGCCGCGCCCCCCGGACAGCCGTCGTCGCAGCCGGGAACGACCGCCGCGCACGCCTCCGCCCACAGCCGGCGCAGCACTTCTTCGCGCAGTTGGGAAATCGCCCGTGCGGTGGCCAGGCCATCGCGGCCGGCATCATGGCCTCGGCGAATTTCAGCCATGCCCTCGGTCAGCCGGGCCCGCGCGGCAATAATCGACGGACGCAATCCGGACACCCGCAGACTCCCCGAGGTCGTCTTCCTGTTCTTTTGTCCCGCCGCCGCGCCGGGCGCTTGACGTTCTGAAGCGGTCGCCGCGCCGGGCGCTTGACCGTGTGAAACGACGGCCGCGCCGGGCGCTTCGCAATCCACTGCGAGGGCCGCGAATCGGCCGCATCACCGCACGGCGTCGTCGCCAGTTTGCCCGGTGCGAATGCGAATCGCGTTGCCCAACGGAATGACGAAGATCTTGCCGTCGCCCACCTGGCCGGTTCGCGCCGCCTGCACAATCGTCTCGACGATGCGATCGACCTGACCGTCCTCGACAACCACTTCGATCTTGATCTTCGGCACGAAATCCACCGTGTACTCGGTGCCGCGGAACATCTCGCTGTGGCCCTTCTGACGGCCGAACCCGCGGACCTCGGTGGTCGTCATCCCGGCAATTCCCTGTTCGACCAGGGCGCTCTTCACGTCGTCGAGCTTGAAATGGCGGATGATCGCTTCGATCTTTTGCATCAGAGCGCAGACCTTTGCATCACGGGAAACGTCGTGATCCTCAACTCCAGAACGCGACAAAGGGACGGGGCTTCTTCCGCGAAATCGGTTCCCGCCCGACGGCCTTGTTGCCCGATCGAACGGAAGGGCCGACCCCGGCGCCGGCACATCGCCCGCCCCGCGAGGAACACAAGCAGCGCACGCCATTCTACCGCGAAACGCCGGACCGAGACAACAGACTTCGAAGGCGAGCGCCCGGCACCGACCAACCGCGCCCGACGCCGCCCGCATTGCCCGAATCGAGGCCGGTTGCCCAACACTACCTCGGGCCAACGGCCCAGTGCGTTCGTTTGGGGGCGGCCGACCCGAGTCGGCCGGCACCGCCCATTCCGTCGGCCTGAACCGGCTCGCTCCGTTTCGTTGGTTTGACTCAGTCGGCCCGGCCGATCGGCTTCACCTCCAGTCCGGCGGTCCAGGCCGTGCCGCGACGAAAGAGCGTTTGCACCGCCTCGGGCTCGAACGCGCGGACATCGTGCCCCAACACGCAATGGAACACGCGGCCTTTGCCGTAATCGAGCACGAAGGCGATCGGGTAGTCGCGGTCGTCCACCTTCGAACGGGCCGAGGCCAGCACGGTAATCGGCGTCTTGCCGGCGAGGCACGTGTAGAGTTCGTCGGTGGTCTCGAAGTCGGCCATGCCGGCGGTAATCGGATGCTTGCGATCGACAATCTCCACGCGAAACCGCCCATGCGGATCGTGCCCGCGAAGCTTCGGATTCCACACGCGGCCGGCCAGTTCGACGAACTCGGGCCACTCTTGCAGCGCGCCGCAGGCGAAATGCACCAGCACCAGCCCGCCGCCGCTGCGCACAAACTGTGCGAGGCGCTTGCCGCCCTCGGGGCCGGGCTTGTTCGGGTCGTAGTTCTTCATGTGCAGAACGACGACGCGATAGGCCCCCAAATCGCCTTCGGCCAGGAACATCGGCGACTCGACCACGTCGATCTTCAGCCGCTCGTCCTCCCGAAGCGCGCCGGCGAGCACCGGGGCCGTTTCGCGCCACTTGTGCCCGGGGTAGTCTTCGCCGGTAACGACCACCACGTTGACGACAGCCGCCGGTTCCCCATCACCGCCGGAAGCACGGCCCTCGGCCGCGGCCGACGGCAGCGCGTTCATCGCAAACAGCGCCGCGGCAACCGCGGCCGCATACAACGCGAACGGAATGGGCAATCGCGACGGCGCTCGCAAACGCGACGGCGCAACGAAACGCCCTGAAGAAGCGATCGCCATCGTTGGCCGAAGGCCGCTGAAACGCCCGCGGCGGCCCGATCTGAACCGTCCATTCGTTTCGTTGGTGCGCATGAGCGAACCCCTTTCCGCCCCCGCGCCGACCGACGGCGCAAGGGGAACAGATGTTGTTCGAACCGGTCAGTCGAGCTGCGATGCTCGACGTGCGGCCGCGGCACTCGATCGCGGAAGCGTCGCTCACCCGTTGAAGTAGAGGTAGGCGGCGACGATCACCGCCACGACCACGGCCGAGGCAATCACATCCGCGCCCGACCAGCTTTGCCGCGTGGCCTGCCGCTGTTCGGCGGTGGCGGTGCCGTAGGTGATTCCCTGCACTTGCGCCGCCGGCGGCCGTTCCGTCAGCAGGCTCACCGCCACCATCGTGACGGCCGACACCAGCAGAATCAAGATGCTGTAGTACTGGAAGTAGATATTGTTGACGATCCACAGGAACGAACCTTCGGCATAGCCGTTTTCGTAACCGGCCAATTGCAGTTTCACCGGCGTATCGACGGCCAGGCGGAACACTCCCAACGCGAACCCCACAATCAGCGCGGCCAAGCAGCCCTTGGCGTTCAATCGGCGGAAGAACACCCCGAGAAAAAACACCACGAAGATCGGCGGCGCCAGATAGCCCTGCACCGATTGCAGATAGTCGTACAACCCCTGCGCGCCGCGAATCACCGGAATCCACAGCAGCCCCACGACCACCAGCACCCCGGTGGCCACCCGTCCGATCCACACCAAGCGATGCTGAGCGGCCTGCGGGCGGAACTTCTGGTAGAGGTCCATCGTAAACAGGGTGGCCGAGGCGTTGAACACGCCGGCCAGCGAACTCATCAAAGCGGAAAGCAGGCCGGCCACAACGATGCCGCGCACGCCAACCGGCAGAATATAAAGCGTCATCAGCGGAAAGGCGCGTTGGCATTCCTCGCGGATCGGGTTGCCTTGAGCGTCGAGGATTTGCGTCAGCCCGGGCGCGCCGCTTTTGGCCAGCGCCAGGCAGGTCATGCCGGGCACGATGAAGATGAACACGGGCAGCAGTTTGAGGAAGGCGGCGCAAATGCTGCCGCGCCGGGCCTCGCGTTCGCTGGGCGCGCCGAGCGCCCGCTGCACGATGTATTGGTCGGTACACCAGTACCACAGCCCGATCACCGGCGCGCAGAAGAGCATTCCCACCCAGGGATAGTTGCCGTTGAAGTACCAGGCGATGGTCGTTTCGGTTTTCACCGGGGCCCATGTGCCCTGCATTCCCTCGGGAATCAGCGGCTTCCACAGGTTGAAGGCCTCGCTGCCGAGCGACTCGCGCAATCCGCTCCAGCCGCCGACGGCCGCCAACCCGTAAAACGTCAACAGCGCCGAGCCGGCGATCAACACGATCGTTTGGATCATGTCGTTGTAGGCCACCGCGCGCATCCCGCCGAGCATCGTATAAAGGCCCGTCAACACGATCACCAGCACCGAGCCGATCCAGAAGGCGTCGATCACCACTCCGCCGACGGTGATGCTGATTTCCGGCATCAGCGTGCTGAAGACGATCCCCCCGGCGAAGATGCCCACGGCGATCTTCGTCAGCACGTAGGCCACCAGCGAAATGATGGAAAGCACCCACCGCGCCGAAGGGCTGAACCGGCGCTCGAGGAACTCGGGCATGGTGAAGACGCGGCTGCGGGCATAGAAGGGCACCATCACCCAGGCGAGCACCAGAAGGCACCAGGCGTGCAGCTCATAATGGGCCATGGCCACCCCGTCGGTGCAGCCGCTGCCGGCCAACCCCACCAGGTGCTCCGAGCCGATGTTGCTGGCGAAGATCGACGCCCCGACGAGGAACCACCCCAGATTGCGTCCGGCAAGGAAGTAGTCGTCGGCCGTGTCTTTGTTCTTCGTTACCACCCACCAGGCAACGCCGAGCAGCACGACGAAGTAGGCGCCGATCAGCGCCCAATCCAGCGGGGCCAGCCGCGGCCGATCGGCATTGTTCGTATCGGCCGCTTTTCCGGAAACACCCGTGTCGGCAATCGTCGCCCCCTGAGCCGCCGCGGCGCCTGCCGCAACGCCCATCGCGGCGCCATCGGCCGCTGCGGCCGCACCCGCGAGGGCCGTTCCCATGATCAACATCGCCGCCGCAACGACGGCCCACTTCGTCTGTCCAAGCCGCATCGTCCGTTGATTGACCATCTTGGACACTCCTGCCGAACTTGAAAACCCGCGAAACCAATTCGTCGGCGCCGTTTGCGCCTTCATCCGCCGCTACGGGCCGGACGCTCTTGTTGCCGAAACCCAGCGACGCCCCGAAGCCGCCCGCAGCCGTGCAAAAATCTGCGATGATGTTCGATACGCGGTCGGGCAGATCCCGCTTACGACTCCATGCCGAAGTTTTCGGCGAACAACTTGCACAACGCATCGAGGGCCGCAACGGCGTCGGGGCCGCGGGCCTCGATGGTGATTTGCGACCCGCACGGCGCCCCCAGCGTAAGCACCTGAAGCACGTCGGCGGCGTTAACCGTTTGACGGCGGTTCGATAGTCGAATTTGCGACTGGAACTGTTTGGCCATCTGAGCAATCGCCACGCAGGGCCGCGCGTGCAGCCCGCCCGGGTGCGTGATCGTCACGGTTCGCGTTGCCTTCTCGGTCAAGGCCCACCTCTTCCGCCAATCCGCCCTCGGCGCGCCCGGCGCGCTACCATCGTTTCCACCACAGGAAAAACTTCACCGCGCCGATCGACGCGAGCGACAGGGCCAACACACCCCAAAACGCCAAGGGATGTCCTTGAAACGGGATCGGCACATACATGGAAAACAGGCTGACCACAAAGGTCGGCAGCATGATGGCGATGGTGATCACCGTCAGCGCCTTGATCAACAGATTCAGATTGTTGCTGACGATCGACACCCGCGCGTCCATCAGCCCGGCGAGAATGTTCGAATAAATCTCGGCCTGCTCTTTGCGCTGACTGTTTTCGATCAGCAAATCGTCGAGCAGCTCGACCAGCTCGCCGCTCAGCCCCAGCTTCGGGGCATTCAGCTTCATCCGCTCGATCAACTTGCCGTTCGAGTTGATGGCGTTGAGATAGTAAACCAGGCTCTTCTCCAAGCTGAAAAGGTTGAGCAGGTACTTATTGTCCATGGCCGCGTTGATCTGCTCTTCCAGCGCGTCGGAGACGGCATTGATTACGCGGAGATGTTCAAGGAAATGGTGGATCGAGGCGAAGATGCACTTGAGCATCAACTCGGGCAACGACCCGACTCGGGCGAACAACCGACCGGTGAAAAGCGTCGCATCTTCCGGCAAGACGATCAACATCGAATCGGGATAGACGAAGATGCCGCACGAGCTGACCTTAAAGAGAAACCGCTCTTCACTCGAGTAGTTGCGCGGCCGCTTGAAGATCATGGCGATATGATCCGCCTCGAACTCCAGCCGGGCCAGTTCGTCGGGGTCGAGCGCCGAGGTCAACGTATGCTCGTCGATCTGCCAGCGATCGACCAGCTCGCGCCGCTCGCGATCGTCGGGCCGCACGAACACCCGGACATTGGCCTCCGGCTCGTCCGCCGCCGTCAACTTGCCGTTGCTCAACAACCAACACTGCAACATAACGAGGAGAGCGTCTCCACACCGCGATTGTTTTGGGCCGACTCGGCCGGCGCGCCTCAGTCGTCGTCGGGCGCAGCATGATCGAGATAGCCTAAGCCAACCGGCGATTGCTGGGAAGCCCGGCGCAAGACGGTTTGCGCGATTTTGCATTGGAAACGCCCGCCGGGGGAATTATCTTGTTCGGCAAGCGGCGGGGCCGGCCGGTTGTCTGCAACGAGCGGCGGTAGAATGTCCCCCGCTCGCCCGGCCGAATCAGCTCGGCAACCGGCGATTCCCGGCTGGAGCCGGTCTCAATCTTGGGTTCGAGGCTCCTTGTCACCGC
>Ga0308417_1000484_pt1 | contig 28932 bp, 21 predicted proteins | sample HotsprSampleOS65_FD_203528 | JGI IMG/M metagenome (GOLD analysis project Ga0308417, IMG submission 203528) | Hot spring phototrophic mat microbial communities from Octopus Spring, Yellowstone National Park, Wyoming, United States - 20090730_OS65 ...
TGGCCCGCCCCGCAGTCATGACGGCGCGCCCGGTGCGAACGGGTCGGCCCTGGCCACCAATTCCGATCGATCCAGGCCGCGAGTGCGGGGCCGGAGTGCCGGTTCTGACCCAACCCACCAGCAGCCCCCGGCCCGCCCAGCAGCCGCTCGAGCGCGGGATGCGGAGTGCGGATTGCGGACCGCGGACGCGGTTCGATTCGTCCCCCCCGGCCGCCCAGCTAGCGGTGGCGGTGCCCGGGTCGCGCCCCGCCGCCTCGCCTACAATCCCCTGCATGGCGACACTGACCCTCGCGAGCAAGGACCTGCGCTTGCTGCTGCGTGACTCCCGCAGCGCCGTCATACTCCTGTTGACACCGCTCGTACTCGTCTTCGTCCTCGGGCTGACCCTGGGGGAAGGGTTCGGCGAAAAGCCGGACGAGCGACTGCGCATCTCCGTCGTCAATCTCGACGCCGGACTGCCGTCGCGGCAGTCGTTTCCCGAAAAGCCGTGGTCGGAGGTCGTGATCGACGACATCAGCGCGACACCGGACATCCGGCTGGAAGTCATCCCCGACCGGGCGACGGCCGAGCGGCTGGTGTCGCGTGGCTCGCGGCCGGCCGTGCTGGTCTTCGAGCCGGATTTCTCCGCCCGGGTGAACCGCTGCTCGTTCCTGGCACGGGACGACCCGCCGCCGATCAACCCCTTCGGCCGAGACGGGGTCCGCATGGAGGAGCTGGGACTGACACTGCTCGCGGACCGGACGCAGCCCGTCTCGGCGGCCGTGATCGAGCAGGTGACGCAGGTGACCCTGCTGCGGGTGGTGATCCCGTGGATGATCGGGCGGGCCTTCGAGCGGGTCGGGGACGACGCCTTCATGGCACTGGTGGCCGAGCGGCTCATGAAGGTCAAGCCGGTGCCCACCGCCGTCCTTCAGGAACTCGACCCGGTGGTGCAGAAACTCCTGGCCGCCCTGACGAGCGACAAGCAGTTCCAGTTGCTCGTGGCCACGGAGTTCGGCAAGACCGACCTGCCCCGGTCGTTCACGGACGCGGCGGTCGTATCCCGGCGGACGCCCGAGTTCCAGAGGGCCGTCAAGGCCGCCTTCGCCGACGAGAAGTTGATGGCCCGCGTGGCCCAGGGGATCGCCTTCGGCGAGGTCCTGACCCCGGCGGTGCGTCGGGAGGTCGGCCCACGGGTCCAGGAGGGCGTCGCCGACCTCTTCTCGAACTATAACTTCCGGGCCAAGAACTGGTCGCAGCTCGTCCGAAGCGCGGCCCGGCAAGGGAACAGCGAGGGCCGTTCGCCGTACCGTGACACCTCCGGGACCGGCTGGTTGAACCGCGGGGCGGTACGGTACCAGATCCTCGTACCCTCGTTCACCGTGATGTTCGCCTTCTTCCTGGTCCTCAGCGCCGGCTGGCTGTTCGTCGCGGAGCGGAAGCACGGCACGCTGACCCGCCTGCGGGCCGCCCCGCTCACCCGCAGCCAGATCCTCTTCGGCAAGCTCCTGCCGTGCCTGTTCGTGTCGTTCTTGCAGGGCTTCTTCCTGCTCTCGGCCGGCTACCTCCTCTTCGGCATGACCTGGGGAACGCGGCCGGAATTACTCGTCGCGGTGGTCGGGTGTACCTCGGTCGCGGCCGTGGGACTGGCAGTCCTCGTCGCCAGCATCGCCCGCACCGAGGCCCAGGTCGCCGTCTACGGCACACTCCTCGTCCTGGTACTGGGCGGGGTCAGTGGGTCGCTCATGCCCCGGGACCTGATGCCCGAAGAGATGAAGCTCGTGGGCCTGGCCACGCCGCACGCCTGGGCACTCGATGCCTACGCCCAACTGCTCGCCGGCCCGAACCCCGACCTGGCCCGGGTCGGCACCGCCTGCGGGGTCCTGCTCGCCTTCGGGGCCGCCTTCACTGCCCTGGCCTGGTGGCGAATGGACCTCGACTGAACCGGAAGCGACCGGGGACCGTCGCCTGAGCGGACCCACAATCGCAACGCGACCGGACCGAACCCGGACTCGAACGTAACGTACCCGGAAGCCGGCCGGACCCGACCCGCGTCAGTAGTGGTCACTTCTTGTCGATCACCGGTTCCAGGATCACCCAGACCTTGGAGAACAGGGGCGGGATCAAGGCCGTGCGGGCCTCATAGGTCAGGTTGGCGTCGTCCTTCGAGATCTCGACCGGGATCTCCAGCATCGAGTACGGGAAGTTGGAAATGCTAATGATGTCCCCGCTGTTCGCCGCGTAAAACGCCGGGCGGTCCGGGGCCTCGGGGTCCCTGATCTCGATGCTCCCGGCGAAGACCCAGCCGTGCGGCAGGACCGTCTCCTGGTTGTTTTTCTTGGTCATAACGCGGTCGAGGACCCAGTCCCGGGCCGGGTGGGTGTAGAGCTTCCCACCCCGGGAGTAGTGAACCAGGACGTTCACCGGCGTACCGGTGGCGGCCTTCCACTTCGGTTCCTCGGTCTTGGGGTCGATGAACTGGGTCGGGGTCCCGGGCTTGGCCCCGGCCGCGATCAGGGCCAGATGGATCAGCTTGGCGTCCACATCGACCCGAACGATCGCCTCGTGTTCCTTGGTGCCCTTCTTGCAGAGGAAGACCTCCAGCGGTCCCTCCCGCAGGCACACCTCGCAGGCCAGGCCGACACGGACCAGTTTCCGCTTGCCCGCCTCGCCGCTGAACTCGCCGACGATGGTGCGATCCGGTGTCAGTGCCTGGACGGTGTTGCCGGGTGCCAGCTTCGGGAACTCGGGCAGCTTCTCGGGGTCCTTGGACGGCTCCTGGGGCCGGGGGGCCGGATCGGGGACGGCGGGTTCCGCGGACTCGGCGTACTCCGTGGACCCGACAGGCTCCACCGAAGCGGTTGAGCCGGTCAACCCACCCGGCAAGGCGGGCGTGATCGGGGTGAGCAGCACGACGGCGACGACGACGGCCGCCACGACGACCAGGAGCGTGTTTGCCGAACTCATGACCAGGACCTCCCGCGGGGGGCACCTTCTTGAAGTTTAACCACTTACAGGACGGATTCACGACCGAATCCGGCACAGTGGCCCGCCGACGCCGGTAGGGTGGGAGTGGGAGTGGGAGTGGGAGTGGGAGTGGGAGTGAGAGTGAGAGTGGGAGTGAGAGTGGGAGTGGGAGTGATGGTGCGGCTGATCCGCGACCGGTCTACTGGTGATCACGGCCGGTGACGGCCGACGCCGCGTCTGATTACTGCCGTGATTACTGCAGGTGACGTCCGACGCCGCGTCCCCGGCCGGCGGGACCGGTCGAGGACGCCTGTCGAGGACGTGTGACATCGTGTCGTCACTCGGTCACTGATCGTCCCGGGGCGGTGCCGGTGGGTTCGCCACCGGGCGGTAGGTGTCGTCCTCGGCCCCGTAACGGAACCACAGCCTGGTAACCGGGTCCCAGTACAGGTTGCAGTCGTGGGCGTCGCTGAACTGTTTCTTCGACCAGAAGGGGTTGTCCTTGCCCTTGTAACTCGGGGCCGGGGCCGCTGCCGGGGCTACTCCGGGGGCCGGGGCCGCGGCCGGTTCGGCCGCCGGCGGGATCACGGGTAGCGCCGGCTTCCGCGGTACCACCGGTAGCTCCTTGAGGAGGGCGTCGATGTCGATCAGCAGGTCTCCCGAGTCGATCACGATGCGGTTGCCGATGCCGTTGCGTGAACCGTGGAGGTAGGTCGTTCCGCCGGCCCCCCCGTTGCCGACGACGATGCGGTTGCCGATGCCGTTACCGGAACCCGTGATCACGTTGCTGGACAGGCCCCGCGGACCGGTCGTCCGCAGGATCACTTCCGGGCCGTTCACGATCACCGACCCGCCCGGCCAGGTGAATGCTTGTGGCTTCGGCTGAGTCGGGGCGGGGGGCACCGGGACCGACGGTAGCGTTTGAGCCGGTGGCGGTGCCTGTGGGGTGAGCTGCGCCGGGGCCGATTGCCCCGAGGGGGGGGGCAGAGGCGGCGGTGTCACTCGCGCCGCAGTCGAGGGGTCCTGAGCGGTAGCGACAACGGCCAGCCCGCCGACCACGACGACGGCGGCCGCGGTCGCACCTGTCTGGAACCATGAGGTCTTCATTGCAGTACCTTTACCGGGTTGAACAGAGGTGAGAAGGGTTTGGTTCCGCCGGACGGGGCACGGTGTCCCCGGAGGGACACCGCGCCGATGCACGATCCGGGCCGCTCTCAGGGGCGGTTGCCGAGGATGATCCGGTTGCCGACGCCGTTGCCGCTGTTGGCGACGACGTTGATGTTCAAGCCGCCGGGGGTGTTGTTGCCGGTGATGATCCGGTTGCCGACGCCGTTGCCGCTGTTGGCGACGACGTTGATGTTCACCCCACCGGGGAAGACCCCGCTGCCGGGGAAGCTGCCGTGGAACCCGAAGCCGCCGTTGCTTGCGATGACGGTGTTGCCGATGCCGTTGCCGCTGTTGAGGACGATGTTGCGGTTGACCCCGCCGAGTCCCGGGACCGGGAAGAGCGGGAGGGGGGTGACGTTGTTCTGGGCGACGACGGTGTTGAACGAGCCGTTGCCGCTGTTGACGATGCGATTGACGCCGTGTTGGGCCGAAGCCGTCGAGCCGCTGATCGCGACCCCGAAGACGGCCGCCGCCGCGATGAGGAACTTCCGCATGGTGTGGTCCTTCCCGTGAGTGGTGTGAGTGGCCTGATCGGTCTCGGCCGCCGGGGTGTTTTTCCGTCTCCGTCGGTCGCCGATCGCTTCCGCCCTAGGAACGGGGCCGAAGGTAGTGATTGCGCAAAAAAAGGAGAATTTTTGTGCGGCTGGGGGGTCGCTTCGTCCGGGGGGGTCGGGGCGGCGAATGCTGCCGTGGCGGGGCGAGGGTGCGATATACTGTCGCTATGGAAGCGATCCCGACGGAACTGGCCGCCAAGCGCGACCGGCTGCTGGCGATCCTGCGTGAGTTACCGGGGGTGGCGGTCGCGTTCAGCGGCGGCATCGACAGCACGGTCGTGGCCCAGGCCGCTCACCTGGCCCTCGGGGAGCGGGCCGTGGCCGTCACCGCCGACAGCCCGAGCGTCGCCCGCAGCGAACTGGCCGAGGCGACCCGCCTGGCCCGCCTCATCGGCATCCGGCACGTCGTCATCGCCACCCGCGAGTTCGAGGACCCGAACTACCTGCGGAACGACGGCTCCCGCTGCTACTACTGCAAGTCGGAACTGTATTCGGCGGTCGAGCGGCTGCTGCCGGAGCTGGGCGTATCGGTCGTGGTCAGCGGGGCGAACCGTGACGACCTGGGCGACTACCGGCCGGGTCTGACCGCCGCCGCCGAGCACGCGGTACGTCACCCGCTACAGGAAGCCGGCCTGACCAAGGCCGAGGTGCGGGCACTGGCCCGGCACTGGGGCCTTCCCACCTGGGCCAAGCCCGCCTCCCCGTGCCTGTCGAGCCGGCTGGCACCCGGACTGCCCGTGACCCCGGAACGCCTCCGTCGCGTCGAGGCGGCCGAGGCGATACTGCGGCGTCTGGGACTTCGCGACTGTCGGGTCCGCTATCATGAGGGTGACCTGGCCCGGGTCGAAGTCCCGGCCGGTGAGATCGCCCGACTCGCCGCCGACCCGGTTCGGACCGAACTGGCCCAGGAACTCCGCACCCTCGGCTTCCGCTTCGTGACGATCGACCTGGAGGGGTTCCGCAGCGGCAGCCTGAACGAACTCGTGCCGCTCGAACTCCGCCGGGCCTACGCACGCTCCTGACCCCCGTGGACCCCGTGACCGGCTCGCCGCCATGACTCCCCTGCCCGCCGCCCGTGTTCTGGAGCAGTACTTCCTCGAGGCCCGTTGCAAGTTGCTGGACCTGGCCGCCATCCTCGACCGCATCGCCCGGGGTGAACCGAAGGGGATCGACACGGACCCGCGTCTGGGTCAGATCCGCCGGGCGCTGGAAGTCCTGCTGTCCGACTCGCCCAACAAGGCGGAGTCGATCCAGCAGATCTTTTCTCTGGAGTACGACCCGAATTGGAGCCGGCCGAAGCCGAGGTTCTGAGCCGCGGCCGTGAAACCGCAGCCCCGCTCGGCCGACGGTGCTGCAGACGTGGCCGGTTCCTGCCACTCGTCCCGGTCAGCTTTCGAGGGAAACTGCCCGGGAGAACGGTCAAGCCGGACAGAAGAAGTCCGAACAAAGAAGCGACAAGCCCGTCGGTTCAGGATGTGCGGGGCGGCGACCCAGGGCTTGATGAGGCATTTTCGCCGCCGGGGATTCCGGTCCCGTTCAGTTTTATTAACATGCTACTGACTCCCGACGATTCTCACCCGGTGTGTCGTTCCGTGTCCCACGTCCGACCGGGTTGAGAGAACCCCGACTCGCTGCCGGATCGCACGCCGGGCGCGGTCGGAGTCGGGGCACAGTCCTGATCCACCGGGAGAAAGAGATGCCGATCACACTGGCTTGTCCGTCGTGCGGGAAGCGGTTCCGGGCCCGTGACGAGTCGGCCGGCAAACGGGTCAAGTGTCCGTATTGCGGGGCCGCGGTAACGGTGCCGACGGCGGAGGAGTCGCAAGCGGCCGGTGCGCCCACGAGTGCCCTGACGCCGCCGCCCGCGTCGCCCGCGGTCCCGTCGCCTTCGTTCCCCTCGTCACCGCCCGCCCCGCCGTCGCCAGCCGCCTCGCCGTCGCCGCTTGCCGATTCCGGTCCGACCGCCCCGCCCCCGGGTCGGCCCGTCCCAGCAGCAGCCCGACCCGCGTCGGCCCCGGCCGCGACAACCCCGGCCCCCGCACCTACCGCCCCGGTCCCGACCGGGCCGACCCCGACCGGGCCGACCCCGGTCGTCACCCCTTCCGATTGGGGGACCGGCGAGCCGCCGCGAACCAGGCCGCCGGAATTTCGTCCGGCCACTCCTACTTTTGGCGTGACGACCGGCCACGGGGAATTCCTCGATCCGCCCCGACAAGCCAGTTCGGCCGGGGGTCGGGCGGCCAGCCGGTTCGACCGTAGCAGCCGGTCCGCCGGTAAAACGCCCGAACAGATCGCGGCCCCGGCCTGGCGGAGGACAAAGGGCGGCTTGGGCTGGGTGCTGTTCGCCCTGCTCTGGCTGGCCCTGCCCGGGTTCGTCGGCCTCGGCAAGGTCGTCTACACGCGCACGGCCGGGGAGTGGCCGAGCGGGCCGGGGGACGACTGGATCAGCATCCCGGGCTACTTGAACACCAAGGAGCCGAGCACCTTCGAGCTGACGAAGGGGGAAATACTAAACATCGCCCTCTACGGGGTCCCGGTCTTCCTCGGCGGACTGTTCCTGGGGTTCGGCCGGCTCACCTGCGGGGCGGCCCCGCGGAGCAGTGGGGCCAAGGGCATGTTCGCCCTGAGCGGCATCTTCACGTTCGTGGCCCTTGCCGGCCTGCTGGTCGCGGTCGTTTGCGACAAGCTGCTCTTTGAGGACGAGTACCGTTACGCCCGCCTCGCCTTCCTGATCGCCGGTTGTACCGCCGAGTTCTGGTTCCTCAACGCCTTGACGGCGAGCGGCGTCTCCCTCAAGCGACCGAAGGCGGCCCGACAGGTCGGGTTCATCGGCTTCGTCGCCGCGCTGCTGGCCGTCGTCGTGACGATCGGTTGGCCGATCTACGACCGGCAGTTGCGACCGCGGCCGCTCACCGAAGACTGGCACCTTTATGAACAAGCCGGCCTCCTGCTCGCCTGGGTCTTCGTCGTCGGGACCTACTGGCGGGCCGTGGGCTCCGTCCGCGCCGCGGTCCGGGAATTCCTCGACACCCTCGAGGACTGAAGCGGCCCCGGGACGGATGGCGAATCGACACGGGTGGCGAATCGACCGACCGCTCCGGGCCAGAATTAGTTCGGGCCAGGATTGATCCGGTCGACCTCGGTGCGGAGCCCGGCCAGGCCCCGGCCCGACCTGACGACTCGTGGTACCGGCGAGGGCAACTCGTGGTACCGGCGAGGGGCCGATCCTCGGCCACGTCCCGGGAGACCGACCGCCATGAGCAAACAGAAACCGGCCGCCACACCGTCACTGTTCGAGACCGACGACCGTTCGCCCCCCTCTCGGTTCCCACTCCCGGCCGACCTCGACCCGTCCTGGCACGCCGCACTGGCAGCCGAGACGACCCGGCCGTACTGGGAGGCGCTGCAGGAGTTCGTGGCCGTGGAGCGGAAGCATCACGAGGTCTACCCCGCCGCTCCCGACGTGTACAACGCCTTCCGATACACGCCGCTCGACCGGGTCAAAGTCCTGTTGCTGGGACAAGATCCTTACCCCGGCGCGGGGCAGGCCCACGGCTTGTCGTTCTCGGTGCGACCGGGCGTCCGGCTCCCCGGGTCGCTGCGCAACATCTTTCAGGAACTCCACGACGATCTGGGAATCCCGCCGGCGAAGCACGGCTACCTCGCCTCCTGGGCCCGTCAGGGCGTTCTGCTGCTCAACGCCTGTCTGACGGTGCGGGCCGGGTCCCCGAACTCGCACGCCGGCCGGGGCTGGGAGACGTTCACCGACGCGGCGATCGCCGCCGTCAACCGGCTCAGACGCCCGATCGTCTTCCTGCTCTGGGGGGCGTATGCCCAAAGGAAGGCGCGGTTGATCGACGAGTCCCGCCACGTGGTCATCAAGTCGGCCCACCCGTCGCCGCTGTCGGCGTCCAACGGGTTCTTCGGCAGCAGGCCGTTCTCCCGGGTCAACGACGCCTTGAGCCGCTCGAATCAGACCCCGATCGACTGGCGCTTGCCGGAGACGGCGGCGGGGCCGAGTTGAGCGACCGTCGGCGAACACTCAAGCCGGGTCGGGACCGGACGTGACCGGGTCGGAACCAGAAGCGGCCGGGTCGGAACCAGAAGCGGCCGGGAAGCGGACGCGGAAGGTGGTGCCGTGTAGGGGGGCAGAGTCGATCTCCAGTCTGGCCCCGTGGTGCTGCAGGACGACGGCGACGAACGACAGGCCGAGGCCCATTCCCGCGGCGTGACCGGTATAAAGGGCGTTCCCCCGCTTGGTGGAGAAGTGGCTCTTGAGGCAGTCCCGCTTGACGTCGTCGGTCATGCCGATGCCGTTGTCGCGGACCTCCAGGACGATCGAGCCGCCGTTGCGGTGTGCCTGCAGGGTGACCTGGCCGCGCCAGGCGGCGGCGTCGAGCAGGCGTTTGTTCCGCTCCGGGCCGCGGGGCAGGGCGTAGGCCGCCTCCCGCAGGTGCTTTTGCATCTCCCAGATGGCGTCGCGGGCGTTGAAGAGCAGGTTCTCGATCGCCTGCTGGATGTGCGAGACGTCGCCGTTGATCCACAGAGGCTCGGCCGGGGCCTCGGCGGCGATGGCGACCCGCCACTTGTCGCGGCCGGTGTCGAACCAGGTGCGCTGGGTCTCGCGGACCAGCTCGGCCAGGTCGAACCGCGTGATGGCGGCGTTGGCGGGGTCGCGGCGGACGGTCCTGAGGATCTGCTGCAGCCGTTCCGTGACCGTGCCGAGGGTGGCACGGACCTCCTCGAGCATGCCCTTCTGCTCGGGCGTCTGTCCGGGGGCCTGGAGGCAGCGGGCGAGCAGGTCATTGGGCCGCACCAGGAGGTTCTTGATGTTGTGGGCATAGCTGCCCGCCATGATGCCGATGCTGGCGTAGATCTGGGACTGCAGTTGCAGGGCGGCCCGCTCGGCCTCGGCGGCCCGGCTCTCCAGACGGGCGGCGTTAAGCTCCTGCTCGAGGACCTTACGGGTCAGTTCCTCGGCGGCCCGCTCGGCTTGCTGGCGCTTCACCTGGGTCTCCAGCAGTTCCTTCTCCACCAGTTCCCGCTCGACCTGCGACTGCAGGAGTTCCCGCTCGCGGTGCTCGGCGGCGACGGCGGCCCGCCACTGCTCCAGTTCGCGGCGGCGCTCCCGCCTCAGGAAGCGGGCGACGAACCAGGCCGCCACCAGCATGCTCAGCAGGACCACGGCCGAGGCGACGGTCAACCAGTACCGCGAGTCGTATTGCTGTTGCTGCAACTGGTTGTAGGTGTGCAAGCGGTACTCCAGGTGGATCACGGCGACCAGGCCGGGTCGGCCGCTCGGCGGCGACAGCTCCAGGGTTCGGACCTGGGACCGGGCCGGGCCGGTGGGCCACGGCTTGGGAGACACCCAGCCGATGGGCGAGAGGTCGCTTTCCGGCGGCAGTGACGGGCCGTGGAAGCGGACCTCCAGGCGGAAGACCTCGGGGAACAGCGGCAACTGGGCGGCATAGACCCGCATCGGCTCGGTCATCGCCAGGATGTGTTCCTCGATCTCGGCCCGCTTGTGGGCGAGCCGCACGACGGTCTGCGGGCCGGGGGCCGGGTCGCCGAGCAACTCGGTGTAGTCGTGGACCAGTTCGGCCAACGTCTTGCGGAAGATCCGCGTGTTCTCGACCCACTCCCGCATGTCGGCCCGGTCGCTCTCCTCGCTCCAGCCCGAGCGGGTGTAGAGAACCCAGCCGAGCAAGCCGGCCAGTACCGCCCACAGCACGACGAGCGAGCCGAGTCGACCGACGTACCGCCAGAACGCGATCGGCGGCACGCCGAGGTTCGCTACAGGCTCAGGGGTCGGCATCGGCATCGGCTGGGTCATGGTATACCGCTTCGGCTCGAAGGCTGACTCTCAACTCTCCACACTCACCGCCGCAACACCACGGCCGACCCTCGACCCGCCACACTCACCGCCGCAACACCACGACCGACCCTCGACTCCCCGCCTCGACGATCGGGCCGAATCAGGCCTTATCGCCGGGGGGATTAACGATTCGCGGGTGCTGCCAGTTTTTGATCCAGGTGAAGCAGATGAATCCTCTGCCAGCCGGCCCGGCCCGGGGGGCGGGTGAAGACTTCGAGTGTCGCCTCAGGGGCGGGGGCAGCACGGCCCTCGCGTCCGTCGCCGGGGAACACGGGTCGGACGAGGACGATGTGCTCGCCGGTGTCGTCACGACGGTTGCCGGCAACGTCGAAGAACGGCGGGTCGAGGCGGTGGAGTCGGTCGGCCACGGCCTCGGGGTCGCTCAACACGCCCGGGCGGTCGTCCGGGAAGACACTGGCGATGATCATGCGGGCGAGCCGGTTGTACAGTTGCACGTCCTCGCTGCTGGAGTAGACGGTGCCGGGTTTCGGCTCGGGGAGTTCGTAGCCCGGCGGCGGCGGCGGGTCGGCATCGGGGCGGTCCCAGCGGAACGGGTGGTCGTGGGTGAAGAGGACGAACGGCACGGGCAAGGCCCGGATCGGCCAGGCGTACTCCCGGTCGCGGAAGAAGGTATTCACGCTCAGGCCGTCGCCGGTGACGGCCACGAGCCGCCGGCCGATCGACGGGTTGCCCCGCACGACGGCTTCGAGCGTCCGCCGGGCCGGGGCCGACACGGTCGGGACGATCACCACTGCGCGGCGGTCCGGCGGCGGCAGGCGAGCCAGAATCTCTTCCGCCACCTGGGCCTCGGCCGGATTAGCCCGGTTCATCCTCCCGGTGCTGAACGGCACGGAGAACAGGGTCGTCTGAAGCTCCGGCAGCCCGGCGGTGGCCATCTGGCGACGGAATTCTTCCCGGAACTTGAAGCTCAGGTCCTTGGAGTACGGGTCGTCTTCCCAGCGGACGGCGAAGCCGGCCGAGGGCGTGCGGGCGAGGTGCGTTTCGGCGGCGGATGCGACCAGGACCGCCCAGCCGCCGGCCGGGGCGAGCGGCAGCGATCGCAGGCCCGCGGGAAGCACCGGCCCCGGACACAAGCTGGGGTCGGACAGGACGAAATCGGTCACGGCACGGGCCATCTGACGGTTGGTAAAGCAGAGGCGGAACGAGCGCGGGTAGAGCGAGATGAGCGGCGGGGCGACCGGACCGGAACCGCCCGGGGCGACCGGATCGGAACCGCCCGGGGCGACCTGGTCGGCGGTCGCCTGGGTGAGGAAGTAGAGCGGGCGTCGGTCCCGCCAGTCGGCATCGCGCAGGGCCTCGGCGAGACTGATGGCCCGGTCGCTCGACCAGCCCCCGATCACGGCCAACGGGGGCGGGTTGCGGCGGGCCAGTGCGGCGACCCAGTCCTCCAGGGTGGCTGAGTCCGTAACCTTGTACCAGCGCAGCCGCACCGCCCCCGCGACACCGTCGCGCCGTACCACGACTTCGGGCACCGCGGTGGTGATCTCGGGGTAAGCGGCGGAGTGATCGACGACCACCCCGGGCTGCTCGGCCCGCTTCACCCCGCGGACGAAATTGTCCCAGGCCTCGTAGGCCGTCGGGATATGCAGCCAGGCGATCTCCACGTCGCCACCCGGGACCGGCCGGGGGACCGCACCAGTCCCCGGGACACGCAACCAGACAACGGCGCTGACCCCGACGGCACCGGCCAAACCCAGAACGACCCCCAGCCCCGCCCGACACCACAACCGCATGGCCACCCCCAGCGCGCCGAACGACTCATCCAGCGTGTCGAACGACTCATAAGGAGATTGTCTTCTCGCCCGCGGGTCCGCACAATGGCGGCCGTGCCCACCACGCCGGTCTCGGCCGGGTCGTCATCACGCCTCACGTGCGGCATGACGCCGGCCGGAACCCGTGTCAGCGGACGTTGCCCGAAGTCACGCGAGTGAACCCCGAAACCTCCCCGGAGGAACCATGACCCGTCTGCGACTCATCCTGTTCGGCGGTCTGCTCCCGGCCCTACTGCCGGCGGCGGCCGCCCAGCCCGCGCCGGTGAAGGCCCACAACGCCCTGGTCCATGCGGTGGCCGTCTCTCCGGACGGCAGGACGGTGGCCACGGCCGGCTTCGACAACGACATCAAGATCTGGGACTCGGCCGCCGACGGCTCGTTAAAGGAGAAGACAGTCCTCAAGGGGCACACCGGACCGGTGTACTGCGTGGCCTTCCACCCGAAAGAGCCGCTGCTGGTGTCCGGCAGCCAGGACAAGACGGCCAAGGTGTGGAGCCTGGCCGACGGCAAGGTGCTGGCCGAGTATAAGGGGCACACCGACATCGTCCACAGCGTCGCCTTCGCCCCGGACGGCCGGGCCGTCGCCAGTGGTGGGACCGGGGACAAGTCCGTCAAGCTGTGGAACCCGACCGACGGAAAGGACCTCAAGCCGCTCGGCACGCACGCCGGGTCGGTCTACCAGGTGGCCTTTTCACCCGACGGGAAGTACCTGGCCTCGGCCTCGGCCGACAAGGTCGTCAAGATCTGGGACGTGGCGGCCGGCAAGGAGTTCAAACAACTCAAGGGCCACGAGGAGGCGGTCTACGGGGTGGTGTTCGCCGGCGACGATGACACCGTCGTGACCGTGTCCATGGACCGGACGATCCGCGTCTGGAGCATCAAGGCCGTCAAGGACATCAAGGAGGAGAAGAAGGAGCCTCCGAAGAAAGACGACAAGAAGGACGACAAGAAAGACACCCCGAAGAAAGACGACAAGAAGGACGACAAGAAAGACCCGCCGGCCCCCGTGCGGAACCCGAAGGATTACGGCGAGATGAAGCTGCTCGGCCCGACGAGCGACGACCCGTTCGCCGTCGCCTGGGACCCGGGAACCAAGACCCTGGCGGTGTGCGGTTACTCCGGCCTGGTGACGACCTGGGCGATCGACGGCGACAAGCCGAAGTTCAGCCGCGCCATCAAGAACCCGGCCTACACGATCGCGTTCACGGCCGGCGGCCGGGCGGTCCTTACCGGGCACGATAACGGCACACTGGTCGTCACTCCGCTAGCGGCCAAGTAGCCGGGACACGCGAGAGGTCGGTTCGCGGCTCCTCCCATTCCAGGGTCGGCAGGGTCACCGGCCGCGGCGGCTGAGGCGGTAGCGGTTCTTGGTCGGCCCCGACGGCGAACGTCCGTGCCCGGGCGTGGTCACCGCTCACCACCTGGCCGTGCCGCATGAGCGGGTCGTTCTCGAACGGGAGCTTGGCCCCGCCGCAGCCGACCGGCCCCAGCCCCAGGCCGACGAGCAGCGCCCACTTTGCCGCCCGGTCCATCGCCGCTCTCACCCGAAGGTTGTGAGCTGAATGTAAGCCAAGGAAATATCGGCAGCGTGGGCAGACCGGGTTGAAACGATCCGGTCCCGTCCCGGCGGCCCCGTCCACACCCACCCGCCTTGGCATTGATTCGCCCGCGACCCGGGGGTTAGCATCCGGCACGCCGCTGCCGATCACCCGCACGGACGTTGCCACCCGCACGGACGCGACCCCCATGCCGACCATCAACAAGCCGTTCCTCCTGAAGTTCGTCCTCGTCGTGCTGGCCCTTGCCGGACTGCTCGTCGGGGTCCACAGTGTCCAGGCCGACCGCATCCCCGCCGCCCTGAGGCGACAAGCGGAGCGGAACGCCGAGGCCGGGAAGACCGACGCCGCCATCCACTACCTGCGACAGTACCTGGAATTCGTCCCCGACGACATCGAGTCCCAGGTCCGTCTCGTCGAGTTGCTCCGCAAGCGGAACCCGACCCCCCGCGGCCAGGCCGAGCTGATCTTCCTGTACGACCGGATCCTGCGGCTCGACCCGCAACGGCACTCCGTCCGCCGGGACGCGCTGGCCACCTGCCTGAGGAGTTCCCGCTTCTCCGACGCCGTCACTCACGCGGAAATCCTCCTCAAGGCCTTCCCGAACGAGGCCGGGCTCTGGCAACAACTGGGGGCCGCCCAAGCGGCACTGAACCAACTGGCCGACGCCCGCGCCTCCTACGAGCGCGCGGTGCGTCTGGAGCCGCAGGAAATTCTCGGCTACCAACGGCTAGCACAACTCGTCTGGCGGAACATCGGCGATGCCGCCGGGGCCCGCGACGTCCTGACCCGGATGGTGCAGGCCGTGCCGCTGTCCCCGGAAGCCCATCTCGTCCGCGCCCGCTTCGAGGTCTTCCTACTGGACGAGCCGACCTCCACCGCCCGCGGCGACCTGCGGCTCGCGACCGCCGAACTGCAGCGGGTCCTGGAACTCGACCCGGAACAGGCCGACGCCTCACTCCTGCTGGCCGAGGTCCTCCAGCGGCAGCGCAAGGCCCCCGCCGCTCAAGCCATCCTCCGCGACCTCTTCGACACCTACCCCAGCGACCTGCGGATCGTGCGGAGCCTGTCATGGCTGGAACTCGCCAGCGGCAACACCCCGGCGGCGATCGCCGTCCTCGAACAGGGGCTGAGAGCCAACCCCGACGGCACCGACCTTCTCATCCCGCTGGCCGACCTCCTGTTGCAGCAGGGTGACACCGGCCGCGCCCAGGAGATCGCCCGTCGACTCGAACAGAAGAAAGCTCCCGCCGTGCAGATGAAGTACCTGAAGATCCGGTTCGCCATGCGGGACGCGAAATGGAGCGAGGCCACCGAACAGATCGAGGCCCTGCGGGGCGAGGTCACCAACCTCCCGGCCCTGGAGACGCAACTGAACCTCCTGCTCGCGGTCTGTGCCGAGAAGCAAGGGGACGTGACCGCCGAGGAGAAGGCCTTGCAGCGGGTCATCAACTCCGAACCGAAGAACGTGCAGGCCCGCACCGGTCTGGGCAACCTGTACCTGCGATTGGGCCGGTTCGAGGAAGCGGTCCGGGAATTCGAGGCGGCGGCCCAATCCCCCTTCGCCAGCGGAGCGGTCGTGGCACAGTGGGTCCGCACCAAGGCCCGGCTGTTGCGGGCCGGGCGGTCAAGCCCCGAGGAGTGGCGGAAGCTGGAGGCGAGTGCCGTCGCCAGCGCCGCCCGGTTCGGCCCGGTTTCCTCGGAGCCGGTCCGACTACAAGCCGAGGTCCTTGCGACCGAAGGCCAGCTCGCCGCTGCCGCCCAACTGCTGCGCCAGGAAGTCGCCCGCCGGCCCGGGGACGCCCGCCTCTGGGCCGCCCTCGCCGAGGCCGTCTCCGATCTGACCGGCTGCGCCGCCGGCCTGACCGTCGTCGACGAGGCCCAAGCCGCCTGTGGGGACACGGCCGAACTCCGGCTCGCGCGGGCCAGGCTCTACGCCAAGGAACCCGGCCGGGTTCGCCCCCTGGCCCCGCTCACCCGCAACATCGAGTCCTGGCCCGAGGCGGAGCAACTCCGCTTGCTGTCCGGTATGGTCGAAGTCTTCGACCAGGTCGGGGATCAGCCCGCCGTGGTCCGGACCCTCCGCATGCTGGCAGCCCGGCGGCCGTCCGACCCGACCGTCTGGCTGCGGCTCTACCAACGGGCCGGCCGGACCGGGGAGGCCCAGCTAGCGGCCGAGGCCCGCGCCGCTCTGGTCAAGCTCGAAGGTGATGCGGGCCTGCACGTCTGGCTGTGCGATGCGGACTCGGCCCGCCCCGCCGACGCCGCCGCACTCATCGAACGCGCCACCGGCCGGTTCGCGACCCACCTGAACCGGACCGACGTGGCCCTCGCCCTCGCCCGTCTGCACCGGCTCGCGGGCGACGACGCCGAGGCGGCCCGCCGACTCGAAGCCGCCTTCCGACGCGAGCCGACCAACTTCGACGCCGCCCGGGCCTGGCTTACCCACCTCGGTACGAGCGGCGACGAGGCCGGCCTGCGGCAGCTGGTGGAACGACTCGGCACCGACCCCCGCTGGGCCGGCGAGCCGTTCCGACACCTCGTCTCCGTCTGCCTGGAGAAGCTCAAGCCCTCCGCGGCGGCGGCCCTGCTCGGTGCCAGTCGGGCGGTCGTGCGGCGCGAGCCGGGCGGCCTGGGCTGGCTCGGGGAGACGGCCGCCCGCTTCCACCTGCCGGCCCCTGAAAAGTACCTCGAAGAGGCGGTCTCGACGAGTGAGGCCACGGCCGACGACTGGCTCCGGCTGGCGCTGTACCGCAAGCCCGACGACCTGCAGGCGGCCAAGGGGAAAGTGCCCCTGCCGGCTTACCTCGCCGCCGCCGCCGTGTTGCGGGAAACGGCTGCCGGACGCGACTTCGTGCCGCGGCTGGAAACCCCAGCAGAGGTCCGGGGCTTCGCCCAGGCGCGGCTGGCCGTCAAACTCTCCCGCAACAAGCCCGAGGAGGCCGCCCGTGAACTCGAAGGCTTTCTGGCGATCCAGAACCTGGCCCCGGCCGACGCCGCCTGGGCACGCCGCAACCTCGCCATGCTCTACGCGACCGGCGGCACCCCGGACGACCGCAAACGGGCCATGGAACTGATCGGCCAGCAGGAAGACGGCGGCTCCTCCCCGGAAGAACTCCGGGCCACCGCCGGCGTGCTGTCCACCCTCGCCCGCTACCTCGAAGGGGCCGACCGGGTCAACGTCCTGACCCGCGCCGCCACCGCTCTGGATCAGGCCTACAAGGCCTCCCACTCGCCCCACGACCTGTTCACCCTCTCGCAACTGTACCGTGCGGTCGGTAACCGGGCCGAGAGCCGGAAGTGCTTGCAGACGTTGTTGAACACCGACCCGACGAACCTGTACTACCTCGTCGCCGCCCTGGAGGAACTGGTCGAGGACCAGGACTTCGCGGCCGCCGCCACCTTCGCCCGACAACTGCTCGACAAGCACCCCGGGGAGTTCCGGGCAGTTGCGGCCGTGGCACGCATGGAAGCCCGGGCCGGCCGACCCGAGGCCGCCCTGCACCTGGTCGAGGGCTACTCTCGGAGCGCCGACCCTAGCGCCGGCGACCACCTGACCCGCTGCGGCCGTGTCGCCGAACTCCTCGACGAACTCTCTCGCCTGCCGCAGGTGCGGGGCACCGCGGCGGCCCGCACGCTGGCGAGTTCCGCGGCCGAGGGCTACGCCCGCCTGATCCCCGGCCGGCCCGAGGCGGTAGTCGGGATGGTGGGGGTACTGGCGGCCGATGGCCGGGTCACCGAGGCCTTCACCCGACTGCAGCGCTACGAGCGTTACCTGCCGGCACGGGTCCGGGCGGCCGCCGGCCTGGCCATCGTCCGGGCGGCCGGGGTAACGGATCGCCAAGCCGCTACCGTCCGAAACTGGATCGACGACTGCCTCGCCGAAGAACCGAACTCGGTCTCACTCCTCCTGAGCCGGGCCGAGTTCCGCGCCTTGCGCCAGGACCTCGCCGGGGCCGTCGCCGATTACGAAGCGGTCATCGCCATCGAGCCGCACAACACCATCGCCCTGAACAACCTGGCCTGGATCCTGGCGGCCGACCCGCGGTCCGCCGAGCGGGCACTCGAACTCGTCGCGCGGGCCACACGCGAGGTCGGACTCACCGGCGAACTGCTCGACACCCGCGCCCGGGCCCGTATCACCCTCAAGCAGTTCCTCGAAGCCGAGCGCGACTTGAGCGACGCGATCCGCCTGGAACCGACCCCGCTGCGCTGGTTCCACCTGGCGATGTCCCGGTTGAATCAATCGCCGCCCCGTACCGATGACGCGGCCAAGGCCTTCCGCGAGGCGAAACGCCGCGGGCTTGAGCAACGCAACATCCACCCGGCCGACCGGGCGACCTTCCATTCGCTGGAAGCCCAGGTGAAGTAAGACAGGTTAAGTGAGTCGCCCGCAGACGCAGACCGGCAAGCGCCGCACACCCGCCCGAGTGAGGCAAGCCCGCGGGCGGGATCCGGGAGCGGACCGGGACGACACCCGTGCGGCCGGGACAGCGACGAAGCGAAAAAGCCAGGCGAAGGGGCAAACGGAGCGAAATCGGAGGGAAATCCGAGGGAAATCGGAGAGAAATGAAGGGGGAAAGAAAAACCGGTCGGGCCGGACGATCCGGGGACGCTGCCAACCCCGGATCGAACCGACCCGACCAGTCGCTCCCACATTGAGAGGCGACGCTGCCACACGCCTCTCACTAGCTACGATGCGCCGCGGGGACGGTTTATTGTCCCGCGGCGGAAATTTTTCGCTTGCGGCCCGCTGCCGATGGCTCATGATGGGTGGGTCGCGCCACCGTCCAGCTCCCTGCACCCGGTATCAAGAATCATGTCCTCCGTTTCGCGTCGTGAGTTCCTCGCCGCTACCGCCGGTCTGCCGCTCGTTACCGGAAAAGCGGAAGCCGTGACCGCCGACGAGACGCCGAAGTTCCGGCTCGGCCTGGTGACCTACAACGTCGCCGCCACCTGGGACCTGCCCACGATCCTGAAGGTGTGCCGGGAGGTCGGGATCGCGGCCGTGGAGTGCCGGACCACGCACCAGCACGGGGTCGAACCGTCGCTGACGGCCGGGCAGCGGAAGGACGTCAGGAAGCAGTTCGCCGATTCCGGGGTCGTCTTCTGGGGCTGCGGCAGCGTGTGCGAGTTCCATTCCCCGGACCCCTCCGTCGTGAGGAAGAACATCGAGGAGTGCAAGCGGTTCGTGGACCTGGTCCGTGACCTGGGCGGCACCGGGGTGAAGGTACGTCCTAACGGCGTGCCCAAGGACGCCGACGCCGCCAAGACGTTCGAGCAGATCGGCCGGGCGCTGGTGGAGTGCGGCCGGGCCGCCGCCGACGCCGGGATCGAAATCTGGGTCGAGGTCCACGGGGCCGTCACCCAACTGCCCCGGAGCATGAAGGCCATCATGGACGCCTGCGGGCACAAGTCGGTCGGCATCACCTGGAACTCCAACCCCAGCGACGTCGTGAACGGGTCGGTGGCCGACTCCTTCGATTTGCTCAAGCCGTGGGTCCGCTCGTGCCACATCAACGACCTGGAGAATGATGCCCGGGGAACCTACCCGTATCGGGAATTATTCCGCCTGCTCCGCGGCATCGGTTACGACCGTTACACGCTCTGCGAGGTCGGCAAGAGCTACCCGGTCGCCGAGGGCCGCGAGTTCCTCAAGAAGTACAAGGCACTCTGGGACCGGCTCGTGAACGGGTGAACCGGCCCTCCGCAAGCCGGACGATGACGTCCGTACTCGACCCTACCTGTCGTCGAACCGACCTCCAGACCCGACCCCCTTGATCCCCGCTGAGGTACGCCCATGTTTCGCACCCGCCCCGCGATGTGGCTCGCCGGACTGCTGCTGACCGGTCTGTTGGCACTCTCCAACGCTAACGGCGTGGCCGGGCAGGACCCCCCCAAAGACACCCCCAAAGACACCCCTAAAGAGGAACCGAAGAAGACCGACCCGCCGATGAAGCTCAAGGGTTTTCTGCCCATGCACTGGGGCAAGCTCGGCCTCTCGGACGACCAGAAGCAGACGGTCTACAAGATCCAGGCCAAGTACGCGGCGGAGATCGACAAACTGGAAGCCAAGATTAAGGAGATCAAGGCGAGCCGCGACAAGGAGATGAAGGCCGTTCTGACCCCCGAACAGCGGAAGCGGCTGGAAGACATCCTGCTCGGCAAGGACAATTGAATCGGGTCTGAGGGCCGAGCCGGCGACTGCCGAGACGGAACCGAGACGGAACCGAGACGGCGACTGCCGAGACGGCGTCCCGAAGCCAGCAGTGTCCATCACAGCCCCCCACGGAGATCGAGACGGATGGGCCTGCAGCAGACCGTGCGGTTCCGCGACGAAGCGACCCCCTCGTGGGAAGCGGTGCGTGACCAACTCGCGCGGGTCGGGGAAGTCGGGCACCTGCGGATGATCGACGGCCTGCCCGCCTTCCCGGACGAGCGGCCGCCCGACGACTGGACGGAGTTACGGGTCGGCACCAGCGGCGGGATGGTGACCGTGCGGCGGGGACCGGGAACGCTGACCTGCGTGATCTGGGGGACGAGCGACGACGCCTTGCGAACGGCTTGGGCCAAGCTGACCTGGGCGTGTGCCGAGGCCGGCGGCGGCGTCGTGGAGCTGCCCGGCGGTGCGATCGGGGCCGACGAGTTCGCCCGCCTCGCGATGTTATCCCCGGCATAACCCGCCTCGCCGCCCGATCCTCCCCCCCTGCCGGCCCGGGCAAGGCTCGACCGGACCGGCCCGACCGGCCGATCATTTCTTCCGAACCACACCCCGACCGCCGACCGGACGGTCACCCACGACCAAGCGGTCGCCCACGACCAAGCGGTTGCTCTTGTCGGGGTTGTCGGCTTCCGGTAACCTCCGCACGACCTACGGATCGGGTCAGCGGCTCGCAGGGAAGAAGGGGTCCACCGTGACCGTCACCGTCCGGCAATTAGCCGAGTGGGTACGGGGCGAAGTCCTGGGCGACGGCGACCTACCCATCTCGAACGCCCGTCCACTGGCCGAGGCCCAGCCCGGCGACATCACCTTCGTGGAGCACGACCGGCACTGGCACGCCTGGCAGAGCAGCCGGGCTTCGGCGGCCATCGTACCGACCACACTGCCCGTGAACGGCCGACCGGTCATCCGGGTCGAGGACCCGCTGATGGCTTTCGTGCAGGTCGTCCTCCGGCTGCGGGGCCGCACCGCCGAGCCGAAACCGGAGATCAGCCCGGCGGCCCACATCCACCCGACGGCACGACTCGGACCCGGGGTCAGCATCGGGCCCTTGGCGGTCATCGGGGAGGGGACGGTGATCGGGGCCAATTCCGTGATCCACGCGGGGGCGGTGATCGGCCGTTCCTGCAAGCTCGGCGAGAGTGTCGTCATCCACCCGCACGCCGTGCTCTACGACGACTGCGTGCTGGGCAACCGCGTCATCGTTCACGGCAACGCCGTGATCGGGGCTGACGGCTTCGGCTACCGCACGCAAGGCGGCAGACACGTCAAGGTCCCCCAACTGGGCTGGGTGGAAGTCGAAGACGATGTGGAGATCGGGGCCTGCACGACCATCGACCGGGGCACCTTCGGACCGACGCGGATCGGGGCCGGGACGAAGATCGACAACCTGGTCATGGTCGGGCACAACTGTCAGATCGGTAGGCACAACCTGCTGTGCAGCCAGGTGGGCATCGCCGGGTCGAGTACGACCGGGGAGTACGTCGTCATGGCCGGCCAGGTCGGGGTGGCCGACCACATCACCATCGGCGACCGGGTCACGATCCTGGCCAAGAGCGGCGTCTCGGGGAACATCCCGTCCGACTCGCAGGTCCTCGGCTCCCCCGCGACCCCCCACAAGGAGCAGGCCCGCATCCTGATGAGCTTGGAGAAACTGCCGGAGATCCGACGGGACATCGTGCGGATCAAGAGGCACCTGGGACTGGAGGACGGTTGAATGCCGGTGTTACCGGTGTGGCTCGGACGGGGGCGAACCGCCCGGAGCCGTCCGCCCGGCAGCCCCGCCCCGGTCGGGCTACTGGCCTGTGCCGGGAACTTGCCCGTAGCCTTCGCCCGCAAGGCCAGGCAGTGTGGCGTACCCGTCGTCTGCGTCGGCCTGGCGGGCCTGGCCGACCCGGTGCTGCGAGAGCTCTGCTACGAGTTCCACTGGCTCCGCCGCCTCTCCCTGGGCTTCGTGGTCCGCACCTTCCGGTCGGCCGGCGTCACCCGCTGGGCCATGGCCGGGAAGTTCCACAAGCACATCCTCTTCCACCCCCGCCGCTGGCTGCAACTCCTGCCCGACTGGCGGCTGATCCGCTTCTACTTCTTCCGCAAACGCCGGGCCAACAACGACGACTCCCTGCTCCTGGGCCTGATCGACGAGTTCCGGGCCTACGGGCTGGAGTGTGTTTCCCCCCTCGAACTCGTACCGGAGTTACTCGTGCGTGAGGGAGTACTGACCCGCCGACCGCCCACGGCGGCGGAGAGACGGGACATCGCCTACGGCTGGCAACTGGCCCGCGAGATGGGCCGGCTCGATATCGGTCAGAGCGTCATGGTCCGGGAACGGGCCGTGCTGGCCGTCGAAGCGATCGAGGGTACCGACCGGGCCATCGAGCGGGCCGGCGAACTCTGCTCCCGATCCGGCTTCGTCGTCGTCAAGGTGGCCAAGCCCCGACAGGACCGCCGCTTCGATGTGCCCACCGTCGGCACCCGGACCATCGAATGTATGCACCGCGCCGGTGCCAAGGTCCTGGCCGTGGAGGCGGGACAAACGATCCTGCTCGACGAGGCCGAGACGATCGCCCTGGCCGACCGCTACGGGATCACGATCACGGCCCTGACCGACCCGCCGACGGACTGACAACTTTCCCGTCGATAGGCCGGTCTACATGACCGACACAACGAGGGCGGACTGCCCCGAGCGGACCCCGACCGCATTGCCAGGCCGACCCGACCGCATTGCCAGGCCGACCCGGCCGCATTGCCAGGCCGACCCGACCGACCGCCCTCAACCCGACAGGAAAGAGCCGGGTCACGCTGTCGTCGCGGTAATCGTCTGGGTATAAATGGTTTACTGGTTCTTGGCTCACTCAATCCCGTCGAGTACCCCCGGACATGGGGTCGATCGCGTTTTCCCTGCCAACACCCCTTCCCACGGCCGCCCGTGCGACGCTGGACTCGGCCGTCTTCACCGCCGGCGAAGAGCAGGTGCCCGTGCCTACTGCCCGGGAGATCCAGGAGGACAAGCTGATCGCAGACTGGAGCCTGTCGGAGAGTCGTTACCTGTCGGTCCCCTGGCCGGTCGGGCCGTTCGGGACCCTCGTCGCGACGACGGCCACCCTGCGGGAGCGTTCCACGCCGTACCGTCTGCTGGTCGAACTCGCCCGCGGCAAACTCAACCAGGTGCGGACCTGTACCGCCCAGTGGCAGTCGATCGGCTTGAAGACCCCGCCGGATTACGAGCAGGCCCTGAGCGAGGCGACCCGCTCGTTCGCCCGGGCCTTGAACGCCCCGGCCCCGGAGTGCGACCAACTGGCCTCTCGCGTTCTGGAACAGAGCTTCGCCTTGGCCGACCAACTGGTCCGTGAGTACGTCGGTCAGATGTTCGACGTCCGGCACGCGGAGGAGGGGCTGTTGGAGACCCGCTTCGCCGCCAGCACGGTACGCGGCCCCGGCCCACTGGCGGCGGACTATAGCCGTAGCTTCAACGCCGCGCGTGTCGCCCTCCCCTGGCGGGTGATCGAACCGGAGGAATCACGCTACGACTGGTCGAGTACCGACGCGGCGGTGGCGGCGGCGCGTGACGCCGGTCTGCCGATCACCGCCGGACCGATCATCGACCTGGCCGCGGGCATGGTACCGGACTGGGCGGCCGCCTGGGAGGGCGACCTGCCGACCCTCGCCGCCTTCATGTGCGATTACCTCGAAACGGTCATCAACCGCTACCGGGGCGACGTGCGCCGCTGGGTAGTCTGTGCCGGCTTCAACCATGCCGACGCCATCGGACTGGACGACGACGAGCGGCTCCGCCTGGCCTTCCGCCTCTTCGAGGCCGCCTCCCATCTCGACCCCGAACTCGACCTGGTGATGAGCGTGGCCCAGCCGTGGGGCGACTACCTGGCCCGGGAAGAACACACGATCTCGCCGGTCACCTTCCCCGACGACCTGATCCGGGCCGGCCTGAAGGTGTCCGCGATCGAACTGGAGGTGCGACCGGGTTGCGTCCCCCGGGGGAGCCTGCCCCGCGACCTGCTCGACACCGTCCAGCTGCTCAACCTCTTCAGCCTACTCGGGTTACCCCTGGAGTTGCTGCTCTCTTATCCCGCCACGTCGCAGGCCGACCCGCTGGCCGCGGCTCACGGGCAGTCCTTGTGGTCACCGGCCTGGCGGACGCCGCCGACACCCGAAGGACAGGCCGAGTGGGGAGCCTCGTTCGCCGCCGTCGGGTTATGCACGCCCCAGGTCCGGGCGGTCACCTGGGACAACTGGTCCGATAGCGAACCCCACCTGACGCCCGGCAGCGGCCTGGTCGACGCCGCCGGCCGGGTCCGACCGCTCCTGGCCCGCCTGCGCTCACTCCGCGCCACACACCTCGCCTGAGCCGAACGGCTACCGCCCGTCACCGCCCGCCACTCACCCCGGCCAGGCGGGTCGGCTGGCCTGCCGATCACGGCACCGCGATAATGACCCCCTCGACCGACCGAACCGCCGCTCAGGTCGGCCGGGTCGGACCCCGTGGTGAAGAATGTCCTTGCCGTTGTCGCCCGTCACCCGTGCCCGGATCGCCCTGGTCCTCGCCGCCGTCCTGTGGAGCCTCGGCAGCGTCTCCATGCGACTGCTGCAACACGACCTGGGGCTCGGGCTTCACGAACCGGCACTGTCCTCGTTGCAGATCGCCTTCTTCCGCGGGTTGTTCGGCGGCCTGTTCATGCTCGCCCTGGTCCGCCGCGGGCAGTTCACCTTCCGTCCGCTCATGCTGCCGATGGTCTTCATCTTCACCCTGATGAGCGGGCTGTACCTCAGCGCGCTGGGGATGGGGGCGGCGGCGAACGCCATCTTCTTGCAGAACACGGCCCCGGTGTGGGTCTATGTGTTCGCCGTCGTCTGGCTCAAGGAGCCCGGGGACCGGCGGGGCTGGCAGGCGGTGGTGCTGGCCGCCGGCGGGGCGGCCGTGATCGTGGCCGGCGGTTGGCCCACCAACCTGCCCCCGGAGCAGATGCGACGTGAGGTCCTCGTGCTGCTCATGGGACTGGCCAGCGGCGTCGTCTACGCCGGCGTCGTCGTGTGCCTGCGAATCCTACGCGACCACTCCCCCGTCTGGTTGGTGGCGATGAATATGCTCGGAACGGCCGCGGTGCTGGGGCTGTTCGTGGTGCTGAGCGAGGGTCCGGCCGGCTTCGCCGACTGGGTGACGCGGCCGAGCCGGAGCCAACTCCTGGTCCTCCTGGCCGTCGGCGTCGTCCAGATGGGCCTGCCCTACTGGCTGTTCACCTTCGGCCTGAGGTCCGTCTCGACCCAGGAGGCGGCCATCATCACCCTCATCGAGCCGCTCCTGAACCCCTTCTGGGCCTTCCTGTTGACCCCCGAAAAAGACACCCCGACCCCGTTCATGCTGCTGGGCGGCGGGCTGATCCTCACGGCACTGGTGTGGAAGTACGTTCCCCGCCGGGAGGGCCACTGAATTGAGGTGCCGTCCTTCCTCCCGGCTGCCCCGCCGGAAGCGGGCCGCACCTCGGCCGACCGGGGTCAGCCCCGGCCGGACCACACGGAGTGAGAAACCGCTCGGCCGGCGGGTCCTCAGTTCACCGGATGTTCGCCGGCCCCCGTCGCTGCCGGCGAGGTGTTGTCCGGGGTCGGTCCGAAGCGGTTCTGGCCTCGCCCGCCCGTGTGGGTTTACCCCGCTGCCGCCTCGGGGTACAGTGATCTCAGCGGTACACAGGAGAACGATCCTATGCCGGAAGCTGCACTCAACTGGTTGCAGAAGAACCATGAGGAGGTCGTCCGCGGGCTGGCCGAACTCGTCGCCATCCAGAGCATCAGCACCGACGGGGAACACAAGGCCGAGATCGACCGGACCGCGAAGCTGACGTGCGAACAGATGCGGCAAGCCGGTCTGCACAACGTCGAGGTGCTGCGGGTCGGCGGCTCCTTGCCGTATGCCTACGGCGAGTGGCTCGAGGCCCCCGGCAAGCCGACCGTCTTCCTCTACGCCCACCACGACGTCCAGCCGATCAACTACGTCGAGCAGTGGCTCAGCGACCCCTGGAAGTTGACCCGGCGTGACGGCCGGCTCTACGCCCGCGGGGCCGCCGACGACAAGGGGGCCATCTCCGCCCTGCTCGGGGCCATCGCCGCCTACCGCAAGACCGTTAACACCTTGCCGGTCAACGTCAAGATGCTCGTCGAGGGCGAGGAGGAGGTCGGCTCGAAGTACCTCATGAAGTTCTTCGACGTACACAAGGAGAAGATCAAGTCCGACGTGATCGTGGTGTGTGACACCGAGAACATCGAGGTCGGCACCCCGAGCATCACCTATTCCCTGCGGGGGATCGTCACCGTGCAGGTCGATGTGACGACGGCCCGGGTGCCGGTCCACAGCGGGATGGGCGGCGGTTGCGTGCCCGACGCGGCCATCGCCCTGAACGCTATCCTCGGCCGCTTGTACTGGGGCAACGGCCCCCTGCCCATACCCGGACTGTACGACGAGGTCCGGCCCCTCTCCGAGAAGGAACGCGCCGCCTTCCAGCGTCTGCCCTTCGACCCCGACAAGTTCCGCAAGGAGATCGGCATGGTCCCGGGGGCCCGCTTCACCACCGAAGAGGGTTACACCCCTTACGCGCAGACGTGGCGTCGGCCGGCCGTCACCGTCATCGCCCAGGAAGCGAGTTCCCTGAAGGGGGCGTCGAACCAGGTGCTGCCGAAGGCCTCGGCCCTAGTGAGCTGCCGCATCGTCCCCGACCAGAAGCCGGAGAAGGTGCTGGCCGACCTGACCGCCTTCCTGACCCACAACCCGCCCTGGGGCTGCGAGGTCAGGGTGACGCCGCACGGCCCCCCGGTCGACTGGTGGATGACCGACCCCAACGGGCCGGCCTTCGAGGCGGCCCTGGCGGCCATGCGAGCCGGCTTCGACCGCGACCCGGTGTCGATCGGTTGCGGCGGCAGTATCGGCTTCGTCGGTCCGCTCTCGGCCCTCTTCGACGGGGCCCCGGCCCTGCTGCTCGGTATCGAAGACCCGGCCAGCAACGCCCACGCCCCCAACGAGAGCCTGCACGAGGGCGACTTCAAGAAGCTCATGGCCTCGCTCGTCTACCTCTTCGACAACCTCGGCAAGCTCACCCCGGATCGCCTGAAGTGACTGCGGACGGGTCACCCGAAGTCGAAACCGGGTCGAAGCCAAATCGACACCGGGTCGAAGCCGAGCCGAAGCCGAGCCGAAGCCGACGTAAAAACCGGAATTAACCCGAACGCGACCCCGGCCACGACAACCTACCCAAGGACGAACACGACCTCAGGAGCCGCACCGACATGCCCGGCTCCCGACCGACCTAATTCTCCCCTCCCCGAGTACCGACCGGGCTTACCCATCCGGTCGGCCCCACGCCTGCGGAGCGAGCCGCACTCCCGGGCCGGTTTCCGGCCGTCTGTTACCAAGCCCCCTACCGGCGCGACGGACCGGCAGGGCATAATCAAATGATGGGGATGGGGCGGCCGATGTCGTGCCTGCTCGGCCCGACCCCACCCGGTCTGTGCCTCACAACGGCCTGACGCCCCGCCCCGGCACCGGAAGCACACCATGACCCTGCTCCGCACCCTTCTGGCATCCGTGGCCCTGCTGCTGTGCTACAGCCGTGGAACCTCCCTGCAAAACGAGCCGCCACGCTCCCCGGAACCGCCACGGGCCCTGGAACCGCCACGCTCCCCGGAACCGCCACGGGTCCTGGAACCGCCACGGGCGCAGACACTCGAAATCCAGCTCCGCTACCGCATCCGGGCCGACCGCGACGAGCGGATTCGCCAGTTCCGTCTACTGGAAAAGCACCTCGCCGGCCTCGGCTTCGAGGACGACCGCAAGGACGACCCCGACCGCGACCTCGACATCCTCGACCCCACCGCCGAGCGGTTCACCGGCAAGATCCCCTCGGCCCGCGTCCTGGAGGTGCTGAACGACCCACGGGTGCTGAACATCCTCTTCGCCCCCGCCGGTTACGCTTATCCCGACGACCCGAACGGGCCGGTCCCGGTGCGCGTCATCCTGCGGGGCGGCCTTTCCCCCGGCCCGCAGCTACTGCTGCACGTGCAGGTACTCGAACGCCTGGAAAAGCTCGGCTTCCGCGAGGCCCTCGGGTACGACACGCGCGGCTACACACAACTCAAGGGGACGATCCCGTATAAGAACCTGTCGCGGCTCGTGAAGGACCTCCGCGAGGAGCCGGCCGGCTGGTTCGCGCCGGATACGCCGCAGGACCGCCTGCCCCGCCCCTTGGCCGACCGTAACCCCATCCTCTGGGCCGAGGTCATGCCCCGCCCGGAGCCGCTTCCCGCGTTCGTGCCAGAAGTCGTGCCACCGAACCGGGCCCGCATGACGCCCGAACTCCGCGCCGTCGTCGCCGACCCGGCCCGCAAAGAGACGCCGGTCCGGGTCATGGTCCTGTTCACCGACCCGGTCGAGGAACGGAGCGAGGCCCTGCGTTCGCAACTGGCGATCCGATTTCCCCCGACGGCGAAGCTGGACGCGGCCGGCAACCCCGTCCGTGGCCCGGACGGTTCACCCGCCCTGACCGAGGGGGCGTCGCTGGAGGGTTTCCTCGGCAACATGGCGAGCATCCGTTTCGACCGGCCGGCCGATGTCGAGCGCTTTGCCGGCGACCCGAACGTCCTGTCCCTGGGCTTGCCCCGCGAGGCCGCCGAGACGGTCACCCCGATCCCGGCACCGGGCCGGCCCGCGGCGGCCGCGGAGGTGCTCAGAGCCTCGGGCGTGGAGGCCCTGCACCAGCGGGGTTACACCGGGGCCGGGGTGAAGGTGGTCGTAGTAGGCTCCGACTTCAGCGGGGCCTCGGAC
>Ga0308417_1000487_pt1 | contig 28918 bp, 22 predicted proteins | sample HotsprSampleOS65_FD_203528 | JGI IMG/M metagenome (GOLD analysis project Ga0308417, IMG submission 203528) | Hot spring phototrophic mat microbial communities from Octopus Spring, Yellowstone National Park, Wyoming, United States - 20090730_OS65 ...
CTATCGCATGTAGTATTTGAGCGAGTTCGGACGACATGGGCACTCTTCGGCAATGGCAATACCTTTTGCCACCAAGCCTTTCTGGCGAGCTTCATAGAGACGCGGCACCATTTTGTCTCTTAGTTCAATCGGGCTAATCGGATTGATGTAGATGTTCGTATTGCCTTCAAAGCCTGCGGGAATATTGATGCGCCATTTAATTAAAATTTTCCAAGGCATATTGTAGACGGAATCAATTGGCGTGTAATACCACTCTTCATTGCATGAAATGGCGCTGCCCATGGCGGCATGGCAAGCATGTACAAGGTCGCTCATCCCGCGCAGTTCTTCAGCGGTGTGGTCTTGCGGACGTGCATTGGCTGCTTTGGAATAAATGGCAATGGTCGGGAAGCGGTGCCCTATGGCAGAGTAGGCAATAGCATAGTCATTTTCTGCAAACACCAAGTTGTAGTGAATGGCAAGATTTGGTCCATACTCATTGAACACATTAGGATTGGCACGCACCATCTGCACTTGATTTTCGATAGAGATTGACCAGCTGTCTAAGCCGACAAGTTGCTTATGCAGATGGTCGAACGATGCCCCTGCTGGTTTTAGCCAGTTTTGGAATACGCTGACATAGCGCACATACCGATTGTTTGCGTAAATGTCGCGTAAGGCATCTACGGTTGCGGCAAAGTATGCTTCATGTTCTTCGGGTGTCATTTCGCCTGAACTGAAGAGCTGGTTGCTATGCGTGGCGCCGCGCTTGTAGTGCCGACCTGCAATGATAAGCTCATGGCTTCCTCCAAAAAAGGCATCTGCCATTGCAAGCTTTTCATCCACAGAGATAGATTTCATCTCATCAGGCGATTTGACCAGTTTGGAGAGCTTGTAGTCAATGACGCTTAAGACATGCTTCATGCCTTCGGGCTCGCTGAGATATCTTTCGCGCCACTCCAACTGCGCTTTGGTTAGCCGAAAGTTGTAGTTCAACCGCCAGTAGTCTAACGAAAGAATCTCAAAGAGATTGGGCACACGGCGAAATTCTGCCTTGGTGTTGAAATACTGCGACGCTGGGAGCTGATGCAATTTCTGATAGCGTCCATTCTGGCAAATGACGCGAAATTTTTCGGGCGGGGTTTCAAAATATCGAGTCTCACAAAATGAGCAAGTATCTTCTTTTTCCTTTGGCTCCAGTGCTTCTACATGCTCTGGGACTTCATAGTCTAATGGCTTGCGCACACGCCCCGGGACAGACCAAACCTCCGTTCCATTGAACGGATTGATTTGCTTAACCGTCCCATCTGGCATCTGGTGGTAATACACATCATAACGCATCAGCGGCACCGTGGCTACCGCTTCTTCAGTGAAAGGCTTTCTTGCGCCAATCATAGATACCCGGTTTAGTTGAAAATAAGACAACCACATACTGCCATACTACCTTTCACTTTGTTTGTGTAGACTTCAGATGATTCAGATGAAGATACATATTTGAAGTCATGCCCCAAACAAGTGAAAGCTATGGAATAATGTTCATCTGACTTCAAGTCTGCTTATACGGTTTTACGCCACAATCGTGCCAACTGCATTGAGTTCATTATCTAAATGCTTTAGCACAACAGGCTTAAATTTTCCTACCAAAAATTCATTTGCCCAGTCTTTGTTTGGCACTTCTACACCGACGCGTAGATAGTTTGCCGTATGCCCATAGCAGTAGAGTGCATCGGTAGCATTGCCTCCATGATGAAGTTCATCATCAGAAAATTCCCCTTCGAAGAGCACCTGCATTTGCTTGCCCAAAAAGCGCTGAGCAAATTTCTGCTTTTTGAGAAACGATAGCTCATGCAATTTGCGGTTTCGTGCCTGCTTGACTTTATCGGCAACTGGCTGCCACTCGCCTTTGTCTAACAGTTCTGCTGCGTAGGTATTGGGTCGTTTTGAAAAGGTAAAGACATGCAAATAGGCTATGGGTAAAGCCTCAATGAAACGGTAGGTTTCTTCAAAGTGCTCGTCTGTTTCATTTGGAAAGCCTACAATAACATCTGCACCGATACACGCATCTGGCATCTTCTCCAGCACTTCCAGCACGCGAGCTTCATAGAGCTCCTTGTTGTAACGTCGGCGCATGAGTTTTAAGATATGCGCTGACCCTGACTGCATCGGCAAATGAAAATGCGGTACAATGCGCCTTGAGCTGGCAATAAAATCAATGATTTGGCTTGTTAGCAAGTTGGGCTCTATGGAACTGATGCGCAGGCGTGCAATCGGTAGGTCTTCGAGCACTTCGAGCAACTGGAGAAAGTTTTCTTGGCTTGGCGTTCCATCTGGTCGATACCCATAGTCACCGATATTGACACCCGAGAGCACAATTTCTTGATAGCCCGCATCGATGAGCATTTTTGCCTGCTCAATAATTTTCTCAATCGATTCAGAGCGGCTGTGTCCACGCGCCAGTGGGATTGTGCAATACGAACAATTGTAATTGCAGCCATCTTGCACTTTCAAGTAGGCACGTGTGCGGCTTTGCGCGTTGCTGATAGCTACTGAGTGTCCGTAGCCAAAGGTATCAACCGATGCAATATCGCTGACAAAGACTTGCGCTGACTCGTTTTTCTTTTCACCAACATACTTTTCCAACTCAAACTTTTCTTTTGTGCCCAGCACCACATCGACCCCTTCAATGGCAGCAAGCGCCTCTGGCTCCAATTGGGCATAGCAGCCAATGACCGCAATAAAACTCTCTGGCGCCGCTCGCAGTGCTCGCCGCACAATGTTGCGGCATTTTGCATCTGCCTGTTCTGTCACGCTGCATGTGTTGATGATGGTTACATCAGCTTTTTCCCCGAATGGCACGAGCTCGTAACCACGCTTCAAGAACGTTTCAGCCAGCGCCGATGTCTCCGAAAAGTTTAACTTGCATCCCAAAGTGTATGTTGCAAGCCGCTTCATCTGAACATCAAATGATTTTTGCAAAGATACAGCAAAATCGTTGTAGTTTCGTGCATAATGAAATTGCAACCTGTATCGTTCCAAAATTCAGCTATGATGAAAACCTCTGCTACTCCATACTACGCCGATTATTTGCAGTTAGATAAAATTTTGAACGCCCAATCTTTGCGCAGTGCCGAGTATGGCAAGCCCGCTCATGATGAAATGCTGTTCATCATTGTTCACCAGACCTTTGAACTATGGTTCAAGCAAATTCTGCACGAACTCGATTCTGTGCGCGCCATGTTCGAAGCCGAGCGCATTGATGAAAAAAATATCGGCGTTGCCGTCTCGCGACTGCTGCGCATCACGGAAATACAAAAAGTCATGATTAGTCAGTTCCAGATTTTGGAGACCATGACGCCGCTCGACTTTTTGGAATTTCGTGATTTGCTCTCGCCTGCTTCTGGCTTTCAAAGCGTACAGTTTCGTCTTCTCGAAAATAAACTCGGCTTAAAGCGTGAGGCTCGTCTTCATTTCAACCAAGTCTCTTACGAGAGCCGACTTTCTGAAGAGCATCAGCGTCTTATTCTGCAGTCAGAGGCTGAACCTTCACTCCTCGAGCTGGTCGAGCGCTGGTTGGAACGCACTCCCTTTCTGGCTTTTGGCGACTTCGACTTCTGGCGCAGTTACAAGCAAGCTGTCTTCGACATGCTGCGCCACGACCGCGACATCATTCTTTCTAACCCCACACTTTCGCCCGCCGAGAAATCACGCGAACTTGAAACGCTTCAGCACACAGAAGCCAACTTTCTCGCCATTCTTGATGACGCACAATATGCACGCCTACAAGAGCAAGGATTGCGACGGCTCTCTTACCGCGCCGCACAAGCCGCTTTACTGATTTTGCTCTATCGCGAACAGCCCATCTTGCATCAGCCCTTTCGCCTGCTTACCACACTTATCGATATCGATGAACTCATGACCACGTGGCGCTACCGTCATGCCCTAATGGTGCAAAGAATGATTGGCACAAAAATCGGTACAGGCGGCTCATCCGGTCATCAGTATCTCAAGCACACCGTCGACGCACATCGTGTCTTCTTAGACCTGTTTAATCTTTCCACATTTCTTATTCCGCGCTCGGCTCTACCCGAATTGCCCGACCATATCAAACGTGAGTTAGGATTTTACTATGGCGCCTAACCCATGCTGATATGGACACTGTATTTGTCTATGCTTCACCGTTTTTTTTACCTTTGCATCTAAAAATCCATCGCTATACTCGTCATGAAAAAAATCAACCTCGTTTTCGGCACGCATAATCATCAGCCTATCGGCAATTTCGATTCCGTTTTTGAAGACGCTTATCAGCGCGCTTATAAACCGTTCCTTGATGTCTTCGAGAAATTTCCTCATCTGAAAATCTCTAAGCACTACACCGGCATTCTTTTTGAGTGGATCCTCGATAAACATCCTGAACTTTTTGACCAATTGCGCCGATTGGTCAAGCGTGGCAACATTGAGCTTATCAGCGGCGGTTTTTATGAACCGATTTTAGCAGTTATTCCTGACGAGGACAAAGTCGGACAAATTGAAAAGCTCACAAAGTTTATCAAAAAACATTTTGGCACAACGGCTCAAGGGCTCTGGCTTGCGGAACGCATCTGGGAACAGCATCTAACCAAACCTCTCTCACAAGCTGGTATCCGTTATGTCATTCTCGATGACACGCATTTCAAATATGCCGGACTTACCGACGAACAGCTCTTGGGCTATTACATCACCGAAGAGCAAGGCTATACGACACATCTTTTCCCGATTTCCAAAACGCTGCGCTACACAATTCCCTTTCAACCCATTGAGAAAACCCTTGAGTATCTGCACAGCCTTGCCAGCGAAGATGGCACCCGACTGGTTGTTTTTGCTGACGATGGCGAAAAATTCGGCGTTTGGCCCAACACCTACGAACATGTCTATACACGTAACCACTGGCTTGAAAAATTCTTCAAAGCCTTAGAAGAAAATCGTAGCTGGATTCGCACTCTGACCTTCTCTGAAGCCCTGCGTGAACTGCCACCTATTGGCAGAATCTATCTCTCCAATGCATCATATGCAGAAATGATGCACTGGTCGCTCCCCACCTTGAAGTCCTATCACGCCTTTGAGGCTTTCGAGCGCTCCTTAAAAGCGCATCATTTGCTCGATGGCAATGAGGTCTTTGTGCGCGGCGGCTTTTGGCGCAATTTCATGGTGAAGTATCCTGAATCTAATCAGATGCATAAGCGCATGTTGGAAGTCTCTGCGCGTGCGCAGGCACTGCTCAAGAAGGGCAAGAAGGTTGGTCAAAAAATTTTGGAAAAAATTTGGGCGGCACAATGTAACTGCCCATACTGGCATGGCGTGTTTGGCGGCACCTATCTGCCCAACCTTCGCCATCCGATTTATCACAACTTGATTGAGGCTGAAGTGGCACTCGATGCTATTGAAAATCCGCATGGCGATGTTTCGGCTTCACTCTACGACTTTGACCGCGATGGCTACGATGAAGTTGTGCTGAAGTCCAACGAACTCGGCTTATACTTCAAGCCTTCTGAAGGCGGCAAACTTGTGGAGTTGGATTACAAAGCCGCACGTAAAAACATCTTGGATATTCTCACGCGCCGCGAAGAAGGCTATCATGAACAGTTGCGTCAAGCCGCCAAGCAAAGCGTGCCTGCAGACGCCACACATTCTTCCCGCGAAGAGGTTGCCAGCATCCACGACATTGTAAAAATGAAAGAAGCTAATCTTGATACCTATCTGCATTACGATGCCTATCGACGTGGTAGCCTTATTGACCATTTCCTCGAGCCAGATGTCACCGCTCTTGACCTCTATCAAAGCAAAGCCCTCGAGCTTGGCGATTTTATCCACCGCACTTACTCGGTTAAACTTAGTGGCAACAAATCCAAACGCACCGTTTTGCTGGAGTGTGTCGGTCAGGTAAGAACCGGCAAAAAAGAGTGTCTCGTGCAGGTTGCTAAAACCGTTACGCTACCGAAAGGGAAGTCTGAATTCAAAATCGATTACACCCTTCGGCTTGTTTCAGGCGAGCCGCTCTCAGTTCGTTTTGGCGTAGAGTTCGCTTACGGGCTGCTGGCTGGCGATGCTCCTGACCGTTACTATTACTTTGATGGACTTTCTCTTGATGACCCACGCCTGCGCTCCATGGGCGAAGTACGCTCTTCCATGGTCGGTCTGAAAGATGAGTGGCTACGCATCCATGCACGCCTTGAGGCTTCCGAGCCCGCTACGGTTTTACGCTACCCGATTGAAACCATCTCGCTTTCAGAAGATGGCTTTGAGCGTGTCTATCAAGGCTCTGTGGTCGTCATGTGTTTCGATGTCGAGCTCACTAAGAAGCCTTATAGCATTTCTTTCACGCAGCGCTTTTTGCGTGTCTAATTGCACAAGCGTGGCTGGCTCGAGTGCTAAGTTCTATGATGAGGCTTTTTTCGTGCCACCATACGCATTTTCTTCAAAATACGATGGGCGAATCTGCTTGCGCATTTTTGCCGGCGTAATCTTAAAGCTATCGGCGACATCAAACAGGTGCTTGATGTGGTCACGCGGGATAATGGCAAACATTTCACTGGTGCTAAGGTGATTGTGCATTCTACCGCCGCCATCGCCCACGACGAACACACTATTGTTCTCAAGGTAAGGTACACTGAAGAGCGATGAACAGGCACTCATGCCCAGTTCACCAATGGGGAACTTTCCAATACGCGTTGATGCCGCGCCTGCTAAAATCATTGCATATTGCGGCTCACAAATGACCACCACAAGATGCACTAAACTTTCATCTTCCACCATAGAGATAGGCGCCGCCGCAATAGCCTTGAATTCTCCTTTTGGCAAATTGGCGGTGTTATGCTTGTTAGCTTTAGCCGCTTCAACCGTATAGAATTGCTGCACATCGGTCATGTAGATGCCATCGACAATATACTCGCTGGCATTTTCCAGCATACCTAAGTGATAAAGCCCAACCAAACAATCGTGATGATTTCGGTCAATATAGACGCGTTTGCCAGTGTCAGCATGATGAATCAGTGCGCAGGGCACATCTTGAATGGGCTCATAGTTTGGCGGCGGCTCATGGCGACAGTAGGTAACTGCCACAGCGTTGTGCTTGAGCTTAAATTGCGCCATGACGGCTTGCAATTTTTGCAGGTCAATTTTTTCGCCGGTCTCGCTGACGGCATTGTAGGAATTGAGAATCTGCATACCTCCTCCTTTTTCAATGTGTTACTGAAATGTTAGCGCTAAAAGAACTTATCACTTTCTTATCACTTTCATGCGACATGAAGAAGCTGGGCTACAAACCCAACACGGTGTATCGTTCTGTTACCAGTTCACTTCAGAATGCCGCCAAGCGTTTAAGTGCCTCAAGAATTTTTTTCTCGTTGGGCAGTGCTGCGTCTTCCAGAATCGGATTGTATGGCACGGGAATATCGCGTCCGCCAATTCGCATGACAGGCGCATCAAGATAGGTAAAGCAGTGCTCGGCAATGAATGCCGCAATCTCTGCGCCGAATCCCTGCGTGAGCGTATCTTCGTGCGCCACTAACACTTTGCCTGTTTTTTTGACCGAGTTAAAGATAGCTTCTTTGTCGTATGGAATGATGGTGCGCAGGTCAATGACTTCTACGCTAATGTTTTCCTGCTCGAGTTTTTTGGCAACGTTGAGTGCCTGCTGCACCAATGCGCCATATGTAATCACGCTAAGGTGTTCGCCTGCACGCACCACCTTGGCTTTGCCAAACGGCAGAAAATAATGCTCATCAGGTTCAGGTGATTTGGCAAAGCCTTGCCGATAGAGATATTTATGCTCAAGGAAAAGCACGGGGTCATCCATTCGGCAAGCGGTCTTGAGCAAGCCTTTGGCATCGGCGGCATTAGATGGATAAGCGATTTTGATACCGACGCAGTGTGCAAAAATGCCTTCAATGTTTTGCGAGTGATAATGCGCACCGTGAATATAGCCACCGACAGGCACACGAATCACAACTGGGCATTTCCATTTCCCTGCAGAGCGATAGCGCATCATGCCAAGTTCATTTCGAATCTGCATCATGGCTGGGAAAATGTAGTCGCCAAACTGAATTTCTACCACAGGCTTATAGCCCATTACTGCCAGCCCGATTGCTGTGCCCACGATTGAACTTTCCGCCAGTGGTGAATTAAAACATCGGTCTTTGCCATATTTGGCAGTCAGACCACGTGTAGCCGTAAAAACACCGCCTTTGCCACCTGCAACATCTTCGCCATAGATGAGCATCTTGGGATTGTGTGCCATTTCTTCATCGAGCGCTTTGTTGATGGCGTCGACCATCACGATTGGCGAACCGCTGGGCGTTGTGGCTTCAAACTCAATGGGCAAAGGCTCACTGCTGAAAATGTGCTTTTCGACATCTTCTGCCTTTGGGTCCGGTCTTGACTCTGCCCATACTGCTGCTTCATCAATCTGGCGCTTGATTTGCGTGCGAATGTCTTCCAATTCCTCTGGCGTTACCACACCTTCTTCCAGCAAGAAATGCTCATACTTCAATAGACCATCTCTTTTGCGCTCTTCAGCAAGTTCTTCTTCCGTGCGGTATTTGTAGTGGTCGTCCGATGATGAATGCGGTAGCAATCGGACCACTTTAGCATTGATGAGCACTGCGCCTTCGCCCCTTCGGCAAATTTCTACGGCTTCTTTGGCAACTTCATAGACTTCGAAGAAATCTGTTCCATCGACATCGTAGCGCACCAATCCTTCATAGCCAGCCGTCAGTTTGTAGACCGATTGTCCTGCGGTTTGCTCGCTAATCGGCACAGAAATCGCATAGCCATTATCTTCGATGAGAAAGAGGACGGGCAATTTTTCGCGTGCCGCCCAGTTGAGGGCTTCGTGAAAATCGCCTTGCGAAGTTGTGCCTTCGCCGCTGGAGACATAGACAATTTCACTTTTGCCTTCGGCTTGATTTTGGCGCTTGCATCCTAAGGCAGTGCCCACGGCTTGCAGATACTGCGTGCCTGTCGGCGAGGACTGCGACACGATGCGCAGTTTATCGTTGCCAAAATGCCCATACATCTGCCGCCCTGCAGTGCTTGGCGATTCTTCTTTGGCAAGAAACTCCAGCATCGCATCTTCAATGGTCATCCCCATTGTCAGGCAGTATGCCAGATTGCGGTAGTATGGATAGGACCAATCCATTCCCGTTTTCAGATGAGCCGCTACGGCAACTTGTGCGGTCTCATGCCCTGAAGTTCCAATGTGAAAAGAGGCTTTGCCTTGTTTGAGCATCTTGAGCAGCTTATCATCTATGCTGCGCGCTGTAAACATCAGCTTGTAATATCGGAGCAACTGTTCTTTGCTCAGTTCGCTGCTTGGAAGTTTTTTCTTTTTTGTTTTGGCGGATTTGCTATCGGCTTTCTTTCCAGCAACTTTGGATTCAATCATAGCTTTGTGCTCGAAGAGAGGTTGAAAAAGTTTGATGGTGCTGGCAGATTTGTTCTTGCAATTCCCACTTCTCCATGCGCTCTACTCTGACGCCGAACACCTGACCAAAATGTTTGATGAAGAGCAACTCAATTTGTGTTAGCGGCACATTTCGTGATAAAATTTTTGCCAGCGAAGTTACCCCTTTGTCCATAATTCCACAAGGCACAATTCCTTCAAAGTAACTTAGGTCGGGATTGACATTGAGCGCCAGTCCATGCATCGTTGTCCAATTTGAGAACTTGACGCCGATTGCACAGATTTTTTCTTCTCCGACCCATACGCCTGTGTAGTTCTTGCGCGGGTCGTGGTGCTGTTTCCTTCCTGCCGCAACGCCTAATTCACCGAGTAAGCGAATCACGACTTCTTCAAGGTCACGCAAATATCGATGCGCATCTTTGTAGAAGCGATTGAGGTTCAAAATCGGGTAAGCCACAAACTGCCCATATCCATGATAAGTGATTTCTCCACCTCTATCGGTTTCAAAGACGGCGATGTTTTTTGCTTGCAGGGTTTCTTTGCTCCACAGCAGATGTGCCGGGTTAGATTGCTTGCCGAGCGTATAGACATGCGGATGCTCCACGCCCAATACAGTATCTGGCATTTGCGCCTTGCTTACACACTCAAAGACTTGTTTTTGTAGGCGATAAGCCTCATCGTAGGGCATTTCTCCAAGCGAAGTGAAGTAGACGGTGTGCATCTGTCATCAATTTTGGCTATGTGGCTGCTTTCAAATATGCACCACATTTTTGAAGATACCACGCCACACTTCAAGTTAAAAAGCCTCGTGCTGTTTTTCATGTCAGCCGAGGCTATAGGCTTCACTGGTATGTTTAGCGCTTGCTGATAAGCGGTCCTGCCACGCGCGGATGATATTTCTTGACACCATTGTGGTAGGTTACCACTAAGGCATCGTCAAGCAGGCGTGCTGTGTAAGGTTTGCCTTTGAGCTTGAAGCGGATTTGTTCGCCATCCAGCAGCTCAATATCGGTGAGAGCAAAGCGATAGTTGTACTCGCCAATACCCTCTGCCACACCTTTGAGCTTACCATTCTTTGAGAAATAAAACTCAAAGAATTCGCCATCGGCATTGCGCATGTATTTGCCAATAAATGGCATGGCTTGCTCGCGCTGACGCTCAAGCTGCATTTTCTCTATTTTCCATTTGGGGATTTTTGCTGTGGTGGTTGTTTTAGCAAGAGAGGCAGCAGATTTTGCAATAGGCTCCTTGAGCGCCGTTGCTTCACTGTTCTCTGGTGCGAGGGCTATCCAGAGCGCAAGAATCAACGCGTATGGTTTCATCTCATTTAAGATTGATTACAAAAAACAACGGCTTTTATACGCATTACTTTATGCGCGGTTGCGAGATGAGATTTGCAAACAGTTTTAACGCCCCACTGTGCAATGTTCTAAGTTGCCGATAGAGTGCAAGCGAAAGATAGGTGTATGAGCCTTTTCCGACTTTTGCGGTGAGTATGGAAGTCGGCGGTTGTGATTCGTTTTCATCACTCATTGCAAGTAAGCGTTCATACCTCACAGATGTTTTTGTTGTGTCATCTGCAGGCAAGTACACGCTCCGTTCTTGAACCCAATCGAGCCAATCATTCGGTTCGATTTTGTTTGGCTTGTTGAAAAAGTGATGTTTTGCATTGAGCACCGTAACCTTTGCATCTTCTTCTACCACGCGCTCCGAAGTCAGTTCAATGGGATATGGCGCCAACTTATCTCGATTGGCGTTCCAATCCTGCGGCTTATTGTAGAAGGCGACAACATGACCGCCCTGCTCCATAAATTCAAACAGCTTTTTTGACTGTGCCAACAGGTCGCGCCGATATTCACCTGCGCGCATATCTATCAGAATGGTCGTGTATCGGCTTAAATCTTGACTTGCCAGCCGTGCCGAATCCAAGCGCTCGAATGCCACATTTAGGGCTTGCAGGGTCTCTTCGAGCGTATTGTCGTAAGTGTGAATGAGCCCAATGCGTATGGCTCGTGCGACTTTTGCTTCGATTGGTTTGAGTTCAACGTTCTGCACAGATGCACTCAAATGTGATTCTTTCGCTTCTGCGCCGATGGGCACGGCCTCGAAGGTCAGTTGCTCTATGCGAAGTGGCTCGTAGGGCGCAATTTTTTCCAATGCCAGTTGAATCGTATCTGCCAAACGCTCCTTTTGCAATGCATTAAACACATACTCTTTTCGGAAAATCACGCGCCCATTTCTTGTGATGCTTAGCGTGACGGGTAAAATTTTCTTTGTTGGATTTTCCATTACCACGACGAAACGACAGTTATATGTTGGGGTCTGACGCGCCTGCCATTCACGCTCGGTGGCTTGCCGACTTGCTATGCTCTGTGGCGAGACGAAGAGCAAGAATTTTGGCTGTTCAGCAAATTCGCGTGCGGCCTTGAGGTTATGATGCTGTGGCGCGATACCTGAAAAGATGTCACTGTGGTCATGCGTTATGCCTTTTGCAATACGCCAGAGTGCATATCGACGCGGTTGAAAGAAAAACGACGTTGCATTTTGTACCAGTTTGTCCATTCCTTGTGAGCGGTGTTGAGATAGCGCCCGTGCTGCCAGCTCTTGCACCGTTTTGCCACTTGGTTCTTGCACCGCTGTATCAATCACGAAGAGCGAATCTTCACTTGAAAAATTTTGCCTAAATGCTCTTACAAAAAGTTTTTTGATTTGCCATGGCATTGCCCCTTGCTCAAAGTGCTCTGGACAGTAGGTTGTATCTGCGGCTTTTTCGAAGGCTTCGTAGAGCGAAATTCCTACGGCTTGATGATGTCCGTGTTGCCGTCGCGGCAAGGTGGTGATGGTGTCGTGGTTGGTGATGACCACATCGGGTCGAAGTTTTCGGATGAGATACACCACCTTTTGCAGCACTTTATCTTTGCTGCCCCACTTTGCAAAAGTTTCTTTGGCTGTTTTTGAGAATCCGAAGTCTTTGAAGTCCAAGAAAATGGCTTCAGCGCCGATGAGCTCTGTGGCTTGCAGTGTCTCACGTGTGCGGATGCTACCCAGCTCCTCGTAGAGTGCAGAGCCGATTTCGTTTTGTCCGCCCTCTCCCCGCGTGAAGAACACGCTATACACCTTTACAGGCTTTTTGACCTGATGATAGTATTTGGCGTAATACGCCAGCGTGGCGCCGTCTTCATCATCAGGATGTGCGGCAAAACCGACCAAGACAAAGTGTGCTGAATCTTCTGACGCCCATGCCAGATTGCCATAACCACAGAGAATCATTATCCACAGAAGCCAAGCCTTGCAATGAAGCGCCTTATACTTTGAGCAGGGAGACAATATCGTAGTCATTCAATTTTTCTCGCCCATTGAGAAAGGTCAGTTCAATGAGAAAACACAGTCCTGCAACTTTTCCGCCCACTTTCTCTACCAAACGACACGCTGCACCTGCTGTGCCGCCTGTTGCCAAGAGATCGTCGTGCAGTAGCACGCGCTCGCCTTTGCGAATGGCATCGGTATGGATTTCTAAGGCATCGGTGCCATACTCGAGCACGTATTCTTCACGGATTTTCTCTGCTGGCAATTTATTGGGCTTGCGCACGGGCACAAACCCTGCACCGAGCTTGTAGGCAAGCGTAGCTCCAAAAATGAACCCGCGTGATTCAATCGAGACCACTTTGTCGATACGCTTGTTCTTATAGAGTGAAGCCAGCATATCTACCGTCTCGCTGAAGAGCTTTTTTTCTTTCAGGACAGTTGTAATGTCTTTGAACATAATTCCCTGTTTTGGGAAGTCAGGCACGGTACGGATTTTTTTCTCGAGACGCTTACCGAACAGCGTGAGTTTTTTTTCAAGTGCGTTGCTTTCTTTCTTTTTCGGCATGATTCCAGAGGTTCTGGTTGTTTTTTGGTAGGCATAGTATAAGAAAAGTTTTGCTCTCGCTTGCTCTTTGCCACCGCAGTTTTCAGGCTAACGCATTGCTGTCAAAATGCTTTTTTGTTTGCATTTGCATTACTATCTTTCTCGACCGACCAGTCGGTTTTTCAACTCATTTTTAGTCATCAATCTTGATAACGCATAACTTTTTGGTTATATGAACACTGCATCAGAGGCACTCAAGAAGCCGTCTCGTCTTAATGTTGGCATGTGGCTTAAAGCGCTCAAAGGTATTCCAAGGGTCTCAAAGGAAGAATGGGCAGGATTGGACTTAATTTCTCGCTGGCTCATTGCCACGCGCTCGGCAGTATTGGTGATGACCTTTACTTCAGCCGCTATTGGTGGCTTGCTGGCTTATCGTGCCGGTCAGTTTGATTGGCTGCTCTGGGGTTGCGTAGTTGTCGGGCTTTTGCTTGCACATGCAGCAAATAATCTTTTCAATGACCTCATTGATTACCTCAAAGGCGTAGACCGTGGCAATTACTTCCGTGCACAGTATGGACCGCAACCTGTGGAGCATGGCTTGATGACAGTGCGAGAGCAGTTCATCTTCGCTACGGTTACTCTGGTGCTTGCACTTCTGCCCGGTCTGTACCTTGTAAGTGTGCGCGGTGAGCTTGTCTTGCAACTTCTGCTCGTCGGTGTGGTATTTGTTATTTTCTACACTTGGCCACTGAAATACATTGGTCTGGGTGAGATTACCGTCATTGTGGTTTGGGGTCCGATGATGATTGGCGGTGGCTACTATGTTGTTACTGGCACATGGGATTGGAATGTGGTTATTGCTGGATTGCCTTACGCGCTCGGTCCCACTTGCGTACTTTTTGGCAAGCACATCGATAAGTTAGATAGCGACAAAGCCAAACGCATCTACACGCTACCCGTAATTCTTGGTGAGCGCAATGCGCGCTATGCCGTCTTGCTGATGGCGATTCTGCAATATGTTTCTACTTTGTATCTGGTTTTCACGGGATTTTTCTCACCAGCCCTGCTGATTATTTTTCTTTCTTTTTCGACTTTGCCGATAGTTTGGAAATTTTATCGTGCGCCCAAACCTGCCACGAAGCCAGATGACTACGACGCCAACATTTGGCCACTATGGTTTTCAGCGGTGATTTTTATGCACAACCGTCGTTTTGGGGGTCTCTTTCTCTTGGGTTTGCTTATCGATATTTTACTCAAAAAAGTCTCACTGTTCTGAAATCGCCACCGCACTCTCTTTCAAAAAATAAGCAGCCCGCGCAAGTATAATGTTGCTGGGCTGCTTTTGCCTCTGCAAGGCTATGCAATTATGCCTGTGAAGTTTCCTCTTTGGCTTCAAGCTCTTTGACTTTTAGTGCCGCTTTGCCCGTGCGCTTACGCAGATAGAAGAGCTTAGCACGACGCGCTTTACTGCGCTTGACCACCTCAATTTTTGCGATGGTCGGTGTGTGCAGCGGGAAAATACGCTCGACCCCTACGCCGTGCGAGATTTTGCGCACCGTTATGGTTTCCGACATGCCTTCTCCTCTGCGGCTGATGACGACGCCCTCGTAGAGCTGGATGCGCTCTTTGTCGCCTTCAACCACACGTACATGTACGCGCACGGTATCGCCATAGCGAAAGTCAGGGATGTCATTTTTCAAAAACCCGGCTTCCACCAGTTTAATTTTCTGTGTCATTGTAAGTTGAATCCTTTCTTAGGTTTAAGTTCTGAAATTCAGCGAGCAAATCAGGGCGCCGCTGTTTTGTTCGCTCAAAGGCATTTTCTTCTCGCCATTTTGCAATTTCCTTGTGGTTACCGGACAGCAGCACTTCTGGCACTTTCATGCCACGAAAGTTTGCTGGACGTGTGTAGTGTGCGCAGTCCAATTTTCCATCTTGGAATGAATCCAAAAGAGCGGATTCGGCATCGCCCAGCACGTTGGGCAGCAGTCGCACCACGGCATCCATGAGCATCAGGGCTGGCAATTCACCGCCAGAGAGCACCACATCACCGATTGAGAGTTCCCGTGTTACCAACGCTTGCCTGACACGTTCATCGACACCTTTGTAATGCCCACAGAGCAGGATAAGATTTTTGCAGAGCGACAGCGCATTTGCCACCCTTTGCGTCAGCTTTTCGCCGTCTGGCGTCAGAAAAATCACCTCGTCATACTTGCGCTGCGCCTTCAGCATCTCCACCACCTTGAAAATGGGCTCTGGCATTAACACCATGCCTGCTCCGCCGCCAAACGGGTGGTCATCGACTTGCTGATACTTGCCCTTGCCGTAATCGTGCAGATTATGAATGTGGATGCTTGCTGCTTGTTTTTCTTGTGCAATTTTCAGCACGCCACACTCGAGCGGGCTTGTGAAATACTGCGGCATTACGCTAATCACATCAAATCGTATCATGGTTCATCATCGGAATTTTTGTAGCGCATGGTTTTGGCAGTGTCGCTTACAAGAACTCCTCAAAGCGTTTGACAATAACGTACTTCTTGCTCAAATTTACTTCTTCAATGAATTCTTCAATAGCTGGTATCAGCACATGTTTGTTGCCGAAACGAATTTCATACGCATCACAGGTCGGCAATTCAATTACATCGGTTACTGTTCCGATTGCATTTCCACTTGTGTCCAATGCCTGCAGTCCAACCAGTTCGTGGATGTAGGCTTCATTTTTGCCGAGTTTGGTCAGCTGTGTTTCATCAATGAATAGCCAGTGATTTCTTAGCTTTTCTGCAACCTCTGGCGAGTCAATGCCCTTAAATTTTAAGAGGAATGCTGAGTCTGTGCGTCTTGCGCCGATTACTTCAATCGGGTTTGCCTCTTTGGCAGTTTTGCCGATGTAGAGCCGCTTGCGTGATTTAAATTTTTCAGGAAAACTTGTCTCAACTTGTATTTTGACTTCGCCTTTGATGCCATGCGGTTTTAACACACGTCCTACAATGAAGAGCTCCATACGCCCTATTCATCTCTGAAAAATCATCTTTCAGCAGAGCAAGCCTCAGGCTGCCTGACACGTTCTTACGCTACGCATCTCGGCATATCGACTGCATCTGCGTCTGCTAAGATGCTGCCGTTTCCTTAGCTTTCGCTTCAGCTTCTTTTTTCTTTTTGCGGCGCAAGGCTTTCTTTTTCAGGTTGCGTAGCAAACGCTCGTCACGCTTTTTGCGCCATTTTTCCATTTCTGCGGCAATCTCTTCGGCGCTCTTACCTTTTCTTTCAAGGTGGAGTTTGAGCAGCAAGCCTGAGTTGCTTAGTATGCTACGCGCTGTGGTTGTAGGTTGTGCGCCGACACTCAACCAATACGCCACACGGTCTTCCTTGATGGAAATGGCATGTGGCTTTTTCTTCGGCTCATATCGCCCTAAGTCCTCAAGGAAGGCGCCGTCGCGGCGTGCGCGTGCATCGGTTGCCACAAGTTGATAAATCGGCATTTTTTTTCTGCCAATTCTACGCAAACGAATTTTGACCATTGCTTTTGAGTGGTAAGTGCTTGTTTTTGAAGTTATCGTTGCAGCATTCGTCTTATCGGCAAGTTCTCCAGAGAAGGTGTGCGCCCTGACGTCGCCATTTTGTTGAATGATTTCATCATTTTTTTCATCTCGTTGAACTGTTTGAGCAGCGCATTGACTTCTTGGACTGTGGTGCCGCTACCACGTGCAATACGTGCTCGTCGGCTGCCATTGATAATATCTGGATGCCGGCGTTCTTCCTTCGTCATCGAGCAGATGATAGCCTCGACTCTTTTCAGGTCTTTTTCGTTGACTTCATTTGCTGGAATGAGCTTATTCATGCCCGGAATCATGGAGACCAAGTTTTGCAACGAGCCCATTTTTCTAATTTCTTGAATCTGCGCATAGAAATCTTCCAAGTTGAAGTCATTGCTGAGCAATTTCTTTTGCAGTTCCTGACTTTTCTTGAGATCGAGCTTTTCTTGCGCCTTTTCGACAAAGCTGACAATATCGCCCATGCCGAGAATACGCTGCGCCATGCGGTCGGGGTAGAAGATATCAAGGTCTTCGAGTTTTTCGCCTTGACTGATAAACTTGATGGGTTTTTGCACGACCGCTTTAATTGAAAGTGCTGCGCCGCCGCGGGTATCGCCATCCATTTTGGTCAGCACCACGCCGTCAAAGTCCAAGCGTTCATTGAAGACTTTGGCAGTATTGACGGCTTCCTGCCCAATCATGGCATCGACGACGAAGAGAATTTCTTCAGGGTTCAAGGCTTTTTTGAGTTCTTCTGCCTCCTGCATCATCTCTTCATCGATTTGCAGGCGTCCTGCTGTGTCGACGATTGCCACATCACGCGCATTTTTGCGAGCGTATTCAAGACCTTCTTTGGCGAGCTTGACGGCATTTTTTTCTTCTTCAAGGGCAAACACGGGCACATCAATTTGTGCGCCTAAGGTTTTGAGTTGCTCAATTGCCGCTGGGCGATAAATGTCGGCGGCAATCAGAAGTGGGTTTCGCCCTTTCTTTTTCAGTAGCAGAGCCAACTTACCACAAAAGGTCGTTTTTCCAGAGCCTTGCAATCCTGCTACCATCACCACAGCAGGAATACGGTTCGTTTTAAGATTTAGCTCGGCTTGCGTGCCGCCCATCAATGCCGTTAGTTCATCGTAGACAATTTTGACAATCATCTGCCCTGGCTGCACGCTCTTGATGACTTCTTGCCCCAGTGCCTTTTTGCGCACATCTTCCACAAACTGCTTGGCAACAGCATAGTTGACATCGGCATCCAGCAAGGCGCGCTTAATGTCGCGCATGGCATTGCCGATATTGACCTCATTGATTCGAGCTTGCCCGGAGAGCTTGCGCAGGGCACTATCTATTTTATCGCTCAGCGCTTCGAACATCTTTCCACTAATTTTCTGGTAATTCCTTGAGGCTCTTTGCTTTCTTTTCTCTCAATTTTTCTTGAATCTCTGCAAAATAAAAACGCCGCAAAAAATTGCGGACGGCAAAGGTAAGGAAATCTTTTCAAGTTTGCAACGCCTAACGCGCACACGCATCTACCCACACTTCTCCATCAGCGAAGACTTCCTTTTTCCAAATCGGAACTGTGGTTTTCACGGCATCAATGGCAAACTTGCAGGCGGCAAACGCTTCTCTGCGATGCGGTGTGCTGACGGCAATCGCTACGGCATCATCACCAATTTCCAATCGCCCTACACGATGCACCATAGCAATTTTTCGGACCGGATAAAGCTGTTTGACCGAAGCGGCAATCTCATGCATTTTCTTGAGCGCCATGCTCTCGTAGGCTTCATACTCCAGCCACAGCACATTTTCTTTACCGCCTGAATGATTTCTTACCGTTCCGACAAAGAGCGATAGCCCGCCACACTCGGGTGCACGCACCGCGTTTAGGACTTCATGGATAGAAATTGGTTCATTTGTCAGGCGCACTAGCACCAAGCGATCTGATTCTGCAACGGTCTGACTCATAGTGATTATTCACTGGGTTGATTTTTAAGCACACTTTTATGTTTAGCGACTTTTCAGATGTTAGCGCAAGCGGCTGTCTTACGCGCTGTGGGTCATATTCATCAGGCTTTTTTTCTCACCTTGCTCATGTTTTGGCATTAGTACTGCACTTTTTGGCAGTTCAATGATAAACTCTGCATACTCGCCTTCTTTCGACTCTACCCATATCCGTCCGCCATGTGCCTCAACAATCTCGCGGCTAATAGACAAACCTAAGCCTGCACCATCCGTTCCCGATTTGGTTGTAAAAAATGGTTGAAAAATTTTCTCTTTAAGATGCTCAGGCAGACCAAGCCCGTTATCCCAGATACGAATATGCACCCTATCTGGCAAGTGGTGCGAACTTATTTTAACTTCAGCCAGAAATTCGGTGTTTCCAGATATGTCTGCCGCTTTCTTTTTTTGATAGACAGAATAGAATGCGTTTTGCACCACATTCAGAAACACGCGTCCTAAATCCTGTGCTACCACGTGCAACTTTGGCAGTGTTTCATCAGGGATATAGGTGAGTTTTACATTGAAGGTTAATTCTTTCATTTTGTAGCTGTGATAGCAGAGCTGCGTGTATTCTTTGAGCATGATGTTCAGGTCGGTTTCTACGCGCTCTCCTGTGCCACCACGACTGTATTCTAAAATTGCTTTTACAATGCGTGCCGCCCGTTTTACATGATAATCCACACGCTCTAACTTACTTTTGAGCTTCTCCATGCTTTCGTACAAGGCTTCACGAGAGATATCTTCTGTTTTCAGTCTCTGCATGAGTTCATCGCTCTGCTCAATAGCCAGAGCTGTAAAATTGGTTACGAAGTTTACGGGATTTTGAATTTCGTGCGAGATGCCAGCCGCCATTTCGCCTAATGCGGCCAGTTTTTCTTGCTGAATGAGCTGTTGCTGGGTGTCTTTGAGGTGTTTGAAGGCTTCCTCGAGTTGGATGTGCTGTGTTTCAATGAGCGCATTTTTTATGCTGAGCTCTTCATTTTTTTGCTGCAGTGCTCGCTTTGCTTGTACAGATGCACGGTAGCGCCAATACAGCAACGCTGAAGCAATTAGCGCAAACGCAATCAGTGCAAGAAGCAAATTACGTACGGTGGTTTGTGCCACTTGCTCTTGGCGCAAGCGCTCAATTTCTTTTTCACGCAAATTGATTTGGTAATTTACTTCCAGATTCAAGATACGGTCTTGTATGGCTTGTGAACGCATGCTGTCTTTTAGTGCGGTATGCATTTTGAAATATCGCTGCGCATTTTTGAAGTCACCTTTGGCTTCGTAGAGATTGGAGAGCAACAGGTATCCTTCTTCCAAAGGCAGTTGATTTCGCTCGCGTTGAGCCAGCGCAATAGCTTTCTGTGCATACTCAATGCCGCTTTGAAAGTTATGAAGTTCGAAGTAGTTCTGCGCTATTGCATTGTAGATGCGTGGCAGATAGCATGTCTCACCTGAAGCTATTGCGGAGTCTAACGCCATGAACGACTCATCATATTTTTTTGCGGCGGCATAAATGCGTCCAAGTTGTAGCCAGTTGTAAGCTGGTCCGAAGTTTGATTTTTGCCGCTGCAACAGTGCCTCTTTTGCAAGCATGATGGCTTGTTGGTGCATTTGCTGCTTGCTGTAAATTTCGGCACGATAGCTCAAGGTTGCCGCCAAGCCTTCTGCATCACCTAACTCTTGCCAAATCTTTGCGGCTTTTTCACGATACGCCAGCGCCTTTTCAAATTGGTTTTGATTTTCAAATACCCACGCAATGTTGTTTAGCGACCAGCCTTTGCCACGCTTGTCGCCAATTTTTTCACGTAGCTCAAGCGCTTTTAAGTGCCACGCTAACGCCTGATCATTATCGCCCTGATAGTTTGAGATATTACCCATGCTATGATAACACCACGCCAGTGCCGTATCGTCTTTAAGTTCTTTGCTGAGCTCCATATCGCGTAGGCGTATTTCGAGGGCTTTTGCATATTGACCTTTCACTTCATACATGTAGGCTACGGTATTAAGCGCTTTTTCAAGTCCGCGCTTGTATGCCAGAGATTCAGACAGCGCTTGTGCTTGCAGCGCATAGTGAAGTGCACTGTCGGGCTGATTGCGCCAGTAGGCGCGTGCCAATGCGTTGAGCGCATCGACTTTGTGCAGTCCTTGCAGTGTTTGTGTCGAGCGTTTGAGGCTATCGAGAAGTGGGTCTTGCGGCATTACCAAGTTAGATGGCAGCAATAGCGCCAGTACGGTGAGGCTAATTTGCCAAGAATTTAGAAAGCTGCGCATTTGTTAGGTACGGACGAGTGCCTCGCGTTTTAATTTTCAGCCGCCACAAACTGGCGGAATAATTGCAATTTCATCACGCTCATGTAGGACCTGTGTGAGCGGTGCATAGTCTTCATTGACGGCTACCTGCAAAGTTTTGAGGTCGCTTAGACGCGGATATGCCGCTTTCAGAGATAGAAGTAAATCTTGCACGGTTGCACCGTCCGGCATTTCCCACTCCAAACAGCTTTTGCCTGTAATCTCACGACCTACGGCAAAAAAATGGATATGCAGCATCATTGTTTGACTACAAAATTAAACATTTTCTGCAAAAACGGTTTGCACAACTTTTAAGTTTGTCGTTAGTTTATCAATTAATGATTTTACAAAATAATACACGACAAAGACATGGATGAGCATGCTGTTTTACCGCTTGAGCACTCGCCCTTGAGCGAGGCTCCACCACCGCTGATTGATAATCACAGTCGTCCGATTACATATGTGCGACTCTCGGTTACCGACCGATGCAATCTGCGCTGTCTCTACTGCATGCCTGCTGAAGGTATAGATTTTCTCCCGCGTCACGATATTCTCTCATTTGAAGAGCTTTTGCGACTGGCTAAACTCTTTGCCTCGCTTGGCATCACCAAACTGCGCATCACTGGCGGCGAACCCTTCATGCGCAACGACCTCATCTCTTTTCTCGAACGCCTTCGCACCATTGAAGGAATTGCAGAAATTAGCCTCACCACCAACGGCGTCCTTACTGCACCATTCGTGAAAGACCTCAAACGCATTGGCATCACTTCGGTCAATCTTAGCCTTGACACTTTGGATAGAGCCCGTTTCCAACAGATGACGCGCCGCGATGCCTTTCCTGCCGTGATGCAAACTTTTCATGCCTTGATTGAGCATGAAATTCCCACCAAAATCAACGCTGTGGTAACCGAAGGCGTCAATACCGACGACATTGTGCCCCTGACTTTGCTTTCGCGCGACTACCCAGTCTCAGTCCGCTTCATTGAAGAAATGCCCTTCAACGGCTCGGGTCAGAGCAAACCTGTGCTCAAGTGGAATTACGCGCAAATTCTTGCCGTCTTGAAAGCCGCCTTTCCCACGATGACCAAATTAGACGATGCGCCATTTTCGACCTCCATGAACTACAAAATTGAGGGTCATCTTGGCACGGTTGGGGTAATTGCAGCTTACTCTCGCACATTTTGCGGTACATGCAATCGGATTCGGCTGACGCCTAAGGGTGAGATTCATACTTGCCTTTATGACAATCGCGGTTACGACATCAAAACGCCTCTGCGACAAGGCGCCAGCGACCGCGAGCTTGAAGCCTTGATTCGCCGCTGTGTGTCAGAGCGCTATCACGATGGCTTTGAAGCGGAAGCCAATCGCATCGGGCATGTGCCCGTTACCGAATCCATGTCGCAAATCGGCGGATAACCTCATGCCACCTTTTCAGGATACGCAGTCCAAACGGTCTATTGCGTTTGGGCGCCAAGAATGGAATGGCGCTTTTGGTGACCTCGGGACCGATTTACCCCTGCTTGCTGGCATGATTCTTACCGCCAAACTTGATGCGGCCAGCGTGCTCATCCTTTTCGGAGTGATGCAAATTCTCACAGGACTTTTTTACCGCATTCCCATGCCCGTCCAACCCCTCAAAGCTATGGCGACACTGGTGATTTCGCAGCATTTGAGTGGCAACATTCTCTTCGGCGGCGGCATTGCGATTGGACTGACCATGGGTATTTTGGCTGTTTCTGGCGTGCTGGACCTACTGGCAAAGTGGATTGCCTTGCCAGTTGTGCGCGGGCTACAACTTGGGTTAGCCATACAGTTAGGTCTGCTTGCCTTGAAAGATTACGCCGCACGCGATGGCTTGAGCGGCTACGCGCTTGCCCTTGTGGCATTTTTGCTCATCCTTCTGCTCCAGCGGCGCGCCTATCCCGCCGCACTCTTTGCACTCGGGCTTGGCATGCTCTATGCCATCTTTGTCTCACCTGACTCCGCTCGCTTGACCCTCGACGCCCTCCTGCCTTCGCTGTCTTTGCCCAAACTTTACGCTCCGACACTTGAGGACATCACGCAAGGCTTTATTTTGCTGGCACTCCCTCAGCTTGCTCTGTCCATCGGGAACTCCATTCTTGCCACACAGCGTGCCGTTCAAGACCTTTTCCCCAGCACTGCCTTAAGCGTCAGGCGCATTGGACTAAGTTATGCCGCCATGAACCTTTTCGCACCGCTTTTTTCTGGCGTGCCGGTCTGCCACGGTGTAGGCGGATTGGCAGGACACTACGCTTTTGGGGCGCGCACAGGCGGCTCCGTCATCATCTACGGCGGGTTTTATGTGCTTTTCGGGTTACTCTTTTCGGGCAGTTTTGACGCCTTACTTCATGCCTTTCCCATGCCCCTCTTAGGCGTTATGTTGTTTTTCGAAGCTGTTGCCCTCTCTCGTGTGGCTTTAACCCCAGTGCAATCCGAACGCGATTTCGGTATCTGCGCACTGACCGCTTTGATTGTATTAGGCTTGCCTTACGGTTTCCTTGCCGGATTGCTTCTTGGCTCGCTGGCTTACTATGCGCTCAAACCATAGGTGCTTTTGGTTTGCAAAAAAATGACTTTTTTTTAACTTTACCTCAGCTTTCATTTCCTTACTGGTATTCAGGAGCACAGCGAGATTAAGGCGCTTTTGAGTTGCCAAGTGTTTTTAACTTTTTACTTACTCTATCAACAAAACCAACTGAAGGCTATGAAAAAGTCACTATTGCTTCTGTCTATTCTCTTCTTGCCACTGTTTTCAGTTTTTGCGCAAGAGCAACCCTTTTATTACTACCACGGTCGCAAAATTGCCTTGAAAGCCTCTACTTCGGAGGTCTATGTCAAGTATCGTGAAGGCGTTTCTGCCAGTCGTAAACTTGATGCGCTGAAAGGTATGAGGCAACTGACTCTGGCAAAAGACCAATCTCCCTTACTGCGCGCCTTGCGCTACGAGCTTACTCCCAGCGAGCGCAGTGAAGACGGCATGAAACGCACTTTGGCGGCACTCAGAGCCCGACCAGATGTTGAGGCGGCTTTTCCAGCCTACATCACCGAGTTTGGCGATACCCTCTATGTGACCAACGAAGTGATTTACATGCCCAAAGTTAAGGGCGACCCGCGCTTGCAAGGCATGCATAACGACAACAATGCCACAGTTATCGAAACCTTCTCCATGGGTCCAGACAAGGAGCAAGTGTTGGTCAAATTAGCTGATGGCGTTGACCCGCTTGTGGCAGCACAAAGAATGGTGGAAAGCGGGCTCGTGGAATTTGCTCAACCTAACTTTATGACCATTTGCCATGTGCATCAAAGCGCAGAACGAGCCACGCCTTCTGGCGCACCCGCTTCTGACCCCGACGAGGAGCGTGCCCGCCAGATTCTGAAGGCGGTCCGAGAAGCCAAAAATCCTTTGCGTGCGGCGCTCCCGATTGGACCTATTCGCCTTTACCTTACGCCCAACGACCCCTCTTTCGTCAATCAGTGGTTTTTGCAAAATACTGGGCAGAACATTGGCAACCAGATAGGAGTAATTGATGCGGATATCAGTGCCACGGAGGCTTGGGACATTACGACAGGCTCTGCTTCGGTAGTGGTGTCGGTGTGGGACTCAGGCTATGACCTCGCTCATCCTGAACTTGCTGGACAAATTGTTGGAAGTTACGACGCGGCTGGTCCTGATGGGAGCACTGGTTTTGGCGGACCTGCAGTTCCAACCAATCCCGGTGCCGCCAACGAAAACCATGGCACACCTTGTGCTGGTCTGATTGCCGCTCTAACCAACAACAACGCCAGTGTAGCCAGTGTCGGCTATAATGTTCGTGTTTTTCTTGTCAGGAATGGGTTCAACTACACTTCAGGGGGCAGTTTCTCGACCACCGATGCGGTCATTGCACGCTGTGCCACGGCGACTCTTGCGGTGTCTGGCGTCGTCGCTGTGAGCCAGAGCTGGGGCGGCGGCAGTGCGAATGCATCATGGGAAGCCAGTTTCAACAGTGTGCGAACGGGCTCACGCAGTGGTCTGGGAGCCGTGATGCTTTTCTCTGCTGGCAATGCTGGCACAGGCATCGTGGGCTATCCTGCCCGTGCCGCCAACATAATTGCTGTTGGGGCTACGGATAACTCGGACCGCAAGGCTGGATTTTCTCAATTTGGCGACTCGCTCGATGTTGTTGCCCCAGGCGTGAATACGCTCACGCTCGACCGCCAAGGTGCAGCTGGATATGAACCTGGAAATGAAACTTTCTTTGGTGGCACCTCTGCAGCATGTCCAGTTGCTGCTGGCGTTGTTGCATTAGCGGCTTCCGCCAATTCTTCCTTGACAGGCGGACAGCTGGAAGAAATTTTGCAGCGCACTTGCGATAAGGTCGGCAATTATGCATATGGCACAGCGACGGGTCGACCGCTTGGACTATGGACCAACCAGATGGGATATGGGCGCGTCAATGCTCGGCGTGCCGTCCAAGCTGCACAAGGCAATGCGACACTAACTTTGACCAATCCCATCTCCGGTAGCACTTGGCAGAAGGGACAAGCCGTGAATATCACTTGGGTAGTAAGCTCTGGCACTATTACTACTAACATTGTGATTGAGCTCTACAAAGGGAGCACTCTGATTTCCACGCTTTCTCCGGGCGCTCCCAATACAGGCACCTTCAGCTACACACCGCCACTTGCTCTTACCGATGGCAATGACTACCGGATTCGTCTTACGGCAAATTCTGGCACCGTTGTAGAAACCAGCCCATTTTTTACGATTGCGACTTCAGGCGGCACATTTGTTTATTCGCCCAGCTCGACTTTTAACACCACAACAACCTATACAGACCTTGGCACAAACGGCAGCGTGATTACCACTGCCAATTTTGATGATGCCAACTCTGCGCCGGTCAACATCGGATTTAATTTTGACTACAACGGCAGAATCTACAGCCAGTTTATCCTGAACACCAACGGATTTATTAAGCTCGGAAATACGCCTCCCTCCTCAGCAACGCTCTTTATCTCTGCGCCCCAAGACCAAACTGGTGCTGGCGGTGCGCTTGCCAGTACAAACCCTGCTGATGTGGACATTATCTCTATTTTCAACCATGATTTGCAGGCAGGTACATCCACGCCAGAATACCGCGTGCATACCACTGGCACAGCACCAAATCGGGTTTGCACCATTCAGTTCAAAAATGTGCGTGAGAAGCAAACCCCTCCCGGTATTCAGTTCAACAACATGAATTTTCAAATTCGGTTGCACGAAAACGGGATGATTGAGTTTGTGTATGGTACCTTTACACCTAATACATCTGCAACCGATGCTTTTAGAACTTTTGGAGTCGGGATAAAAGGCTTATCGCCTGCTTCTGCGCAGTTGGTAACCTTTTCAAAAGGGTCCATGACGGCTTGGAGCGCTGTGAACGCAGGCAGTAGTCTTTCGACCTTCAACGTGCGTCGCACTGTTGGGCCTGATGCTGGGCGCACCTTCCGCTTTGTGCCCCTTCGTCCTGCTGTCAAGCTTGCGATTCTCAATCCGCTTGCGCCTACGGTTGGCAAAAAATTTGCAGTTGTCGCAGAAGCCCAAGATGCCTTTAACCTTCCGCAGCCGACTACTGGTGGGACTTTGACCCTCTCACTGGTAAGTGGGACAGGCACGCTGACTGGCAACCTGACTGCCACAATAAATCCGGGTCAAAGCCGCGTGGTGTTCAGAAACCTTCAATATAGTGTTGCACAACCCGGTGTGCAAGTCAGTGTCTCTGGGCTCTCGCTGACGCCCGGCACGGCAACTTTTACGGTCTCGCCTGTGCCACCAGAGTTGCTCTACGAAAGTGGTCCTTTAGTCTCTAACCCTGCCGAAGGCACCAACTTTGCCGATGCCAGTGTGCTTACAGATGGACTCATCGCTCTTGGTTTCCAACACTCTGTTGCATCAGGGCTTCGGGTTGCCATGCCAATTACAGTTCCCCCAGGTCAAGGCTGGAGAATTGACTCCTTAGTTTTCTTTGCTTACCAAACAGGTTCTACGACCACTTCCACGATAACGAGTGTCAATTTGCGAATTTGGCGTGGCACGCCCGGTGCTCCCGGTAGCGAAATCATTTTCGGCGATGCTACTACCAACCGCCTGAACCAAACTCGTTTTTCTGGAATCTACCGTGTTACCAGTTCCACCCTTACGGATGTTCAAAGACCAATTATGGCACAGCGGGTTCTGCCCAGTGCTTCTGCTACATTAGTCTTGGGTCCGGGCACCTACTGGCTGGATTGGCAAACTGGTGGAAGTTTAACCTCTGGTCCTTGGGTGCCACCGATTACTATTGAAGGGCAGCCCTCCACAGGCAATGCCAGACAGTTTAATGGCACCACTTGGGTTGACCTTCTTGACAGTGGATTTCCACAAGGTTTGCCTTTCCAAGTCTATGGTCAAGTTATACCGGGCGTGCCGTTTACAACGGTCACCCAAACTGCGCCAGCACCCGTTGGCAATCCCTCTACGATTGATTTTCCTGACCTGAACTTCACCTTTATTGCCGACATTACTACGGCTGGCACATTGACCGTCAATTACTATCTCGGTCCGCCAGTGCCAAGCACGCCGCCCACAGGCATTGTGCGCGTCAGCTCCTACTACTGGGATGTGACCAACGTCGGCACGGTCTTCACCAACGGACGTGTGCGTTCTAACCTTGCGCGTCTCTTGGGTGTGGTGAATCCCTCCACGTTGCGCTGGCTCCGCCGCCCCAATAACACTCAACCTTGGTCAAACCTTGGTGGTACTGTCATCTCTGGCAACCTTCAAAGCACGAACTTCTTTAATGCCTTCTCGGAGTTCTCCATTGGCAGCGAAACATTGGATAACCCTCTCCCCGTTGAACTGACTTCCTTCACGGGCAGTGCTTCTGCGCGAGGTGTGCAACTCCAATGGCAAACAGCATCGGAGCTCAACAATGCAGGCTTTGTGATTATGCGCTCGGCGGTCTCCGCTGATGGGGAAACTACCTCTCCGGCTTCCACCATTGCCTCATATGAATTTTCCAACGAATTGCGTGGCAAAGGCACCACGGCTACCGCTACCACCTACAGTTTTCTTGACAACACGGTAGAAGCTGGACAGACTTACCTCTATCGCCTGCGCTCAGTGGATTTTGATGGCACCATTCATGACTATCCGACGACCGTTCGAGTTGAAGTGCGTGAGCCAGTTCAAGCCCGCGTCTATGAGTATGCGCTGGAGCAGAATTATCCGAATCCCTTCAACCCCTCTACTACCATTCCTTTCACTATGAAGGCGGCTGGTCCAGCCACATTAATCATCACCGACATTTTGGGCAGAACCGTTCTTAGTGAGACCATTCAGGCGCGTGCTGGGGAAAATCAGTACCGTTTTGTTGCTAATAACTTGGGTTCGGGACTTTACTTCTACACGCTTCGAGCGCCGGGCTTTCAGCAGACCAAAAAGATGATGCTGATTAAATAGCCCTCCTATCCATGCGTAGCTTTTTAGCCCTGTCATTAGACGGGGCTTTTTCTTTTCGTAGCCTTCCTTGCCGTGCGGCTTTTCAAAAAAATTTAATGAAGAAATAACCTCTGCGTAACATGCTCTATTTCAGCAATGCATAACTTACCTCCGCTTGTTACAAAGCCATCGCTCGTGATGTTAGTAGAGTATGATGTTAGTAGAGTAAGAAACGCCGTGGCTGTCATGCTGAACAAAGTGCAGCATCCACCAATTTGTCATGCTGAGCGAAGCAAAGCATCCACGCACTGGATTCCTCACTGCGTTCGGAATGACAAAAAAGAGTGTTCGCAATGACATCGGTCTGTCATGCTGAACAAAGCGCA
>Ga0308417_1000489_pt1 | contig 28882 bp, 22 predicted proteins | sample HotsprSampleOS65_FD_203528 | JGI IMG/M metagenome (GOLD analysis project Ga0308417, IMG submission 203528) | Hot spring phototrophic mat microbial communities from Octopus Spring, Yellowstone National Park, Wyoming, United States - 20090730_OS65 ...
AATCCCCCTCGCTCAACTGACGATACCCAATGGCATAGCGCACCAGAACGTCGAAGCAGGCGTTATCGTACAATTCTTCATCCGTCCAACCGTTGGCTGCTTTGAGGAACTCCAGCGATACCAGCACAAGGCACGTCGGCGTATAAGACCTCAAAGGGCGTTTCATCCAGACGGCAGAAGAATTGCTGGTAGAAGGTTTCTGCCCAAGAGTTGCGCAAGCGTTTGCGCAGCGGCTCAGGCAATTCGTCCACATGGCTGGTAAGAGGGATTTGCAGGTGACGGCTGTTCTTGCGAAACATGACGGCTCTCCAAAAGTTTGGGTTGCCCACATTATATCAAGGTTTGCCCATTTTGAGGAGGGTATTCGGATAAAATTTGTCGACTCGTTTTTGCAGTGGAGTCATCATTTCTATGACGTCTTTATGGATGGCAAAGTTGCATAAACTCCTGTACACCCTGGCTCACTTGCACTGAAAGCCAGTCTATGCCATACTCTTTGCACATATCACTGCTGATGTCAGGAGAAGCCTGTTATAATTGCAGCGAGAGGAACCCGTGTATGAATGACGTGACCACATGGATCCAGACCATGCTAGGTCTACCACCAGCAGCGCAGTCGCGGATTTTTACCACGCTTATCGCCCTTCTGTCACTCTGGATTCTGCATCAAATACTGATCAAAATCATCATTCGCCCGTCACAGTCGATGGCAACCCGCTATCGCTGGCGGCGAGCTATATCCTATAGTATTATCGGTATCGGCATACTCCTGGTTGGTCGGGTATGGTTTGAAGGTATTGACTCGCTGGCCACGTATCTGGGACTCCTGTCTGCAGGATTAGCGATTGCGCTCCAGGAACTGCTGGTGAGCCTCGCGGGATGGCTGTTCATTATCTGGCGGCGCCCGTTTGAACTGGGTGATCGCATTCAGATCGGTGAGCATATTGGTGATGTGGTGGATATTAATATTTTTCAAGTCACGCTGTTGGAAGTGGGCAACTGGGTGGCGGCCGATCAGATCACGGGCCGCATTATTCATATCCCGAACGGAAAAGTCTTCAGCGAACCCCAGGCGAACTATAACCAGGCTTTTCGTTATATCTGGAACGAAATCCCTATTCTAATAACCTTTGAGAGTGATTGGAAAAAAGCCAGGCAGATTCTGCACGAGATTGTTGTCATCCATGCGGAACATCTGGGGCGGGCGGCGGAACTGCGCCTGCGACAGGAGTCGCAGCGGTTTATGATTGCGGAACCTCGCTTGCTGCCATCAGTATACACCAGCGTCAGCGAGAGTGGCGTGCTATTGACAATGCGCTACCTGTGTGAGCCACAGGAACGCCGGGAAAAGGAACATGCGATCTGGGAGGATGTGTTAGACGCCTTTGCGCAGCATCCAGATATTGACTTTGCCTATCCAACCCAGCGCGAAATTCACGCATAAGGTCAGGAGCTTTCTCGTTCATGCAGCCGGGCAATCCGATCTAATGCCGCGTTCCAGAGCTTCATACGTTCCATATTACCGCCGGTATCCGGATGGTGCAGGCGGGCGATCGCTTTGCGGATCACACTGGCTTCATCCTCGGTTATCTCGCCAACGAGCGCACTCAGATTCATAGTCGGCTGCTCGGTATGACACCCGGCCTTGATAGCTCGATCACGCCACATATCGCGCTCAATCGTCAGCGCAGTATTCTCGCGCATCGTTTCTGTCAGCGTCACCACCATCTTTGCATGGGCGCGTGCCGCCTCTTCGGCCGCAGCCTGCACTTTCTTGAGTTGTCGGAGTAACCCACGGTTCATGGCATGTGCTTCCTGGAGTTCGCGTAGCAGCAACTCCCGTTCCCGTTCTGTAAAGGAATCACCGGGTGTTCGTGCTTCGTCTGATATGTTCATTCCTTATCCTCCTGCAATGCAACCCCGTTGTGCTATGCGCCAGGTACTATGGGCAATGATAGATCGGCACGTGTGCGCTTGATTATAACATACTGCCTCTACATAGAGACTATGGTACAATAGCTACAAGCCACGATTCATAGCCAGGCTGCAAAAGAACGCGGGATCTGGCGTCACGGCTGGCCTGAATGCCGATACGACGTTGATGCGAGCGCGCTCGATCCTAAAGGAGGATCTGGTTGCACTCCGACACCTATTCAAATTTATTGATCGCGCCTTGAGAGACCAGAGGGAAGCCAATGTCCGATCTGCATCTGCTTACGATAACTGCTGCACGTGCAGCACTTGATACTGGTGATATTACGTCGGTTGCATTGACCGAAGCTTTGCTGGAGCGGATTGCAGCGGTTGAGCCACGTGTGCATGCCTTTCTGACTCTGACTGCCGAGCAAGCACTGGAACAGGCCCGTGCTGCCGATGGGCAACGTAGCCAGGGTCGTTCCGGGCAGGCACTCGGGCCGGTACATGGTATCCCGCTCGCCATCAAGGATGTCATTTGTACCAGCGGGATTCGCACCACCTGCGCCTCGCGTATTCTCGAAACTTTTGTGCCGCCTTATGATGCGACTGTGATCACCCGCTTGCGAGGCGCTGGCGCTGTGTTTCTGGGCAAAACGAATTGCGATGAATTTGCGATGGGTTCCAGCACCGAGAACAGCGGCTTTGGCCCTACTGCAAATCCCTGGGATGTCAGTTGTGTACCAGGTGGTAGCAGTGGTGGCAGTGCAGCCGCTGTGGCCGCCAGTGAAGTGCCGGGCAGTCTGGGCACTGATACAGGTGGCAGTATCCGCCAGCCCGCAGCATTGTGTGGCATCAGTGGCCTGAAGCCAACATATGGTCGTGTGAGTCGCTATGGTCTGGTGGCCTTCGGGTCATCACTCGATCAAGTTGGCCCCCTGGCATGGACGGTGGCCGATCTCGCGCTGATCTTACAGGTTATTGCTGGCGCAGATCCGTTAGATGGTACGACGGTACCAGCGGTTGTCCCTGATTACCGTGCAGCACTGACGGGAGATATCCGTGGGTTGCGCATCGGCGTTCCACACGAGTATTTTGGCGAGGGCATGGAACCCGGCGTTGAGCAAGCCACACGCACCGCGATGACGGTTCTGCGCGATCTGGGAGCGGAGGTGGTAGATGTCTCATTACCGCATACCCGCTATGCGCTGCCAACCTACTACATTATTGCTCCGGCTGAAGCCAGCGCCAACCTGGCGCGCTATGATGGGGTGCGCTATGGCACACGCGTTCCAGGTAGCAGTATGTGGGACGAGATTGAACGTACACGGGGTACGCTTTTTGGGCCTGAAGTGCGGCGGCGCATTATGCTCGGCACCTATACCCTCTCTGCGGGGTACTATGATGCCTACTACAAGCGTGCCCAGCAGGTGCGCACCCTTATACGCAACGATTTTCAACAGGCATTTGCCCGCGTCGATCTGCTGGCGACCCCAACGTCGCCGACGGTTGCCTTCCGAATTGGGCAGAAAGTCGATGACCCGCTTTCAATGTACTTAAGTGATATTTTTACCCTGACGGCCAGCCTGGCCGGGTTGCCAGGGTTAGTGGTACCGTGTGGCTTTAGTCGCAACCTACCGGTCGGTTTGCAGTTGATTGGCAAGCCTTTTGATGAGGCTACGATCTTACGTGTCGGTGATGCCTATCAACGTAGCACCGATTGGCATATGCAGCGCCCGGCACTCTAGTGGTGTCAGGCAAGGAATATAAGGTGGACGCGGTAGCTGCAACATATCTGGCGGAACGACTGCGCATCAACCGCACTCCCATATGCATCCATGTCGCAACACGTCTGCTCAACGCTTTTCCCGAACTGATCAACACCCTGCAAACCGAGGTGGTCGTCTCGCCTGAGAAGCGCATGGCTGAAGTTTCTGCTGAGCGGCTGTGTGAGCTGGTACGTGCGATGCTGCTCTTTAACCTGCCAATTCTGGCCGACAAAGAACTCGAGTGGGCGTGCAGTGTATTGTCCCGCAATGGGATCACCTCTATGCACCAGACTGCCTTGATCCGCTGGTTTTTTGATGAGGTGCGTTTACTCGACCTGAGCGCTGACGAAGTGGCGATTACCCAGGAACTTGAGCAATATATGCTCGATGTGCTTGATAGATTATACAAACTCAAAAGGTAACCAGGTGCTATACGAGAGTAAACAGCAGTATGCTATCTGATAATGACATACGTGAAATACTGAGACCGCCGCGCACGATAGCGGTTGTTGGACTCAGCGCTAACCCGAATCGCGCGTCGTATCATGTTGCGCACTTCTTGCAACAGCAAGGCCATCGGATCATTCCGGTCAACCCTATCCTGACTGCTCCCATTCTGGGCGAGAATGTCTATGCTCGACTGCGTGATGTAGCTGTTCCCGTTGATATTGTCGATATTTTTCGTCGTCCGGAATATGTCCCCGACATCGTTGCGGACGCGATTGAGATTGGTGCCCGCGTGGTGTGGATGCAACTGGGGATTATCCACACCGAAGCGGCAGCACAGGCACAGGCTGCCGGTCTTGCCGTGGTGATGGACAAATGTACGCTGATCGAATATCGCCGATTAATCGCATCCTAGCCATACTATTACTCCAACGAGACTTCATCTCGGCACCAGAAAGGTGGTTTCCGCGGAGTGAAACCACGTCTTTCTACCCAGGGGGTAGCTCGGCGTTAGATGATGATTCCATCTGTCACATAAGGCAACAGATGGAACACTGGCAGCAGCTTATACTTCTTGCTCGTCGTCTACAACCCTCCATGTCGATCGGGTGGTACCAGCGCTGAATTGCCGGGCACTGGATCGTCTTGTGCTGGAGGTTCTAGAACCAGCTTGTGTGCCAGAAGATAGGTGTTCTCCTCGGCTTCGGCTCACCGATTGATAGCGACCGTCAGGTCGTACTCCAGTACGATTCTGGCGCGCTCGCTGCTCTTCATCCTGACGTTCGCGCCAGGCACGGTTCGGTGCCGGTTTCTCCCGTCGAGATGATTGAGCGGAAGGCTCCCATTTATTGCCAGCAGAACCGTGAGATGACCGTGATCGGTCAATACCGTTAGACGAACCAGCAGTACCCGCCGATTCTGTTGAACGAGAACGGCTGGTGGAGCGTTTTGCCGTAGAAGAACTGTGACGGGTGCCATCTCTGGTGTCTGCGGCAGCAAGCGTATTGCTACGTTCCTGGCGCCCACGTTCTGCTGATCGAGAGTACCCATTGCTCAGGGATATGCCTGCCGAGTGATGGGAACGAGTTGATGATTGACCATAGTCACGCCTGTCGGAAACACTCCCACTGGTTTGCTTGCGGCGATGGGTGATGCTGGAGCAGCTTAGTTGTGCGCGTGGCTGACGTTGATTGGTTCTGGCTTGCGGATCATATTCGGCCGGAGCCACATGGCTACGGAGGGACTGAACCTCTTCCGGGCGAAGATTGCGCCACTGGCCAGCAGCCAGATCGGCCAGCAACAGGCTATCTTCACGGACACGGATCAACCGGTGTACTTTGTATCCCAGGAGCCGTGCTACTTCGCGGATTTGACGTTTCCGTCCCTCCCGCAACACCACCGTTATCCAGGCTGCATCTGAGCGGTTCATGAGCTGAACCTGAGCGGGTGCGGTACGTTTACCAGCCAGTTCTACACCAGCTTGCCATTGACGCAGTGCCTCCGCATCTGGCACACGATCCAGCAGCACATGATACTCTTTCTCGATCTCGAAGCCGGGATGTGTCAAACAATGGGTCAACTCACCATCGTTGGTTAATAGCAGTAACCCTTCACTGTCAACATCGAGACGCCCGATCGGAAAGACCCGGGTCGGAACATTCACCAGATCAATAACGGTTGGACGCCCCTGCGGATCATCAACGGTTGAGACCACACCAACAGGTTTATGCACCATGATATAGGTACGAGCATCTGGTAGACAGATCGGCGTACCATCAACGGTGACCGTATCCTGTTCGACATCAATGCGTGTACCGAGTTCTCGCACAACGCGGCCATTCACCATGACCCGTCCAGAGGTAATTAATGCTTCACAGTCACGCCGTGAAGCAACACCAGCGCTTGCCAGAACCTTCTGCAGTCTTTCTGTACTCACACAATACCTTTCCACCATCATGCTCGTGTTCGCCTGGCAACGAGCCGACAGTCGCAACATACCACGCACTTCTCTCAAGGAACCAGCATCAGATCGAGATGAGGATTGGCTATGCCAACATCAGGTTTTTACCGACAAGGACGATGGCTCATATCCCGATAAGCATTCTCAGAACAGGATTTCACAAACCCCTGGACTGAATCAATGATACAACCTGTCAGGCCTTTTTCGCTCAGTCAAGACCTGATAGATCAAGCCAGAACACGTTGTCCGTGTTTCAGAGAGACAGGCTTCGGAGTCATTGAGTTTCATCCAGAATACACCGGTTGAAAATGTAACAACCACACCAGTCGTTATGAAAAATGATGAGCGTCTCTCACCGTTATGAACGGGAAAAGTAAGACGAGGACTTACATTGTAGATTATGGCTTCAACGAATTCTAGAACTTGCTTTAGTATACCACACATTGTCTATAACGCAAAGTAATGATCCAGCACAATGCAACTCCCCGACAGAAGTGCGATATTAAAGAGAACGGGTGTGAGGGCCGCAGGCCCCCACACCCCCGCCGAGATGACGTTTCGTTGTAGGAGTAGCGAGTCACGTGCGCTGACTATATTGGTCTGGAAGGAAATTGTAATGGACAATAGGGTACGAACTATAGTATCATAATGACAACCCTGTTACCAGGCATAAGCGGAATGGCAGTATGTAGGCGCGGTAAACATTGTGGCAGAACTTGTGCTGCGACCGGTGCGTATCCCCGTCGTAGCACTTGAGCTACTCACACCTGGAACAGGTACAGTAGCAGATTGCTGTCATCCGTCATTGTGGGGAGCAAGCTGTAAATAATGGTGACGATGAGCGATGGAAAGAACGACTGGTGATCATAGCAGCCAGAGGGAGGTTGTGACAATGAGTCAACAGACACACAACACATCACAGGCATTAGATGTCTGGTTAGCAAGCTGGTCAGAGGCACGCACTGAAATACAGGAATTGATTGCAGCACACTCTGAGCGCAATCCATCGTTGTATTTTGAGCCAGCACTGGCCGAACTAGAGTTGAAAGACATTAGTGAGGCAGTACAGCGTGCAGCGGCCCTAGCGCGGTTGCTCCGTTCTGATGAACTGATGTCATCAGCAGAACTGCAGGGAACCGGCAACTGCTAGCGTCTGTCTGAAAAGGGATCGTGGTCACAAACGTACTGATGGTGTCTACCAATACCTTTGCGCAAAAGGCAACCGTATGTCATTGTCAGTAACTTCATGACTACGACCGGAACAGGAGGATGGTACGCGGCAGTATGCCTATGGCTGTCCCACGTCATCCCCCTGTTCCAACTCGTGTTAGCAAGTACTTCGACAAGTGACGCCTCACGTCTCGTCTTATGCCCCATTACGTCCACATAGCCGAATACTCAGCCCCAACAGCAACACCGCTATCCCACACAACGCAATGATCGGCAATGACAGCGGCAAGCCGGTATCAGGCGCACCAGTTACCGGTAACGTCTGCGGTAGCGCTACGGGCGTGGGTGTGGGCGGCAGCGGGGTAGATGTGGGCGGCGGCGGCGTTACTTCGGCCGGCATGGGCGTCAATGGAGCCGACGTCAAGGTCGGCGTTGGTGATGCATCGGGCATCACCGTAGCTGGTTGATTCGGGCCTTGTGGCCTTGATCCATTCCCACCCGGCTCAGGTATTAGGTTGACCGTTGTGGTCGCTGTGTTGTTGGTAGGATCGTCGGTACTGCTCGTCGTGGTCAAGAGTGCTACATTACGATGGACAGGTGGATCGGGAATAAACAGCACACGTACAGTGATACGGATCGTAACGGTTTCGTCAGGATTCACATCACCAATCGTGACCACGACAGTGGCACCAGAGACAGTCACTGTCCCCGTGGTGGTAGTAGCACGTACAAATTCCATAAACGATGGGATGGTATCTTGCACGACCACGTTCTCGGCACGCGTATTTCCATTGACCGAGACAGTCAGTTCATATACCAGCACATCGCCCACACGAGCGCCAGTGGTGTTGACCGCTTTGGCTAACCGGGGATCACTTCGTCGGCGCGGGCGTCCACCATCATCGGGTGGTGGTATCGGCGTGGCGTCCGGTGATGGCGGGGGCGGCACTGGCGTGGCGTCCGGTGGTGGCGGGGGCGGCACTGGCGTGGCGTCCGGTGATGGCGGGGGCGGCACTGGCGTGGCGTCCGGTGGTGGCGGGGGCGGCACTGGCGTGGCGTCCGGTGGTGGCGGGGGTGGCACTGGCGTGGCGTCCGGTGGTGGCGGGGGTGGCACTGGCGTGGCGTCCGGTGGTGGCGGGGGCGGCACTGGTGTGTTGTCCGGTGGTGGCGGGGGCGGCACTGGCGTGGCGTCCGGTGGTGGCGGGGGCGGTACTGGCGTGTTGTCCGGTGGTGGTGGGGGCGGCGGCTCGGTTGGCACGTCGGCTGGTTCAATGATAGAAGAACCTGCTTCCTGAGCAATCACAGAGGTACCTATGAGTGGTATCTGTATGACTAACCAGACCACCGCGATCAAGACTATCAGGCTGCCTTGTAGCAAACGTCGTTTCATGCTTCTCCACTCCTTAAGCATAACAAGATCCATCCCTATCCCTCAACACACTGAAATGCCGGGCTAAAAACCCGGCGTTCCAGTGCGCATCATGGCACAATTATCTGAAATTGTGATCTCGGTTCCAACCCTGTAATCACACAGGTGCGACGATACACAAAGTACACAGATTGACACGAAAAAGTTTATGGCTAAAAAGACGAAAAAACCGCATGGTAATATATCTGACCACATATATATGTTAGCTGCATCGATTTATTTTCACCATCATTAGTCGCAACCGTGCATGCCCTGATCCAGATCAGCCCGATTTTAAGGTCTGGTAGTTGACTCGGTAATGGCTGGTGTATCAGGAACAGATTGCTGCCTGGACGAAGATAGCGGCTTGCTGCTATCGGGTGGAACGGCGGGTCTAATCAACAGCGGTTCGGCTGGTTCAACCAGGCGATCCACAATTGCACCTAAGCGTTGGAACTGGGGGCCAAGTTCGGTATCAATCAACGGAATATCGACCGGCACGTCAAGCTGGACGGGTATGGAGGTATCGAGGGGAACCGCGAAATTCAGCGCGATCGGCAACCGCAATCCAGCTGGCAGTTGAATCGTGACGGTCGCATTCAAATTACCACCACCACCGGGAAAGAAAATACCGGCAGGCACGTTCAGCGGAATTGACTCCGTCAGGGTTACCACGGTAGCTTGATTGATCGGCACATCAATCTGAATAGGGATGCGGGTATCGAGTGGTACCGTATGCACAATCCGAGCGTCCTGCAACTTCGCGACAACATCCTGCAACTCTGAAACGTTGTTTCCCGCGAAACTTTGTACGCTCTCCACAGCCGTCGCGATACTGTGGCGTTGCGTTACCAGGATGCCGATCAGCACGCCGACAATAATGATCAGGACAACATTCAGCGCAAACGACGTCCAGATCAAGGCCTTATACAGGGGTGCGATACGGGCATAACGCTTGCGGGTGGGCGGCGTGTCTGTGGAGACGGATTCTTCCGTGATGCTGGCTTGATCTGCATCCATACGTTTCCTCCTTGGGACGATGAGACGGCCTTTGTTGGCGCTAGTGGTCAGCCACATTGGATATGCGGAGTATGTAGCAACGACTAACGTCGTTACTGCGTAACGTTCAACATCATAGTGGTCAACCAGTAGCTGTTATCTTCAATATTAATATTGCTTCTCGTTGTGTTCTGAACATGAAATCACACGCTGCATCGCTTAATCTACGATGTGCAGACGTAGTATAATGCAATGATACCATATTAAAGCATATATGCAACAGGACTCTTCGAGGTCATTATTGACATTCTGGCCTATGTCCCAACGGTGAAAACGAAAGGATGTGTGACAAACGCCCGGCCGTCAGTAAAGCAACAGGATGCATGGTGGATGAACGTTAAACAACATTGTATCCGTTGCATCATAGGAGTCGCGGCAGATGAACAGTGAACGAAGTGCCTGATCAGGAAGTGCGACAGTGATATTGTCCGTCGTGACCGGGCTGAAGCCTGAACTTCCGTTAGATGTGTATGCAACCACATGCCCGATATTCTCCCGTAACCAGATATACTAATACACATCAAGCGCAAATGCACGATGCACCACCCGCACCGCTTCATCACCATCACTGGCAGTGACAATCAAAGAGATATTGTTCTCCGTACTACCTTGCGCAATCGCAATCACGTTAATACCTGCCGTCCCCAACGCACCAAAGAGCCGCCCCGCAATGCCGGGTGTGCCGCGCATTCCAGAGCCAACCACCGCGACGATTACCACTGGCTCCAGTACATCGATATGTTCGACATCTTGATGGGAGAAGTCACTGTTTAGCTCACACCGCAGTTCACGCAACGCTGCCTCGGACTCGTGACGCATCACTGCCAGACAGATATTCTGCTCACTACTGGCCTGGGTGATGAGCAATGTATTGACGTTTGCACGGGCTACTGCGCCAAAAATACGAGCAGCGACGCCAGTCCGTCCCAGCATGCCTGGCCCACTCACGGTAATCAGGCTCACGTCTTTGATCGCCGTAACTGCCTTGGCCGTCCCGGTCACCTGTGCGTTGGAGATCCGTGTGCCTGGATGGTCAGGATTAAACGTGTTAAGGATACGGATGGGAATGGCCCGCTGTACCACGGGATAGACGGTTTTGGGATGCAACACATTTGCACCATAGTAGGCCATCTCGGCCATCTCGGTGTACGACAGTTCCGGCAGCGTTCGTGCTTCAGGAACCACTTTTGGATTCGCGGTCATCACGCCGTCGATTTCCTTCCAGAACCAGACCTCATCGGCGTCTAGAGCGGCACCGAGAATAGCACAGGAATAATCACTGCCACCACGCCCCAGGGTGGTGGGAATACCCGCCAGCGTCGCGCCAATAAAGCCTGTGACAACCGGTACACAGCCGCGCTCCAACAGGGGAAGCAGGCGCTGTTGAGTGTGGCGGGTCGTTTCAAGCATCAGCGGCATCGCATCGCCGTAGCGCTCGTTGGTAATGATCAATTCGGTTGCATCAATGGCTTCAGCTTGCTGACCTGCGCTTCGCAACGCAGCCGCTATCAGTCGCGCATTGCAACGCTCACCCTGACCACTGATCAGATCAAGGGCGCGTGGCGTTAACTCACCCAGGATGGCGATGCTACCAGCCAGATCATTGATATGCGCGAACATCGAGCGTAACTGGTGTTCAAGCACCCGGCATTCTTCCGGGGTAGACAGTTCAGCCGCAGCGCGCATGTGGAGATCCAGCAAGCGTGGCGTTAGCAGCGCAGTCATGTGACTATCTCCCTTTGCCGCCATATGAGCCGCCTCGATCAGCGAGTTGGTCGTGCGCAAATCGGGCGCATTCATTGCTGAAACAACCACGACTACTTCATGCTGCTGCGCCACATCGCGCACAATTGCCACAACACGTCGAATCGCATCCGGGGTACCAACAGACGTGCCGCCAAATTTCATCACAATCCGCATTGCTACTCCTTGTGTATCAGGTTATGTATCCGTGTCTACAGCCACGAGCCGATGTTAGCACCTGTCTGAATATAGGGTACGGCAGCCAGGGCCACGGCCGTGTTGACATAGCGCGGACGTGCTCCAGGAACCCCTTTTCTGCCGGCTCCTGGCAGCCAGGGCCAGAAACATCGTGAATGTAAACGCAAAAAGCGCCAGGGAAGAGCCTTCCTTGGCGCGTATCTATAGTACCATAAAAATGTGAAGGGGATGATGTCTCAGGGCATAAGCAGAACCTTCCCGACAGTCGAACGACTTTCAAGTGCCTGATGCGCCTCGGCTGCCGCATGCAACGGCAGCGTCCGATCAATATGAACGGTTAACGTACCTGCTTCGATCCAGCGCAATATGTCACTCACGCGTTCCTCCAGTTCATCACGGGTGGCAACATAGTGCCCCAGCGAAGGCCGGGTAATAAACAGCGAACCACGACTGTTCAGTTCTTGCAGATTGAAGGGTGCCACCGGCCCGCTACTCTGTCCAAACAGCACCATATACCCACGAGGACACAGACAGTCAAGGCTACCGCTAAACGTCGTTTGCCCTACCGAGTCATACACCACATCCACGCCCCGCCCGGCAGTCAAACGGCGCACAGCGGCGGGAAAATCCTCCTGGGTATAGAGAATCACCTCGTCTGCACCAGCGCTTCGGGCCAGCGCCGCCTTCTCTTCAGTGGAGACGGTGCCCAATACCCGCGCCCCGGCCAGTTTTGCCATCTGGATTAACAGCAAACCGACGCCACCAGCCGCAGCATGCACCAGTGCCGTATGCTGCGCTGCCAGTGGAAAGGTGCTACGAGTAAGATAGTGCGCTGTCAGACCCTGTAACATCACTGCGGCCGCGGTCGAGAGATCGATGGTGGGCGGCACCCGCACCAATTTTGCTGCCGGTACAATGGCATACTCGGCATATGCGCCGGGATGAAACGCATAGGCTACCGGATCGCCAGGGGCAAATCCGGTCACTTCCGGGCCAACCGCATCCACAATACCGGCTGCCTCCTGGCCCAACGTGAACGGCAGCGGCACGGGATATAACCCCGTGCGCTGATACACATCAATAAAGTTCACGCCGGCAGCGGTGACTTTTACGCGCACCTCAGCGACACCCGGCGTGGGCACCGGTATAGCTTCATAAATCAGCGCCTCGGTACCCCCAGGGTTATGAATACGAACCGCATGCATATTCGTTGCTCCTACGCCAAAGTTTCAGATGCACCGCGCCAGCCTTACGGTGGAACACGGCCTTTTAACGGTTTTTTAGGGAAGCCAGGTACGTAGACCTCTCTCTTGCAACCTCGCCGGAAGATGCTGCATCGCTGCCACTATGACAACATGACAGCTCATCACCCCAGAAACACGGAAGCACAGAGATGTAGTACTGGTGTTCGCTGTCCCTCTCCCTTGCATTATCGACAGAACATCGGGTGGCGTCAAGCCCCTTGCGCAACAATCAAAAGTGTGCCTATACTAGTTATGGGGTACTTGCGGTACCCCATAACAGTTTGAGGAGAAGCCGTTGCACAGCCGAAATCCTTTCCCGCGTGAATACTTTATGCGCTATGATGAAAGCGATGATAGTCTCTTTTATCAAACGCCACGCCTGACGGTGCATATTGATGATGCCGCCATTCGGTCGCTTCAAAAGCTGTTTGCGTCGGAGCTTCCTGCCAATGGCACATTCCTCGATCTGATGAGCAGCTATCGCAGCCACTTCCCGCCCGATTTGCCGGTGAATCGACTGGTGGGATTGGGTCTGAACGCCGAAGAAATGCGCCAGAATTATCAACTTGACGATTTTGTGGTTCACGATCTGAACAAATCGCCCCAATTACCATTTGAGAGCGGTAGCTTTGACGGTGCGGTGTGCAGTGTTTCGGTGCAATACCTGACCCGCCCGCTGGAGGTGTTTGTCGAAGTAGGACGGGTACTCAAACCGGGTGCGCCCTTTATTGTGAGCTTTTCCAACCGCTGTTTTCCGAGTAAGGCCGTACAGATCTGGATGACAACGCGTGATGAACAACATACGCACCTGGTGCAGTTGTATTTCAGGTATGCGGGTTGTTTCACCCAGATCAAGTCGTTCACCCATGCGCCCCGGTGTCGCTGGTCTGGCGATCCCCTGTATGCCGTGGTGGGGCAACGGATGCCGGACGTGTTATAATCAAGACTCAGATAGTCACCCTGGCACAAGATCTTTGTGGTATATCAGAAAGGAAATCTGAATTTATGCCCACTATTTCGCCGCAGTTAGTACAACTGAACTGTCCGGCTTGTGGTACCACCTTTCGTACCAGCATCTATACCCTGGTTGATGTATCGCAACAACCAGAATTAAAGTCGGCGCTTCTTTCAGGCCAGTTGAACATGGCGATCTGCCCCAACTGTGGCGCAGCAACCATGATCGGCACACCGTTAATCTATCATGATCATGCCAGATCGCTCTTTCTGGTCTATTTCCCGCAAGAGTTGAATGCTCGCCCTGAAGAGCAGGAGCGATTTATTGGGGAGGCGTCAACCTTTCTGATGCGTACCCTGCCAGCCGACGCGCCGCGGAGCTATCTGTTAACCCCGCAACGCTTTATGTCGTTGGCATCATTGCTCGATGCTGTGTTGCAAGCCGATGGTATTCCCCGCGAAGTGCTGGAAAAACAGCGGCGATACATTGATCTGATCAGCCAGTTTGCGTCGGCATTGGAGAACGAGCAGCAACTGGCACGCCTGGTTACGCAGCATAAGGGTGAACTGACGTATGAGTTTTTTGCCGGGTTGAGCGCATTTATCGAAGCCAGTCAGCAAGAAGGACGTGACGACGCGGCTCAGATGTTTCAACAGTTGCGGGCGAAACTGATAGAGCTGAGCGGATTCAATGCAGAAGCAGACACGGAGGCTAATGTTGATCGGCAAGCAGTGCTGGAACGTCTCATAACCGCTACAGATGAAGAACTAGACGAGGCGATTACCGATCTACGGCCAGCCCTGGATTACTCTTTTTTTCAAGCCTGGACGACACGCATCGAGGAACTGGAGCAGGCAGGGCAGTCAGACCAGGCGCAGCGCCTGACTGCACGCCGAACTTACATTCTTGAGACAGTGGAGCGGCTCGACAGGGAAGCGCAGGCTATGGTTGATGCCGGGGCCGAGCTATTGCGCCAGATTCTCACCGCACCCGATCCACAGGCCGCATTGCAGGAGGCTGCGGATAAAATTGACGAGGCGTTTATGCTGGTGCTCTCGGCTAATATAGCCCAGGCTCAGCGAGACGGTCAGACCGATCTGGTAACTCGGTTGGAGCAGATTGCCGAGATGGCCATGGAGATTATCCAGGCCCAATTGACGCCCGAAGAGCGCTTTATTAACGAGTTGCTCATGGCGGAGACGCCCCAGGAGAGTACACACCTGCTGCGCACGAACGCCGCGAAGGTTACCTCGGATCTCGTGAAGAAGCTGAATGAAATGGCCGATGAGCAAGAAAAGCGGGCGCGCAAGGAGGTATCTGAGCGCTTACGCCAGATGGCTCGTGAAGCGGGGGCGATGCTGTTTTAGAACTCCCGTTATCGTTCGCCGTCCTGGGCATCCTCACGCCCCGCACGCCGGGTGCCTGAAGGCTCCCGGCACCCGTTGCGCACCGGGAATCCCGTGGCTTCGGCTCTGCCGCAAGCGAAACCCATCTGGTAATGGACAACGGCGTAACTCGGGTCACTGACAAGGTTGCCAGGTACCAATACCGATGACATTTACCTTGGAGAAGATCGGACGCTGGTTGTGGTTGCGCCTGCTGGCGTGGCTCGGTTATCTGTGTCTCAGGCGGCAGAGTGAACCAGCTCCTCTACAGCGTCTCTTGCTGATCAAGCCGGATCATCTGGGTGATGTGTTGCTGATCACGCCAGCGCTGCGTCAGTTGCGTCAGCAGCATCCTCAGGCATGGATCGTGGCCCTCGTTGGCCCGTGGTCAGCCACGATTTTGACGCATAACCCGGATATCGACACGCTGATCACTGTGCCGTTTCCGGGCTTTGAACGCCGCGATGCACCAGATACACCTGCGCAATCCTTGCTGGCTGCCATCCATACGCGCATGTGGGCGCCAGTACGGCCCTATCTGACGCTGGTCCACTATGCCTTGCTGTTACGCGCTGGCCAGTTTGACACGGCGCTGGTATTGCGTGATGATCACTGGTGGGGAGCGGCGCTGGCATTGCTGGCCGGTATTCCGCGACGGATCGGCTATGCGGTGCCAGCGTGCCAGCCATTCTTGAGTACGGCGCTCCCCTGGCAGCCGACGACCCATGTCAGTCAGCAGGCACTGACGCTGTGTGCGGCTACGGGTGGGACGCCACAATACCAGTCGCAAGAGATGACAACTTTACGCTACGAGCCGGCGACGACGGCTATGGAATGGGCCACGACCTGGCTGGCAGCCCAGAGCATCGGGCCAGCAACATGTCTGGTTATGCTGCACCCCGGCACGGGTGGTGCGACCAAATTGTGGTCTCCTGAACGCTGGGCAGCCGTGGCCGATGCGTTGCAGGCACGCCCCGATGTATGCCTGGTGCTAACGGGTGGGCCAGGCGAAGCACATCTGGTGCAGGCAATAGTAGCGGAGATGCGCCACTCACCGCGAACACTTGTTGGCCAGACCAGTATCGATCAACTGGCAGCGCTGTTCCGTCAGGCGGCGCTGGTTCTCGGTGTTGACAGCGGCCCACTGCATCTGGCGGTGAGCCAGAACGTACCGACGCTGCATCTCTTCGGGCCAAGTGCTGTCGAACGGTTTGGCCCCTGGGGAAACCCTCGGCAGCATGTGGTGTTACGGGCCAATCTGTGGTGTAGTCCCTGTGGTGTTTTTCATGCCTGCCCGCGACGCACCGATCCACCGGAATGCATGGAACAATTGACCGTGACAACAGTGGTACAGAATGCCGAGCAGTTGCTGGCAACGCGAGTATCACAGTAGGGGTGAATGAAAAAGGTATGATATCGTTACGTCGGTTTGTTTTTGTGGTAAAATAAGTAGTATTTCGTCTAGGACAAAGTCCTGAATTAAGTTGACGAGAGAGAATTTATATATTCTGCTCATTATTAGATACGAAAGTAGATACGAAAGGTATGATATCGTTACGTCGGTTTGTTTTTGTGGTAAAATAAGTAGTATTTCGTCTAGGACAAAGTCCTGAATTAAGTTGACGAGAGAGAATTTATATATTCTGCTCATTATTAGATACGAAAGTAGATACGAAAGGTACACTGTTTTGATCTCACAGCTACATCCGTTTACCACGAATGTGCGCCCGACCTTGCTGGCCGTGCTGGCTCACCCGGATGATGAGACGTTTGGTATGGGCGGCACGCTGGCCTTCTATGCCTGGTGCGGTGCGGCGATACACCTGGTCTGTGCGACCAGTGGCGAACTGGGTCACGCACCGCCGCATTTGCTGCAAGGCTACAGTTCGCTGGCCGAGTTGCGGACGGACGAGCTGCGCTGTGCAGCCGCGCAACTGGGGTTGACCAGTGTGGAAATGCTGGGGTATCGTGACTCAGGGATGCCTGGTACTGCCGATAACCAGCACCCGCAGGCGCTCGTTGCTGCGCCTCTGGGCGAGGTGGCGGCACGGATCACACACACTATCCGTCGCCTGCGCCCCCAGGTGGTGGTAACATTTGACCCGATCGGTGGCTACCGCCACCCGGATCACATTGCCGTCCATCGGGCAACGGTCAAGGCATTCTGTGCTGCTGGCAACCCGGAGGCCTATCCCGATGACCTGCCGCCATATCGACCGCAGAAGCTCTATTTTGTCACCTTCCGCCGTACCTTTTTACGCCTGATGGTACTGCTAATGCCGCTCTTTGGCAAAGATCCGCGCCGCTTCGGGCGCAATCAGGATGTCGATATTGCCGCCATTGCCCGCGAAAACTTTCCGATCCATGCCTGGATTGACAGTTTGCCGGTTATTGAGCGCAAAGTAGCGGCGATTGCCTGCCATGCCAGCCAGACCGAAGGCCCATCGCTTACACGGGGCTTCTGGGGGCGAGTGTCACGACGTATGAGTGCCATAGAGACGTTTATGCGCGCCTATCCGCCTGCCCCGGCAGGTCTACGCGAGCACGACCTGTTTGCGGGCGTGGCGATTACCGATGAGCCATAACTGGTGCAGTGAATGACCGAAGGTACACGGTCGCGCGTTACTACCATTTTGCGCTTGCGGCAGAGTGGTTCTTTTTGTATTTCGCCCACGCTGCCCCATACGGCTTCACTCAGGTTAGACGAACGACCACCATAGTATAGCAATTCTACGTCAGGTGTGAATCACCGGAGTTACGGCTCAAGCCTGGCCGCCCATTTCCCAATAGCGCCTCGGTCTTACTCTTCCCCCGTCTCTGCAGGCGATTGAGGGCGGCGCTGCCGAGCCTGGGCACGTCGTCTGGCAACCAGCAAGCGCGCCAGAGCATCATCGTGACCGGACGGTGGCTGTCTCCGAGTATCCGGGGGACTACTGTCTGTTGTAGGGCGCTGTTTCCCCCTATCGGGCGCACCATCCGGGCTATCCATATGCAGCGTCTGTTGCGCAGTGGCAGGAATGCCAGGCACCGACCGTTCCTGTGACTGGCTGTCCATAGTGGGAGCAACAGCCGGCGCTGTTCGACGCTGCCGGGCCTGTGCGCGTGAACGCGCTATCTGTAGCTGCTGCAATGTGCTGCTGGCAGGCGTCGCACGCTGCTGGCGCTGACGCAACGGGCGCGGCAACCGGGCCAGTAGTGCCGCCAGATCACGATACCGTATAAACAACCGCCGTAGCGCAATATCGAGCGGCCACAGCAGCAGTGCCAGCCATAACAGCGGCAGCGCGATCTCCTGCGCCACACCCACGCGCTGCGTCGTGGGCGTAAACACGACAGATGGTGCCGGCTCCTGACGACCCTCGGTCACAACCGCCAGGCTATCCAGGATTGCGGGACGATCAGCGCGAGGATTGTACTCCGGCGAGTATGTCACCACCAGCCCACCGCTGATACTCCCAACCGTTTGCGCCTCGGCACCGAGTACCGCGATCTGCGCCAGATACGCACCCGGCTGGTCAACCTCGGTCACTGCCCGATAGCGCCCAGGCCCAATCTGCGTAAATGTCAGTGCCAGGCTCTTGTCTTCTGGATCGAGCAAGCGCCCCTGGAGCGTGGCGGCGTCCAGCGGACGGCCATCTCCATCTTGAGCGCTCACTTCCAATATCGCCTGGGCACCTTCCACTCGCGTTTCGAGTGCCAGGCCATCAATCTGTTGCGGCGGTAACAGCGCCTCCAGCAGGCCTGCCGCAAAGCGTGGAAACTCGGCCCACTGGATCAACTCGTCCGCCCACTGCCCCTTTAGATCGCTCGTCCAGGCCACACCGCGCCCCAGGCCATACTGCCACTGCGCCAGCAACGGGTGGCCGTCGGGCGTGACCAGGATGCTACGCGCTGCCAGCCGGGCTTCGGTCACATTGTAGCCATACAGTGGTGGCATCTGGCCCAGGTCGCGCACAATCGGTGCAGACCAGGCCACAATCGGTGTAAAAGGTTCTTCCACAATATCGCGGGCGGCAATCGTAATCGTCTCAGCCAGGAACACACGCGGGACATCGGCAACCGTGTTAACGCGATAGAACCGCCCCCCACCGAGGTCGGCGATCTGGCGCAAGGCTGGATTGGCATCCATACCAATCGAGACCACCGATACCGTAATCTGCTCATTGCGCATCTGTTCAATCAAGTCGGCATAGTTGCTGTCGGCAATGCCATCAGTGAGCAAGATAACATGCTTCGTACGAGCCGCAATCGACGGCAGGGCTTCAGCCGCCAGGTCGATGCCGCTGCGAATGTCGGTACCACCGCCCGGCCCAAACTGACTGAGCGCCTGCTCGATCAGTATCACATCGGGCAGCGGCTGCATCGGCAGCACCCACTCGCCTCGCGTATCAAACACCACCACCCCGATCTGGTCGTGCTGCTCCAGGCCCAGGCTTGACTGGTACACCGCCTCCTTCGCCAGATCCAGCCGCGTGCGGCCACCACCACCATCGTTCACGGCCATACTACCGCTACGGTCGATCACCAGCGTCAATGCAACTTCCGGGCGTTCCTGGGTATCGCGGGAATCAAGCTCAACCGGTAGCGCAGCAACCAGCGGACTACGCCGCCAGCCACCGGCGCTAAAGGCGTCGAAGCCGCCAATCATTGCCAGGCTGCCCCCCTGTTCACGCACATAAATTGGCAACGCAATCTGGGCGGCACGGGGGACATCACGGGCAGGCACATCGACCAGGATCACCGCCGCATAGCCCTTGAGTTCAACCTGGCTGGTTGGGAGCTGCGACGGCAGGATGGTTGTCACCCGCGTCCCGGTTGCGTCCAGCGCATTGTGCAGCGCCCGCGCCCGCTCTGGCTCAGTGGTAACCAGCAGCACGTGCGGTGGCCCCTGGACAGTGGTAAAAGTAGCAGCGCGGTTATTCAGCGGTTGCGTATCGCCCTGTGCCTCCAGCCGCACCTCGTAACGCCGAAAGCCGGCCGCACCACCAGTGACACTGATTGGTATGCTGGTGGCACCGGGTTCAAGTTCGACCGGCAGCGTGGCAACGAGTTCGCTGTCGGCCAGCACCTGGAGCTGGCCGGTTGTGGCGATGGTGCTGTAGAGATGCGCCTGCAAGGACACATCCTGGCCCTCGCGTACCACATCCGGCGCTTCGAGCGCACTGACCAGGACATCCGCGCCGCTGATCTGTGGCAAAGGAACGACATCAATCGGTACCCCACGCAGGGCTGCCAGCCGTGCTGCCTCAACTGCACGCCCGTCATTTTCGTGCCCATCACTCAGGAGCACCAGTCGCTGCTGGGTATCAGCGGGGAGCAACGCCAGGCCAAGCTGAATAGCCTCCTCTATATTGGTGCGACTGGAGATTGGCACCGAGGTCAACTGGCCCAGCGGCGCAGGTTCCCTGGGCGCACGTTCGACCAGGGCATTCTGGCCAAAGACCACGACCGCCGCCCGATCCTGCGCTCGCGCAGCCATGATGGCCTCGTTCACAAAGGCGATGGCTTGCTGGCGCTGCAAGGGTGACACCGAATCACTGCCGTCAATCAAAAAAACGACGGTGAGATCGCTGGCAGCCCGTACCAACTGGGCACCCGCCAGTGCCAGCACCAGGGCTACCAATGCGCTGCTCCGCACCAGCAACGTGGCCCAGAAGCGCCAGTTGGAGCGTTGCAAGCGTATGGTATGGCTGCGTCCAGGGTTATACGGCTGCACAGCCGCTGCCAGCGTGAACGCCCACAGCACAGGCACCAGTAGTAGGAGCCAGAGGAGAGTTGGATACATAAAGGATATATACATATGAATGCTGAAGACTACACCTTGATACCGCCTGATAATCTTTACATTCACTATACACGAAAAAGGCCAGGTGTGCAGGAAGAGGCGAGGATGCGATGAGGCGCGAGGCGACGAGGCGTGAGGCGTGAGGCGTGAGGCGTGAGGCGTGAGGCGTGAGGCGCTTCGAAGCGGGAAGCGGAAAACAGGGGAGTGTTGGAGGGTGATAGGGGTTTCGAGCAGAAAGGGCAAGCGCAGCGCTTCAAAAAGCGACCTGTTTTTCGCTCTCCGCTTTGCGCTTAGACGCTTTGCGCTTAAGGGCGCAGATCTTACTCCACCCGCACCACCACAAGCGTAATATCGTCGTGTTGCGGCACAGTGCCCGCAAAATCTCGCACAACCTGCATCACCCGCTCGATAAATAGGTGCGGCTCAAGGTCGCCATATTCGCGCAGCAGGGTCTCAAACCGCTCGAAGCCAAAGAGTTCCTGATCGCTATTATGCGTCTCAACAATACCATCGGTATGAAAAACCAGCAGATCACCCGGTTCCAGCGGCAGTTCCAGCGCCTCATAGCGTACACCGGGCATCACGCCAAGCGGCAGATGCGGGCCGGCCGGCTCCAGATGCTCCACCCGTCCATCAGAGCGGCGGCGGAGCGGCATGAGTTGCCCGGCATTTGCCAGCGCCAGGACACGCCGTTTGAGGTCAAAGGTGGCATACACCAGTGCAATGAAGGTGTGCCGAGGGATATCGCGTACGATCCAGCGGTTGGTTTCATCCACCACCACCTCGGGCAACTGGTGATCGTGGGCCTCTGAGCGGGTAATCGAACGTGCCACCGCCATCAGCATCGCGGCCGGGATGCTCTTGCCGGAAACATCGCCGACCATCAGTGCCAGACGCTGGTCACCCAGATCGACAAAATCATAAAAATCACCACCTGTTTCACGGGCTGGAACACAATGCGCTGCCAGCGTCAATCCAACGACATAGGGTAAAGCGCCGGGAAAGAGATTACTCTGGATGCGGCGGGCGATCGCCATTTCCTGCTCAACACGGGTGACCGATTCTTGATACAGGCGTGCATTTTCCAGGGCGACGGCGGCCTGATTAGCAAACGCCTGGGCCACCTCGGCATCGCGCTCATCAAAGCGCCCCGGTTGGCAGGCGTCGATATTGAGTACGCCCAGCACCACCCCTTTGAAGCTGAGTGGTACTCCCAGCCAGGAGCGAATATGCGCCCCGATGGTGCGATTTGTCCAGGCCGGATCAGACTGTACATCATAGGTCACGATCGGGCGAGCCAGCCGCACCACCTGGCCAGCGGCACTCTCAGCAATGGGAAAGGACACCCCCCGCGGGCTGGACTCAGCTTCCCACCCGCGGCAGGCGGCTATCCGCAGCATGGGCCCGGCCACCAGCATAATCGAGGCCGTATCATAGGACACTACGTGCTGCAGTTCGCGCAAGATGAGATCCAGCACCTCGGCCGGATCGAACGATGAACTGAGGACACGTGCCACCTCGCGCAGCGTATCGGCCGTGCGACGGGCAGACTGCTCGGCAGCAAAGAGGCGTGCAGTTTCGACCGCAGCCGCAATCGAGGCTGCCACCGTCAGAAACACCTCCTGCTCCTCGGCGGTAAATGCCGTGTGGGAACCATCCAGCCCCATAACTCCTATGACCCGTCCACGACTGACCAGCGGGACGCTCAATAAAGCGATGGTGCCCCGCACCTGGAGTTCTGCACGCAGGGGTACTACCCGGTCGTCGGTCGCAATCGACTGGATATAGATCGGACGCCGGGTTGCAATCACCTCTTGTATAACAGGGACGGATGCCACGGGAAACCGCATACCCAGAAAATTACCGGGTGGATACTCGGATACGACTGTGCCCCACTCCTGATCATCATCTAGCAGCAACAGCGCGGCATGGTCGGTCCAGAAGAGATGTACGACCTCACGTGCGGCCAGGTTGGCGATCTCTTGCAGATCGAGATGATTGCTCAACACCAGCGCCATACGGTTGACCAGTTCCATGCGCTGGGCATGCCGTTCTGATACACGCACATGTTCCTGGGCCGCCGCAAACAGGCGCGCATTCTCAACTGCCGTGGCAATCGAGGTAGCAATCGTCAGCAGCAAATGTTGCTCATCGGCACTAAATACACGCGGCGTAAAGCTATCGAGAGAGATCGAACCAATCAGGCGATCACGGCTGATGAGCGGCACCACGATCAGCGACACAATGCCCAGATGGCGGAAAGTCTCCCGCGAGGTGGCTGCACGTGGATCGGTTTCAATCGACGCAATCATCACGGGCTGGCGTGTCGTTGCTAACTCATCAACCAGGCGGTTATCCGTAAGCGGTATCTCAATACCCAATGCCTGACCAGGCGGATACTCCGCAACCACCACACCATAACGTAAATCGTCATTGAACAGTACCGTGCCGGTATGATCGGCCCAGAACAGCGTCACCAGTTCACGCCCGGCCAGATCGAGGATCTCCTGCTGATCAATACGGCTACTCAGGACAGAGGCGATGCGAAAGACCAGTTCCATCTCGTGGGCCCGCCGGTGTGCATCCTCGGTATGCTTCTGCAGTTCTGCGATCTGGCGTTCGCGCTCGTCCAACAAATTGGCATTCTCAATCGCAATCGCAATCTGGTTGCCAATGGCCTGAGCCAGATCGATCTGTTCCTGATCAAACTCCTGCCACCGGCTATGCACCAGGCTCAACGTGCCCAGCATGCGTCCACGAATATGGAGCGGTAGAGCCAGGATCGATTCAAACGGGAGATCATCGGCACTAGGTCGGTGCTGTTCGCGTCTGAGAATGAGTGGGCGATTCTGAAGAAGCACCTGCCCGGTCATAGCATACGCCACCGGCACATTCCGGGTACATTGCCCATACTCGGCAGGAAAGCCGCGCTGGGCAACTGGCACCAGATTGTGCTGAAGCGGATTCAGGGGAACGTGACCAGGTGGTTGTAAGAGATGAATTGCGCCGCCCTGGATTTTCAACAGGTTGACAATCAGTGCCAGGGCCTGATCCAGCAAGTCTGGTAAGGGACGAGCCAGCACCAGTTCAGCCGCCAGGGCGCTCAGGGTCGCCAATTCCAACGAACGATCCGCGCTATGTTTGACCATGGCTGCGGTGAGCTGGCGCTGATGTCCAGTCAGACGAATATTTTCAAGGGTAATCGCCATAATGGAGCTTACCTGCTGGAGCAGTTCCTGATCCTGTTCAGCATAGCGCCCTGGTTGAGTATCCTGGAGAATGATGATACCCAGCACGGCTCGTTCATTGAACACGGGTACACCGAGCCAGGATCGTATGCCTGGTTGCACGAGCCGTGTTTGTTCGGCCAGCGCATTCATGGGTCTCTCGGCGATTCCCGCCGTTAGCAGATCGTGCAATAGCAACGGGGCCTGGAGGTGCAAGAGCTGCCTGGTGAGGGCATCGGCGTGTACGTGTTCCACCAGCTCGATCTGCGCTGTCGTCGCCATCAACGCCATAGAAAACACCAGCGGTTGTTCGGGGTCACACACCGCCAGCACACAGGTATCTAGCGGAAACTCTGTGCGTAGCTCATGAGATATCGCAGTCAAAAAATCTGGTAGCACAGTATAGCCACGACCGACCAGACTCAGACGATAGAGCAAATTCAGGGCACGATCTTTGTGTTGCTGCCGGGTGCGCAGTTGCTCAAGTTCTGCCTCTAGTTCCGCAATACGTTGCGCGTAATCGGTTTGCTCGTGAGTCATTATCGGGTATCATTCGCGTCAAAAAGGCAACAAGATCTCCATATCATCTCGCATGGTGACACACGAACACTGTAGCACATTCGGTGTTCTGTACAGGTCAAGCAAACCCGTTCATCACCAGGTAATGGCTAAAATGTATGCCAGACTGGATACCAGCGTGCTGCCACGCTAACAGACTAACGCTCTGAACCCGTCGCAAACGGCAATGTAACCACCTCGCCCCTGACGGCACTATCAACAATATCTAGCTGCGTACCGGGTGCTGCATACGCATGCCGTACATAGGCCAGACCAATTGGCCCCAGGCGAGGTGACTCAACCACACTGGTCAGATTACCCGCATCCTTGCCCGCGACTGCCAATGTGCGTGGCGCATCAACACGACCATTGAGTTTGAGGCCACACAGATGCCTGGCAATCCGGTTGCGGCTCTCCATACGAGCAATTATCTCCTGACCGACATAGCATCCCTTTGTGAAACTGATGGCATCCCACAGCCCCGTCTCCAGCGGGATATAGTCGAGCGATAGCTCGCGGCCATAAGCCCCATAACCTGCCTCCACGCGCAAGCACTCATAGGCGATCTGGCCCAGTGGTTGTGCCCCCGCCTGTCGCAACCTTGTCCAGATCGATGCCAATCTCTCGACAGGAATATAAAGTGCAAAGCCCATCCCACCGAGCGGCTTGCTGCGCGCGATCCACAGGCTGGTATCGTCAATGGTCGCCGTTGTAATCGCATGGAGTGGCAGGTTATCAAGCATCATTCCCGTGAGCTGTTGCAACAATGTGGTACTATGTGGCCCATACAGGGCAAACTGCCCCAGCGTCTCACTGGCATCTTCGATGATGACCCTGTCATTAAAGAAGATATTCTTACGCAGTAAATTCAGCACTGTGCTCCCCTGCCGAGGACTGGTGACAATCAGAAGTTCGTTGGCAAACACATACACGGTCAACAGATCAATAATCCGCCCGTTATGGTTTGTCAACACCGTCTGCGTACCCTGACCGGCGACGAGGGCTTCAATATTGTTGGTAGACAGGCGATGCAGCAGCGCGGCCCGATCCCGATCGCGTAACCAGATACGACCCGCCGCACTGATCTCGAAGAGGGCAGTACTCTGCAAAACAGCCTGATATTCGCCGAAACTATCGCCATAGTGCGCAACCACAGTCGGGTCATCCTGCGTAACATGTGCGCCATCTTGCTGCTGCCAGGTTCGCAATGCATCTATTCCCATCATCCATCTCCACTGAACTCAATTACGATAACGAGACATCCCCTGAGGAGGAAGGCTCGGCGCGGCTTCGCCCCTCCGAAACCATCGTATCTGGTGGGACGTGGCGAAACCGCGCCGCACCAGAAAGCGAACATGCGCGGGAGCCGCAGGTCTCTGCACCCCGGCAGAAATGAAGGCTCGTTGGTATGCTATGAGTCTGTACAATTAGTATGATACCACGTTTCATGTGCCCGTTACAGATAACACGTCTGACCTCAGCCTGGCAATCACCGCGTTCATGAACATAGATTACGTGATCGCTCAACCAGCATGGTATCTGCGGCCACGGGAAAACAGGACACCGTTGGAACGTTCCAATGCTGGAAGATACCGCTGTACTGAAGGCAAAAAGGCGCGTTCAGGATGCCACTACGTACCTCATGGTGATATTGCTGGACGACATCCTCCGCGCCACCTGGAATAAATGTGCATTCGTGTGGTAGACTATTTGTAATTCTGACTGCCTGACGAGGTTCAGTCACCTACCTGAAGGACGTGTCTGCCATGCAAGTGTTAATTACCAATCTGCTGCTGATCGTGATAACCGGTGGCATTGGCTACCTGATCGCCCAGTCGCACCCACTCTGGTTTCGCTTCCAGGAACTCGGCAGCTCTTATCTGTCCGGCCTGATCTCGGTCTTGCTGCTAGCGGGGGCCATGCGCGCAGCGGCGGTGATCTACGGCCCGACGGCCGTGCTGTCGATCATCAGCGTCATCATCGGCTTTGTGCTAGGCATCTGGTTAGCCCGCCGCACCAGTAATACGCTACGTTGAAAGCCAGCACGATGACCGCACATCACGGTTCCAACCCGCATGCACCGTCTGCCAGGGTACCGCGTCGGGTGAAACTGGCGTTTGGCGCAGGCGATCTTGGCCCGGCGGTGGCGACAATCATTCTGTCGTTTTTTCAGTTGTTCTTTCTCACCACCGTGGCGGGCCTGCGCCCGGCGCTGGCAGGATCGATCGTGCTGATCGTCAAGATCTGGGATGCGCTGAACGATCCGCTCGTGGGCTGGTTGTCGGATCGCACGCGCTCACGGTTTGGACGGCGGCGACCGTGGATCCTGTTCGGTGCGCTACCGTTCGGGGTTATTTTCTTTTTACAGTGGGTTGTTCCGCCCTTTGACGATACGGGCAAATTTCTCTACTACCTGGTCGTGGCGCTGCTGTTCAGTATTGCCTTTACCGTCGTCAACATTCCATACACCGCGCTGACGCCGGAACTGACGCCGGATTACGACGAACGTACCAGCCTGACGGCCTATCGCTTTGCCTTCAGTATCGGTGGCAGTGTTGTTGCAGGTGTGTTGCACCAGATCATCGTGAGCCACTTCTGCGCCGATCCGAACGCCTGCCAGGTTGCGGAGATGCGCCTGGGCTATATGGTCGCTGCGGCGATCTGGTCGGTCGGTGTCATCCCGTTCTTTATCTGGTGTTTTGCTGGAACCCATGAACAATATCAGACTGGCGACACCTGTTCTGACGCGAGTCCACTGACCCGCGTGGCACAGGTGTTCCGCAATCGCCCCTACCTCTTTGTGATTGGCATCTATCTCTGCTCATGGCTGGCGGTACAGGTGACCGCCTCGGTTCTGGCGTTCTACATCACCTTCTGGATGCAGCGCCCTGATCTGATTCCAGTTATGCTGGCGGTGGTACAAGGCTCGTCCTGGATCTGGCTATTTATCTGGAATACGATCAGCGCCCAGATCGGCAAGCGGGCGGTGTATATGATCGGCATGTGCTTCTGGATCGGGGTGCAGATGGTGTTATTCTTTGTGCAGCCCGACCAGGTAGCGCTGACGGTGGGGCTGGGCTTTCTGGCCGGGATCGGCATTGCAACGGCGTATCTGATCCCCTGGAGTATGATGCCCGATGTGATTGAACACGAGGAGTTACGCACGGGTGAGCGGCACGAGGGGGTTTTTTATGGCTTTATGGTCTTTCTACAGAAGCTCGGCCTGGCGCTAGGCCTGTTCCTGGTCAGTCTGGCGCTAGAATGGCAGGGGTTTGATCAGCACGCGCCCATTGGCCATCAGCCGGCGTCGGCCTTGCTTGCCATTCGGGTCATGCTTGGCCCGTTGCCGGCAATCGTGCTGATCATTGGCATCGTCCTGGCCGCTTTCTACCCGATCACCCGTGCAACTCATGCCCGGACGCTGGCGAAGTTGCAGGAGCGGCGCGGAGGGTGAAGCGCTGCTGTTTTACAATCAGTATGGGGTGGAAGAATATTACCTGTATGACCCGGAACCGGAACAGCAAGAACTGACAGGGTTCCGGCGGGACGGGACGCAACTCGTGCCGATTGCGAACATGGACGGCCAGGTCAGCCCGCGTCTGGGCATCCGTTTTGACATGAGCGGGCCAGCATCGCGGCTGTTTGCGCCGGACAATGAGCTGTTTCGCAGCCACCAGGAGTTAGCCGAGGAGCGGGCCGCCGAACGTGCCGCCCGCCAACCCCATGCGCGGTGTGCCAGGGCCTGGCCCTACCCGTTGCAGGCCCGCCCCGCACCCCGGCGGGGCGCGCACCCAGGTTCGTCCCGCCCGCTTTGTTACGTGTGAGATCATCATGATGATGTAGGGCACGGCTCCGGCGTGCCCACGGCCGTGCTGGGTACACCGCCTGGTCGGAACGTGGGGTACCGTCCGGTGGTCTCCCATCCCCGCCGCCCGCCCCAGCGGGGCGCGCACCCAGGTTCGCCGCCCGCTTTGTTACGTGTGAGATCATCATGATGATGTAGGGCACGGCTCCGGCGTGCCCACGGCCGTGCTGGGTACACCGCCTGGTCGGAACGTGG